>Ga0209342_10008702_pt1 | contig 10166 bp, 7 predicted proteins | sample RifCSP16_2_FD_184023 | JGI IMG/M metagenome (GOLD analysis project Ga0209342, IMG submission 184023) | Soil microbial communities from Rifle, Colorado - Rifle CSP2_sed 16_2 (SPAdes) (version 2) | ecosystem: Environmental > Terrestrial > Deep subsurface > Rock core/Sediment | place: Rifle... | reverse complement strand
GAGCGATTCAGTTCCCGATAGCTCGCCCTGAGCAACGCCGGCGTGATGTGATGAAGCAGGGCGGTAAACCGCATCCGCTTATCCCTTCTTGCAGCTTGTCGTACGCGCCACAGCCCCTGTGACTCGCAGCCCCGGCTCTGTGTCCGGTGCGAGAGCGTTTGTGGTGCGTTCCCCTTGGTCGCCCTCCTTTCCTCTGCGGACTCCGCCACCACTACGCTCGCTTCGGCCAGTGCGGCTTCTGCCAGATTGGCGTTGGCTGCACTGCTCTTTGCCAGCATAGTGACTTTGTTCGCCCGCTTCGTCGGTACTATGAGCACGTCCGACTCCCCAGCCACGTGCATGTCGGGTTCCGACGTTTTAGCCTTTCCCGGCCGGTCCGCACCGCCATCCGGTGCGGGCGCTGCTGGGGTCTCCCGGTTCTCGCGCATGGAGTTTCCACGCATGTGCAGGGTCTTCGACTCCGCGGCGTCGAAAGGCAGCTCGCGTTCAACGCTACCTTTCATATGGCCTTCCCGCGTAAGTCACCGGGTCGGCACGCCGAAATTGGTGATTTCGGAGCTCCATACCTGACCTGCGTGTACCCCTGTCTTTTGCTTCGCCCAGGGTCTTTCGACCCTCGGCGCCAGACTCGGGGCCAGGATGGTTTCGCTAAACCTTTCCTGTACGGCTCTCGCATCCGCTGCTCCATGCCGGTTTATCCCGGCGCTTTCGACTTATCCCCTTTTCTCCTCGCGGAGATCTGTTAACAGCCCAAAGCAGAAGTAACCCTCTAGACTGGTGTATCAACTTGCTTTGAGTTCCTGCTTAAGCCGTTCCGCGAGCCAGATTCGAGCGAGAGTGGTCGCGTCGGTCGTGCGTTGGCGGGCGAGCTTGCTGAGAACCGCTTTCATCGCAGGCGGCAGACGCATGTTGAGCTGGGCGGTGTTGTCCTGGAAGATCGCCTCCTGCAGCACGCGATCGAGATCGCTGTGATCTTCCACGACCTCCGATATTCCGGCTTCCAAGCGATCAAAGACGTCGTGGTTTTTCGTCCAGCGGACGATCTCTTCATTACTAGCCGCCCCGCGCAGGGCGGCCACTTTTCGTCTGGTCTTTTTCATTTCTGGTACCTCTGATAACGTCTTTTCTGGGTCTCAGTCATACGGTTCATGTGAAAAACTCGAAGCCGGCCATCCGGCAACACGCGATAAACAACATGTAGATATGCCCCGCTTAAATTTCTTCCTTCCCACCTCATAGACATCGTTAAGCCCGCGCTGGCTTCGGATTTTGAGATAATCGCCGGCCAATAGTTCGTAAAAGTCTTGCTTCGCATAACCGTGACGAAATGCCGAACTCGCAAAGACAACTTCCACTAAGATATTTTAGCAACAGCTATCCGATACGGCAAACCGGAAAAACAAAAAGTCACCGGCTGGTTGATACTGCGGGCCACTTAGAGAAGCAAGGATAGCTGACTGGCCGACGCCCAGACCGTCGAACTGGTTGGCTTCTGTGAATCCAGCGATGACGGCTAAGGAGTTGGCGCGGTTGAGATCATCGGTTCAGCGAGGTCAGCCTGATGGAAATAAAATTTGGCAAATGTGGATAGCGAAACGACTGGGGTTGGAGTCCACTCTTCGCGCGCGCGGACCGGCGCGGCAGAGCGACTTGATAGGAAGATCGGAAGCATCCCCGTTTCCTTCCCTGCTCTATGCCGCAAAGATAAACCAAAGGCTTGAATGAACGGACCGGCGCGGAAACGTTTTCTACCGACGATTTTTTGCTCAAGGCGTGCGGGAGGCGAGTGGGACTGAGGACGCTCTTCAAATTAGGCACCACATCCGGACTGGTTCTCCCCAGCTGTGCTTTTTGTCGACGGAGTAAACGCGAGATTGTCTAGATTGAAGGGCCTGACCCCGACTACCCAACTATAACCCGAGATGACCCCGAGACTCCGGAATCACGCGGATGGGGAAATCACTTCTTCGCTGTTGATGCGTTACGTAACTTCTCTCGCAGACTGCTTTCCCAACTTTGGCTGACCGTTTGTTGACTTGAAATAACAGTGGCTGCAACTTCTTTGTCCAGGTAGGCTGGTGCTCTTCCGCAAATTGATTGCACGACTTTCAAAGCCTCTGTAGTTGGCAATGCAAAGAACTCTTTTCCCGGAATTCTCTGCTCGGAAAGTTTGGAGTGGATTTGTTTTTCATCGCCTTGAGGATTAGTGCTCAGGAAGAATGCTTCCAATACGAATGGTGCCGGCACACCTGTTGCCGAGTTTAATTCGGCAATTCTTTCTTCAACCGGTCGAGCTGAAAAACCAATTTTCAGAAGACCGCCCATCTTTGGGTTTGAAAGTATATAAATGTATCCGTTGACTGTGGCGTAATTTAGTAAAACACGGTGGCACTTACTACATGCAGGGACGCCGTTCTCACCTTGTGCTATCGTAAGTGTATTTTCTGCATCACACTGTTGGCACGTAACCAAGATCTGGATATTTTCCATATTGTAACTCTTCCGGAAAGATGCCTATTGCCTAACGCTCAAGCTCAGGCGTCGCTGTAGGCGATCGGTCTGAAGCACTTTAGTTAGGCGTCACCGAGAATAAACATTTCCTTAAGTATGGTCTCCGGACTCTTGAGTTCCTCCTCGTACTGGTCACGATTAAGCTCAACCATCTCGGCGCTGAACAGAAACCGCTGTAATCCTTTTTGGTCTACAAGGTAGACTGGTAGATGGGCGCTCAACTCCTTGCACTACTCAGTAAAGTAACTCGTTGTAATAAAAAAGCCGAGAGTTGCTTTTACAAAGGTCATTGCTCCCAGAAATTCCCTTAGCTCTTTAGCCGACACAGCCTGGTCGCGGTTGTACCGCTTGCACTGAACGACACATATAGACCCGCTCGGGCTTTCGAGTTTTATATCCACACCGTGATCACCGGTTTTAGGGGTCAAAGTGGCGCGGTTAGACTTTTTTCCGCTGGTGGGACAGGAGCCGATGAGCCGTGCCAGGCTTTGATAATTGATTATCGCACCCCTGGATCCGGGGCATTTGTTTCTAGACAATCCTTATTTCCTGCGCTCCGACTTAAGTTTCTCTTCGGTGGAGACCCGTGGGCAAGTCCGTGGCACCTTCCACTACGCCCGTCGGGCGGAATCCTGAGCGAGAGCCCCCGGGCAAGGCCGGGGCTCGAGTCGAAGGGTCGAGATTGGACTGAGGATGTTTGACTCTCTACAACTTCGAGCATCATAACAAGATTGTCATGATTCAAAACCCCGATCCCAGCCTCCACTCTTGCATTAACCCCTTTATCTGCAACCATTGGTTAGTACAATGGCCGCGCATCCACTCGAAGGAAGGAGACTTCCATGAAACATGTTCGCTGGTTCTTTATCGTTTGTTGGACATTCACTCCCGCGTTTGGTCTGCGTGCGGCGCAGGACAGCGGTTTGGTGAAGACCACGGTGAAAATGGTCACCCTCGATCCCGAGTCCAAAGCCCCGGTGGTAATCCTAGAGACCGTCGGTGATAAACGGCTGCTTCCCATCTGGATCGATATGCCCGAAGCCCGGGCTATTGCTCTTGAGCTCGAACAGATCGTCCCTCCGCGCCCCCTGACCCATGATCTGATCCGCAATCTGCTCAACGGACTGGGCGTCAAATTGCAGCGCGTGACTGTCAGCGATCTGCGCAACAACACCTACTTCGCACTGCTCTCGCTTGAGTTCAGAGGCCAAACCTTGGAAATCGATTCGCGTCCCAGCGACGCCATCGCCGTCGCTCTGAGAATGAAGGCGCCGATTTACGCCACGACGGAAGTACTGGCTAAAGCCAAACCTTTACTGACGCCAAGCAGCCGCGGGGAGCAGGCGCGACAGAAATTGGGGCTGCAAACGCAAGATCTCACCGCCGAGCTGGCGGCTCTTCTCGATCTCTCGTCTCAGCGGGGCGTTCTGGTGGCCGACGTGGCGCCGGGAAGCCCGGCAGCAAACGCAGGCCTACAGCGGGGTGACATACTTATCAAAGCAAACGACAAAACCGTTCAGTCAACCACCGACCTCGACGCGGTTCTTGAAGCGGGAAATGCGCCGGCGCAAATCCGTATCGAAGTCATAAGAGAGGGCAAGCCTATGTTGATCGCGGTTGATCTGCCCACGTAGGCCAAGCGAAGGTTATTCGATTTTTAGCCGCGTCCTTAAGTATTTTTGGAGCGAAACATTTTTTCTTGTCCGGTTCCCACCGCCATGTTAAGATTTCTCCGCTCGAACACCGACTTTATAGGAGGTCTCTCATGAAAACATCGGCTGCGCTCCGAGGTATTTACATTCCCGCGCTCGGTCTGGCTTTGTTACTGGGGCAGCTCGCCTTTGGCGCCGACGCGCCGCGACCGTTGGCCCCGCCTACGGCGCTGTCGCTCCAGGAAGCCCGCCTCGTCATCGATGGCGCGGTGGCTTATGCGCGGGAGCAGAAACTGACCATGACCGTCGTCATCCTCGACGAAGAGAGGCAACTCATATCCGCCGATCGCATGGGAAGCGCGTCGTTTCATCTCGAACGCTTCGCCAAGGGAAAAGCCTATGCGTCGTTGATCCTGCGCGATCGCACGGAAACGGCTACCGAGATGGCCAAGAGCCGCCCCGACCGCTACTTCGAGGTCATGAACATGTATCCCGGCGAAGTTTACCTCGTCGGCGGGGGCGTACCGTTGGCCGTCGGCAACCGGTTGGTGGGCGCGGTAGGCGTCGCCGGATTGCCCCAGGGCGTTGACGAAAAGGCCGCCGAGGCCAGGCGTAGCAGCCTGGAATAAATTTCGCGCGGGCATGAAAAAATAGCGCCCTGGCCCCGAATCGAGTGTCCGCGTCAGATAACTGCGCCGCTTTGCGCCCGGGACCTGCCGTTAACGTCGTAGATGCCAAGTCTGCTTGACGCCTGGCGTGGGTTTGCCTATTTTGACTCAGGCTAGTTTACCCTCCTTCGCAGAAAGCCACGGGTGTAAACCCGTGGATGAATGCGAGGTGGGTACCCTCCATAGCCTTGGCGAAGGAGGGTGCGCTTCGGAGGGTTCCGCCCTACGAAGCGTGTGGAGAGGTGCCACGGCCGTAAGGCCGTGGGGCTCCACGTCCCCAGCAAACACTCTCGGGGTCGGGCTGAGGATTGCTGACGCAACGGAAACACACAATCCGACGGCGCAAGACCTCAAACTGGAAGTCTTCTTCGACGGGCCGCTGCGCGCGATAGAATTTCGCATCTAAGCAAAAACCCGATGAAACCCGAATCGATCATGCGTTTGTCTCGCCTGACGAGACCCGTCATGCGCTACCGCACGCCGGTCATTCACCGGGTGCTCAAATGGCTTCTAAATATCCTCTGCCCGCCGACGAAAAAAGACAAAGCAGTTCACCTCGTCGCCTCATTCGACGGCGGGCTCATCAATGTCGACACCTCGTCTTCCATCGAATACCATCTCCTCTTTCGCGGATGTCACGAGCCTGAGATCGTGAACCTGATCAAGCAGGTGGTTCGGCCGGGAAATTTCTGCTTGGACATCGGCGCCAACATCGGCGCGCACACCTTACTCATGGCGCGCATAGCCGGATCAACTGGGCACGTGATTGGGCTCGAACCACACCCACAGATTTACCATCGCCTGCTGCAAAACACTTGCTTGAACCGATTGACGAACGTCAAGGTCGTCAATGCGGCGCTCGCCGACAAAGACGGCACCATTGATCTCTATGGTTTCGCCGCGGATGCCTTTGAACAGGGAATTTCCAGCCTGCTGCCCGACCACGAAGCGAAAACGAAAATCGAAGTGCGGGCCATTCGCGGCGCCACGCTGGTACGGGAACAACGGATTGAAGCTTGTGATTTCTTAAAGATTGATGTGGAAGGCGCCGAGAGTTTGGTGCTCCGCGAACTCTCGGACCTCATTAGCGCGCATCGCCCGATCATTCTGTTCGAGTACCGTAAACAACACTGGGAAAAATTCGGCTCCGATGTCAGCCCGATTTTGAGCCGGCTCAGAGCGGAGCGCTATGATCTGTACTATATCCGCAGGAACGTCACGCGCCCCCTGGCCGGCAATCAACCGCCTGATAGCTGTGAGTTGTTTTGTCTTCCCTGCGCACCGGCCACGGTCACCTAGAGGGTTTAGAAATTTTTGCCCCTTTGGCCCGGAAAACCAGTCCGTCCCCTTTAATCCCCCCCTTAATCCCGTGATTCAATGGTCGTCAGGTAATCGGGTTGCGGCGCGCATCTGCCCTGTCGCTCTCTGCCAGGACCGGTTGAGGCTTGCGAATAACAGTCCCGCCACGATGAACACGCCGACGAGGGACCACAAAAGCGGCTCGTAGGTTGCCCAGCGGTCAAAGATCGCTCCGGCGATCACCGGACCGAGAACTCCTCCCCAGGTGTAGAACAAAACCATATAGCCGCGAATCTTGGCGTAATGTTTCCTGCCGAACAAATCTCCGACCACCGCCCAGCCAAGCGGGAAAGTGGTCTCCACCAGAGCGAAAAACATCGTAAACAGACACAGAGACCAGAGCGAGCTGCCGAAGATCAGGAGGAACATCGCGGCGGCCCCGGCGAATAAAATCACCGCTGTCAGGCGGGGCTTGTTCGCCTTGTCGGCAAACCAGCCCAGTATCAGCGTCGACGCCATGCCGAGAAACGCATAGACACCCAGCAACAAAGCCGCCTCCGATTGGCTGAGTCCCTTCCAAACCATGAGGGGCACGAAATGAACCGAGATCGCATGGTAGGACCCGTTGCGAATGCCCGCCGCCAGCACCGAGCCCCAAAACGCGAAGGAACGCAGCGCCTCGGCCACGGTGACATCGACTTCCGATTTGATCGTCTGCTTTTGGCCGTCTTTGCCGGGTGCCGGGCTCGCCGGTTCATCGCCGTCGGGTAGGAGCCCGATGCTTTCCGGCGACCTGCGAACCGTCAGGCTGAGCGGTACGCCGATGGTGAGGAACAGAAGGCCGCCGATGGCGGCTCCCCAACGCCATCCCCAGGTTTGCACGATGACGCCAAGGATCGGCGCCACCAGAACGCCGCCCAGCCCAAACGCTGCGCTGCTGATGGTGATGGCGCGAGCGCGGTGGCGAATAAACCAGGTGTTGATCAACACCATGGGCGCATGCATGAATCCGCCGGCGTGGGCGAGAGAAATAACGCCGAGGTAGACGATTAAGAAAAATGTGTAGCTGTTGACCTGGGAGAGCAACAGGTAGCCGACTCCCATCAGCAAAACCGCCGCCAGCATGATCGGTTTTGGGCCGTACCGGTCGAGCAAATAACCGACGATCGGTCCCTCGATGGCGCCTTCCGCACGCGCCAGCGAAAAAGCCAGCGAGGTCGAAGTGCGGTTGAGGCCTAAATCTTGGCTTAGAGGAAGAAAAAACACCGTAAAACCGAAGCTATGAAGGCCGGAGCCGAGTACGCGCAGAGCACAAGTGGCGGCCACCATGCGCCAGCCGTAAAAAAGGCCGCTTAGTTTGTTGGGCAAGAGAATTGTCTCGATCCAAAAGAAGTCTCACCGCGGAGGCGCGGAGGACGCGGAGTAAAGAGTTTTTGATTAAAAAAATTCTCCCAACTCTGCGAACTCTGCGCCTCTGTGGTGAAAAAACGATTGTTGCTTTGGTTGCGGCTTCGCCGATCTGTGTCTCTGTGGTGAATCTCTCTTCACAGGAAACCCAGAAGAACCAATTTTAGTACGTGAGATTATTTCTTACCATGAGGTTGGGCTGAGCGAAAGCTAAGAATGGTCCGCGGGCACCCATTCACGAGGGCGGTTTCGAGACGATCGACGATATCCGGGACAGGCACGTCAGGATCGGAAAGTTGTCGGACTCTTCGAGGCTATCGTCTCGGAGGCGAAAGATGTTGAGGCTGGGTTTGTCGTGCCCAGCGGAAACTTTAAAATTCAGAATGTCCCCTTTTCTTCCCTGCGCAGCTTGGGCAAATTTTCCGGCAATAAATGACTCTCGGATTCGGATATTCCTCGCGCCAAGACGCAAAGACGCCAAGCTCGGAAGAAAAAGATAACATTCCTCAAACGAATTCACTTCCGCTTATCCGACCTTTGCGCCTTGGCGTCTTTGCGGGAGATCTTCCGGCTTTCGGTCGCGGGTTTACTGCACTGGGTCCTTCGTGGTGAACACTCCTCCACAGTAAACCTGGAACAAAAAAAAGGGCAAGCCGATGAAGATCGACTTGCCCTTGTACTTGCTAGGTGAAGCGCTGAACGAGTTCTACTTCTTCCCGTTGCTCCCGAAAAGCTCCTGACCCCATTTCTTCGCCGTGGCGTCGAGGACTTCTTTGCTGGACTCGGCGACTGGTGGGAAGTCTTTAATCCACTCGTAGGGTCGCGTCGCGTCGATGATCGCGCGGGAGTTGAAGCCCTTCTTGGTCGGATGGATGATCGGATCGAGGGGGCCACTCCAGCAGCGGCGCAGGATGTCGATGTCTTCGGCCGGGTCGCAACGGCTGGTCATTGCCCAGATCATGTCGTCGGTGTTGGATGGATCGATGTCGTCGTCGACCACGACGACGAAGCGTCCCAGATAGGCCCCCGCGTGGCACTGGGAGGCGATCACGGCCGCCTGCTTGGCATGGCCCGGATAGCGCTGTTTGATGGCAACGCACATCATGAGCCGGCTGCCGCCCGAAACCGTTAGCCACACGCCTTTGACGTCCGGCACGCCGGCCTTTTCCATCTCATCCCAAATCAGCGCGGAGCGAAGGTACGAGCGGTACCAGCCGAGCTCTGCGGGCGGCCGCCCCGGAGGAGAACCGAGAATGATCGGATCGTTGCGGTGATAGAGACGTTTTACGTGCACCCAGGGTTCCGCGCGTTCGGCGCTGGCGTAGTAACCGGTCCACTCGCCGAACGGACCTTCGACTTTAGGATTATCGAAATGTACGTCGCCTTCGATGACGATCTCCGCGTTCGCCGGAATCGGCAGGCCGGAGTATTCGCCTTCGATCATTTCGAACGGCTCCCCGCGCACGCCGCCGATGAACTCGTACTCCGGAACGCCGTAGGGCACCTCGATGCTGCCGGCCAAGAACGTCAGCGGATCATGGCCGAAGGACATCGCCATCTTAAACGGCTTACCGCTGGCGGCGTACTTTTCCCTCTGAATCCGCCCATGCTTGCCGGGCGAAATGTAAAAGCCAACCTTATCCTTGTCATGGATCATGACTCGGTATGTGCCGTAGTTGACCCAGCCTTCGTCGGGGTCGCGCGTGATGTCGACGCTGCCGGTGCCGATGTAGCGGCCGCCGTCCTTGTCGTGCCACTTGGGTGTGGGGAATTTGAACATGTCAATTTCCCCTTCTTTGTAAACGTTATCGAGCAGCGGAGATTTACTGACGAACTTGGGCGGGATCGGTTTGATTTTCTTGTAGTTGTCTTTCCAGATTTTGACGAAGTCCATCTTGGTCTCGCCCGGCGGAAGCCCCAAAGTAAGAGCCAGGCGTTTGCGCGACGCCAACGAGTTGGACAAAACCCGGTATCCCTTCGGGTAACCTTTAATATCCTCGAACAAAACGGCCGGACCATCTTCCTTGTGATGGACCAATTCGGTGATGGCGCCGATCTCCAGGTTCCAATCGCAGCCCTTCAGGGTTTTCAACTCACCCATTTCATCCGCGATTTGGATCCAGTCTCTTAGATCCTGAAATTCCATTTTTCCTCCTACTTTTTCGGTTGAAGCGATGCCACGGCGGAATTACGAAGTCGGATTGACCTTAGCGAATATTTACCGGTGGGTCAAGACATGGATTTTCCTTGAATCACGGGAACTTCCAATTGAAAACGAGCGTTGCTCATGCTACCTACTTCAATGTGTCCGGAAAGCTCAAATTGGTGGACGAACTCAAGGAAATTACTGTCCAAGCGAGAGCAAGCGGAAAGAAGATTGTTTTCACCAATGGCTGTTTCGATCTGCTGCACCCTGGGCACCTGCATACGCTCCGGCAGGCTAAGGCCTGCGGTGATATCCTGATCGTCGGCCTTAACAGCGACCGCTCGGTAAAGGGCCTTAAGGGCACGGACCGTCCGATCCTTTCGGAGTCGGATCGAGCTGAGTTGATCGGCGCGCTGGAGATGGTAGATTACGTCGTCTTGTTCGACGAAGCCGATCCCTACGATTTGATCGCGGCTTTGATCC
>Ga0209342_10008700_pt1 | contig 10167 bp, 11 predicted proteins | sample RifCSP16_2_FD_184023 | JGI IMG/M metagenome (GOLD analysis project Ga0209342, IMG submission 184023) | Soil microbial communities from Rifle, Colorado - Rifle CSP2_sed 16_2 (SPAdes) (version 2) | ecosystem: Environmental > Terrestrial > Deep subsurface > Rock core/Sediment | place: Rifle... | reverse complement strand
TGGCGATCGGGGGGCACGAGCCGTTCGAGGTGAACCCCTACGAAATCGACCGCGGGGGCACCAGCTACACGGTCGACACGCTTCGCCATTTTCACCAGACGCGGCCCGACGACGAGCTGTTCCTGCTGCTCGGGGCCGACATGCTGGCCGATTTGCCCAATTGGCGCGAGTCGGGCGAGATTTGCCGACTGGCCCTGCCCGTGGCCGTCCACCGCCCCGGCGCGGGCGAGGTCGATCTCATGTGCCTTGCCCAAATCGCCACGCCCGAACGGATCAGTCAGATGCGCGACCACCAAGTCGAAATGCCCCAGATCGACCTGAGCAGCACCGAGCTACGCCGCCGGGTCGCCGCGGGACAAAGCATCCGTTTCCAAACGCCCCGCGCGGTCGAAGAGTACCTCTGCGAGCACGGGCTGTATCGGCAACAACCGTAGGGTGCGTCTGGACGCACCGGCCTTTGTAGGGCAGGCTGTGCCTGACGGAAGCAGACATCCTCTGTAGGTCAGGCTGTGCCTGACGGAAGCAGACATCCTCCCCTGTGATTGTCAGGCACAGCCTGACCTACGGCTACGGCAACTACGCACTCTTCCGCATGACAAGCAATTGGCGGAGTTCCTCGCTCATGGTCGCGGCGGCAACAGCCGGGTCGGTGCGGAGGGCGTCGAGCGTCTGGTCGAGTTGCTCATCGGCCGACAGCGACAGGTCGAGGAAGATCCACTTCTGGCCTTTAATCTCACAGCCGCCACCCCCGCGGCCGTCGAGCCATACTTGACGCGTCCGGTAGCCAAGCTGGCCGGCTAGGCCCAAGGCGTCGTCCAACAGTTCCACCGTGTGCATCCCAGCTTCTCCAGTCAACCGGGTTCCTTGGTTGCTCGTCACGCGCGGCGGATTATAAAGCGTTGGGGTTCAGTTGCCCAGCCGGATTCGACGATACGACCACCATAAAGCTAAACTCTTTGTCGTTCTTGAGTTAAGAAGCGTCGGCTCGGAAAGACAGTCAGGAAAACGCCACCCTGGCAAAACGGCGAATCTGGCGTTTTCTGCTGACTTTTGTGGATTACGGATTTCAGTAAGTTATGGAAACAGGGAAAGGAGCCCTCGGGTTATGGCCGGTTTGAACCATGAATTGAGCCCTCAACAGCAAATCGACCTGCTCAAGGAACAACTGGCCCACGCCCAGAAGCTCACCGCGTTGGGCGAACTGGTCGGCACGACGACCCATGAGTTCAACAACATCCTGATGACGATCATCAACTACGCCAAGCTCGGCATTCGTCATCGGGACAACCCGACGCGCGAAAAGGCTTTTGAAAAAATCCTGGCCGCCGGCAATCGCGCGGCCAAGATCACCAACAGCGTACTGGGCATAGCCCGAAACCGCGGGTCGGATCGCGAGCCGACCGCCTTGGCCCGCATCATCGAGGACACGCTCATCCTGTTGGAACGCGAGATGAACAAGTATCGCATCCGCGTCGAAACCCAACTGGCTGACGTGCCCGACGCGATGGCCAACGGCAACCAGATCCAACAAGTGCTGTTGAACCTGCTGATCAACGCCCGGCAAGCCATGTCCAACGGCGGACGGTTGCTGATCAAGCTCGACTACAACGCGGAGGAGAACATGGTCGAGCTGGTGGTGCGCGACTACGGCACGGGCATTCCGGCCGACCAGTTGCCCCACATCTTCGAGTCGTTCTACACGACCAAGAAGGGGCCCGACGCCAGCGGCAAGGGCGGCACGGGCCTGGGGCTGTCGATGTGCCGCGACATTCTCGAGGCCCACCACGGACGGATTCGCGTGGACAGCACGGTGGGCCGTGGCACGGCCTTCACGCTCAAGATTCCCGTCGCCGCGAAGCCGGTCGCCGCCGGACCGTCGGTCGTCGCGCCGGTCGCCCCACAAATTGGCATCCCGGGCCAGACACCGGTCAGCGGCTGAAGACCTTCAATCTTCCTCAACCAGCCACTTCTTCGCCTCCTCCAATTCCGAATCACCGAAGGCCCGGGCGGTTTGTTTTGAGACGCGCATCACGGCGTCGTAGAGGATCCGCTTGACGCCCGTCACTCCTACCACGGCCTGCTTGCGCACGTGTTTGGCCGAAGCGATCGCCACCTTCTTGAACGCAGCGACGACCGCCGGCGACGCCACGATGCGACGCACATCGGCGAGGGCCAGAACACTGCCCTCGGGTTCCTGGGTCACGAGGGCCATCACGCCGTCCAGCTCCGTTTTGAACGCCTCGAAATTGCGAAGCCCGAAGCCGGTATAGTCGCAATACAAGAGTTGCTTGCCCTGATACTCGATCCAATGGGACTTCATGGCAATGCTCCAGTCTCCTTGGGACAGGATAGCCCTGCAGGGTGGAACGATCGCTGTCTTGCCAAGAACACCTCACCGATCGCCAGACGTTCTTAGCCGACCGACTCTGTTGCCCGCCCCCGCACCTCTTAAACTATACCTTTTTTGTGTTTTCGCGGGATCTTTCCCTGAAAAAACGCAACCGGCTCAGTCCTCGACCAGCCACTTTTGGGCTTTTTCCAATTCGAGGTCGCCGAAAGCCCGGGCGGGCTGTTTCGAGATGTGGATCACGGCGTCGAAGAGGATTTTTTTCATGCCCGACACGCCGACCACGGCCTGTTTGCGGATATGTTTCGCCGTGACGATGGCCGCCGTTTTGAACATGTCGACGACCGCCGGCGACGCCACGCTTCGGCGGATGTCGGTCAAGGCCAGAAGGCTTTTCTCGGGTTCCCGGGTGATGACCGCCACGGCGCTATCCAGCTCGGTCTTGAACGCCTCGAACTGGTCCAGCGCAAAATTCGCGTAGTCGCAATACAAAATTTGCTTCCCTTGGTACACCATCCAATGGGATTTCATGGCAGTGTTCCTGGCCTGTAGGGTGAGGCGAGCATTGCGTTATCAAGAGGCCTCGTCGGTCGCCGGATGTGTTTTGATTGCAGAACAATCGGGTGGGGCGATCGAAGCTCTGCCCGGCTGATGCCGGTTCGAAAGATTCTTGTTCGCTTCGATCGCCCCACCCTGCAAGTATTCATGGTGCGTCCAGACGCACCCTGCATGAGCCTACCGTCCGCCGGGGCGCACGCGCTTTTGCACGTCGATTTCCAGCACGCCGAACGTGGCTTCGTGACGCTGAATTGTCAGATTCAAGGCGTGAAGCATCCGCTTGGCCGTGTAGAAATTCGTGATGATCCGCTGCGTGACCGGAATCGGCTTGGTCGGAATGCCGAACGGCTGCGGATTGAGCCCGAAGTCGATAATCAACTCCTCCGGCGTGCCCGTCACTCGGCAGAAATTCGCGTAGTTGGCGATCGTGTGGCTGTCGTCGATTTCCAACTGGGGTCGGGCCTGTTGGGGTGCCGGGGCGGCGGGTTCCGCACCTTCCGCGGGAATGGTTGCCTGGACGTCTTTTTCCGGATTGTCTTCTGATTTTGCCACGGAATACTCCTCTGACTGATAAAAAAGGTTCTGGTGACTGCACCCCGCACTTTCACTCGCGAAACCAAGCCGCGCTACGTTGGAGCGGAACGCATAAAACAACGGCCGTCGAAAAACGGCACTCAATTATCCTAGCGAAAAACATCTTCCCGGGAAATTGGGGGGATGAGAAAACCGAGCCTTCCGGCAGACCCAGGGCCCCCCACCTGGGAGGTTCGCCCGCCTTACTGCTGCCCCAGTTCGCCACGGAACCCGGCCGCTTGGTACGCCTTGCTCTTAATGACGTCCGTCATCTTCAACAAGAAGAGCGACTCGTACGGCAGCAACACGGTCCGGGCGCCCAGCGCGTCGGGCGCATTACGCGAAATCACCACGAAATGATCGCCGATCATGAACCCGTTGAACGGGATCGGCTCATTGAGGGTCGTGACGAGAATGCCCTTGCGCGGCAACTCCGCGGGCCACTCGGCAAATAGCGTTTTCCATGCGGATTCAGAAGCACTCATGGGTTTACCTCCTCACAACTATACGTTGTGATTCGGCTCCCGGAGGCCTTCCAGGCGGACCCGAAGAATCCGCCGCCGCGTGGCCTCCACAACCGTGACCCGAACGTGGTTCCGCACCACTTCCTCGCCCACGATCGGCACGTGCCCCAGTTCGCTGAAAACGAATCCTCCGATGGTGTCGTATTCACCGTCCTCGGGCAGATCGAAGCCGAGCCGCTCGTTGATTTCGTCGAGGTGGACCTTGCCGAGCGCTTCGGCCGCGCCGTCGCCGACCTGGCGTATGCCGTCAATCAGGTCCTTGTCGTATTCATCGCTGATTTCGCAGACGATCTCCTCCAAAATGTCTTCCAACGACACGAGGCCCGACACGCCCCCATACTCGTCCAACACGACGGCCATGTGGTGGCGGTTCCGCTGAAACTCTTGCAGCAGGACGTCGATCGGCTTGGTCTCGGGCACGAAGTAAGGCTCGCGCAGCAGGCTGGTCCAGGATGTCTCCTCGCGCCGCACTCCCTTAGCCAGCTCGGGCAAAAGATCCTTCGCGTAGAGCACGCCGACAATGTCGTCGCGATTCTTGTCGAAGGCCGGAATGCGCGTATGGCCCTGCTTGATCACGAAATCGAGTGCCTCGTCCCACGAAAGCCGCACGGACATCGACACCATGTCGGTTCGCGGCGTCATGATTTCCGACACCCGCACGCCGCCCAATTCGATGACGCCCTCGATCATTTCCCGGGCGTCTTCCTCCAGCAGGCCTTCGCGGTGGCCCTCGGTGACGATGGTGCGAATCTCGTCCTCGAACGACTCCTCGTCGGGATCGACGGGCTTGCGTCCGGCGAGCCGATGCAGAAGCGTGTCGAAGAATCGCGCGCCGAGCATCAACGGCGACAGCAGCACGCCCACCGCGCGCCACAGCGGCCACGTGCCGTAGACGAACGGCGTCGCCCAAAGCCGGGCGACGGCCCAGGGAATCCAAATCTCGACGGCCAACAACAGCAACGCTCCCACGCCGACGCTCGTGCCCAACAGGGTCCAATTGGCGGGCTCCGGCGCGTGGGGCGACTTGAGCGACGTCCAAAAAGCGCCGGCCAGAACCACGACCGCCGTGGCGACGACCTGCAACGTCTCGGCGGCCAGCCCCACCTGCTCGTGCCGCCGCAGAATGACGCTCAACCTCGCCAACGCGTCGCGGCGCCGACAAATTTCCTCGAGGTCGTGACGCGAGAAGCTTGCCAGCGATTTCGCGCCGATCGCCGCCGCGCACGTGACGACCAGACCCGCGAAAGCCAACCAGAATACGGCTTGCGAACTCACGAGCGTTTCTTCCTCCGTTTCGAGCCGACACGCCCCCGCGGGGCCCTCCAAGGCGGCGTCAGGCCGAACTCCTTGAGTACTTCCCTCTCTTTGCGCCGCATTTCCTCGCGCGACTCGGGCGTCGAATCCTCGCATCCCGCCAAATGCAACGCCCCATGGACCACATACAACAACAATTCATTTTCCGCCGGCCATCCGTATCGGGCCGCCTCGCTTTGGGCCGTATCGGCGCTAACGACGATCTGGCCTTCGAGCCGCCCGGGACCGCGTTCCAATACGAAACTCAACACGTCGGTCGGATAGTCGTGCCGCAGATAACGACGATTCAATTCGTGGATTGCCGGATCGTCCACCACGGCCACGCTGACCTGGGCCCGTTCGATGCCGGATGCTTCCAGCGCGCGCCGCACGACCGCGCGAATCCGCTTTCGGTCGACCGTCAGCACGGATTGCTCGTCGGCAACGTCGATCACAAGTTCAGAGTGTTTATTCACGGCGGGAATCATTCGCTTGCGAAGCCAATTCGTTAGCCGCCGCGCCCGCGCGGCGCCACAACATTCCGCTTGACGGCGTCGAGCAGGCTCGACGGCTAACTCTTTTATGCCGTGCGTTGGTCCGGGTATTTCACGCGGCCGTGGTAAATGGCCGTGACGGTCTTGATCATGCTGTCTTCGATCGTGCGCAGCTCGCGTAACGTGAGCCCGCTTTCGTCGAACTGGCCATCTTCGAGCCGGCGTTCGGCGATCTCGCGCACGAGGCTGTCGATCCGCGCCGGCGTCGGGCCCACCAACGTCCGGCTCGCGCTTTCGACCGCGTCGGCCAGCATCAGCACGGCCGCTTCCTTCGTTTGGGGTTTGGGGCCCGGATAGCGGAAACTGCTTTCCTCGACCGTGCCGCCGTCCGGATTTTCGCGGCTTTGCTGGTTGGCCCGTTCGAAGAAGTAGCCGACCAGCGTGGTGCCGTGATGTTGGAGGATGAAGTCGATAATCGGCTCGGGCAGGTGGTGCTGCCGCGCCAGGTTGGCGCCGTCCTTGATGTGGGCGATGATCACCAGCGTGCTCATGGCCGGGACCAGTGTCTCGTGCCGATTGGCTTCGTCGCCCTGGTTTTCGATGAAGTAGCCTGGCTTGAGCATTTTGCCGATGTCGTGGAAATAGGCGCCGACGCGCACCAACAGGCCCCTGCCGCCGATTGCTTCGGCCGCCGCCTCGGCGATCGAGCCGACGGTGATCGAGTGGTTATACGTGCTCGGCGCGCGGCGGATCAGTTCCTGCAAGAGCGGATGGGCCACGTCGCCGAGTTCCAGCAGGCTGATGTCGGTCAGCACGCCGAACAGCCGCTCGATGACCGGCAGCAGGGCGCTCATCAACAGTCCAGCGAACAACGTCAGGCCGGCGTTTTGCGCCGCGTTGAACAGCAGCTCCCAGCGCGCCGGCTGGTCGTCGAGCACGGCCGCCACGATCGTCAAGAGGCCGGCGATCAGCCCACCCACGAAGCCCACCATGGTCAACTTTCCGCGGCTTCGGATGTGGCTGAGTTGGAAGACCACCGTGGCCGTCGTGCCGAAGAGGATCATCATTTCGCCCAGGCCCAAGCCCAGCGAGATCACCATGCACAACGCGACGGCCCCGGCCAACAGCATTGCCAGCTCGCGGTCATAGACGATCGCCACGATCTGGGCGAACAACAACAGGGGGACGATTTCCGCGCACCAGGAGTCGCGAGCCGCCCAGCGGGCCACGACCAGCGTGAAAACCACCAACAGGAGCAACGCGCCCAATCGCCGCCAATCGACGAGCAGCTTGCGTTGTCGTCGAAAGAGATAGATTCCGGTGAGCGAAAAAAGTATGGCGATGACCGACAGAACGGCCGCCGCGCGGAAAACCTTGTTCCCCCAGTTGCGCTGGGCCTCGAACGCCTGGTACTCAAGCCGCAACAGCGCGAGATCCTTTTCGTCCAGCGTCTTGCCCTGTTTCACCAGCGTTTGGCCCGCTTCGTAGTGAATGTAAACGTCCTCGACCTCCCGGACGGCCTCTTCCTGCGACTGCGCGGTGCGAGGCTGGTCGAGCGTCAAGGTCCGCGTTTGGGCCAGCTTCGGATAGAGCCACGTGAACAGGTGATCGGCCAGGTCGAGCGAACCGAGGTTTTTGGCCAGTTCGTTTTTGATGCCGATGCCGTCGCCAAGCATGACGTCGCTGACGCGGACCGGTTCCTTGGTGTCGGGCTCGCCCTCGCGATAGACGAGGATCTCGTCTTCGTTGCCCGGTCCCGGTTTTTCCAGGAGTCCGTAGGTTTCGTAGGGTTTCAAGGCCGAAGCGACGGTTTCGTCGATTTGGGCCTGTTTTTCCTCGCCGGCGATGGCTTCCTGGAAACGTCGAAATCGTTCCTCGCGCCGCTTGTCGTCCCGCGGCGCCGCGTCGGCGGGACGAGGGGGTTCAAACGAGGACCAGGTTTCGAGCGCGGACCCGTCGAGCCGCTTGGCGGCGGCCAGCTCGCGGATCGTATTGCGCAACTCCGCTTGCAACTGGATTAGCTTCGCGGGGTTTTGGACGTAGACGGCGCGAGCCTGGTCCTTGGCGTCCTCGCGTTCTTCCTCGGTGGCCCGTTGATCGAATTGGCGAAAGGCGGCTCGCGAGACGACGTCGCGTGGAGGAACGTAGCCCTCGCGGAAAGCGAACGGCGGGCTCGAAGCGTGCATCACCACGGCCAGCGCCACGGCGGCGGCCACGCCAATCGCAAGCCGCGCGAGGACGTCACGGCGGCCCAAGCTTGCCAGCGCGCGCTCGAACTTGCTGGGCGGCATTTCCAGCGCGGCCACTCGCTCCGATCGCGTTTTTCTCGACCCGCTCGCCGCCATGATTTATCCGGTTGGCCTCCAAACGGCCCTTGGTGGGAACATGGGTTTGATCACGGCCGCTGCTTGGGCCGGCCGTCGTAGGCGTCGACGATCCGCTGCACCAGCGGATGACGCACGATGTCGGACGCCGTGAGCTTGACGGCCGCCACGCCCTTGAGCTTCCGCAAGCGGACCAAGGCGTCGATCAGGCCGCTCCGCGTGCCGTGGGGCAGGTCCACCTGGGTCGTGTCGCCCGACACCACGATCTTCGATCCCTCGCCCATGCGCGTCAGGAACATTTTCATTTGGGCCACGGTGGTGTTCTGGGCTTCGTCGAGGATCATGAAGGCCTGGTTGAGCGTCCGGCCGCGCATGTAGGCCAGGGGAATAATCTCAATGATATCTTCCTCCTGGTAGCGCTTCATGAGATCGTAGTCCATCATTTCCCGAAGCGCGTCCAGAAGCGGCCGAAGGTAGGGATTGATCTTGGCTTGCAGGTCGCCCGGCAGGAATCCCAGGCTTTCGCCCGCCTCGACGGCGGGCCGGACCAGGATAATTTTGCGGACCTGCTGCTCGCGCAACGCGGCCACGGCCATGGCCACGGCCAGATAGGTTTTGCCGGTGCCCGCCGGACCGGCACACATCGTCAAATCGGCCCCCCGCATGGCCTTGACGTACTTTGCCTGACCGGGTGTTCGGGCACGGACTTCACGGCCGCCACCCACCCCAATCGCCGCGGACGGCAACGCCTCGCGGCCCTCGGCCACGGCGGCCAGAACCCGATCCACGTCCTCGATCGCCAGGCGGCCGTATTGCTGGGCGTGGGCCTGCAACTGCTCAAGGACGTGGGTCGCCTTGGCCACGGCTTCCGGCTCGCCTTCGACGTGGATTCGTCCGTCGCGCGACGAGATTTCGACCTCCAACGACTTGCGAAGCTTTCGAAGATGTTGGTCGCACGTGCCGAACAGGGCCACCAGGGCCCTGGAATCGACCACCGCGATGCTGGTTTCGGTCATTCGACGCGCGCGGCGGCATACGGGCCACCGCCAAGAAAACTGCGGGACACCACAAAGGAAGCTGAGCCGCCATCGGAAAAAACGGCCACCCCCAATACAATTACTATAGCTGATGCCCCTGGGCGGCGACTAGCGGGCGGCGTCGCGTGCGCGTAAAGCATTGGCATAAAACAATTTGCGTGGCAACAAGCAACCCTGGACTCATGATGCCCGCCACAAAAGGGGACTGGCTCCGTCGCCTCGATAAGCGCATCCCTACCAAAACGGCCGGGGCGACGGCGCCTGTCCCTTTTTGCGGCTCATAAATCCTTGAGGCTGGCGATATACGTCCTGCAGAACGGACAGATATGCGTGCCGGCCGCGATCTCCCGATTGCATTTCGAGCAACTCTTTTTCGGCGGGGCCGGACTGGCGACCGTGTGATCGAGCGAGCGATTCGAGACGATAGTCGATCCGGCGCCCGACTGGCTCGGATCGTGCGGTCCGAGAACGTCGATGATCTCCTCTTCCGAGAACGAACCGTCGATCTGGGGAACGAGAACCTTCGCCTTGCAGGTAGGGCACAAGCCGACCTTGCCGGCGAAACAGCTTTTCACCCGCAATACGTGCCCGTTCGGACAGGTGACTTGGATCGACATCCCACGTCCTCCCCGGCGCCCCTAGGCCATTCAGGAGGTTATTTTTGATGCCTCGCCCGTTGCTGCTCCGTGTGTGCTCCGTGAATCTCCTACCGCGCCGGTTTTACGCATGTCGCAGGTCCGGGCCCTCGCAGTGTCACCCCACGAGGGCCCCCGCTTTTATCATATCTCCACTCGTCAAAATTGCCTAGCGGGAAAAATAGTAGGCAGCAGGCAGATGGCAGCAGGCAGAGAGAGTGTAGGGTGGGCACCGCCCACCAAAGAAACACTACCCCCCGACTATTTGCGAAGCCCAGCAGACGTAGGCCACCGGCGCGGCCAGCAGGATCGAGTCGAGGATGTCGAGCACTCCCCCAAAACCGGGCATCCATGTGCTGGAATCCTTCCGCTCGGCGTCCCG
>Ga0209342_10008699_pt1 | contig 10167 bp, 10 predicted proteins | sample RifCSP16_2_FD_184023 | JGI IMG/M metagenome (GOLD analysis project Ga0209342, IMG submission 184023) | Soil microbial communities from Rifle, Colorado - Rifle CSP2_sed 16_2 (SPAdes) (version 2) | ecosystem: Environmental > Terrestrial > Deep subsurface > Rock core/Sediment | place: Rifle... | reverse complement strand
TGCAGGTGGGGCTCGGCGCGGGGCTCTTTGGCGTGGCGCTCGCGGTGCTCGTGATGGCGCTCACGCGGCGCAAGGAAGTCGAGTGAGCCCAGGGCGCGGCAGAATTCCCGGGGGGCCTCGCGGCCCCCCGGCTTCTCCTTTTTTCTTCCCCCTGCCAATAGCGGTTGCCGCCGAGTTGCCCCCGGAGGCCCCACACATCGCCTTCATAATCGCCCCCCGCAATCGAGTCGGCGGGCGGCCACCTTGTCGGCGACCTCCGGGCTCGAGAGCCTCGCCAAGGACCTCGGGGCCCAGGAATTCTGGATCCGGCGCCTGGCGGCCGTGATCTTGGACGGCGCGGTCGTCGGGGTGGCCCTTTTCGCCCTTTCACTGGGCCCCCTGCCCCTGCGCGCCCTCGAGCTTGGCGCCGCGGGCGGTCTTGCGCTCTACCTCTACACCGTCCTCTTCGAGTTCTTCCGCGGCCAGACCCCCGGCAAGTGGCTCCTGGGGCTGCGCGTCGTCGGCGTCGGCTCGAAGGTGGACCTCTCGCGCCTCTTGGTGCGCGAGGTCTCGAAGGTGTTCGTGCTCGCGCTAGTCCTCGACGTCGGCGCCGGGCTCCTTGTGGAGAAGAACGGGCGCCAGCGCTACCTCGAGGTACTGTCGGGGACAACGGAGGTCCTGGACCGGTAGCCTCCGCCGGGAGGCATGCGCGCCGGCCGATTCGGGGCGCCGAGACCTTATACCCCGCAACGCGAACGGGGCTCCACAAAGGGGCCTGCAACCTTGGTCGACATGGCCCTCGCCTTGGAGGTCGGCGCGGACCTCGCAGTCCTTGCGCTTGCTGTCGCCCTTGGGATGGTCCTCACGGCGCGCCTGCGAGGCACTCGCCTCTGGTTTCCCCTTACCGTCTTCTTCGGCGCGGTCTCGGTCTTCGCCGGCTCCGACGCGGCAGCGCACCTTGCCGAGGCCTGGGGCGACCTCGAGTTGAAAGGCCAGTTCCTGCGGGCTTCCTACATCGGGATTGGCCTTTCGATCCCGGCAATGGTCCATGTGGCCTTTGCCTATCCCCGGCCCCTCAGGCACGGGCTCCTTTCCCAGGGCGTCGCAGCGACCTACGTCGTTGGAGTCCTCTTTTCGGTCCTCACACCGACAAAGATCTTGTTCGAGGCGCTTGGGTCCCATTCCGGTGGAACCGGGAACGTCTACGGGCCCCTCTTCTGGCCCCTTCAAGGGGTCCTCGTCGCCGCCTTGTTTCCGGCGATCGGGTGGCAGGCCTTCTTGGCCCTTCGGGGCCGACCGGAGGAGCGCCGCCCTGCCGCCGCACTCGCCCTTAGCATCGCGCTTCCCTTTGCCATCGGCGGCAGCGCGGTGGCCGCCGGCCTTCCGAGCGTGGGAGGCCTCGACGTAGTCACTCTCTCGTTTGGCTTGGAAATCACGATGCTCGCGTGGGTGGTTTACACGGGGCGCTTTGCGCCGTCGGCCCAGGCGACCTTTCACGCAATCGTGGAATCCATCGACGAGGCGATCGTCATCGTCGATTCGAGGGGCCAGCCGGTTTCCTTGAACCCGCGCGCGCGCCAGATCCTCGGCGTCCCCGAAGGGTCCACCGACGTGCCCGAACTCCCAGCGTTGCTCGAACACGCGGGTGTCTCCCGCGAAAAAGCCGAACTGATGCACCGAGCGGGCCTCGCCGTCCTGCGTGGCCGCCAGGAGGCGTATTCGGGGGTCCTCGAAGGCGTCGGCCCGATGAAGCGAACGTGCACGGTCCGCGTGCTGCCCCTGGGCCGCCGGGACACGAAGGACGAGGCCGAGGCCGCACTCGTGATGCTGCGCGACGAGACGGACCGGCGCGCGCTGGAGGCCGCCACCACGCGCTCACGCGATGTCCTCGACCTCGTGATCCGGATGCTCGGCCACGACCTCAAGGCCCCCCTTACGGTTGTCCAGGGGTACATCGACCTCGGCAGGATGCGGCTGTCGGCCGCCGAATCGAGCGCGCAGGTGCAAGCCGTCCGCGCCGACCTCGAGAAGATGTCCCAGGCGATTGTCGGGATGCAGCTCATGATGGGCAACGCGCGGGCCCTGTCCCGGCTTGCGGCCGTCGGGGACGGGGGGCCGGGCCTTGTTGAAATCGACCTCACGCGCCTCGTGCGCCAGGCGGCCGACCTCCTGCGCCCGACCGCCGAAGCGAAGCAGGTGAGGCTCGAAATGGCGCTCCTGGAGGGGGTCTGGGTGAAGGCGGCGCCGGGCTTTGATTCGGTCCCCCGCAACCTCGTCGACAACGCCGTCAAGTACACGCCGCCCGGCGGAACGGTCACGGCAAGCCTTGCGGCGGTGGACGGGCGCGCGGTGCTCACCGTGGCCGATACCGGCGAGGGGATCCCCCCGGAGAGGGCCGACCTTCTCTTCCGCGCGTTCGAGCGCCTTGGGGCCGAGAAGGGTGCCCAGGAGGGACACGGGCTCGGCCTTGCCATTGTCGCGAAGCTCGTGGAAATCTCGGGCGGGAAGGTCCGCGTCGAAAACCGGACAGACGGCAAAGCGGGCGCGGTCTTCCGCGTCGAAGTCTCGCTCGGCAAGCCGCCCGCTTGAAAGCCCTGGCGGGCCCTGCGGCCTACTTCATCGTCTCGAGCTGGCTCATGATCCAATAGAGCTGGGGGCGACCGTGGAGGGGGATGTTCGGGTCGTTCACCATCTTGTCGAGGTTCGAGATCGCCATCGCCGCGCGCACGTCCATCTGCTTCTTCTCGTCGAGCAGGAAGTCCTTGGATTCCTTGGCCATGCGGCGGATGTTTCGGGGGATCGAGGTGTCCTTGTTGAGCTCCTCAAGTTGGAAGCAGATTTGCTTGATGCGGCTCTCGAGTTCTGCGTCCAAGCGGTTTGGCCCCCATGTTCAAGGCGCGGGCATCCGGATGGGGCTATTTAAGCCTCAACGTGGGCCAGCGCCCTTGGAAAGGGGGTTTCCGGGGGGCCTTTCGGGTCACGCGGAGGCGGGCAGGACGCCCTCCTCCTTGAGGAGCCCCTTGATGCGCTTGTCCGTGAGCATCTTGCGGCGCGTGGACTCGAGGAGCTGGCGCATCGGCGGGGAGACGCCCTGGTCCCAGCGCAGTTCCTCCATGTCGTTGAGGATGAGGGTGGCGACCTTGGCCGCGCGTTTGCGAAGGGCCTTGGACTCGTCGGGGGTAAGCGCCGTGCCGCCCTGCCCAAAGACCTCGGCCATGAGGCGGGAGAACTCGATGGCAAGCGGCGGGAGGGTCTTCAGGCGCGCGCTGCGCCGCTTCTCGCCAGGGGTCTTCCGAAGCCGCATCGGGTGGCGCACACCCGGGGCTCGGCGCCCACGTATATCAGGGTCGTGGCGCGTCCCACGAAGGCGGGAAGGCCCGAGGTCAGTCCTTGGGGGGTTTGTCGCGGGCGGAGGCGTGGAGGTTGCGTTCGACGACCTCGAGCAGCTGCCAGGCGCGCTCGGTCTTTGTGCGGACATCGATGGACCCCTTGCGGAGCTCCTCGAGCCGCCGGGCAAGCTCCTCGCGCTTCGGGACCGCGACGTCCTTGTTTGAGAGGTGGCGCTCGACCTCACGGAGGATGTTCTCCAGGGCCTTTTCGCGCAGGCGCTGGCTCACGAGGTTCCGCGGCGGCGCGCCGGAAAGTGGCGGCGGCGCCTCCTTGAGGGCGCTTGAGGGGCCTTGCCAGCCGAGCCTGCGCAGGCGCGCGAGCAGGAGCTCATCGGGGGGCGCGTTCTCGCCGCCGCCGATCTCGATGGCCATCTCGACAAGCGCTCCGACCTCCGGCGCGCCGGGTTCAAGGCGCTCGGCGGCGTACTCGGCGGCGAGCCGGCACGCGGCGCGGCAAGAGTCGGGGAGCGACGTGTTCTCGGAGAGCACGAAGAGCGACCACACGGCGCTCTCGAAACGCCGGATCTCGTGGGCCGCTTCCGACGGGAGGGCTTTGGGCATGGGGGCCTCACTTCTTCTTCGCGCTGTTCCAGTCGTCGAGGAACCGCTTGAGCCCGAGGTCTGTGAGCGGGTGGTTGGGGAGCTTCTTGAACACGTCGTAGGGGACCGTCGCGATGTGGGCGCCCGCCACCGCGGCCTCGACGACGTGGTTGGGGTCGCGCACGGAGGCGACGAGGACCTCAGTCTTGTAGCCGTGAGTGCGGTAGATTGTCGTGACCGTGCGGATGATCTCCATGCCGACCTGCGAGATGTCGTCGAGGCGGCCGATGAAGGGGGACACGATCGACGCGCCTGCCTTGGCGGCCAGGAGCGCCTGGTTGGGCTGGAAGATGAGGGTCACGTTCGTCTTGATGCCCTCCTTCGAGACCTTCGAGAGCGCCTTCAGGCCCTCGGTGGTCATCGGCAGCTTCACGTAGACGTTCTTGTGCCAGGCGGCGTACTCGTGCGCTTCCCGGATCATCGCGGGCGCTTCGATTGAGACGACCTCCGCCGAGACGGGTCCGTCGACGATGCCGCAGATCTCGAGGATTGTCTCCTTGAAGTCGCGGCCCTCCTTGGCCACGAGCGTCGGGTTCGTAGTCACGCCGTCGAGGACGCCCCAGGAGGCGATTTCGCGGATGTGGGAGAGGTTTGCCGAATCGAGGAAGAGCTTCACGCGGGGGCCCCGTTCCCGGAGGCGGCTGGAGGGCTAAAAAGGTTTGAGCGTGGGAGGCCCCGGCTAGGCTTTTCGCCTGCGCCGGGGAGGGGCCCAGGGGGTATCGTCGGGGACGGGGAGGGCGCCGCGAGGGCCTCTCGGAGGCCACAGGCTGGCCAATTGCTCGCGGCCCGTCGCGTAATCTGCCACCACGTCGGCCTCGAGCTGCTTCAAGAAGGCGTCCATTTGGGCCTCTCTTTCCCTCGGAGAAACCTTCCCCCATGAAATCTCTATGGCTCGGTAGCGCGCTCGCTGAGACGCCGGGAGGCTCTTGTCGCCGGCCATTTCATGCAAGGCCCTGAGGATGAGCGCCCACCGGTTCTCGGATTCTTCCTCCAGAGCCAAGACGCCGACCCCCAAAGCGCTGCGAAAAAGCCAACGGCTGGCGAGAAGAACTTTGGGGCGACGCACACCGCGCAGGTTCTCAAACCGCAAAGCTCTCCACAATCGGCCGCAAGGGCTTCGCCTTCTCAATGACCGCCATCAGCGTCGACGAGCGCTTGATCTTCGCGACCACGTCGTGCCTGGCCGCCTGGAGCGCACCAGCGAGGATCTCCTTCTGCGTGAGCCCGTAGTGCTCGAGGAGTTCGGGGATCTCGCCCGAGCGCCCGAAGACGTCCTGCGTCCCCACGCGCGCGACCTTCACGGGGTGCGTCTCGCAAACGACTTCCGCCACCGCCGACCCGAGCCCGCCGTAGACCGAGTGCTCCTCGGCCGTGACGATGCCGCCCGTCTCGACGGCCGCGCGCTCGATGGCCTCCTTGTCGAGCGGCTTCACCGTGTGGACGTTGAGGACGCGCGCCTCGATCCCTTCGTGGCGCAGGAGGTCGGCCGCGTCGAGCGCCGCCTGGACGAGCTGGCCGTTCGCGCAGATCGTGAGGTCCGTGCCCCCCATGATCTCGACGGCCTCGCCGAGGCGGAACTTGTAGTCGTCGGGCATGATCGTGGGCACCTCGCTACGCCCCACGCGGATGTAGTAGGGGCCGTCGTCGTGGATCGCATGGCGCAGCGCGAGCTTCGTCTCAATCTCGTCGGCCGGGACGACAACGCGGAAGTTTGGCAGGCCGCGCATGAGCGAGATGTCCTCGAGCATTTGGTGCGTAGCGCCGTCGCCGCCGACGGTGACCCCCGCGTGGCTCGCGAAAATCTTCACGTTGAGGCGCGGGTACGCGACCGACTGGCGGATCACGTTGTAGGGCTGGGCGATCGCGAAGACCGCGAAGGTGGACGCGACGACGACCTTCCCAGTCGTGGCAAGGCCCGCGGACATCGCGATGAGGTTGTCCTCGGCCACGCCCGAGTTGAAAAAACGCGTCGGGAACTCCTTCTCGAACTTCTGGGTCCCCGAGGAAGAGGACACGTCTGCGTTGAGGCATACGAGGTTCGGCATCTCCTTGCCGAGCTTCACGAGCTCGTCGGCCGCCGCCTCGCGGCAGCGGCGCATCTTCCAGGTGCTGCGCGGTGTAAGCGCGACCGAGTAGACCAACCCCTATCCCTCCCCGCTCAGGCCTTCAGTCGCCGATGCTGCCCGCGTCGATCTCGACGAGCGCCTTGGCAAGCTGCTCGGTCGTCGGCGGCTTTCCGTGGAACGCGGGGTTGTTCTCCATAAAGGAGACGCCCTTCCCCTTTACAGTCTTCGCGATGATCATGATGGGTTTCCCATTCTCGCGGTGCTTGAGGGCCGGCAAGATTTCCGGGTAGCGGTGGCCGTCGATCTCGATGACGTGCCAGCCGAAGGCGGCCCACTTCGCCTTGAGGTCGCGGTGCGCCATCACCTGCTCGGTCCAGCCGTCCATCTGGATCCCGTTGCGGTCGAGGATGCACGTGAGGTTGTCGAGCTTGTAGTGGGCCGCCGCCTGCGAGCCCTCCCAGATCGCCCCCTCGTCGGCTTCCCCGTCGCCGATCATGACAAACACGTGGCCGGGGAGGTTGTCGAGTCGCAACCCGAGGGCCATCCCGATCGACGCGCCGAACCCCTGCCCCAGAGATCCCGTCGTCATCTCGACCCCGGGCGTGTAGCGCATGTGGCCGTGGCCCTGGAGGTGCGAGTCGATCTTCCGGAAGGTCTTCAGGTCCTCGTGGGGGAAAAAGCCCGCGTGCGCGAGCGTCGAGTAGAGGATCGGCGTGGCGTGCCCCTTCGAGAGGACGAACCGGTCGCGCTCGGGCCATTTCGGGTTCTTGGGGTCGTAGCGCAGCGCGCCCCCGAAGTACAGGGAGACGATGACCTCCGTGGCCGACATCGAGCCGCCGCAGTGCCCCGAGCCCGCGCCGTGGACCATCGTCACGATGTCGCGGCGCAGCTCGCGGGCGATCTCCTTGAGCCTTGCAACCTCGTTCTGCTCAGGCGGCGGGGAAAACGACAGCGTGCTTGCATCCTCCCCGCGTGCGCTCGTGCGAGACGTGCTTGGCCCCGCTCGTGTCAAGGGGGCGCTGGCAATAAAAATGATTCTGTCGCCGGGACCACGACAACGGGCCGCTCACTCGATCTTCCTGAGGAGCGCGATGAGGGGCCGGCGGGCGACTGAACGTGCAGGCCCCAGGGACCCGAGGGTGGCGAAGACGCCTGTCGCGGCGATCAAGACAAGCAGGATGTCCTTCGGGAGCTCGTAGGCGAGGTCGATGGGGGAGAAGATGTTGAAGAAGAAGATCACGAAGAAGGAGATGAGGACGCCCACGAGCACGCCGATGAACGCCGACACGAAGGCGATCGAGAGGCCTTCCATGAGGGTCGCCCCGAGGACGCCGCGGCGGCGCAGCCCCAGGGAGCGCACGACGCCGATCTCGAAGGCGCGCTCCTTCACGGAGGCGTAGAGGTTCACGGTGAGCGAGAAGACGGCGATGAGGACAAGGACGAGGAGGATGACCTCGGAGACGAACGAGAGGAACGCGATGAACGTGCGGGCCTCCGCGACGACCTCGTCGCGCGAGATCGGGGAGAAGTCGACGAAGAGGCCGTAGAAGTCCTGGAAGTCGTGGGCCATGCGCGCGGTGTCGGCGCCTTCGGCCGCCTCGATGTAGATGTCCGAGTAGCGCACGGTGGAGTCGTTGGCGTCGGCAAACTCGAGGTAGCGCTCCCATGACACGAACACGCCGGGGTTCGCGCCGAAAGTGAACTGGTCCTGGAAGGACTCGAGGAACCCCGGCAGCGAGCGCAGGATCAGGGCGACGTCGAAGAAGTCGCGGTGGGCGCCGCGCTCGAGGGCGACGGAGTCGCCGACATGGACCTTGAGGTCCTGCGCGGTGATCGCCGACATGACGAGCGAGTGGTTGTCGAGGGTGCCAAGGGCGGCGATGTCCCCTTCGACGACGTCGCGGGGCCCGTGGAAGATGACGCGCGTGAGGTTCGGGTCGAGCCCGATGACCCCGACATTCGAGCCGAGGCTAAGGACGAGGTTCGTGGCCGCGCCGAAGGCCGAGACGGGGCGAAGGGCGAGGGCCGAGACGTTGGGGGTCGCCGCGACCGTCTCCACGAATGCGGGGGAAAACGAATCGAAGGACACGAGGCGGACGTCGGAACCCACGGAGTAGTCGGCGTTGACCTCGACGGAGGAGATGATCCCCGAGAAGAAGGACGCGAAAAAGAGCATGATCCCGACGATGAGGGCGAAGATCAGGTTCGTCGAAGCGTTGCGCCGGATGTTCCGCCGGATCGAGGCGACCGTTAGGGTGTTGAAGCGCGGCGTGAGGGGGCGCAGGAGCCGCACGACAGCCTCCTCGAGGGGGGGCGCGGCCCAGAGGAGCGCGACGCCAAGGGAGGCGATCAGGACGAGCGTCGACCCCATGAAAAACTGGATGAACTGGTCCTGGTTGAACACGAGGATGTAGGGGACCGCGAAGGTCGCATAGAGGATCGCGAAGAAGAGGACGGCGCCGGCAAGGACGAGGCGGATGTCGACGCCCTTGTGCTCGACGAAGCGGAACTCGCCCTGGGACCGGACCTGGTAGACGGCCTCGGCCGGAGTGGCCGCAAGCGCGCGGCGCAGCGGGATGACGAGGAAGGCGCCCGTGACGCCAAGCGCGATTGCGACCTGCGTCGAGACGGTCGAGAAGGAGACCGAGACCGCCTGGTCGCCCTCGAAGAAGCCCCCCACGATGAGCGCGGGCGCAAAGAGGCCGAGCAAGAGCCCGAGGGGGACGCCGACCGCGAGCATGAGCCCGGCCTCCCAAAGCAGCACGCTGCCGACCGCGCGCCGTCGCGCCCCGATGAGCCGCATGACGGCAAGGTCACGGGCCTTCTCCTCGACGGAGAGGTTGAGCGTGCCCGCGACGAGGATCCCCGTGATCGCCGGGAACACGACGGCGAACATCTGGCCGATGAGCGCCGTGCCGCGCGCGGCCTCGACGGCGTTGGCGAGCGCCACGGCCTTCACCGCCTCGACCCGGAACGAGGGGCCGATTTCCGTGGCCAGCGTCGCACCAAACGCGGTTGCACGCCTTGAGGGGTCCGTGGTGTCCGTGATGTCGTAGAGGGACTCGTCGACAAGGACGAGAACCTGGGTGGCCCTGCCCGTGACGTTCAGCATGGCGGCGGTCGGCCCGTAGCCCCGCACGGCATAGAGGCTCACGCCCCCCGGGTACCGGCCGTCGACCTCGATGATGCCGGCGACCGTGAAGTTCGCGGTGCGCACGAGCGCGAGGACCTCAGGCGTGAAGAGGTCCGACGGGTTGAAGTTCGCCACGTCGACGGCGCCCTCAAAGTAGAAGAAAGGCAGCGTGTCGTTCACAGAGGCGTTGAGGCGGCGCGCGGCGGCCCCGGAGAGGACGACCGAGGTCTCGTTGAGGGTGTAGTCCCCAACGAGGGAGCGCACCTGGCCGCGCGAGTAGTCCGCGTCGACCCCAAAGAGGGGGAGAAGCGAGAAATTCCCGTCCCTCGTGTGGTTCGAGGCCACAAGCGTCGTAATGAGGGGGAAGGCGCCCTCGACCTCCGGCCGCTCTGTGGCTCCCAGGACGTCCGAGGTGTTGAAGAAGGGCCGCGCCTGCGACCCGTTGCCTTGGGCGACGACCATGAAGTCGTAGTCGGCCCGCTCGGTGAAGAAGCCCGTGAAAGACTGCTGGCCGCTGCCAAAGAGGACCCCGATGAGGACGGTGACCCCCACAGTCGACACGACCGCAAGGAGCGTGATGGCCGTGCGCACCTTCGACTCGAGGAGGCGCTTGGCGACGTACCGCCGGATCAAGCGCGCACCTCTGAGGGCCCGTGGCTCCCGACGATCTTGCCGTCCTCCATGTCGAGGACCAAGTTCGCGTACGCCGCGACGGAGGGGTCGTGGGTCACCATCACAAGCGTCTTGCCCCCGGACCGGTTGAGCGAGGAGAGGAGCTCCATGATCGCGCGGCCGTTTGCGCGGTCGAGGTCGCCTGTCGGCTCGTCGAGCAGGATGATGTCGGGGTTGTTGGCAAGGCAGCGCGCGATCGCGACGCGCTGCTGCTCGCCGCCGGAAAGGAGGGAGGGCGTGTGGTCCGCGCGGTCCTCAAGGTGGACCATCTTGAGGAGCTCGGCCACGCGCGCGGCGCGCGTGCCGCCGTTCACGCCGGCAAAGGAGA
>Ga0209342_10008695_pt1 | contig 10168 bp, 7 predicted proteins | sample RifCSP16_2_FD_184023 | JGI IMG/M metagenome (GOLD analysis project Ga0209342, IMG submission 184023) | Soil microbial communities from Rifle, Colorado - Rifle CSP2_sed 16_2 (SPAdes) (version 2) | ecosystem: Environmental > Terrestrial > Deep subsurface > Rock core/Sediment | place: Rifle... | reverse complement strand
CGCTGTTCGTCGCCACCCTCGTCGCCTTCGGCGTGTTCGCGTGGATTCTCGCGAAGTTCGCCTGGGGTCCGCTGCTCAAGATCGTCGACGAGCGCGAGAAGACGATCCGCGACCAGGTCGAATCGGCCGAGAAAGCCGCAGCCGACGCGAAGGGCATGCTGGCGCAGCACCAGGAGCTGCTGCGCGGCGCCTCGCGCGAGCGCGACGAGATCTTCGCGCGCGCGACCAAGGACTCGGAGGCCCTGCGCGCCGAGCTTCAGGTCAAGGCCCGCGCCGACGCCGACCAGGTCGTGGCCCGTGCGCGCGAGCAGATGCTGCGCGAGAAGGACCAGGCGCTCGCGGAGCTACGGGCGCAGGTGGCCGACATCGCCGTCGAGGCCGCTTCGCGCATCGTGAAGTCCTCGCTCAGCGAGGAGGCCCAGCGCAAGCTAGTCGACGACTACATCAAGGCGCTACCCGCAGCCACGAAGGAAGGCCGGGCTTGAGCGAGATCGCGAAGGTCTTCAAGGGCCTTCCGAAACGCTTCAACAAGGCCAACGTCAAGGCCGAGCGCAGCTACTACTTCTCGCTCGGCGACGACGAGAAGTGGACCGTGCACATCCTGAAGGACAAGTGCGTCGTCAGGCAGGGCAACTCGGAGGACGCCGACTGCTTCTTCAAGGGCCCGGCGGAGCTGTTCCTCGACGTCTGGAACGGCAAGCACAAGCTGGGCCCCGCCGATTTCCTGACCGGCCGGGTCAAGAGCAACAACCCGATGCTGCTCAAGGACTTCGTCGCCGCGTTCCAGAAGCCGAAATGAGCTAACCTCGTCCTCGACGTGGAGAGCGCCCGCCTGGCCGTGTTCGTCGCCGTGATCGCCGCAGGCGCCTCACCGGCACGGCCGGATCCTGCGGCGCTCCAGGCCCCCGAGCCCGCCCTGCCGCTCGCCCCGCCCGACGCGCCCGAGCGCCTGGTCGGCCCGACGCCGGGCGCACCGACGATCGGGCTCGCCACAGCGGTCCGGACGGCACTCGCGCAGGGCTTCACGCTGCTCGACTCGCAGGACGCCGTCGTCGCCTCGCGCTGGCGTGAGAAGGCCTCCGTGGCCGAGTTCTTCCCGACCCTGACCCCGGTCTACCAGCGGGGCGAGGGCCGCACGGCGTTCGGCCTCGATCTCTCCCAGAGGCTTCCCTGGACGGGCGGCACGCTGACCGCGACGGGCCGCTACCTGAGCGAGCCCGAGGCCGACGCGCCCTTCCCGCGCACGACCGACCTGCGCCTGCTGCTGACGCAGCCGCTGCTGCGGGGCGTGGGCCCGAACACCACCTTCTTCGAGCTCAAGAACGCCCGCCGCGCCGTGCAGGGCCAGGAGCGCACGCTCGCGCTCGCGCGCCAGCGCACCGCCGTCGAGGTGGCGGCCGCCTTCTACTCCGTGATCGCGCAGCGGCAGCTGTTGGAGGTGGCGCGCCAGAGCCTCGAGCGCACCGAGGCGCTCCAGAAGTCCTCCGCGGCGCGGCTCGAGGTGGGCCTCGCCAGCAAGCTCGACGTGTTTCGCGCCGAGCTGCAGGCGGCGCAGGCGAAGGACGCCATGGTGCGCTCGCAGTCCTCGCTCGCCACGGCACTCGAGCGCTTCCGCGCCGTGCTCGCGATCCCGCCCGGCGATCCCGTCGAGCCGGAGGCCGTGGCGCTGCCCGCGACCGACGACGCCTTCGAGCCCGTAGAGGTGCTGGTGCAACGGGCTCTCGAGACGCGGCTCGAGCTCGCCGAGGCGCGCGACCAGGTGAGCGACGCCGAGCGCAGCGCATCACTCGCGAGGCAGAACCTGCTGCCGCAGGTCGACCTCAACGTGGGCGTGACCCAGCTCGGCTTCGGCTCGTCCTTTGGCACCGCCTGGAGCGCCGGCGACAAGCAAGTCAACGTCTTCCTGAGCGCGTCCTACCCGCTGCCACAGGCGAGCCAGCGCGCGACGCGTGCCACGGCACTGCTCGAGGTCGCCTCGCGCCAGCGCGCGGTACGCCAGCTTGAGCTCGAGGTCGAGCAGCAGGTGCGCCAGGCGCTGCGTGAGCTCGACGAGATCCGGCAGAGCGTCGAGCTGCAACGCCGCGCGGTGGAGGTCGCCGACCAGCAGCGCCGGCTGGCGGTGCTGCGCTACCAGCGCGGCCTCGGCAGCAACTTCGACGTGGTCGACGCCGAGAGCAGCCTGGTCACCGCGCGCAGCGCGCTGGTGCAGCTGCTCACCAGCTATGCCGTGGCGCGGCTCGACCTGAAGCGAACCACCGGTACACTCGATGTCGAGACCGAGTTCGCCCCGTGACCGAAGCCGCCGCCCCCACGCCCGACGATCGCGCGCCGACGCCTCCCGCGCACCCCACGCTCGTGCGGCTGGAAGCGCTCGGGACGAAGGCCGGCACCTGGCTGAAGCGGGATCCCCGCCGGGCGCTCGCCAGCGTTGCCGCCGTGCTCGCCCTGCTGCTCGTGCTCGGCTGGGCGCTCGGCGGCGGCCGCGCCGACCTCGCCAGCGCCGAGGTGCGCGAGGGCCCGTTCCGGGTCTCGATCACCGAGGCCGGCACGCTGCAGGCGCTGCGCTCCGTGACCTACGCTTCGTCGATCCTGAGCAACCAGGCCAAGATCACGGCGCTCGCCCCCGAGGGCAAGCTGGTCTCGAAGGGCGACCTGCTGGTGCTGTTCGACGCCGCCCCCTTCGAGGAGGAGATCCGGCGGAACCAGGCACTCCTGGCCCAGGCGGAGGCGGAGCTCGCCAAGGCCCGCGAGGACCTCAAGCTGCAGGCGATCCAGAACCGCGAGGAGCAGCTGGCGGCCGAGCTGCGGGTCGAGAAGAGCGCCCTCGAGCTCAAGGACGTGCAGCAGGGCAAGGGCCGCGTGAAGGAGGAGGAGGCGACCCAGGCCGTCACGAACGCCGAGCGCGAGCTGCAGAAGGCCGAGACGGCACTCGCCGACCTGCGGCCGCTGCTGGCGGAGGGCTTCATCACCCGCACCGAGCTCGAGCGTGCCGAGCAGCAGGTGGCGCGCTCGCGCGAGGACCTCGAGCTGGCCCGCCGCCGCAAGGACGCTCTCGTCGGCTTCGGCCGGCCGCTCGAGCTCAGCCAGGCGCGCTCCGACGCGCAGTCGAGCCGCGAGACGCTGCGTCAGCTCGAGAGCGCCTCCTCCTACCGCGTGGCCCAGAAGCAGGCCGCGATCGCCTCCGCGCAGAGCCGGATCCAGGAGGCCGCCGCGCGGCTCGAGCTCGCGAAGCAGCAGCTCGCGCGCTGCGAGGTGCGCGCCGAGGTGCCCGGGATCGTGGTCTACAAGGACGTCTTCTTCGGCTCCGAGCAGAGGAAGCCCCAGGTGGGCGACCAGGTGTGGGCCAACCAGCCGCTCATCATCCTGCCCGACATCCAGAAGATGGTCGTGGAGACGCGGGTGCGCGAGACCGACGTGCACAAGGTCGAGCGCAACCAGAAGGTGGCCGTGCGCGTGGAGGCCTACCCCGACCTGCGTCTCACCGGCGCCGTCACGCTCGTGGGGACGCTCGCGCAGGAGGAGAAGGAGCGCCGCGGCACCAAGTTCTTCTCGGTGACGGTGCAGATCAAGGAGTCGGAGCCCCGGCTGCGCCCGGGCATGACCGCGCGCGTGGAGATCGAGGTCGAGGAGCGCCCGCGCGCCCTCTACGTCCCGCTCGACGCGGTGTTCGAGCGGGACGGCCGCAGCGTCGTCTACCTGGCGGGCCGGAGCCCGCGGGCGCGCGAGGTCGTGCTCGGCCCCTCGAACGCCGACTTCGTCGTGATCGAGAAGGGCCTCGCGCGCGGCGAGCGCGTGCTGCTGCGCGACCCCGCGACGGGCTCCGCGGACACGAGCGTTGCCCCAGGCCCCTGAGCCCGCGCCGCCGCTCGTCGCTCTTCGCGACGTGGTGCGGGCGTATCCGCGCGGCGCCTCGAGTGTCGTGGCGCTCGCGGGCGTGAGCCTCGAGATCCGCTCGGGCGAGAAGCTCGCGATCATGGGGCCGAGCGGCTCGGGCAAGACGACACTGCTCTCCATCCTCGGCTGCCTCGACCGGCCGAGCTCAGGCGAGCACCGCTTCGAGGGGCGAGACGTGAAGGCGCTCGGCGACGACGAGCTGTCGCGCCTGCGCAACCGCTCGGTCGGCTTCGTGTTCCAGGCGTTTCACCTGATCCCCCAGCTCACCGTCGCCGAAAACGTCGAGACGCCGCTGCTCTACGAGGGCGCGCCGCTTCACGCGTGGCGGCCGCGGGCGCTCGCGGCGCTCGAGCGCGTGGGCCTCGCCGATCGCGCGGACCACCGCCCCTCGGAGCTCTCGGGCGGCGAAGCGCAGCGGGCGGCGATCGCCCGTGCGCTAGTGACGCGGCCGCGCCTGCTGCTGGCCGACGAGCCGACCGGCAACCTCGACACGGCCACGGGCGAGGAGATCGCGTCGCTGCTCGACGAGCTCAACGTCCAGGGCGCGACGGTGGTGCTCGTGACCCACAACGAGGCGCTCGGCCGGCGTGCCGGGCGCGTGCTGCGCCTGCGCGACGGGCGTGTCGAGTCCGAGGAGCGCCGGTGAGTCCCGCGCTCGTCGTGCTGCTACGGCTCGGCGCGCGCAGCCTGCGGCTGCACAAGCTGCGCTCCAGCCTCTCGATCCTCGGGGTCGTGTTCGGCGTCGCGGCGGTCGTGGCGATGTCCTCGGTGGGCGAGGGGGCGCGCCGCGAGACGCTGGCGCAGATCGCCGCCCTCGGCATCGACACCGTGACGGTCAAGCCGCAGGCTGCGGCTGCGGGCGAACCGATGGCCACGCTGCCGCTCGCCACGGTCGAGTCGCTGCGGCGCGTGGTGCCCGGCGTGCGCGCGGTGGCGCCCCTGCGCGTCGCCGACCTCGCGGCCGACGCGGGCGGGCGCACGGCGTCGGCGATCGCGCTCGGCACCACCCCGGCCTATCGAGACGCCGCCCGGCTCGAGCTCGGTGCCGGTCGCTTCCTGGCCGACCTCGACGTCGCCGACCGCAAGCGCGTGGCCGTGGTCGGGGCCTCGGTGGCGCGGGCGCTCTTCCCCCTCGAGAGCCCGCTCGGCGAGAGCCTGCGCCTGGGTGGCGACTGGTACCGGGTGATCGGGGTCCTCCAGGAGCGCGCCTCCCCCCGCGCGCGGGGCACGGCGATCCGGGCCCGCGACCTGAACCGCGCCGTGATCGTGCCGCTTCCGGCGCTCGACCTGGGCGAGAGCCGCCGGGCAGACGGCGTCGACGAGATCGTGTTCCGCGTCGCGACGCCCGAGGGGGTCGTGCCGGCGTCGGGGGTCGCCCAGGCGCTGGTGCGCCGCACGACCGGCGGAACCACACCCGAGCTGGTCGTCCCGCGCGAGATCCTGCGCCAGCGCGAGCGCACCGAGCGCGTCTTCAACGTCGTCACCGGTGCCGTCGCCGCGATCAGTCTACTCGTGGGCGGGATCGGAATCATGAACATCATGCTCGCGAGCGTGGCCGAGCGCACCCGCGAGGTGGGCGTCCGCCGCGCGCTCGGTGCCCGTCGGCGCGACGTGGCGGCGCAGTTCCTGGTCGAGAGCTCGCTCCTGACCGTGACCGGCGGCGTCCTCGGCAGCGTGCTCGGCCTGCTGGGCGCGGTCTTGATCCAGGCCTTCGCCGGCTGGCCGACGGCCGTCCATCCGCTGATGCTGCTCGTGGCCCTGGTGGTGGCGCTCGGGATCGGGATCGGCTTCGGCTTCTATCCCGCCTGGCATGCCGCCGGCCTCGACCCGGTGGAGGCGCTGCGGCGGGAGTAGCCGCTCAAGCGCGGCTCGGTGCGGTCACGCGCGAGGCCGGTACTCGATCCGGCCGACGTCGATCGCCCCTGAGCGCACTTCGAGGAAGGGCTCGCCAGAGCGCACGCCCACTGTGCCGTAGCCCGTCGCGGTGGAGAGGAAGCTCCGGAAGTCTCCGCGCAGGCGGGGCTCGACGTAGAGGACGCGATCGACCGCGTCGTAGCGCACTCCGGCCAGGCCCTGGATCAACCCGTACGAGGACATCGCCCGCGCGTACCAGTGGCCGCACTCGTACTCGTCGAAGGGGTTGCGGACACGGCCGTCGTAGCGGTCCCGGCAGGCGCGGACGATCTCCAGGCCTTCGTCGACCCGGCCCAGGAGCATCAAGTGCGAGGCAACCTGGTACTCGATGCCCGTCCACACCTCGTTCGAGTAGACGAAGGGCAGCGCCAGGGCGCCGCCTCGCGGCCAGGTGCAGAGCAGGAGCCCCGCTTCCGCGCCGAAGGCGAAGCTCGGTCGCTGCGGGTTGGCGTGGGCGGACAGGTCCTGCTTCAGGTTGTGGCGGTGCGCCGCCCGCAAATGACTCTCGGTCTTGTCGCGGTCGAGCACCTCGCCCACCCCGCACACGACGGCCATCCACGCCCCGAGCACGCCGTCGGAGAGGCAACCGTCGCCGTACTGGTACTTGGGACCCTCCTGCTCCAGCAGCGCCCGGGCTTCCGGCGAGTACTCGCCGACCATGCTCTTGGCGTCCTGGGGGCTCCCGGCGCGCAGGCCGCGCCACTCGACCTTCTGGATGAAGTACTCGCCGTTCCAGAGCTCGGTCTCCATGAGGCGCCGGCCCTTCTCGAAGAGCTCCTCGTAGACGGGCACCCGATCGCCGAGCGCCCCGCCCATCAGCACCGCCGCGCGCAGCGCGCCGAGGTAGAAGCTCGTGCACATCCCGTCCGGGCCCCAGAACTCGATGTCGTAAGTGTTGTGGTGGGGTTCGTCGAGCACCCCGGTGTGCCGCGGGTCCCAGGTCTCGATGCAGTAGTCGAGGCTCGTCTTCACGCTTGCCCACAGCGTGCGCAGCCACGCCGTGTCGCCGGAGATACGCCACTCCCGGTAGACCTTCATGATGCCGCCGAGCTGCCCGTCGGCTGCGGCGTGGAAGTCGTGCGCGGGAGGTCGGATCGGCAAGGCGGCACGAAACGTCTGGTGTCCGCGTGCATCCTGCGAGACGCGGAACTCCGTCTCGCGCAGCGTGCGCTCGAGCGACGGGAAGAGATGCGGTAGCGCCTGGGCGTAGTTCCAAACGTGAGTGCACGACCCGTGGCAGCAGCCCGAGCTGTCTCCGGAACCCTCCCAGGCCCACAGGCGGCCGTCCGCCTGGCGCATGACCGTCGGCGACTTGAGGATCGTCAGGTTGGCGGCGACCGCCTCCATCACCTCCGGCGGGAGGGTCTGGTCGTGGAAGCAGTCCGCGAAGCGGGCGGTCCTCGCGCGCAGCTCGGCGTAGTGCGCCCGCCAGTGCTCGGCCGCCTCCTCGATGCCGGGGAAGCGCTGCGCGTACCAGGGCCGGTAGCGGCGCTCGCCCACGGGCTCGTCTTCCTCGGAGTCGGCCCCGACTCGCAGCGGGCTCGATCCCACGTACCACGAGAGCTCGACCGCGATCAGCTTCGCGGCACCCGGCGCGAGGGTGAACGGCACGAACACGCTGGCGCCGGGCGCAGCGGGCCCCTGGGCGGCGGGCGGGCGGTCGTAGCACGCGCCCCGCTCGACGTCGCGCCAGGCGAGGGTCAGGTCGTCGAACCAGCCGCCGCGGAACCAGGCGTGATTGACCCGGGCCTCGGCATCGCTCGTCCTCACGCAGAACGATCCCTCCTGCCACGGCTGCTCCTTGGGGCCGCCGGCCCAGAGAACGAAGCCGCCGGGGGTGGCGCGCACCGCGGTCTCGGCCTTGTCGACTCGCATGAAGTTGCGGGCGTTCCACGAGAACACACCGGTGAGGACCCGCGCGCTGGGGTTCGTGAGCCGATACTCGAGAGCTGCGAAGGGCAGGCTCGCGCTGTCGGGATCGCCCGCCTCGAACGGGCTCCAGCCCGTGACCTCGACCTTCAAAGGAACGTCGTCGCCTTCGAGCGTCACGATCCCGAACGGGAAGTGGGCCAGGAAGCGCGCACGGCCGAAGCGGGGCAGGCCCCAGGTGGCTCCACCGCTGCCGTTGCCGGAGTCCTTGAGCCCGAACCGCTTCCAGCCCGGCACGGGTCCCTCGAGGACTCGAGCCAGGTTGGGCTCGCCCTTGACGCACACCGCCGCAAATACGCACGGCTCCTTGAAGATGTCGGGCTGGTGGCGCAGCGAGACGTGGGAGAGCGCACCCGTTCCCTCGAGGCAGAGCATCCCCGCGCCCATCCCGCCGAGCGGGAAGGCGATCCGGCTCAGGTTCTCGCCTGCGTAGGGTCCGTTGTATGGGCGACGCAAGGGTGTCGGCTGTCCATCCTGCGGGCCCGCCCCCGCCTGCCGAGCCTCGCCGGAACCGACGCTCCCGAGCGTTCCCACGGCGGCGACCGAGTCGGCGAGAAACGCGCGTCGTCGGGGCGACCTGGGTTTCTGCACCTTGCCAGCCATCAGGCGCCATTATCCGCTCGCCGCGGCTGGCGCGTCTTCGGCCGACCGCCGGGCGACTACAGCGCGCGCAGGGTGTGGGCGACGTTGGCGCGGGCGGCGCGGATCGCCGGCGGCAGGCCACCGAGGGCGCCCATCACGAGCGCGAAGAACATCCCCAGCAGCAGCAGGTCGGGCGTGATGCGGAAGGCGAAGGCGAGGTGGGAGAAGGTCTGCCAGTTGATCGTGCCGGTGGTGAGACCGTTCACGGGCAGCACGGCGACGCAGCCGACCAGGCCGCCGACGAAGGCGATGATCAGCGACTCCACGAAGAACGAGAGCACGATCGCGAAGCCGCCGAAGCCGATCGCGCGCAGCACCGCGATCTCTCTGGCGCGCTCGGACACGGCGGAGTACATCGTGTTGAGCGCGCCGAACACCGCGCCGAGCGCCATCACCGCCGCAACCAGGCTGCCGAGCACGGTGATCAGCGTCGTGACCAGCTGCGACTGCTTCTCGTAGTACGCCTTCTCGCGCAGCGTCTGGAGGTTGAGGCGCGGATCGCCCTTGAGCTGCGCCTCGAAGGCCGCGAAGTCGTCGGCCGACCGCAGCTTCACCGTCGCCGCCTGGAATATGGAGGGCGGGCGCTGGTAGAAGCCGTTCAGGATCGCGGCGTCCGCCCACACCTCGGAGTCGAAAGCCGTGCCCTTGCCGTCGAAGACGCCCACGATCGTCCAGGTGCCGGCTCCGATCCTGACCGTGGCGCCGAGGTCGAGCCCCTGGTACGCGTCGCGCGCGCCCTTGCCGACCACCGCCTCAGCCAGGCCCGGCGTGAGGAAGCGTCCTTCCACGATCTTCACGTTGCTGCGCACCGAGAGCACGCGCGGGGACACCCCGCGGATCTGCACGTTGGCCTCGCCGTCGCTGTGACGCATACCGAGCGACGCGATCACGACGACCTCCGGGCTGACGAGCGGACCCGCGGGCCCCTTTGCCACCTGCGGCGCGTCCTCCACGATCCGAACGTCGTCCGCCGACAGCACGCTCGTCATCTCGTTGTCGGCTCCCGAGCGCTGGACGATGGCGTTCTCGGGCAGGCCGGACGAAGTGAGTGTCGCCTGGAAGCCGCGCGCGAGCGCGAGCATGGCCACGAAGACGCCCACGGTGCCCGCGATCCCGAGCACCGCCACCACCGAGGAGGTCCAACGCTCTTTGGCGCTCAGCAGGTTGTAGGCGACGGGGATGGCCATGGTCAGACCCTCCGTAGCGCGTAGGCGACCTGGAGGCGCATCGCCGAGAGGCCAGGCAGCAGGCCCGCCAAGAGGCCAGTGCCGAGCGCGACCGCGACACCCGCGGCGATCGCCGCGCCTGACAGGTAGGTCGGCAGGATCCCGCTCGTAATGTCCTGCGCGGCCACGAGATGCGCCAGCCCGAGCCCGATCGCACCGCCGAGGGCCGCGATCAGCAGCGACTCGGCCAGCACGAGCCCGAGCACGAAGCGGTCGGAGTAGCCGATCGCCTTGAGCACGGCCAGCTCGGCGGTGCGCTCGCGCACCGCGATCGCCATCGTGTTGCCGGTCACGAGCAAGAGCGTGAAGAAGACGATCGAGCCGATCGCCAGGATCAGGAACTCGATGTTGCCCATCTGCTTCATGAACGAGGCCGCGAAGGCCGACTCGGTCTGGGTGCGGGTCTCGGAGGCGGAGTTGGCGAACTCCGTGTCGATCGCCTTCGTGACCGTGAGCGCCTGGTCGGGGTTGCTCACCCGCACGATGTACCAGCCGACGATCCCTTGCCAGTAGCGGGGCGCCTTCTCGTAGAAGTACCTGTGCTGCAGCCACAGCTGGCCTTC
>Ga0209342_10008692_pt1 | contig 10170 bp, 8 predicted proteins | sample RifCSP16_2_FD_184023 | JGI IMG/M metagenome (GOLD analysis project Ga0209342, IMG submission 184023) | Soil microbial communities from Rifle, Colorado - Rifle CSP2_sed 16_2 (SPAdes) (version 2) | ecosystem: Environmental > Terrestrial > Deep subsurface > Rock core/Sediment | place: Rifle... | reverse complement strand
CTCGCCCTCATGCGCGAGCGCTTGGCGGCCGAGGTGACGACCGAGCTGCGGGACGAGCTGCTCGAGGGCCTCCTCGTCGGCCAGGTGACGGACGAGCAGGCGACGCGCGAGCGCGCCCGCCGCCTGGGCTACGACGAGGCCCTGAGCTACCAGGCGCTCGTCCTCGTCCCGGACGAAGGCGGCGCCCGCAGCCAGTCGCTGCTCGCCAGGGAAGGCTGGGCCGCCGGCTGGCGCCGCCGTCTGCTCGATAGCGTCGCCCAACTCGTGCGCGACCGCGCGCCGCAGGCGATCGTCACGCGGCGCCGCGACGAGCTCGTCGCGCTCGTCCCGCAGGGGATACACCCCGGCCCCAGCGACCTGGCGCGAACCGTGACCCTCTACGTCGCATCGCTGTATCCAGAGTGGCCGCTGACCATCGGCCTCGGCGGCGTCTGCCGGGCGCCGCGCGAGATCGCCCGCTCCTACGCGCAGGCGCGGCGCGCCGCCGAGGTGGCCCTGCGCTTCGGCCGCAGGGGCGAGGTCGTCAACTTCGATGACCTGGGGCTCTACCGCCTCCTCTTCCAGATCGGCGACCGCGCCGAGCTGCGAGCCTTCGTCGAGCAGGTCCTCGGCCCGCTTTTGGAGTACGACCGCAAGCACCGGACCGACTTCCTCCGCACGATCCGCACCTACCTAGCAAAGGACAACAGCCTCCAGGCAACGGCAAAGGAGCTGTTCGTGCACGTGAACACGGCGTCGTATCGTATCCAGCGCATCCAGACGATCACCGGCCTCAACCTGTCGAAGACGGAGGATTGCCTTCTGGCGCGCGTAGCGCTGATGATCCTGGAGGACGAGGGGGTAAGCTAGCGGCTCGCGCAGGTAAAGGCCAGCAAAGGGGCCGAAGTTCCCTTTTCAGGCGTAGTATTGAGCGCTAGCGTGAGGCAGAGAGGGTCAGAAAGAGCCGTGGCAGAAGCAGAAGCGGAAATCGAAGAAGAGGAAGAAGTCAGCGAGCGCCTCACGTCGCAGGAGGAGGCAGAGCTACCCGGCTCCGTGCAGCTGTACCTGCAGGAGATCGGCAGCGTGCGCCTCCTCACCGCCCCGCAGGAAGTCGAGATCGCGAAGGAGATCGAAAACGGCCACCTCCTCGCCCGCTACCAGCGCGAGCTTACGGCCAACGACCAGTCGCTCACCTACGAGGCGCTGGCCCGCTACCTGCTGCTGCGCCTGCGCCGGCTCTGCGAGCGCATCCGGCCGGTCCTGAGCGGCGAGGGCGAGAGCTGCGGCAGCCTGCTCTTCGCGCCGACGCTGCAGCGTTCCATCGAGAAGGAGATCGACGTCGAGCTGGCGGACGCCATCGCCGACGTCGTCGGCACCTCGGGGCAGCAGGTGCGGGAGGACCTCTGGGAGATCTCCATCGCCACGCGGCTGCTCACGCCGGAGGAGGCGGACGCGGCGCCGGAGGACGAGGCGGTCGTCGCCGAGGTGGCGCGCAAGCTGCGCCAGGCGGAGCGCCGCGCCGGCGACGCGAAGGATCGGATGATGCGCAGCAACCTGCGCCTCGTCGTCGCCATCGCCAAGCGCTACCAGAACCGCGGCCTGCCGCTGCTCGACCTCATCCAGGAAGGGAACACCGGCCTCATCCGCGGCGTCGAGAAGTTCGACTACCGGCGCGGCTTCAAGTTCAGCACCTACGCCACCTGGTGGATCCGTCAGGCGATCACGCGCGCCCTTGCCGACCAGTCGCGCACCATCCGCCTGCCCGTGCACATCGTCGAGAGCGCCAGCAAGTACCGCAAGGCGCTCGACACCCTGCTCGTCGAGCTGGGGCGGGAGCCGACGCTGGCCGAGCTCGCCCGTCGCCTCGGCATGACTACCGAGGCCGTGGAGCAGCTGCAGGAGGCGCTGCAGCGCCAGCCCGTCTCGCTCGAGCAGCCGCTGGGCGCGGAGGGCGAGGGTAGGCTCGAGGACGTCATCGAGCACGTTGTCATCTCACCCATCGAGGAGGCGACGCTGGAGCTGCTGAAGGACGACCTCTCGGCGGCGCTGCAGGTGCTGCCGCCGCGCGAGCGAGAGGTCATCAACCTGCGCTACGGCCTGCGCGACCGCAAGCAGCGGACGCTGGAGGAGGTGGGCCGCCACTTCAACCTGACGCGCGAACGCGTGCGCCAGATCGAGGCGCGTGCCCTCGCCCAGCTGAGGGAGTCGCCGGAGATGCGCTCCCTGCTCGAGTACCTCGGCAACGGCGGCCCCTAAGCGGCCCGGCCCTAAGGTGGCACCGGGCCAAGAAGCTGGATGCGGGCGCGACAGGCGCCCGTGCCCGGCCCGCAGACCTTCAGCAGGCCGGCCTCCGACAGGTCAATGGTCGATGGGCCGCAGCCCGGACAGCCGTCCTTCCGCATCGCGACGATGCAGCCGCCGGGGCCGCAGACCTCCAGCCGGGCGCCGCAGGGCCACTCGGCTTCGCGCGCCGGGCCGACGGCGACGATGGTCGGGTCGTCGGACGAGTAGGGGCCGAAGCCGCATCCGAGGGAATAGCCGTTGTAGGCGTCGCCGTAGTGGGTCACGTGGCCCTCGACGGCTTCGCCGAAGGGAATGAGCGGCGGCTCCTCGGGCCGGGAAGCCGCGAGCAGCGCGAACGCGCCCGCAGAGTGTGTCTGCGACTGCATGTTCGCCGTTTCGACGATCTGGTTTTCTCCCGACTTACCTCCTATCAAGAGCACTAGGGCCAGAAATCCGATACTGACGCAGCCGCGGAGTTCTGGCCTCCGCCAGATCAGGTATGCATCTCCTCTGTCACGCAGCCTCCTTGCTCGCGTCTCGCCTCCACCCATTCGAAACACGCCCCGGCGCCGGGCGTTTCCCGCCCGCTCTCGCCGGGGCCCGGAATGAGAATAGAGGTACTCACGTGACCATAACCTAGACGGGCGTTACAGGAAAGCCTCGTGCGTCACTCCATGGGCTTGCACAGGCGCGTCAGAATCGAGACAGGGCTCTCAAGCTCCCAGGGCCTGGCCGCGCGCGAGACGCGAGGACCTGGTCGCCATCGAGGGCTGCGCGCAGAGACGCGGCCGATGCGGCCGCGTCTCGCCTTCTTCGGGAAACCGGCTGGCTACTTGCGCATCATGACGCGCGCGCCGGGCATGAAGCCGTCGACGCGCTCCAGCTCGACGATGAGTGCCTTGCCCTTCTGCTCGCGGTCGGCGTTGCGCTCCGGCTCCGGCGAGCTGTCATAGACCTTGCGCCGCGCCGCCTCGCTGTCGTCGATACGGCCGACGCCGCGGAAGGTGAGGATGGCGCGATTCTCCGGGCCCGGGTCGCGGTAGAGCAGGGTGACGCGCGGGTTCTTGGCCAGGGCCTTCGGCAGGCCGCCCTCCGGGTTGCGCACCCAGACCGCGAGCGCCGTGTCCGAGTAGGCCTGAGCGCTGCCGCGGTAGGAGAGGCTGGGCTGGCCGCTCTCGTCGACATAGGCGACGATAATCGGCTTGCCGCTCATGTAGGAGTTGTTCACCGCCTCCTTCATCGTGTCTGTCAGCTTCAGCTCGGTTAAGGCCGGCGGTGGCTGTGGCGCCTGGGTCAAGGTGTCTCCTCCTCGCTTGCTAGGGATTTCCCGCGCCGAATTATAGCCGTCGCCCGCGGCAAGGGGAATCACCGTGGCCCTTCGGTCTCCTCGGGCAGGCGCAGGAGGGCGAGCACGACGGGATAGCCGCTGGCGCCGCTGGGATAGGGCGGGCTGCGCTCTTCCGCCTGGCGCCGGCCGGCGCCGTCTGTCGCGCGCGCGACGATGCGGACGCTGCCGTTGGGCGGCGCCTCGGTCCAGTCGTAGTACCAGAGCACCCAGGTGTAGGGCGAGAGTGCGGGCCGCAGGACGGCGTCGCGCCACTCCTTACCGCCGTCGACCGAGACCTCGACGCGGCTGATGCCGCGGTCGCCGGAGAAGGCGACGCCGTGAATACGCAGCGGGGACTCCCAGACGGCCCGTCCCGACCGCGGCACGTCGATGCGGCAGGTCGTCTTCATGCGCGCCTCGTTGCTCCAGCCGCGCTCCTCCCAGTAGCCGAGCGCCTCCTCGTCCAGCAGCGCGACCTCGGTCAGCCACTTCGGGTTCTTGATGCCGTACTTGCCCGGCACCAGCAGCCGTAGCGGGAAGCCGTGCTCGTCCGGCAGGGGCTCGCCGTTCATGGCGTAGGCCAGGAGCACGCCCTCCCGCAGCGCGACCTCCAGCGGCAGGCTCTCCGTGTAGTCGTCCGCGCTGCGGAAGGATACGTAGGCCGCGGATGACAGCGGCTCTGCCATCTCGATGAGCGAACGCAAGGGGACGCCGGTCCAGGCGGCGTTGCTCATCAGGTCGCCGTTCACCTCGTTGCTGATGCACTGCAGCGTCGCGTACTGCTCCACGGCCGGCAGGGCGAGGATGTCCTCGTAGCTAAGCTCCAGCATGCGCCGCGTCAGGCCGCCGACGCGCAGGCGCCAGCTGGCTGCTCCGAGGGCTGGGTCGATGAGGTTCTTCGAGACGACGTAGAAGTCGCTCGTCGGCGTCACCTCGGGCGTCGGCTTGCCTGCGTGCGAGGCGCGGGCGCCGCCGCCCACGCTCTTGAGCAGGCCGCGGCCGATGAGGATAGCCGCCGCGCCGCCCAGGGCGAGGGCGGGCAGCCGGCCGAGGAGGGCGCGCCGCGAGGGGCTGCTCGCGACCTCGCCGGCGGGCGTCTCGACCGCTGAGGCGGCGTAGAGGCCGGCGACGGCCGCGTAGAGCAAAGACGCGAACAGGGTCACCAGGACATACTCGGCCGCCGTCGTCTGAGAGCCGAGGCCGGTCTCCGGCAGGCCCGCCAGCGCGAGGCCGGCGAGCACCAGGAGGGCGGCGGCGAGCAGGGCGCCGGTCGCGAGGCCGGCGAGGAGACCGCGTTCGCGCCCGACGCGAGCGCCGAGCAGGCGCCAGGCGAGGGCGTACAGCAGCAGCTCCAGCGCCAGCACGGTGAGGAAGAGCAGCGGCTTGCCGACGGCGCCGAACAGCGACAGCAGGAAGGAGAAGCCGCGCGCCTGCAGCAGATAGGTCGTAGCGTCGACGACGAGCTCCGCCAGCAGGCGCGTGCCGGAGAGCGAGCGCAACAGGAGCGCCGCCGCCACGGCGACGAGGCCGCCGAGGACGCCCGGCCACGGGCTTGCGTATGGGTTTCGACCGCCGGAGCGCATGAGCCTGCATCCAGGATGGGCTGGGCCATCTGCGCTTGCAACCCTGCGCTTGGGACAGGCAGGCTTGCTGTAGACTAGCGCGGACGGCAGTCGACGACCTTGGAGAGGCGGAATCTCGTGGCAGACCGGATCCGGGTGGGCAGCGCCGAGATCGCCGTGGCGGCGGACGCCTCCTTCACGCTGAACACCTCCGGGGCGTTCCCCAACGTGCCGGCGGAGGCGTGGCGGGCATACCACCCGGACATGGCGCCGTCAGGGGAGATACCCTCGCGTGTGCTGACCTTCGTCGTGCGCAGCCAGGGCAGGACGATCCTCGTCGACAGCGGCGTCGGCGAGTGGGGCGTCTGGCGTTTCGGGAACGGCCACCTGCTGGACTCGCTGGCCGCGCTAGACGTGAGGCCGGAGGCGGTCGACTTCGTCGTGCCGACTCACCTGCACATCGACCACGTCGGCTGGAACACGCGGCGCTCGCCTCAGGGCCCGGTGCCGACCTTCCCGCGCGCCCGCTACATCTTCCAGCAGGCGGACTGGGACTACTTCACGCGGCCGGAGTTTCTGGCGGGCGAGAGGGCCGCCTACGTCCAGCACTCGGTGCTGCCGCTGCAGGACAGCGGCCTCATGGAGCTGGCGGGCAGCGAGCGGGCGATCACGGACGAGGTGACGCTGTTGCACGCACCCGGCCACACGCCGGGCCAGGTCTGCGTCCTCGTCGAGTCCGGCGGCGAGGCGGCGCTGCTCATCGGCGACGTCTGTCACGACCCGGCGCAGCTCTCGGAGCCGGACTGGTCGCCCGTCTTCGACGTCGACGCGGCGCTGTCGGCGCGGTCGCGGCGGGCGGTGGCGCGCATGGCGAAGGAGCTGAGCGGGCTCGTCGCCGGGGCGCACTTCAACGCGCCGGGCGCCACGCCCTTCGGCCGCCTCATCGAGATCGAGGGCCGCACGCTCTGGCGCGGCGTCGACCTGCCGGTGTAGCAGACGGCCGAACGGGCAGACGGGGCAGAGAGGGCAGTCTCGCGAGTTGACGCTGGCTAATCCCAGCCTCTGCAGCGGCGCAGGTTGTCGAGGTTGTTGTCGGCGACTGCGTCTGGGGACGAGCGTATGTATGTCCGGCGACAGGAGGAGCATAAGTACTTCTCCACGGATGCTCTCTTCCCGCTAGTGTTGCCTTGCGTATAGAAGGTGTCTCCGGCGTCCATTGCCGCAAGGACTTGGTCGAGAGTCCACCTGCGGTCTGCTTTATCGGGGTCCGTGCCCGTGCCGACCTCAACGATGTGTTGATGAGAGGGCGGGGCAGAGGCAGGTGCCTGCGTCGTGCAAACAATTCGGTAGGACGCCATTCCGATCTCCCTTAGAATATTTGTTGCGAGCATATGTTTTTCGCCTGGCGCCTGTCAAGCTCTTGAGAGTAAGATTCTGGCTGCGAGAGGGATTATGGACCTCAAGACAAACGTCCTCTACTTTGGCGACAACCTGGACATCTTGCGGCACCACGTCCCGGACGAGTCCATCGATCTCATCTACCTCGACCCGCCGTTCAATTCCAAGGCCTCGTACAACATCCTGTTCAGGGAAAGCAGCGGCGCCGCCAGCGATGCACAGATAGAGGCGTTCGAGGACACCTGGAAGTGGACGAACGCGATGTCGACGTTTGAGGAGATTCAGGCGAAGGGCCCCGTAAACGTCGCCCGGATGGTGAAAGCCATGGTCGACGGAATTGGCCACAACGACGTCACTGCGTATCTCACAATGATGGCGATACGCCTAATCGAGCTGCATCGGGTGCTCAAGCCGAGCGGGTCATTGTACTTGCACTGTGACCCTACTGCCGGGCCGTACTTGCGTGTGCTCATGGATCAAGTCTTCGGACCTAAGAACTTCAAGAACGAGATTGTGTGGAAGCGCTCCCATCCCCACGGGAACATCAGCCGCAAGTTCGGCTCTATCCACGACACGATCCTGTTCTACGCTCGTGATTCGCGCCTTGCCACCTGGTCAAGCCCGGCAATCGCGCACGATCCACACGATCCAAAGGTCAAGAAGCAGTACTCGCGCTGGGATGACGTGAGACAGGACTGGTGGCAGCCCACGTCGCTCCTTAACCCTAACCCGAATAGGCCCAATCTCACTTATGAGTATCACGGCCATACGAAGGTCTGGCGCTGGACTCTCGAGAGGATGGAGGAGGCGGAGCGGCAAGGCCTTATTTACGTTCCCCCAGACGGAGGGATACCCCGTCTAAAGAGGTATCTGAGCGAGCAGCGAGGGCGCTTGATGCAGGATGTCTGGGACGACATCGAGCCTGTAAGCGGCAAAGAGGATCTTGGGTACGACACTCAAAAGCCCACTGATCTCCTTGAGCGGATAATCGAGGCGTCCTCTAACGCTGGCGACGTGGTTCTTGATCCATTCTGCGGTTGCGGCACAGCGGTTCATGCTGCTCAGGCGCTGGGCCGGCGCTGGATAGGCGTTGACATTACGCATCTGGCCATCAACGTAATGCGTCGCCGGCTAAGAGATGCGTTTCCAGGCCTCGGGATCGAGGTCATCGGGGAGCCAAGGGACCTCTCCGGAGCACGCGAGCTCGCCGCGAAGGACAAGTACCAATTTCAGTGGTGGGCCCTTGACAGGATTGACGCCCAACTGGTGTCCGGGAAGAAGAGGGGCGGAGATAGAGGGATCGACGGCCTAGTTCTATACTTCGCCGGTGCGAAGGAAGGTCACAGGCGCGCGATAGTGTCTGTGAAGGGGGGCGAGCAAGTCAACCCGGGCATGATCCGCGACCTAAAGGGCGTGCTCGAACGGGAGAAGGAGCATCTGGGGATCTTCCTGACGCTACGTCCGCCGACCCAAGAGATGCGGACGGAGGCGGCAACAGCGGGTTTCTGGCACAGCGATGATTGGAAGCGGGACTACCCGCGCATTCAGATACTGACCATCGAGGAAGTTTTCTCTGGCAAGCGGCCGGACGTGCCGCCGGCGGCGCGGCCTCCCTATGCCCAGGCGCAGGTCGAGCGCGAGAAGGCAGAGCAACCGGGCCTCCGCCTACGCTAGGCGCCCCTCGCCCTCACCCTAGCCCTCTCCCAAGGGAGAGGGGACGACGTTTGAGCTTCCTCTCCCTCAGGGAGAGGAATGAGGTGAGGGCCGGCCTCGACGAGAGTCTGGCGCTAGCCCACGACCGGCCAGTAGACGAAGCCACAGCCCGTGACGGTGCTGTGCGCCGGCACGTACTCGACGAACTTGGCCGGCCGCTTCATCGCCGCCATGACGCTGATCCAGGCGCGCACCTCGCCGGTGCCGGCGCGCATGTTGTCGGAGTCGAAGGTGAAGAGGTGCTTCATCGCCTCGAGGTCGTTGCGCTCCAGGCGCTCAAGGAGCCACTTGTCGAGGGCGTGGTCGATCCAGCCGACGTTGTACTCGCCGGGGAAGTGGGAGAGGCCGCCGGAGGCGTAGATCGCCACCTTCTCCGGCCGGTCGGCCAGGATGTCAGCAATCGCCTCGCCGAGCTGGGCGCAGCGCTCGGCGCTGGGCAGCGGCGGGTAGTACTCGTTGAGGAAGATACCGACGACCGGCACTTCGCCGCTCGGGTCGACCTCCGGCGCGAGGTTGACGAGCATGTGGGAGACGCCGCGCTCGGGCGCGCCGCGCGGCTCGAACTTGCCGATGTTCGCCATGTCGAAGCCGCGCTTGATCAGGCCCTTGAGCAGCACCTTCGAGAGCTCGACGTGGTTCTTGAAGTAGGCCTTCTTGATCTCGCCGGGCGGGCGCATGAAGGAGGTGGCGCCGCCGCTCATGCGGTCACGAATGTCGAGGCCCCACATCGGCTCCTCGCCGGTGTAAACGGAGAAGGTGGGGTTGCAGGCGTCGTCGAACATGTCGCCCTGGTCGTCGCCAATCATGATCAGCGCGTCCGGCTTGTACTGCTGGAACTGCTCGCGCAACACGGCAAAGGCGGCGTGGATGCGGTTGTAGTAGCCCTGCCGGATATCGAGCGACTCGAACTCCACCTTTGCTGTATAGGGCAGGTGGTTCTTGATCTCGTCCGGCATGCGGTCGAAGAACCGCCCCCAGGTCTCCGGAGCGGCCCACATCCCGGGAGCGTGCGACGAAGCGAGACCCAGTCCTAGCGGCATTCCCGTAACTCCTTCCGCTTCTATCTCGTGTAGGCGTTCTACTATAGTCGGCCAGGATTATGCGGCGCATAAGCCTGCCTGACAAGAGGTTGTTGGTGCCTACTTAAGCCCCTAAAGCTTAGGGCCGGCCGCTCGCCCGCGACAAGCCTCTAGGCCTCTTCGTAGCCGAGCGGCTGTAGCGTCTCGTCGCCGGTCAGGAAGCGCAACACCTCGCGGTTATGCACGTCGGCGTGCTCGAACTGGGCCCAGTGGCCGGTGTCCGGGTGGCAGTAGTAGCGCGCGTTCGGGATCGCGCGCGCCAGCGCTTCGCCGACGGCCGGCGGCGTGACGTTCTTCTCGCCCCAGTAGACGAAGGTGGGCGCCTTGATCTCGCCCAGCTCTTTCTCGCCGAGGCAGTGCTTGCTGGCCGGCGAGTCGCCGCCCAGGCGCGCGGCGCGATAGGCGGCGGTGGCCTTCAGCATCGACGCGCTCACCTCCGGCATGCCGTAGATCTTCATCCGGATGCGCACCAGCTCCTCCGGTATGCGCTGCGGGTCGGCGACGAGGCCGCGCATGCGCAGCTTGACGTTCTCGAAAGTGGGGTTGAGCAGCGCCTCGTCCGCGATCGAAGCGGCCGGTCGAGGAGCGGCGCCGGCGGGCGACGCCGGCGGCGCGCGGCGCTGCATCTCCGGGATGTTCAGCGTGAAGCCGGTGGCGGTGGTGAGGACGAGCTTGCGGACGCGCTCCGGATGCTCCCGCGCCAGGCTCATCGCCGTCCAGCCGCCCATCGACTGGCCTTCGACGTGGGCCGAGTCGAAGCCCTTCCAGTCGATGAAGTCGATGAGCTGATCGAGCCAGACGGCCATGATGTCTTCTTGGAAGGGCGGCT
>Ga0209342_10008691_pt1 | contig 10172 bp, 9 predicted proteins | sample RifCSP16_2_FD_184023 | JGI IMG/M metagenome (GOLD analysis project Ga0209342, IMG submission 184023) | Soil microbial communities from Rifle, Colorado - Rifle CSP2_sed 16_2 (SPAdes) (version 2) | ecosystem: Environmental > Terrestrial > Deep subsurface > Rock core/Sediment | place: Rifle... | reverse complement strand
CTCCCCAGCTCGGGCGCGCATCCAGCATGGCTCCAACAGCTCGTGCGCCTCGAAGTAGAGCCCGGCGTCGAAGAGGTCAGCCACCTGATCCAGCACCTGGGAGAGGTCCTGTGCTGAACGCGAGGTCATCTGATCCAGATGACGCGGGTGCCGGCGATCAGGTCGTGCAGGGACCGCTTATCTGAGCGAAACCCGGCAATGAAGTAGCCGATTAGCAAGATAATCGCCGAGACCACGGAGCTGATCCAGCGGAGGAATGCGGTCCCGTATCCGATCGCTTGCCCTTGGGTCGTCACCACTTTGACGCCGATCGCCATCTTCCCGAGGGTCTGCCCACACTTCCCGTGCATCCAGATGCTGTAGACGATAAGGACTACCACAAAACAGAGGACGAGGGTCAGCCCGAGGGCCGCTGCCAACGGTTCTTGAACTCCGCTCACCGCGATCACGGGGATCGCCACAGCAAGCAGGATCCCGAAGAGAGCGGCCGGAATGATGAGTACTTCCCAATCGAGGAACAAGGCGACAAACCTCATCCAAAAGCCCGCGGGCCTGCCTTCGAGCCAGGCCCGCCGAACTTTGATCACACGGGTGCCGGCAATCAAGTCGTGAAGGCCGCGCTTGTCAGAACGGAACGCCGCCATCAGGTAGGTCACGCCCAGCCAGATGAAGGAGAGAAACATAATCCCAACCTGTATCGTGATGACGTGTGTCATCTGCGCGCCCAGCTGGATGAAGATGACCGGGACCTGCACGACCAGCATGCGGACAAATGCCTGTCCGTAGCCGATCGGCTCTCCGTTCACCCTGATCACTCGCACGCCGGTCGCGATCTTGCCAAGGGTTCGTCCCCACCGCCCGTGCATCCACACGAGATACCCCGCGTTGACCAAGACCGCGACCACGCTATATCCCGCGTGCACCGCCAAGAACAAAGCCGGATCGGCGCGTCGCATGCCTCCAGCAACCAACGTGGGAAACACGACGAACAGGACAAACGGCAGCAGCACGGCGCCCAACGCGAGGCTATCAACGATGGACGCGGCGGCCCTTATCCAAAAGCCCCCTGGAGTCCCTTCTGTCCACTCGCCCCGTTCCTCGAGAGTTTCCCCCGCGGGGGGGATCGTCGGAACAGCAGGAGTGGGTCGTTTCCCGAGTGACGCCAGGTGACTCTGGTACTTCGAAACAACGACCCGACAGCGGAGGCACTCATCGTTCTCGATCCGATCATAGCCGCATTTGGGGCAAACGTTGTCCATGTGTCCCGAGCCTCCCCTCCGGCCACTCGAGTTGACCACTCAGCCAGTTCATGACGATCCGGGGAAAAGATAGAAAATAGTAACACCGAGGATGTTCCATCCCAAACATTTTGGCACCGGAAGCCGCTCGATTGGTAGTGAGTCACTTTAGGCGTCGGTACTGGGTCAAGTTGCGAGCCAGACGAGGCCCGAGGATTGTAGGGCGAGCCGCAGCCGAAGGCGAGGCGAGCAACTTGGGAGACAAGCGAAAGCGGCCAGCCCGAGGTGTACGTGGTGGTACGTTGAGGGCTGGCGACGACCGAGAACGATGTATGGCGAAGCAAATTGACCCAGTACAGCTCGATTCGCCGACCCAGCACTCCCCCGCCGCTAAGGTATAATAGAGGCGGTTGCCCGATGATCAGTGTCCCAGACGCCCTATCTCGCATTCTTTCAGCGATCACTCGGGTTGTGCCGCCAGAGCTGATCCCGGTCGCGAACAGTCTCGGGCGAGTCTTGGCCACGGACGTCCGCGCCCCGTTCAACGTGCCTCCCAGCGATAACTCCGCAGTGGACGGCTATGCGGTTTCCAATCAAGACATTCCCACAGAAGGCCTGCACGCCCTGCGAGTGATCGGAGACCTGCCGGCCGGGACAGTCTTCGACCAGGTGGTGCAGCGAGGAGAAGCCATCCGCATCATGACCGGAGCGCCGCTTCCCAAGGGCGTGGACACTGTGCTGCCGCAGGAGGTCGTGAGAACGAGTGGCGATAAGGTGCTGATCCCGCCCATCAAGGTCGGTTCCAACGTGAGGTGCCAGGGTGAAGATGTCCAGCAGGGCGCAGTGGTGCTCCAGGAAGGATTACCGATCCGTCCGCAAGAGATGGGGCTCTTGACCTCGCTCGGCATCGCCCAGCTCCTCGTGCGGCAAAAACCGCGCGTGGCGATCCTCTCAACTGGCAACGAGGTGGCTGAGCCCGGGAAGGTCCGGAGCCCCGGGCAGATCTACGACGCGAATCGCTTCACGCTCTCCGGCCTCGTTCAGGCCACGGCGTGTGACACCGTCGACTTCGGCATTGTTCCAGACAGTCGGGACCGCTTGAAGGAATGCCTGCTTGAAGCCGCCCAGGCCGCGGACGTGGTCATCACCTCAGGGGGTGTCTCGGTGGGTGCGTACGACCTCGTCAAGGACGTTCTCACTGAGATTGGCGGGATTGACTTCTGGCAGGTTGCGATGCAGCCAGGACGGCCAATGGCGCACGGGCAGATCGGACAGGCGCGCTTCTTCGGTTTGCCGGGCAACCCGGTCGCCTCGATGCTCACGTTCTTTCTTTTCGTCCGCCCCGCGCTCTGGAAGCTCGCGGGGCGGAAGGAGCTCGCGCCCCAGCGGTTCACCGCGGTCGCCATTGAACCGTTGAAGAAGAAAACAGGGCGCCAGGAATTCAAACGGGGGATCTTAAGCTTTCAAGACCGCGAGTGGCGCGTGCAGACGACCGGGCCGCAGGGCTCGGGGATCCTCACCTCAATGGTCCTGGCCAACTGCTTCATCGTCCTGGAAGAAGATCGAGGAGACGTGAGTGCCGGCGAAATCGTCTGGGTCGAGCCATTTCAGTTTTGACTTTAGGAAGCCTTCAGCAGTCAGCACTGATTGTCATGCTGAGAGCTGATGGCTGACCGCTGAATGCTCATCAGTAAACAGGAGAAACGATGACGCAGAAAATCACGACGGATCTCATTGATCAGATCAAGCCGATGGTGGCTGACCTGGCGATGTCGGACGCGAAGCGACTTGGCCACCTGCGGTACGCTGACATCAGAATCGAGATCGTGGAGGGGAAGGCTGCCGGGGCCGAGAACGGCGCGAGCAAGTTCTCAGGAGAGGATTACGGGTTCGCCTTCGGGGTCCGGGTGTTGGCAGGTGACCGGATGGTCGCCCCGGGCTACTTCGGTCAATCTCTCGGCGCCAGAGACTTCGAGCGGCTGGCCGAGATATTAAAGGAAGGGATTCACTCCGCCTACCGGCGCGCGATGGCAAACGCCGAGATGAAAGCGAATGTCCGAGAGAAGTTCGGGAGCCTCGGCGAATCGCTCGCGGACACCCGGCTTCACCCTATCAAGGTCTGCCACGAACGGGTGTTGGCAGAGTACGTGATGGATCCGCGCGCGATGGATCTCGGTGAGATGGTGGCCTACACCCAGGACGCCTCCAAGCAAGTGGCAAGCGTCAACCCGCAGCTTCAGTACAACTTCATCTCCACGATGACCCAGCTCTCCCGCGAGCTGTTTTGCTCTTCCGAGGGCGCCAACATCGACCAGTCCTTCGCCCTGACTCAAGGCATGTGCTACGTGGTGGCGGCAGCGGACGGCGTGAGCCACGAGGTGTACGATGTCTTGGGACACCAGCGGGGGTGGGAGATTCTTCTCCACGGGGTGAACGAGCCGCTGATGCAGTTCCCGCGGTTCATCGACTTCTCCCTCGATATGGCCAGAGAGGCCGTCGAGGTGGCCAACGCGCCCCAGCTCCCCTCCGCTGACCGCGAAGTCGTCGTGGTCACTGACCCGCACTACAACACCCTGGTCTCTCATGAGATCATCGGACACCCCGTTGAACTCGATCGCGTGCTCAAAATGGAGACGGCCTACGCCGGGCGGTCGTGGCTGCTAAGGAACCTCGACGAGCACCAGGTGGGGAAACGCGTCGCGTCACCTCTCGTGACCGCATATTCCGACCCGTCGCTGCCCGGATACGGTCACTACAAGTATGACCACGAGGGGACGCCGGCCAAGCGCGTGCTCCACATCGACAAGGGAATCTTCGTGGGCTTCATGAACAGCCGCCAGACCGCCGCCATCTTCGGCGGTGATCCGAACGGCCATTGGAAAGCCACGGACCCATCGCTCGCGCCGCTGATCCGCATGTCGAACACCGTCTTCGCTGGAGGGGACCGGGACCCGCGCGACATCATCGCCGAGGTGGACCACGGCTACTATCTGGTTGGGCATCGCACGCCGTCCATCGCCGAGAGCCGGGAGAACTTCCGCATCTCGGCTCGTAAGGTCTACGAGATCCGAAACGGCCAGCTCGGCCAGCTCTATCGGGACGGCGGGATCATGGCCGATACCAAAGACTACCTGATCAAAGTGGACGCGGTCGGCAGAGACTTCCGTCTCTATCCCATCCCCAATTGCGGCAAGGGGCAGCCGATGCAGGTGAAGAAGCTCGGCAATGGCGGCCCCACCATGCGGAGCCAGGCCAAGCTGACCGGAGCCTAGAAGATATGATCACCACGAGCGAACTTGCGCAAGCGGCCGGGCAAGCGTTCGACTACCTGAAGACGGTTGCTGATCTTCAGGAGTTCGAAGTCTTCACCGCGGCGAACGGCCAGCTCCTCACGCGTCTCAACTACACCTCTCACATCCCGTGCAATGGCGTGGAGGAGCCGAAGTCCACCGAATCGTACGGGATTGGGATCCAAGCGGTCGTCAAGACAGATGGTGGCGTCAAGGTCGGGTTCGGCAGCGAGCCGAGCGATCTCACGCTGGAGGGCGCAACGCGCGCGCTCGAGAAGGCGCGCAAAGGCGCGGTCGCTGACCCCGAGTTCAGGTCCCTTCCCTCGCCTGGCAGCGAAACGCGCGCGCTCAGAGACTACCACGATCCGAAGCTGCTCTCCGTCCCAGACGAAGGCTTGGTGGAGGCCGGCTGGAAAGCCATCGGTGGCGCGCTTCGAACCTTTATGGCCTCAACAAAGCTCGCGGAGCTGGCTGGAGGCGAAGCCGGCCTCAAGCGGCTTGGGCTGATCATCGGTGGCGATGTCACCATTCTTCATGAGCGAGTCGCCATCGTCTCAACCCGAATCCCCCAAGTCCAGACGGATGAATCTACGCTGATCATGGGGTTCCTCACCGCGATGGTCGAGGCCAAGGACGCCAAAGGCTCAGGCTGGTCGACCGGGACCCGCCTCGACCACTTCACCGACGAGGCAGGCGTGGACGCGGCCCAGAATTCAATTCGGTCGATCGACGGCGAACGGGTCCCGTCAGGCGAATACACAATCATCTTCGGTAAACAGCCGGTCACCGATCTCCTGAACAACATCGTGATTCCCTCGTGCGAGGCGGGAAGCTTCTATTCACGGAACAGTTCGTTCCTCGGCAAGCTCGGAAAGCCAGTGGCCTCGCCGCTTCTCAGCATCTGCGACCACGGCGCCATGCCCGGGCTGATGGGATCAAAGGGGATCACGTGCGAAGGGCTCCCGACCGGCCGGACCGACCTGATCAAGAACGGGGAGCTGGTTGGCCTGCTGACGAACTGGTATGAGGCGCAGCGCCTGCTCCACGACCCCCAGGCCAAGGAAAAGCTCGGGGTTGATCCCGCATCATATCGCTCGGCGTTGGTCGCGCGGAACGGCTTCCGCTTCACCCGTGGCGGCGGCCGCCAGTTCGACAGCCCGCCTCAGGTCGCGGCCACGAATATCATCGTTGAGGGGAACAATCCGGTGTCGCTGAACGAGCTGATCGCCAAGGTCAACAATGGCCTCTACGTCGGTCGGATCTGGTACACCTACCCGATCAACGGGCTCAGAGCGGGCGACTTCACTTGCACCGTGGTTGGGGACTCGTTTATCATCAGAGACGGCCGGATCGCCGCCCCACTCAAGGCGAACACGGTCAGGATCAACGACAACATTCAAAAGATCCTGGCCCAGATCGTGGGGATCACGAAGGACGTGAAGGGAACGCTGGTCTGGGCCGCTGATGAGGTTGTGTACGCGCCGGAGATCGCCGTGAGCGGGGTGAAGGTCGATGAGATCGCGGGGTTCATGGAGTCACTAGCAGGCTGATGAAAAAGGCCCATCTGCTGCGTTGGCTCGGTTGTGCCTCCCTGCGACGTACAACCGCGTACGCCTCAGTCGCCCCAACTTTCGCCGCCTTGCATCTGGACCTTTTTGATCAGCCTGGAACTAGGTACTGATTTGCAGGTTCAACAGCTTCTCAGCACTCCTGTTTTCCAGCTCTTCACTTTTCACGTCCCGAAGGAGAAACTGAATGCCGCTCGATTACGACAAGCTGAGTGAGATCGCCCGGGAGTGCCGCGTCCAGATCATTCGAATGCTCACTCACGCGGGGTCAGGGCACCCGGGTGGATCGCTCTCCGCCATCGACATTCTGACCGTTTTGGTTTTTGGCAGGATGCGCTATGACCCGAAGCGGCCGGACTGGCCTGACCGGGACCGCTTGATTCTCTCGAAGGGGCATTGCGTGCCGGCGCTCTACGCGGTGCTCGCCAAGGCAGGCTATTTCCCCGAGTCGCTGCTGCCAACGCTGAGAAAACTCGAAAGTCCTCTTCAAGGGCATCCTGACCGCGTCCGCCTGCCGGGAATCGAAGCCGCGACCGGGTCACTCGGCCAAGGGCTCTCGATCTCTATCGGGATGGCGCTGGCGGCAACGCTGGACGGCAAGCCATCGAGAGTCTACTGTATGCTCGGTGACGGTGAGATCCAGGAAGGCCAGGTCTGGGAAGCCGCCATGGCCGCGCCGCGCGTCGGGCAGCCGGATCGTCCGCTCGACAACCTCTGCGTGATTCTCGATTACAACAAGATCCAGCTCGATGATTTTGTGAAGAAGGTGATGGACCTTGAGCCGGTGATTGAGAAGTGGAAGGCCTTCAATTGGCCGGTGATTGAGATCGACGGCCACGATCTCAGGCAGATCGATAAAGCGCTGGATCAGGCCGAAGCCACCAAGGGGCGCCCCAGCTTCATCGTGGCCCACACGGTGAAAGGCAAAGGGGTCTCCTTCATGGAGAATGACCCGGAGTGGCACGGCAAGGCCCCAAAGAAGGACGAAGGGATTCGGGCGATCCGGGAGATCCTCGGCGTTGCGGAGAATGATTGGGCGGATTACCTCAAGAAGACGCCTCACGTGGCAGCGATTGTGCGAGAAATCGAGGGACTTTAATGAACGCCAAGGCGACACGCGCTGCATTTGGTGAAGCCCTGATCGAGATCGGAGCGAAGGAGCCTCGGGTCGTCGTGCTGGACGCCGATCTGTCGAAGTCAACGATGACACGCAAGTTCGCCAACACGTACCCTGACCGCGCCTATAACGTGGGGATTGCCGAAGCCGACATGATCGGGATTGGCGCCGGCCTCGCGCTGTCGGGCAAGATCCCGTTCGTCTGCTCGTTCGCTTGCTTCGTGGTTGGCCGGTTCGAGACTCTGCGCGTGTCGGTAGCCTACACTGAAGCCAACGTGAAGATCGTGGGCACACACGCCGGAATCGCCATCGGAGAAGACGGTTACAGCCAGATGGGGCTCGAGGACATGGCGTGCCTCAGAGCGCTTCCAAACATTCCGATCATCCAGCCTGTCGACGAGACGGAAACCAAGCAAGCTGTGGCCTATGCGGTCCAGCACCAGGGCCCGCTCTACCTTCGCCTCACCCGTCAGGCCGTAGAGCCGGTCTCTCCACCCGACTACCGCTTCGAGTTCGGAAAGGCCGTCGTCCTGAAGCCGGGTGAGGAAATCACGATTTTGGGAACGGGTGGAGTGGTCTTTAACTGTCTCGAGGCCGCGAAGCTGCTCCACTCAGAAGGAATCTCCGCTGAGGTCGTCAACGTTTCCACCGTGAAGCCCTTGGACGAGGAGCTGATCCTCCGCTCGGCTGGAAAAACCGGTCACGTCGTGACGGTCGAAGACCACTCAATCCACGGCGGGCTCGGTGGCGCGGTGGCCGAGCTGCTCGGTGAGTTTCTCCCCACGCCGGTGAACCGGCTCGGCGTTGTTGGGTTCGGCGAATCCGGCGATCCCAAGAGGCTGTACGCAAAGCATGGCCTTGATTCTGCCGGGATCGCTCAGAGCGTACGAAAGTTTTTAAACAGGTAGATCTCCAACACGCCGCGCTCAGCCTGGCGCGAGCAGCGGTGGAGTCCTATGTCGAGGTCGGCGAAGTCGTGAAGCCACCCTCGACACTGACGGAAAGTCTTCGCCGTCAAGCTCCGGCCTTCGTGACGATCCGAAACGGGACAGATCTCCGTGGGTGCATCGGGACCACAGAAGCCAAGTGGCCCACACTCGCTCACGAGATCATCATGAACGCGATCGCGGCCGCCACCGAGGACCCAAGGTTTCTGCCGATCAAGGCTGATGAGCTCGCCCACCTCCTCTATGAGGTCGACATTCTCACGCCCCTTGAGCCCATCGCCAGCGAGGAGGAACTGGACCCTCAACGCTACGGCGTCCTGATTGAGGCGCTCGGACGTCGCGGACTCTTGCTCCCTGCGCTTGAACGTGTGACGACGGTGGCGGAACAGGTGGCGATTGCAAAGCGAAAAGCCGGGATCCCTGAGGACTCCCCCGTTCACCTCTTCCGGTTCGAGGTGGAGCGGTTCAGAGAAAGCCGAATCGAGTGAGTCGATCGCTGCCTCCTCGCGTGGACGAGGCGACTCGCCGACTGTTTCAGCGCAGGCTCCTGGCCTGGTATCGCCGGAATGGCCGAACGCTTCCGTGGCGACAAACCAGCGATCCGTACAAAATCCTGGTCTCCGAGATCATGCTCCAGCAGACCCAGGTCGATCGCGTGATCCCGAAGTATCACGAGTTCCTTCAAAAGTATCCGACCGTTTCCGCTCTGGCCAAGGCGCCCCGCCAGAAGGTGAAAAGAGATTGGTATCCGCTCGGTTACAACATCAGGCCGGTGCACCTTCAGATGATCGCGAGGGAGTCGGTAGCGAGATACGGCGGCAAGCTTCCGGACGACGCCAAAGCGTTACAGTCGTTCAAGGGGATCGGGCGCTACACCGCAGGAGCCATCCTCTCGTTCGCTTATAAGAAGGATGCGCCGATCCTGGACACCAACGTCAGGCGCGTGCTCGGGCGGTTGTTCCTGGGGGCAAAGAAACTGGCCACGCTCAAGGGATCGAAGCTCCTCTGGGACCTCTCGGAGTCGCTGATCCCAAAGGGGAACGCATATGATTGGAACCAGGCGCTCATGGACTTCGGCGCCACCTGGTGCACCGCGCGAGCGCCGCGCTGTCTCCCCTGCCCGATGAAACGCTTCTGCCGGAGTTATCCATCGCTCGCAACCACCTCTCCAGGCTGATGGCTGATCGCTGGCAGCTGAATGCTTGAGAAATGATCGAGGTCGCGGCAGCCGTCATCGAGCAAGACGGGCGATATCTCATCACCCAACGGGGCCAGGAGAGCCACCTCGCCGGTCTCTGGGAGTTCCCCGGAGGAAAGAGAAAGTCAGGCGAGAGCCTGGAAGAGTGCCTGATGCGAGAAATCAAAGAAGAGCTGGATCTCCAGGTGGAGGTTGGAGACAAGCTCGACCAGGAGATCTACGCGTACGAGGAGCGGGAAGTCATGCTCCACTTCTTCCGCTGCCGGATCATCGCCGGAACGCCCCGGCCCCAGCAAGGACAGGCCTACTGCTGGGTCACTCCGTCAGAATTCTCCAACTATCAATTTCCCCCCGCCGACGCCCGCCTCCTCCGCCTCCTCTCCGGTCATTCGTTATAGTTCGTCGTATAGGGATCTGCTTTCCCCCGCTCGTCGAACACATCGCCATCTTGCCCGGGTTGCAATTCACTCGCTAAGGCACCCGAACCGCGTGGAAATCTCCGAACGGGTTACCGCCGGGAACCTCCGCGAGCTTCGCGGGCAACGGCGTCCGCTGGAGCGGGGGCTGAAGCCGGTAGAACTTCAAGTCGTTGGTGTTGTAGAGGTGACTTGGCTCCAGCAGCGTGAAGGAGGTGCTGAGATCATTCGGGAAGAAGATCGGAGGTTGCGGGCCTGCCAACGGAATCAGGAACGACCGTGCTTCAGGGGCGAAGACCATCGCGGTGGTTCCGGTCACCGACCCCAAGAGGTGCTCGTTTTCTCCAATCGGTGGAAGTTGAAAGAGCATTCGCGCGCTCGGGGTGCCAGGGTTCCAA
>Ga0209342_10008689_pt1 | contig 10174 bp, 10 predicted proteins | sample RifCSP16_2_FD_184023 | JGI IMG/M metagenome (GOLD analysis project Ga0209342, IMG submission 184023) | Soil microbial communities from Rifle, Colorado - Rifle CSP2_sed 16_2 (SPAdes) (version 2) | ecosystem: Environmental > Terrestrial > Deep subsurface > Rock core/Sediment | place: Rifle... | reverse complement strand
GAGGACCACGCCCCGGGGAGCGATCGAGGCGAGTCCGACCGCAAGGTTGGTGCTCAACACCGTCTTGCCGGCGCCGCCCTTCGGCGACAGCACGGTTGTCACCTTGGCACGGGGCGTCGCAGCCTCCAGCAGCGACGACGCACCGGCCTCGTGATCCTGGTGGCGCTCGGCGGCGGCGACCGCCCGGCCCACGGTCGCCCGGATCGTGTCGTCGTCGGAGGACTTGGAGAGCAACCCGCGTACCCCGGCCGCCAGCGCGGCATCGGCGTCCACGCCGCCGTTGTGCACCAGGACCACCTCGATATCAGCCCCCGCGGCATCGATCGACTGGGCAAAGCGCAGCGACACCTTGTCGACCAACCCCGGCCCGAGAATGACCACCGCGGGCCGGGCCTGCAGCAGGGCCTCGATCCCGCCGGCATCGGTGATCGGCTGGGTCCACAGTCGCACCCGGTCGCGCAACCCCTCGGCGGCCGCGGCGTGGATCCTCCTCGCCATCGCGTCGGTCGAACCCACGAGGAGAATGGGCCTCATCGCTTGTACACCGTCGCTCGGGTCTGGATCACCGTGACCACCTCGGGGACGTCGGGCCCCTCGGCGGCGAGCCAGAGAAAACCGTGTTCGGCGGTGAACACGATGCGCTCGATGGCCCCGGCGGAAGCGGCCAGCGTGATGAGCAGGTTGCCGGTGGGAGCCAGAGCCGGGGAGTCGTCGGGGAGGTCCTCGACCGTAGCCCGCGGGAGCTGCTCGACCTGCACACTGGTTACGAGCACCTTGTGCAGGATCAGCCCGGTCGAGGTGGGTGAGCGTACCGACGAACCTTCCCCGTCCCCGGAGGTGCCCACGAAGATTTCGCTGGGGTCGATGATCTCACCGGGGCCGAGGTCCGACGGCTCGAACGTGTTCAGGTCGAAGGGATCGAACGAGGCGATCACGGCGACCACGTCTCCCGGGACGAGCTGACCGCCCAGGGCGCGCTCCGCCGAGATGGAGACCGTCACCTCCAGGGTGTCGGGAGGCGCCTCGATGCGGGCATGCGCGGAGAGGCTCTCGGCGGCGACGAACCGAGACGCTACCAGCTGCTCCCCGGGATAGAGATCGGTCGCGGCCACCAGGTCGGTAAGGGTGGCGAGGTCCGACACGCTGCCCTCGGATCTCACCTTGACCGGTACCATTTCGAGACGAACCGAGCCGGCCAGCAGGCTCGCCGGCATCCCCTGGGAGATCGGCCGGTCGACGACGAGGACCTCGAGGAGTTCCTCGCCGGCGAGCGCCCGGTCCTCGGCACCACGAACGTAACCGACCAGCAGAAGGGTGCCGAATGCGGCGACCGCAATCGCTCCAACGATGCCGATGGCTCTGCGCATGACCGACTCTCCTATCCCGTGAGCTTGACGATGACGATGCCCCGGTCGACCCCGCCGACCCCGCCGTCGTGGACGACGCCTGAGGTGAAGAACCCGGAGACACACCTTTCGTCACCAGAGCACGGCGGGTTGAACCGGAACTGGCCGCCGAAGTTGTATCCGGTGATGAAGAAGAGGGCGAAGCCGGAGATGTGGTACTCACCGCCCTGCCCCAAGCCGACCAGATCGTCGAAGATCGGCAGCGGCACTGCGGTGCCCACCAGCACCGACAGGTCGGAGGGCGAACACCCCGTGGTCGGCGAAGAGCCGGGATCGGCATTGACCCATTGGCCCGAGGCCAGGTCGAGACGGCAGCCCCCGACCGTGTCCAGCCAGCCGAAACCCCCGGCGAGGATGCCGTCGCCGTCGGCGTCCTGGCCGGCATGAGCGTTGCACGGTTCGGCGTTGTTGCCGTCGTGGAAGAAGAGGATCCGCTCGGCGGAGGGAATCGGCATGCCGAGGGGGAATTCACATTCCGAGATGATCAGGGGGAGCACGTTGCGCATCGAGCTGGGAAATCCCCACGCCGCGGTGGCAGATGCCCGAACCGTGGTTCCGTCGTAGCCGACGACCTGAGCGAAGAACGGCTCGAGCAGATGGCCGCCCTCGGGATCGAGCGTGCTCACCTGCACCCGGACCGTCCGCGCCGCGAGGTCGATGCTGACCTCGTCGACAAAGGTGGCGTCGTCGCGGGCATTGGCCGCGGCAAACCTCTTGGCGATCGCAGTGGCGGTCGCCTGATCACACGAGATGACTCCGAGGGCGCAGTCCTCGGCGATCGCCAGTACCGCGGCATCCGCCCCGTTGCTCAGCTGGCGTCGCTCGTCGTAGAGAGCGCCGACGTCGACGGTGAGACCGAGCATGGCGAACAGGACGACGATCGTGATCGCCATGAAGACACCAACGGCACCGCGATCGTCCGTCATCCACTGCATCGCATCACCGCCGTGGCATCGAGCATGAGGTTGCGCGCTCCGAAGAAAGGGATGTCGAGCGAGAACGGATAGGAGGCGATGAGCTCCGTGGGATATCCGGGCGAGCACACTCCGGCACTCACGGACAGGAGAGCGGGGTTCAACGTAGGCGCGGCATTTCGCGTCGCCGCCGCGGCGGCGTCGGGATCGCCGGTGATTGCCAGCACCCGGACACCCTCCCGGCTGGCGTGGGTCAGCGTCACCTGTGCGTTGTACGCCCGGCCGAACTCGATGATCCCGAACATGATCATCGTCAGCAGGGTGAGCACAATGGCGAATTCCACGAGGGCGGCGCCTTCGTCGCGTTTCATGTCGCGTTTCATGGGGTAGCTCCGTCGGATCTCCGGGCGGCCCGGCCGCCCGGAGATCTCGGCGGTGAGCGTCACGGGGTCAGCGTGTCGGCGACGTTCTGGAAAATGTCGCGGACGCTGCCTCCCAGGGCGGTGACGGCGAGCAGAGCCACGACGGCGATGAGTGCGACCATGAGGCCGTACTCGACCATCGTCGCCCCGTCGTCACGGGTCATCAGACGGTGCAGATACTCCAACATTGGACGTTCCTCCTTCTCGGATGGTCCAAGGGACTAGTCCGTTCGTGCGAACCGGATCTAGCACGTGACACGACCCTCGCTACTCAGGGTGGTCGTGTCATGATGCAGATACATCAATCACCGAAACCCCGACCGCTGCGAGTGGTCCCGCGGCGTCGAGACTCCACCCCCACCAACGGGCGACGGCCGCCGCCTCGAGTTGGGAGTGGACGTTGAGCTTGGTGAGCACCGACTGCACCTGGTTGCGCACGGTCACCACCGAGACGAAGTCCCGCCGGGCGATGTCGGCCGGCCGCATCCCGGCGACCAGACCGTCGAGGACCTCCCGCTCCCTCCGGGTGAGGGCGGCGAAGCCGAGTCGAGTGAACCGGAGCTCGGAGGCGCCGAAGGGGTGACCGGCGTGATCCGGGAAGACGGCGGTGGCTCCCCGAGCGACGGCCTCTACCGCATCCCGCATCTCGGCGGCCCCGGCACGGTCGGACACGAAGCCGGCCGCGCCGGCGCCCACCGCCGCAGGCAGGGACGATCCGTCGGCCGCGCCGTACACGATCACCCGGCATCCCTTGCGGACGAGCCAGCCGACGACGGCGGGAACGTCGGGGACGACCAGGGCAACCAGCGCGATGTGGAACGACGCGGGGACGCCCGCGATCCCCTCCGGCGGCAGCACGAGCACCCGCACCGCACCGGGGTCGAAGGCCGCGGCGACCCCGTGCCCGAAGAGCGGGCGCGGGTCGACCACGACGATCTCGACGATCTCGGAATGGTCCGATCGTTGTGCCCTGGGTGTCATCTCTGCCCCGGGGATTCGACGCCCCGGGTCCTCATCGGCATTCCGGCCCCGGAACTTCACCCCGGACCGGGGTACACCCGGGATCCGTCGACCCGGATGGACCCGGCCAACTCGGCGCGACCCAGCCACGCCAGCAGGGCGACACCCCCAAGACCGATCAGCGCCCCGAGGTCCTCCAGCGAAACACCGGATGGGGGAATCGCCACCCGACCGCTGCCGGCTCGCGGGAGGGCCGGTCCGAGCACCAGCGAGAGCGCCTCGACGAGGTCATCCGGTCCGAGCACCGGGATCGCCCCGTCCCGGATGAGGAGATTGCAGCCGATCGACGACTCGCGGTCGACGTCACCCGGTACCGCGAACACCTCGCGTCCCTGCTCCGCCGCCCTGGCTGCGGTGACGAGCGCCCCGCCGGTGGTACCCGCCTCGACGACCACCACCGCCCGGCTCAGTCCCGAGATGATCCGGTTGCGCGGGGGAAACCTCCACCCGTGCGGAGCCGTTCCCGGGGGGTACTCGGTCACGATCGCACCGCTGCGACCGAGCCCCGCGATGAGCCCGGCATGCTCCCGGGGATACACGACGTCGGACCCGCAACCGAGCACACCGACGCCGATCCCGCCTGCCTCGAGCGTGCCCCGGTGCGCCTCGCCGTCGATGCCGCGGGCGAGTCCCGAGCACAGCGCCCAACCGGCGGCGGCGATCGCCCGTCCGAACGCGCGCGCCAATCCCCGGCCGTAGGCGGTGCTGCGCCGGGTGCCCACCACGGCGACCGACGGCACGACCGGCAGGGTTCCGCGGACGAAGAGCATGTCGGGTGGGTCGGCAATCGCCGCCAGAGCCGCCGGGTAGTCGGGGTCTCCGAGAAACACGGGATGCACCCCGCACCCCTGCAGAGCGGCGGTTCGCTCCCGTGCCGACGTCACCATCCCCGGGTCGATTCCCTCGACACGCCCGCGGCGCACCGCGGCGATGAGCCCGCGGGGACCGCCGTGGCGGGCGCACAGGTCGCGCCTGCGGTCGGGGTGCAGACCGAGAAACGCCACGGCGAGACGGTCCGGCTTCACATCACCGATCGCAGCGACAACGCCTCCGCGACGTGGTCTCCGGTCACCCGATCGCTCCCGCCGAGATCGGCGATGGTGCGCGCCACCCTCCGCACCCGGTCCCAGCCCCGCCCGGTGAGCCCCCACCGGTCGACGGCGGCGGCGAGCAGTGACCCGGCCTCGGCGTCCCAATCCATCGCGTCGAGCCGGTCGCGCTGCAACTCCCGGTTCACACACCCGCGCTCTCGCTGTGCCTCCCGGGCACGCACCACCCGGGACCGGACTGCCGCCGACGGCTCGCCGCCGGAGGCGAGCAACTCGGTCCCGTTGAGGCGCCCTACCGGCACCCGCAGGTCGAATCGGTCGAGGAGCGGACCGGAGAGCCGCGCCCGGTAGCGCTCCACCGCCCCGGGGTTGCAGTGACAGGCGGTGCGGGGATCGCCGAGATTCCCGCACGGGCACGGGTTGGTGGCGGCGACCACCTGGGCACGGCACGGGAACACCACGGACATCCCCTTGCGAGCCACGTGGACCCTCCCCTCCTCGACCGGCTGGCGGAGCATGTCGAGGAGGTGCTGGGGGAATTCGGCGAGTTCGTCGAGGAAGAGCACCCCCCGGTCGGCGAGGGTCAACTCCCCCGGAACCGGGACGCCCGAACCACCCCCGAGGATGGCGGCGGGGGTGGCGCTGTGGTGCGGGCTACGGAACGGGGGTCGGTGGCTCACCGGGACCGGTCGGCCGGCCGCGGCGTGTGCCTGCGCCACCTCCAGTGCCTCGGACGGGGTGAGGTCGGGAAGCACCCCGGGAAGGGCGCGGGCGAGCATCGTCTTGCCCGCCCCCGGCGGCCCCACGAGAAGCAGGTGATGCCCCCCGGCCGCAGCCACCTCGAGGGCGCGCCGTCCCACCGTCTGACCGCGCACCGATCCCAGGTCGACAAACGGGGAATCGCTCAATTCGGCCGGCGGAACCACCGGCCTGCCCTCCGCAGCGCCGGTGGCGACGGCCACCGCCTCGGCGAGGGTGGCTACGCCGCGCACGTCCGCACCCGACAGCGCCGCCTCACCCGAGCCGTCGGCGCCGACCAGACAGCGTTCCCCGCGCCGCCGCGCCACCAGTCCGGCGGCGAGACCTCCGCGGGCGGGACGCACCGCCCCGTCCAGCGCCAGTTCGCCCAGCGCCACGACCCGTGAAGCCTGCGGGGAGATGTCTCCGGCCGCCACGAGCACACCGAGCGCGATCGGAAGGTCGTAGGCCGAACCCACCTTGGGGAGGTCGGCCGGGGCGAGGTTGACGGTCACGTGCCGGCCGGGGAAGCGGTGACCCGAGGCCGAGATCGCCGAGCGAACCCGCTCCCGGGCCTCCCGAACGGATGCGTCGGGGAGTCCGACGACGGAGAAGATCCCCTTCCCGCCGGAGACGTGGATCTCGACCCGCACCGGCCGCGGTTCGACTCCCACGAGCGCAGCCGAGGTGACCGCGGCGAACATGGCGGTCACCGTATGGGGAGGTGGACCCCGCGCCTAGACCCCCGTGACGGCCGGGGGAAGTGCGAACCTACTTGCTCAGCCCGTCGATGACTCGCTCGATGTCGGCAGTGCTAATAGCTCCGTCAATGGTGACAAGCGTGCCGCCGACAACGCCCCAGGCATGCGTCACCCAGAAGCTCGGCGGAGCGATCGTGAACTCCCCCGCCGAGCTCGAGTACTTGTAGACACCTTCGATAGTGGCGTCGCCCCACTGATTCCAAGGATCGGGCCAAGGGGATTCATCTCGAGAGGGTCGGAATGTGACGGTGATGGCCGCCGTCCCATTTCGATAGGTGACCGCAGCGACCTCGGTCGTCCTCTCGACGCGTGACAGGGCCTGAGTCGCGTACGCCCTCATACTGAGCGTGAATCCATCAGGCATCCAGCCAGGGCTGTAGGTCGAAAACCCAAGGCCATCAAGAGAGGCCATGCGCTCAAACCCGCCCGCGAAGTAGGTGGGCGGTGATACGGCGGTTGCCGCGGGATGGAGTCGCTCGGCCGAGATCTGCCCGAAGTTGAGGCCCTGTGCCAGCTCATCGGCGACCATGGCACCGTCCGACATCGTGATGGTGACGTCAAGGACCGCCCAGGTCTCGACATCCATGGTCACCCGGCGGTTGGTCTGGTAGGCCAGCCCGAGCTCGATCAGGGAGGGGTCGGGCGTGATCGCGATGTCAAAGACGACCGTCGACCTACCGTCGGCTGCGATTTCGGTGGCAGTCCCGATAGCGATCGACTGTGCCCCGTGGGACTGATAGACATTGGTCTCGCGGAGGAGAGGATCGGGGAGATCGGGTCCGCCGTCGACCACTCCAACCTGGATGGTGACCGACGTGTCGTCGGGTCCGAGCATCACGAGCTCTCGGGTCAGCGTTGCGGTATCCCATGCATAGATGGAGTGGCCCGGTCGCTCAATCAGCAGGTCCCCGGCCGGGGAGATCGCTGTTCCCCGCGTCTGCACAACCTCGATCGAACCCGGACTTCCGACAGTCGTCGGTTCGACCACCGCGGTGGCGGATGAGGTGGAATCGGGGACCGTGTCGACAACCGTTGATGCTGACCCAGCTGTCGGCAGGCTTGTCGTTGTACCTGCATCGTCGATCGAGGCCCCCCAGACCATCGATATCACTGCCGCCGCGCCGAACATCCCCAACGCAGCGAACTGCCAGCCCCTTCGCCCCTTCGTGGCCATGAGTGTTCCTTCCGTTGTGGTTAGGTGCTGCAGCCGTTGTAAATGCTGGGATAAGTGTCGTCCCAATGGAACGCGGTGCAATAGCGCACATGCAGGTGGTCGTCGTGTGGCGGGTCCGTCGGCGTAATGAAGGGTGGGAACTGGGCGTCGAGGTAGGGGTCGTTGTAGTAGATGACCTTGACGGTCTGACTCGGCGCGAGGATGTCCGACACAAGCTCCTTCGTCTTAGGTTGCGAGTATCGGGACGTGGTCGTGTACACGACACCCCGCCCGGACGTGCATTGGTCATAGACGCCCGAGAGGACGGTGATGATGCCGATGTCGACGTCCATGCCTCGAGCATGCGAGCTGTGGGGCGAAAACGGCATGGTGCCGTGCTCGTGCGAGAAATCCCAGAAGGGGAGATCTCCTGCGGCCTGGCTGTTGAACTGGTAGCCCGCTCGTTGGACGGCGGCGACGGTGGCGGCCGTTCCCCATGACTCGGAGGCAGGCTGACCGCCTGCTGCGCAGTCGTAGGAGTCCGCGACCATCAGCTTGTAGTGCCATGTCAGGTACTTCCACGTCGTCAGGTTCACAACGCCGTTATTGGTCAGGCCCATGTGTGATTGGAAGCCCTTGACGGCGTTCAGAGTGTTCAGACCGAAGATTCCATCGACGGTCAACACGGACCACTGGGGATTGTTGGGGTCACGCTTAGCGTTGAGAAGCGACTGAACCGCTCGCACCGCGTAGTTGCTGTCCCCAAGGATTACATCGGGAACCATGAAGATCCAGGTGACCGGGCCGACGATCCCGTCAGCGGTCAGGCCGTGCGCTGACTGATACTGCTGGACCTTGGACTTCGTGACAGATCCGAAGACCCCGTCGGCCGTGGTTGTGAACCCGTGATATGTCAACAGGTACTGAACGGCGCGGACATTCTCGCCGCGCTGGGTGGCCTGCGTCGTCGGCCACTCGATGATGTCCGACGAATCGTCGGCTAATTAAGCCAATCCCGGCGATTCCCATGACCAAGCTCATCACTAGGGCTAAGGTCAGAAACGCTCGTGTTCGACGACGTGACACCCGCACCCCCTTCATCGATACCCAACAAGCCCGCAGTCCGTCTGCTGCCAAGCCAAATACTGGAGGGAAAGGGTGAATAGGGCTATTCGCCCCTTTCGTACCATGAAGGAAGATCGACAGTCTCCCGCACACGCTGACTGTGATCTGTGGCCCGAGGTGGACAATGCGAGCCGCGGTAGCCTCCATCTCTCCCCGGCCCACCGGCTCGACGAAGGGGACACACCCGACGAGGTCCGGTGAAGTCAAAGCAGCGGCACGAACACGAGTCCGAGCACCGACACGGCGAGCGAGAACCGCCGGTCGCTCATCTCCCCCGGAACTCCGGGTCCCGCTTTTGCAGGAACGAGGCCGCCCCCTCGAGGAAGTCCGCGGATGAGAAGAGCACGGCCTGCGCCGTCTGTTCGTAAGAGAGCGCCTCCTCGAACGACATCTCGAACGACCGGTCGAGGCCGGCCTTGATGAACCGCTGTGCCAGCGGTGCCCCGGCGGCCAGCTCCCTCGCCACCGCGCTCGCCACACCGTCGAGATCGGCGGCGGGGACGACCCGGGTCACCAGACCGAGGCGTTCGGCCTCGGCGACCTCGAACACGCGGCCGGTGAGCGCCAGTTCTTTCGCCCGCGCCAGGCCGATCCGGCGAGGCAGCAGCCAGGTCCCGCCGAAGTCGAGGGTGAGGCCCCTTCTCACGAAGATCTCAGAGAACCGGGCGCGATCCGAAGCGATCAGCACGTCGCAACCGAGGGCGAGGTTCATCCCGGCGCCGGCGGCGACGCCGTCGACCGCCGCCACCGTCGGCTTCGAGCTGCGATGCAGGGCGAGCGCGGCGGCACCAACCCGCTCCACCATGGCGTAGCCGTCGATCACGGCGCCGGGAATGAAGTCCGACCCCATGTCGGCGCCCGAGCAGAAGTCCCCGTCGGCGCCGGTCAGGAGCAGTACCCGCTGCTCGGATGCCTCGAACTCGGTGAACAACTCTTCGAGGCGACCCCATTGGCCCGAGGGGACGGCATTCCTCCGACCCGGGTTGGCGATCGTCAGCCGACGGACCGGCCCCTCGTCGCGAACCTCGAACATGGCGGGCACGATACCGGGACACCCCGGTCGTACCATGCAGCGCGTGGGATTCAACCCCTTTCAGAGGCGACGGCGCCGGTCGGCCGCCGACATCGTGCTGGTCGTGGTGACGATCGCGATCGCCGCGGCGCTGGTCGTCTGGGCGGCAGTCTCGGGTTGAACGCCTTCGACGACGAGGTCGTGGTCCCGGTTCAGCCGCACGCAGCGCGCAAGCGCTATCTATGCCCCGGCTGCGACGGGTTCATCGAGCCCGGGGACGGGCACGTCGTCGTGGTGCCGGAGCACCACCCCGACCTCCGCCGTCACTGGCACCGTGCCTGCTGGCACCGGGAACAGCGACGCCGCCACGGTCGCTGATTCAGACGACACCCTGCACCCAGCGGACGGTGGCGCCTCGGCGATCCAGTCGCACCGCCACCACGTCGATCCGGGAGGGACGGGGCCGGAGGCGGCTCGCCGCCTCCCACATGCGGCGCTCCTTCTCCCCGGTCAACTGGATGAGCGGATCCTCCCCCACCCGTGTCTTCACCTCGACGGCGACGACACGCCCGCC
>Ga0209342_10008687_pt1 | contig 10175 bp, 8 predicted proteins | sample RifCSP16_2_FD_184023 | JGI IMG/M metagenome (GOLD analysis project Ga0209342, IMG submission 184023) | Soil microbial communities from Rifle, Colorado - Rifle CSP2_sed 16_2 (SPAdes) (version 2) | ecosystem: Environmental > Terrestrial > Deep subsurface > Rock core/Sediment | place: Rifle... | reverse complement strand
CCGGCTCGCGCCTCCGGTTCCTTGCCCCACGTTGCGTAAAGGCACGTGAGCTTCTCCTGGGCATCCAAGCCGTAGTCCGTCCCCGCCTGGCCTGCGGCAATGGTCGTGTAAAGCTGCTCGGCCTGGTCGTAATTGCCGGCGCTCGCCAATCTGTCGGCCTCTGCGAGCTGCCCCGCTACGTCGCTAACCGCGCCCTCCCGCCCAATGGCCGGGATCAACGCCAAAAAGATAACCGCGAAATGTATTCTCCTGCGCATTGCTCATACCTCCCAAATCAATGCCATTTCAACAACAAACGACGGGTTCGCCCGCAAAATACACCCGGCCAATCTTCGCAGATAGCCCGCCGTCACAAGCAAGCCGGCCCGGCCGAACATTATGTCAATAAACGTCTCGCGTTGTCCAAGAATCAATGTTGCAACCATCAAATTACCCCCCCCCCGAACAGACATGTCAACACAAAAATAGGAAACAATGAAAATATTTTTCCCACTTTAGGGTATGCCTTGCCAGCGAGGGCGGTGAGATATTGCTGGAATTGGGGCACCGGGAGGTTCTATGGGGCTGTTGAAAAAGTTCCAGCGTAACATTTTGAGATTGCCACGGCCCCGGGGGCTTCGAAATAACCTAAAAATAGACGTTGCACACTTGTAGGGCGTAGGACGAGAAAGCCATCAGGCGTTTTGAAACAGCTCCGCTGTCAACTGTTCTGCATCTGGACGTTTTGGCGGAGGACGTCCATCTTGGTGCGGATTTCCTCGGCCATTTTGCTGTTGGGGAAGTCATCGACAATCTGCTGGCCGATTTGGAGGGCGCTGTTCCAGTGCTTTTCAGTAATCAGGAGTGAGAATTGGTCGCCGAGGTTGTGGAGCTTTGCTCTAAAGACGTCTTTTGCCGTTTCCTGCAGAGCAAGGGCCTCATTGGGCGTAAGATAGTGGTCGAGCTCCTTGAGGATTTCGAGGCTGCGGTCGGTCTCTTGCTGGTGCACGGCGTCGTCCCAGGCGGCGAGAAGGATGCGTTTTCGCTCTTCCTTCTTGTCGAGCAGGTTCTGTCGCATTAACTTTGCCCGGTCGCTGTCCGGAGATGCCTTTATCAGTTCTTCAATCTGGTTGCTCGCCTGGATCCACTGACAGTCATCCACTAACTTGTCAATGTGGGCGATCATTTGATTCGTTCGCTCCTGACCCGTTGCGGTGCGGTACTTCTCGGCCTGCTGCCTCAAGTCCTCGGCCAAGTCGCTGTACTCCGGGCGCCGGGCAATCTCATCGATTACAGTCTTGGCGCCGTCGAAATCCTGCATCTGGAGCTTTTCGAAGACGGCCTGTCGCAGAGAGAGCCTGTCGGCGTCACGAAATGCGATCGACTTGGCGGTTTCGCTGACGCGGGTGCTGTGGTTGATTTGAGCCAGTCCTGTGCTGATCTTCTCAAGCGCCCCGGCGACGCCTTCAAGTTTGGCGCTGTTCTCTCGAAGGGCGTCGAGTATCTTGAAGACCCTCGAGAGCATGGTCAGCAGCGCCACCAGAAACATCAGGCCGCCGAGCATCAGCAGGAGCTGACGAAACGTACTTGTCTCAGACGGCTCGAAGAGGTCGGTTGTGAGCATCAGCAGAACCACGACCGCCAATACCGCGCAAACGATCACAATGTGCCATTTGTACTGCCGTATGAGGCTGTCATCCCCAGAGTTCATGTTTCGGTCCTCTTAAAAAAAATTCTTCGCAGCCTGACTATACGCAATTATATAATACTTGAGAAGTTCGGTCTTGTCAATATTAAGTTCAGCCGCGTTTTGCCGGTGAAGAACGCAAAAAAGGCTTCTGCAAAATTGCAGGTTAGGCCTAACCTGCAATTTTGCGGAACTCATAAGAACGTGTAGAGAATAAGGAGACGACGAAATGAACGCGAGTAAATGCTTGGCGGGGATTCTTGCAGCGGTTGTTATTATCTGCATTGCCGGCGAGCGACCGGCAGCGAGTGAACGGAAAGATACGCAAGCTGTCGTGGAAGGAAACAACCGGTTCGCCCTTGAGCTTTATGCAAAGCTTCGCGGCAACGAAGGGAACCTGTTTTTCTCGCCGTACAGTATCTCGACGGCATTAGCGATGACATACAGCGGCGCGCGTGGCGCAACGGCATCGCAAATGGCGCAAGTGCTGCATTTCCCGGCCGAAGACGACAAGCAGCTCGACAGCGACAGCCAGGACAGGCCGTCCTCTCGCGGTGAGGGGAGGCTTCTGAGCAATGAGCGAATTGCCGCAGCCTTTGGGGAACTGCAAAAGGGTTTGAAGACGGAGACGGACAAGAAAGGGTATGAGCTTAGCGTGGCCAACGCCCTGTGGGGCCAGAAGGGCTATGATTTCCTCGACGGATTCCTTGAAGTAGTTGAGACGAGCTATGGCGGCCGGCTCAGTGAGGTCGATTTTATCGCAGCTACGGAGAAGGCGCGCACGACTATCAACGCGTGGGTGGAGAAGAAGACCAAGAGCAAGATCAAGGAGCTTATCAAGCCGGGAGTGCTCAACGCAATGACTCGGCTGGTGCTGACAAACGCCATATACTTCAAAGGCGCCTGGGCGGCGCCGTTCAAAGAAGCCGCGACACACCCGGGTCCGTTTACCCTGGCCGACGGCAAGAAGGTCGATGTCCCGATGATGAATCAAAGCGACAAGTTCAAATACGCCGAGACTGAGACGTTGCAGGCGCTTGAATTGCCCTACGCCGAGAATGAGATGTCGATGATCATATTGCTGCCGAAGGAAAGTGATGAGCTGCGCGATTTGGAGGAAAAGCTGACCGTCGGGAGCCTTTCGGATTGGCTGGGCGGGCTTCAAGAGCGCAAGGTGGTTGTCTCGATTCCGAAGTTCAAGATGACGAGCCAATTTTCCATGGCTTCGGTGTTGAAAACGATGGGGATGAGCGATGCCTTTGCGCCCGGTGCGGCGGACTTATCGGGGATGAACGGGAGGAAGGACCTTTTCATTTCAGCGGTGGTCCACGAGGCATACGTCGAGGTAAATGAAGAGGGAACCGAGGCTGCCGCCGCAACGGGGGTGGCGATAAGCTTAACGTCCATGCCGATGGATCGCCCGCCGGTCTTCCGCGCCGACCATCCCTTCCTGTTCGTAATCCGCCACAAGCAAACCGGCAGCATCCTGTTCATAGGACGAGTAACAAACCCAAAAACGTAATGTTGCGTTCATCGGGAAAAGCTATGAACCTGCCATGGCCGCTTTTCTGAAGATACCGTCCAACTTTGCAGAATACTCTTCTGCTGTTCGTTTCTCCGAACCGTTCTCTTTTCTGATGCAAGATAACTCTGTTCAGTGTCAAAGGATAGGGTGCTATTGGCTTGCTAAGTGCTTAGCAGCACTATAGTTAAGAGTTTTGAAAATTTTTTTACAAAATGCTTGCGGAAGGCCGATGAATAGTACATAATGTACTAATGGTATTAGTGCACTTGTGGAAACGAAATGTTAAACGATCAGAAAGACTTGCAAACGGGGGATAGATAGCAGCAATGGCTTTGTGGATACAAATATCGCCGGGGTCGGGTGAACCTATTTATGTTCAGGTTGTCGAGCAGATAGGCGAGGCTATCGCGCGAGGCGAGTTGACCAGTGGCGACAAACTGCCGGCCGTTAGAAAACTCGCCGCCGAGCTTGTAATCAATCCCAATACGGTCGCCAGGGCGTATAGTTCCCTGGAGCAGTCAGGGCTCGTGACCACCAAGACCGGTTCGGGCACGTTCGTCAGCGACCCGAAGCTGCGCAAGGGCGATGCCGCGGATGTCAATATCCTCACCGAGAGAATGGATACGCTCATTGCCCGAGGGCTGAATTTGGGTCTGGGCACCCACGATTTGGGGGAGCTGTTCGAGGGCCGCCTGGCGAAGTTCGTTAAGAAATCAAAAGAGCAAAGAGACCAAAGCGATGAATGAGATAGTATTAGAGACTCAGGGCCTTACGAAATACTACGGCAGCACTTTGGCCGTGGACCACCTGGACTTGAAGGCGCCACGCGGATGTATCTGCGGGTTTGTGGGGCGAAACGGGGCGGGAAAGACCACCGCGATTAAACTGATGCTGGGGTTCTTAGCGCCGACCGCAGGCTCATCGAAACTACTTGGCTGCGACTCGACGGCGCTAACGCCTGAGATTCGCCAACGCATAGGCTACGTCACGGAAGGCCATCGCCTCTTTCGCTGGATGAGCATAGGCGAGTTGGAGAGATTTCAAAGGGCCTTTTTCCCGGGGCAATGGGATAAGAGACTCTTTGCCGATATGATCGAGTACTTCGAGCTATCGAGAAAGAAGAAGATCAAGCACCTCTCGAACGGCCAGCGCGCCCAGGTCTCATTGTCCCCTACGGAAGAAGAGAAAACGCAGCGGCGGATAAAGTATTCGCTCAAGGAGGTTCTGCCCGACGGAACGATTCACCTGGTCTATCAGCCCGGTCGCACGCTTTATTCGCAGTGGGAGGATTCGGCCAAACAACAAGTCTATGACACCAACGATAATCTGCTCTGGCAGGGCATTGGCAAAGACAGCCCCTACAAATACCTCTCGTGGGCCGCGGATGCCGGAGGCGACAGCTTCAATGCCCGGAGTATGAAGGAAATCCAAGTGATTACGCCGGAACTATCCCGAACTTTGGAGATACCGGTTATATCGCAGAACGAAACGATTCAGATATGGAGATACGCTCCGAACGGAGGGTTCTTCACAGGTTACAAAGCCGGAGGCGACAAGATCGGCTATGCCGGCGCAACGGGATTTGAGGACTCCAAATCCGCAGTCAGGCCGTTCGGCGAATTCGGCAGCTTCTTTGCATGGTGCCCGAAAGAGTCCTTCAGCCCGACACTGCTCTGGCAAACCAAAAGGCGTATCTATCAAATCAATTTCGAGAAGCGCAAAGTGGAATTGCTCTTCGAGAGCCCCGATGCGGATATTACCAACATATTCGTCTATACATGGGATTCTATCAGGCTTATCGGCGGCGAGCCGGCCCCGGGCTACAGGCCTCTGCTCTACTGCCGAACCAAAGGCCGAACCGAAGACCGCAAGCATCACCTTGTAATGCGAGGCATGACCCGGTCATTAACAGTAAAAACTCCCGAAGAATGGAATGACCGGATGAACAGTCAAATTCGATTCACAGCTTTTGAGCAAAGCGTCTTTCTGTCTCGCCAGTGGGTCGTCGAATCGCCGCCTCTACCGAATTATCTTGGAAACACCAGGCATGCCGACCAATTGTGGCGCGAATACCGAGCTGCACCTAAGAAACACCGCCTCGATATCTACAAAGTCGATGACCGCGGCAATATCGAATTGATCTCGCAGTTCGGCTGGACCGACCCGGGCGAGGACTTAACCGACCAGGCCGCAGGGTGGCTATCAGTCAGGGAAAAGGTCCGGCGTTGCGTCAGTCAGTTCTCTCCGCCCATGTATGATCTGCTGTGGTATATGCCCGGGATAAGGATGTGGCACTCCGACTACGACAGGGGCCCCAATGAAATTCTCCGGGAAATCCTTATCCTCATAGAGCAGTTGCGACCGGGGCCAAGTGCCTGGAATCTCGTTATCAGCGTTTTGATGGTGGGCTTTGCTGCCTGGCACGGGCGGCCCAGGCGGACCTCGCGTGCGGTGTTCATCTTCTGGCTTACATTCGTGGGGCTCTTCAACCTGGCGGGACTGCTGACGTATTTGGCGCTTAACCATACACCCGTCATCAAATGCCCGACATGCGGCAAGCGTCGCGGCCTTGCTCAGCCTCAATGCGTGCGATGCCGGACCGACCTGCCCGCTCCGCAGCCGGGCAAACTCGACCTTATATTCGATACACAACTCAAACCGACTACCTAAAAAGCCGAACCCGCCGGCACTTCCGATTGCGGCGGCCCCAACACAACCGGAGCCGCCACAACTTCGGAAGACCCCGCTAATCCCTCCGCTATACAACAATGGCGGTAATCTCCGTTTGGCGGGATTCTCGCCGAAAATCAACGGTTGTGTTTACGAATATCAACGTTTGGCACAAATGTTTTGTTGCAGGGATGTTATGTTCGATTGCAACCTGCGGGGACAGTTTGGTTGTTGATTTCTAACAACGCGCCGGTCCTAATTGGCACAATACTCGCCGGCGGGCAAAAGTCAGACCAGGCGCAAATGTTTGCATAAGCTGGCTGGTCGGGGCATCTTATAGGGCAAAGCGCCCGAATCAAATTTCTGGGGTTATCCCCGCCTTTTGGGTACGCGTTTTGCTGTATTTGCTCTACATTGGCTGCGACCGGCTTGGCAGATTCTCTAATCCGGGTGACTTGAAAATAGAGATGCATTTGTCAGGAGTGGGATGTGATGGACGAGACAAATCTGGAAGATAGACTCAACGAATTAGTAAAAGAATTTGGAGAAGCGGCGGATCCACACCACAGGAAGTTGGCCAGCCTTGCCGAAGAGGCGCAGGCCGACCGCAAGAAGCTGGAGAAGAGCATAAACTCTCTGCAGGAATCGCTCGATTACCTGCGGGTCTGCATCAAATATCAGCTTTTCGATCTTGAGGCGACACGTCGGGAGAACGAATACCTCAGGAAGCTGCTTGAAAGCGACAGCGACTGAAAGGCAAACCCCCGTTAGGCAGAGCCGGTAACGGAGCATCCAGGGTAAACAACGGTGGCCTTTTGCGCGCATTTGTCCCGGCGTCGTGGCGCTATCATTATTAGTAACGCTGCCGATCCGGCAGCTCTCAATCGTTGACAAACCTTCCAGAGTCCGCTAAAATCCTCACGCCTGCTCTTGAAAGCGCATCAATCAAGTTGAAAGGGGACGTGTATGGACTCGACGGGACGAACTTGCGGATTCGCACTTCTCTTGGGCATTTTTTGTATTGTGTTGAGTCTAATAGTACGTTCAATACATCCCCAACGACAAGGCATGGACGTTGCTGCGGACGAATGTTCCTCTCTTCGAGTGCCCCGACAAGGATTTCGAGCGAACGTACTATTTCCGCTGGTGGACCTATCGCAAGCATATCAAGCAGACGCTCGTCGATGTCCGCGAGCTGCATGGCTATACGCCCTGGTACTTCAATCTGCCTGATGCCGGCGAAGGCTGCGAGGTCGCCTGGGGGCAGTTGACGGACCCCAACGGCTTCTATGCGCCGTTCGGCCCGACAACCGCAGAGCAGCGTCATCCGCGTTTTGCGGTTTCGTACGAGGGCCACCAATGCCAATGGAACGGGCCAAGCTGGCCGCTCTCAACCTCGGTGACACTCGCGGCCCTGGCCAACGTCCTGAACAACTATAAGCAGGATGCGATTACCAAGGCCGATTACTTTGAGATGCTGAGTATCTACACCAAATCCCACAGCCTCACGCGCGAAGACGGGCGGGTTGTGCCCTGGATCGACGAGAATCTAAACCCCTTCACCGGCGACTGGATCGCGCGCAGCTGCCTGAAGACCTGGAAGGACGGCACGTGGGACCCCGGCAAGGGAGGCAAAGAGCGAGGCAAGGACTACAATCACTCATCCTATTGCGACCTTATCATCACCGGCCTCGTCGGCCTGCGTCCCAGGGCCGACGACATCGTCGAGGTAAATCCCCTGCTTCCTGCCGATACCTGGGACTGGTTCTGCCTCGACAGTGTTTTGTATCACGGGCGAATAATCACGATTCTCTGGGACAAGGCCGGCAATAAGTACGGCAAGGGCCGGGGCCTGAGTGTTTTCGCAGACGGCGAGAAAATTGCCTCAGCCGATTCGCTCTGCCGAGTCACAGGCAAGCTGCCTCAAAAACAAAGTGGCCGCACAACCGGGACTTCCGCCGGCTGGCAAAAGTACGAGAATCACCCCGATCTCGGCTTCTGACAGTCCGAGTCGCTTACGATTTCCTCGTGGACTGTTTCGGCAGAACGCCATTGGGCCAAGTCCTGCAAACGGCGGTTAATCTTCGCTCTTGTCCGCCCAGAAGACCTTACCATATCACCTTCGTAGGTCAACTCAACGCGCACAATGGCATGAAGCTCTAATGGAGCAATAGCTATTGCATCAACCTGGACATCTGCACAAACGGTAGAGATATCCCGCCCACGCAAATACTTGGCTCTGATTTCGCCCGGGATACTTGTAATGGCTACTGCCACTAACTGCTGGGCTTGGGTCAGGGAAATACTCTCTCGAGTAAACCGCATGGCAACTACTGATGATTTGTATCCCAGTTCCTTAGGCATTCCTTTTTTGCCTTCGCTCGGTTAACATCCGCAGCAGTAAAATCGGCCTTCTGTTGCATGTCGATGGTTATATATTTCCCGCCCTCACTGCCATACTGTTGATATGCAAAATCGAGGATTGCCGAAAGTGTTACTGTGTCCACCGGAAGGGGCGCTCCGGAAGTCATGACGAAATCTTCAAACGGCAGAATCCTTGCGGCGAAATTAGGAATCACTCATTCTTTTGTAGGTGGAGCGGTTTGCTGTTTCTGCCATTGCTGCTGGAGCATCATAAACGCAGTGACCAATTCGCTCAAATGCTGCTTAGGAACGGCGACATCAACAACCAGATCGCCGCTGCCGATCTTGCCGGCGATGTTTATGTTGCTCTTGCTCGGGACGTTAATCTGAGGCATCGTCATACCAGCGCCGCCCATCCCCATCCCCAGCTTCATCTTTCCGACCATGTTCAGCAGCCGGACGTAGTTGTATGTCACGAAGATATCGGCCTTGCCGGCGTCGGGCAGCATTTTGAGGGCATCCTTGACCTCGCTGCAGATTTCCTTAGGCCCGCCCGCCTTGACCAGATCGATCAGCTCGTGCACGCTCGAATCGACGTCGCTGCCGATAGCGATGGCGCATAGCCCATCGACTATTCCCCATCGGTAGTCGAATCCGCCGGCGTACATAGCAACTATCATCTGCCCGGTCGGCGAGTTCGGCTCGGTCGATTTCATAGTGAGCTTAGCCGAGTCGATAGAAACACCGTTATAGCTCTCGGCGTTGCGTTTCATCGTATAGTCCATCTGGATTCCCAGACCTTCGTAAAGGTCCAGAATACTTGTCGTTTTGAGCAACTCAAAGGAGTCGTCGAGCATCTTATTGAACTTGGCGGCGTCTTTGACGGCGACAACATAGTCCATGTCGAACAGTGACTTCCCATCGCCGTCCACGGAGAACGCCCCCGCCAGCGACCCGTCCATCGAGTCCATCGCATCGGCCATCAGTGCTTTCATCTTAGCGATGTCCTCTGTCGGAACGCTTTGGCCGGCCATTGTGCCGACAAGGTCCATAGACATTACAGTGAGCTTTTCCCAGAAAGGCTTATTCATCTTCGCTGCGAAGTTCATCGCGGATCCATCCTTGAGGTATCCCATAAGCTCGTTTTCTTTGCCCGCCGAGGCGTCGGCGACGAGCATTTGGGCGGTCTCAGTGCCGGGCACGGCCGAGACGGTCTCCTTGATGAACAAAACATCCGGGCTGGGCTTGACCCCGAGGGTAAAAGACTTAACTTCTGTCATAATCGTTTCGAGCAGGGCGGCATACATATTCATCGCTCCGCTGACCATCTTCTGGTCCATCATCGCGCCCTGCCCGGCCGCCTGACCGGCTGCGCCCATCTGTTCAAACGTGCCTTTGAATTCATTGAACTTCTCTGTGACAAGCGGTCCGAAGGCCTTCGAGGCGGTCTGAACGTCGCCGTAAATCGAGATCGGATAGCCGCTCTCTGTCACAACGCCCGGATATCGCGCATCGCCCTTGGATTTCGAGGCCGAAAACAGTTTCTTGTAAAGCACAACCTTGTCGTATTGGCCCTTGGAAGTAATCAAAGCATAGGCATCATCGAGTTTAGTAATCAGGATGACCGGACCCGAAGGCGCAACATTGGGATCTGTAGGCATGCCGGGCATACCGAGGCTGACGGTAAGCTCGGAAATGCCGTTCCCGTCCGGCTTGGTGAATTTGGGATTCTCGGCCACCAGCTTTGCGTAGTCGGTCAGCGGCAGCAGGCCTGCGATAAGGGTCCGCGATGCCGGCTCGGCGCTGCCGGAGTCGTCGGGAAGAAGCACGCCGAATGCCCTGAACTTTCCGCCCATGTTCAAACCCGCCAACTCCGGGCTGCCCAAGACGCCGGCCAGTTGCATCCGAACCACCATTTGCAGGCCCATAGGAATAGGGGAAACGCCCGCC
>Ga0209342_10008686_pt1 | contig 10176 bp, 8 predicted proteins | sample RifCSP16_2_FD_184023 | JGI IMG/M metagenome (GOLD analysis project Ga0209342, IMG submission 184023) | Soil microbial communities from Rifle, Colorado - Rifle CSP2_sed 16_2 (SPAdes) (version 2) | ecosystem: Environmental > Terrestrial > Deep subsurface > Rock core/Sediment | place: Rifle... | reverse complement strand
GCTTTCGTCCCTATGGTAATCGAACCGGTTTTCCTTTCCGGCTTCGTTCTTTTCGTCTTGGGCATCGCCGTGACTACCGGTTGTTTCATCTACGCCATTACCAGCGTGGACATCGGCAGGATGCCGTTGATCCCTTTCGGCATGCTCTGCACCGCTTTCATCATGATAGCGGCCGGCTTCTCCGGAGTCGCGACCGTGACGCGGCTATTCGGCGATTGGTTTGCGTTCCAACTCGCATGGCAGACTCCTTCCATCCTGGCTCAGGCGCTGTTTTGGGGCCCCGGCCATCTCATCCCGTTTGCGACAGTAGGAGCCATGGTAGTGAGCTGGACTCTTCTCTTGCCCCATCCTGGTCTCTCAATACGAGAGGAGTCCTTAGCCCGAAGCGGTTTCCTGGTTTTGGTTGTCTTTGCTGCGGTCGTCCTGATTGTTCTCTATGCCGTGGACCCGTTAGCGCTGCCAAAAATGACCGCTTTGAATATTGCCCTTCGCGGCCTCATGACACTGCCGGTCATTTTTCTAGGGAGCTTGGTTCTAGGAAGGCTGTTGCGCCTACGGCTTAGGTCCAAAAGTCCGGCGCTCTTCCTCTCCATCCTGCTCTTTGCTGCTGGCCTATTGATGGCCGCAGCCGGCATCGGGCAACCCACGCAGGCATGGGTTCCTTCTCATTATGAGGCGATGATTCCTGGCGCTGTGCTTACCGCGTTCATGGGGGTCTCCACTGAATTGATTCCGCTTTGGGACCAAAGCCCGACGAGCGAACCCCTGGAGAGACTCCAGGTCTATTTCTACGCAGGCGGTGTTTTCTTGGTGTCCGTTGCCATGCTGTGGGCCGCGTGGCTGGGGGGCGAGCGGCGAGGTTATTTCATCGCGATGCCAGAAAAGGGCCCAATGGTTTTGCTCTGGATCGGCGCAATTGCGGCCGAAATTGGTGTTTTGGCTTTCGCAGCTCATATTGTGGGTGCATTGGTCGAAGGAGGGATTCAGAGTGACTCGTGAACATGCGCGTCTCATCCGATGGTGGATCACTCTTTCGGTGAGCGCGCTTGCCCTCGCTGGCGCCTTCGCTTTCCTCGCTGTACTGACAAGGACACCGGCGGTCCAAATCCTCCACACCGCCGGCGCGCTGCGAAGAGCCATTGCCGGCCATGTCACCTTTGCGCTTCTAGTCTGGCTGCTTTCCTTTGGCGCTGTCCTCTGGCTTCGTACCTTTCCCGTGACAACTTCCGCCCTGTCCAAATATGGCTTCGCATCGGCTACCGGAGGTGTGGCGCTCCTCTTGCTCGCCATTGTTCTGGGAGAAGGAGAGGTCATCCTGACTGATTATGTTCCGGTGGTCCAAGATCCGCTCTTTTTCATGGGGCTTTTGGCGCTAGTGTCCGGCATTGGACTTGTGGCTGGGACTTCCGTACAAGGCAGGACGGACCGGCATGCGCCGGCGGCCTGCGGCATGCGCTCAGCGGCCGCCGTCGGCGCCTTAGTCTTGGCGGCGCTGCTCGTCTCTTTGATGCGCCTCAGAGCGGGTAGCGCCATCAATACAGAGTTCGGTTTCTTCCAGAGCCTCTTCTGGATTCCCGGCCACCTGCTTCAATTCGTTAACGTCATCGCCATGGTTTCGGCCTGGTACCTGTTACTGGAATCCGGCTTTGGCATCTCCCTGCAGGAGTCACGTCTCATTTGTCATACCTTTAGAGGCTACGTGGTCTTGGCCATTCTGCTTTTCCTTACAACGCTTGCTGCCGATCTGCGAACCTTTCCTTCAGAGCAACGGCTGAGCATGGCCATGGGGGTTGTTCTTACGCTTCCTACAATCTTCCACATCGGGATTATCTTGCGCATCCTCTTTCGAGGACAGAAGCGATCGGAATCACCCGAAGTTGCAGCCCTGCTTTTCTCATTGACTCTGTTCATGGGCGGGATCCTGCTGGCGCTGGTTAATGCTGGCAGGGACAGCTCCATGTGGATACCGGCTCACTACCACGGAACATTAGTTGGCGGTGTGACCATGGCTTTCATGGGGCTCACCTATCGCATTCTCACCGAGACTGGCGCGAGCCCATGGCCTAAGATGGCACAATTTCAACCTTGGCTTTATGGCCTGGGGATGCTGCTCGTTATGGCCGGGATGAACTGGGCCGGCTTGCTGGGCGCTCCTAGGAAAACCTTCGACCCGGCCTTGGGTGATGCGGCGAGCCAGTGGATTACGCCGATGAATCTTATGGGCCTAGGAGGCGTTGTCGCAGTGATAGGAGGCGCCGCTTTCGTGATTAACGTTCTATGGTCCCTGTGGGGGTATCAGAGAGAGACTGTTCGTTCCGCCGCGTTGGAGCCGATTCCCGAGGGTCGGGAGGCCCTATGAGCGCATTTCACCTCTGGATTGACCTCCTCAAATTGCGCATTGCTTCGGTCATCACGCTTACCGGAGTTTCGGCCGCAGCCCTGACATCCCCCACGTGGCCCAAAGCCCAAACGACCGCCCTGCTCGCTCTGGCTCTGTTGTTAGCTTCAGCGGGTGCCGGCGCTTTAAACCATGTCATCGATTTTGACATTGACGCGCGCATGGAGCGCACCAGGCGGCGTCCCTTACCTGCCGGCAAGATAACCCGGCGCTGCGCCATCGTCGTTGGGCTTGCTCTGAGCGTTGTCGCCTTGACCACGGCTCTGCTGTACTTAAACCGCATTGTAGCTCTCCACCTCTTCGCTGGGTGGTTTGTATACGTGATCATCTACACGGCGTGGCTCAAACGCCGAAGCGTCCTCAACATCGTAATCGGCGGCCTCGCCGGGAGCTTCGCGGCCCTGGCTGGCGGGGCCTCGGTGCGGCCTGAGCTTTGCCTGCCGCCGCTCCTTTTGGCGGCGATCATTTTTTTCTGGACTCCGCCGCACTTCTGGGCCTTAGCCATCATGTACCTCGAAGACTACCGCAGGGCGAGAATCCCGATGCTTCCGGCAGTCCACGGAACCGAGAGAACTGCATTCTGGATTCTCGTCCACACGATGCTGCTGGCAGCGGTCTCGGTCGTGCTCGTCGTCGTAGGCCCAAGCGGGGGATTATACGCGGCCGTGGCGGTGGCCGCGGCGGCCTACTATCTCTGGCGCAATATCCAGCTCGTGCGCGCGCCTTCGAACCAAGCAGCGCTGGCATCTTTCAAGGCATCGCTGGTTTACCTGACCTTGCTGCTCGTGGCGATGCTTGCCGACTCGAGGAGATGGTGAGTTGAACCAACTCGAAAACAGCACGTGCTACCACTGCGCATTGCCCGCAGGGAGAGCGGCCCTTTTTTACAAGGCGGACGGAGCCTCAAGAGCGTTTTGCTGCCAGGGGTGTTACCTCGTCTACATCGTTACCGGTCAGCAAGGTGAAAAAGGGGAAGCCTTTCTGGTCTTGGCTCGCTTACTCGTGGGAATCACCTGCGGCATGGTCGTAATGATTTTCTCATGGTCCCACTACGCTGATCTCTATCTATTCCGTCGCCCGTTAGGAGAACCGGACGCCTTGGCTTTCTTAGTGCAAATTTACGTTTTTCTAGCGACTTCCATAGTCATGGTCGTGCTCGGGCTTCCGATTCTCCGCGACGCCCTGCGTGGTATGGCTTTTTTCCGCCTCGGGGTCGATTCTCTCATCGCCCTGGGAGCTTTCTCCGCATATGCCGCATCCATAGTCAATGCGATGCGCGGCGTAAGTGAGACCTACTACGACACGGCTACGATGATCCTTGTGTTTGTAACCCTGGGAAGATTCTTGGAGGCCAAGGGGCGAGCCAGAGCCAGCGAGGCGGTCCGCTCACTTAAGGATCTCGTGCCGGATAAGGCCTGCGTGCTCCGCGAACATGGTGAGGTCGTAGTGCCTGTTGCCGAAGTCGGCCTGGGAGAGCGGGTTCTTATCCGACCCGGAGAAACTGTTCCACTCGACGGTCTGGTCCTCGAGGGCACAGGCAGCCTCAACGAATCCGCCCTCACGGGTGAGTCCAGGCCGGTTACAAAGGAGCCTGGGGATCGGCTCCTGGCCGGGACGCTGAACCTCAACGGGGGCTTTATTCTTAAAGTATCTGAGACGCACGAAGGGCGGGCCATCGCAAAGCTTGCGCAAATAGCCGAAGAAGCCAAACGAATCAAGCCAAGCATTGCGGGGCTCGCGGATCGGGTTGCCGCCGCCTTCACGCCGGCTGTAATATTGCTCGCACTGGCAGCGTTGTTTTTCTGGACTTCGCGCCTCGGCTTTATCCCAGGATTGTTCATCGCTCTCTCCGTTCTCCTCATCGCTTGCCCCTGCGCACTGGGCGTAGCGACGCCCTTGGCATTCTGGACGGGTCTGGCCATTGCTGCTAGGCGGGGAATTCTTATACGAAGCGGGATCATTCTGGAAAAGCTGGCTAAGGTGGATCGACTTTTCTGCGACAAGACCGGCACGCTGACCCCCGGCAGTTTTCGGCTCACGGAGATCGTCGGAGATCAGGTTACCGACAATGGCATATGGCTGCTGCAAATTGCCGCCTCGCTGGAAGCGCGTTCCGAACACCCGATCGCCGCGGCGCTCCGTGCTGCGGCAGCAAAAGCAGAACTTGCTGCGCTCAGCGTCAAAGGATGGCAAGCAGAGCCGGGATTCGGTGTGCGGGGACGGGTAGGCAACGAAGATACGGAATACTTCTTAGGAAACTTGAGATTCCTGAAACAGGCTGGGTTAAAGTTGCAGCCTACCGTCGAAACCGAGGCGAGTCTCCATGCGCAGAATGGTGAAACACCGATTTTTCTGGGCTGGAATGGTCTCGTTCGCGCCGCCTTGGTTGTGGAAGAAGAAGTTAGGATCGAAGCTGCCGAGGAACTGAAGCGGCTTAGAGTGCTTGGGATCTCTGTGGTGCTTCTGACGGGAGATGAGCGAGGATCCGCCGCTAGGCTCGCAAAAACTCTCACGATCGAGGATTATCGCTGTGGACTTCTTCCCCATCAGAAAGTCGAAGCCATTCAAGCTGCGCAGAGAAACTCTCGTGTAGTCGCCATGCTAGGAGACGGGATCAACGATGCCGGCGCTCTGGCGGCGGCTCACGTTGGAATCGCCGTGCGCTGTGGGACCGATCTGGCCCGCGAATCGGCAGATGTGGTTGCGCTCGGCACTCATTTGCCCCAGTTGTCATGGTTGTTCAGGCTTGCCCGCGGTGTCCGCAAAGTCGTGGTCACCAACCTCGCTTGGTCGTTTACTTACAACACGATCGGGATAGGCATCGCCCTGGCGGGCTGGCTCTCTCCGGTGCTCGCTGCGATAGCGATGATCCTGAGCAGCCTCTTCGTCCTGGGAAACACCCAGCGGCTTTACACCCTGGTTCCAACGGAGACATCGCCCCCCGAAAGGAGCGTCTCTTTTTGGCACAACCCCACTTGGGGCGCTACCCTGCTTTGGTCCGGCCAGAAGCCGCCAACTCCAGTGGAGGCGTGGAATTCCAAGGAGCAAGCGATGTGAGAAGCAAATTGGCATATTTTTAGCTGTCAGCGGAGGGAAAGGCAATGAATAAAAAACATTGGCTGCCGGTTGGCATGATAGCGGCGCTTACCGGCTTGACTTGGTGGGGAGGAGTCGCCCAAACAGGGGAGACCCCCGGAACCGATCAGTTGAAAGCGGGGAAATTCGTCTACGAGCTTGGCTGCGTAACCTGTCACGGCACCGGGGGGAACGGAGACGGTGTAGCTGCATCCCACCTCAATCCTCGCCCGCGCGATTTCACCCAAGGGGTATTTAAGTTTCGCACTACGCCGGGCGGCGCAGTGCCCACGGATAGCGACCTTGAGCGCACTATCAAACACGGGCTCAACGGGACGGCGATGTCTCCGTGGGCCGAGCTGTCCAGGCAAGATATCAGAAATGTAATCGCCTACATCCAAACCTTTTCACCGGAGTTCAAAAAACAAACTGTGGCTCCGATAAAGATTCCGGCCCAGCCGGCTTTTTCAATGGAAGCGGTCAACCGCGGCAAAAAATGGTTTACTGACCTTGAGTGTTGGAAATGCCACGGGAGTGAGGGAAGAGGTGACGGGCCCTCGGCAGCCGAGCTTAAGGATAGTTGGGGTTATCCTATCAGGCCTGTCGATCTTACCCGGGCTTCCCAGTACAAACGCGGAGCGTCACCGACCGATATCTACACCACTTTCTTCACCGGCTTAAGTGGCACTCCGATGCCGTCTTACGCGGATACTCTGGAGAAGGCGGAGAACGAGTGGGAACTGGTTTACTATGTCTACTGGCTCTCACAAGAGAAGTCCTTTGCCAGAGCTGAAAGGGCCTTGAGAACTCAAAGCTTCTCCCGTGGCAGCAATGATCCTAGCTGGGTGAAATAAGATGCGTCGCTTGATTCTGCGCTATCCTATTTCAACAGCCTTGATCATTTTAGCCGGGGTGTTTTCTGCCGGGCTTTTAGGGGCTTCGCTCTCAGGAGTGATCACATGGGGAAATCCTAACCCGGAAGAGAGCACCCCCTTTAAAGTCCTCTCTCCTTCTGCCGCGTGGCAACCTTTCCCGGCGCCCGATTCCACCCTTATCGACCAGGAGGGTCGACCGTTTAGCCTTCGCGATCTCCGGGGAAAGCTAGTGCTAGTCAACTTTATCTACACGCGCTGTCATGATGTTTGTCCTCTCGTGACTCGTCGGCTAAAAGAAGCGCAGGAAAAGCTGGGGACGAGAATGGGAAGAGATGTGCTTTTTGTCAGTATTTCGGTGGATACGCAGCACGATACCCCTGGAGTTCTCAAGCAATTCGGGAAGCGCCACGGGGTTGATTTTACCTCATGGCTGATGCTGACAGGGAGCAAAGAAGAACTCGACCAGACGTTACGAGGGTTCGGTCTGCTGGTGGAAAAATTCAAGGCGCAATCCGAAGGCTTAGAGATTCCGCACAATACCGCCATCTATGTGGTGGATCGTAGCGGGATGGTCGCTGACAAAATCGCGCACCCGACATCGGCCGTGTCGGGCGCGGCCGCAGCCGAACAGTTCTTGGAGAGACATGGTTGACGGTCATCATTATTATTTTGGCCTCTCTGGAGCTCTCTTATTAGGCTTTTTGGGCAGCACACATTGTGCAGGCATGTGCGGGCCCCTCGTTGGCCTCTACACAAAACAGCTACAGAACCAGGCAGCTTGGCGGATTCAGAGGCAGCATCTCCTCTACAACCTCGGGCGCCTGCTTGTGTATACCAATATGGGGATTCTACTTGGAGGGGCTGGATTCCTCCTCGGACTCCTACCCTGGGCTGGTGGCGTATTAGGCATATTGAGCGGTTTGTTCATCGCAGGCATGGGGTTGTGTTTGCTTGGTGCGGGTGGAGCGGCGACGAGTATCAATCAAGTAATGGCCTATCTGACCCAAAGCCTGGCGACTAGTTGGAACTGGCATGGGCGCCTTGCTCGCTCTTCCCACATTTTAGTGCTGGGATCTCTCCACGGTCTTCTACCTTGCCCTCTTCTTTATGTAATGTTTACATCGGCGGTCGCCATGCAGGATCCACTGCGCGGAGGAATGCTTCTTTTTGGGTTTGGCCTGGGGACTATTCCAATGATGTGGGCCATGGGAGCGCTATCGGAGCGACTGAGACTTCCGCGCCGGGTTCGGCTCCAGCGCTTGTATGGGATTGGTGTCACCGCTTGGGGCGGCGTGCTAGTGTTTCACGGCGTTCAAGCGCTAGCAGCTCTTTAATGTCGTAGATCGGCTGAGAATCATGGAAGTCATAGGTGTGCTTTTCCTGGGCCTGGCCATCGGTTTCGTATCGTGTCTTCTGTTGCGAGTTAACGGTCGGCGCGTGAACGCGTACGTTTTGGGCAGCCTCGGGGTAGTTTTTGGGGCGATTCTTGTGAGCCTCACAGCAGGCGAAAGCCAATTGAGTTGGTACTTGGACGCGTTAGCCAGCGGAGTCTTGCTGTGCTGGATGACCGTGCTAGGTGGCCTTGGCGAGATCAAGAAACTTCTGACAAAAATAAAAATCGGGCTCCGGTAATTACGGTTATGCAGGTGCTCGATATGTTGAGGCCCATGTAGCCTTTGTCCGCTATGTTGAGCAAATTTATGAGGCGGTCAAGAGTCCGTCAGTCGGTCATTTGCATCACGTCGAGAGGGAGGCAGCGCATAGATAGAAGAGAACGGAGACAAACTTTAGGCTATGGCTTCCGCCTGGTCAGATTTGCAGGTTTTGGGTTTGTAGGTTCGCCGAGTTCGACTGGCTTCACAGGCTCAGTTTCAGCGGAGGAACGGAATCGTGCTTCATCTTCTTCCTTCTCTCTGAAAACCGGTCTGCGCTGAACCGGCCGGTCATCGACGAGCAAGGTAAAGAGATCGAAGCGGTTGTAGTGCCCGGTTAAATCATGGCTGATTTTTTCGTCGATGATGACCGCGGGGTCGATGTCGGCGTAAAGAATTTTTTCTCCGCCGCGGTCTGGGCCGGCTAAATAATCTCCCGCCGGGCCGATGATCGAAGAAAAAGCTCCGGTGTCCGCGCTTTTGCTTTTCTGCTCCGGCGTCGTGCATAGTAACTCGCGCATTTCGTCGCTGAACACTCCGGTGGAGCTGATGACGAAGCAGCGCCCCTCGAAGGCGTAGTTGCGCGTGCGGATCTCGATGCCGTCCTGGTGCGGCCGGCCGGGGAAGGCCGGCCAACTGGCGACGTGGATGCGCTCGCCTTGGAACAACAGCGTCATGCGATAAAAGCTGTTGGTGTTCTCCCCGCAGATGAGGCCGCTCACGGGACCTGTCTCGGTGTTGAAGACTTTCAACGTGCTGGCGTCGCCGCCGGTGTGGACTAGGCGCTCGGTCCAGGTAGGAACGAGCTTGCGGTGCTTGCCAAGAATGCGGCCGTCCGGGCCGATGAAGAGCTGGGTATTGTAGAGCGTGCCCATGCTGCCGGGGTCGCGCTCGTTGAGCCCCATCACCACGGTGGCTGCGGCATCCTTCGCGGCCTGGCATAGAGCGTCGGTCATGCTGCCGGGAATCTCCACCGAGTTCTTAAATAGTTCCGCGATAAAACCTTTGCACTCCCTGGCGAGGCGGTAGTCGAACCAGTGGGGAAAGCCCGGAATAAAGCATTCGGGGAAACCGATGACCTTGGCGCCTTCTTTGCCCGCGGCGCGAATCAGCCGGCAAGCCTTCTCGGTGGTTTTTTCCCGGTCCAAAAAAACCGGCGCCGCCTGGACCGCCGCGACTTTAAACTTCGGATAAACGTCTCCCATGCTCAGTACCTCACTCGCAAGAAAGATTGTTCAGCGTTTTGCTACGCCAGAATATAAGTTCCTCCTGTTTTCGTTCGAAGAGTATTCACACAGAGACGCGGAGTTCGCAGAGGGTTTTCTTACTACTCCTTCTCGGCGTCCTCAGCGCCTCCGCGTGAGATATCCGAATTCCTTTTCACCAAAGATAATGCCTGTGCCTACGCTTTCTTCACGCGCACCGGGGCGCACGCGTCGATATGGCCGGACATGGCGTCGATCCAGCCCATCTTGTGCGGTAAGAGGGCGTTGTAGTGAACGCCCTTGCCCCGGCACAAAGGCTCGCCGCGGCTCCAACGGCCGAAGCATGCTCCAACTCCCAGGACCTCGGGATGAATCCCCTGGGTGAGCTTGACTCTACCCTCGAAGGTTTCCCCCTCGCAGCTCTCTACGATGATCTTGTCGCCGTCCGCGATGCCCCTTTGCCGGGCACTCTCCGCGTTCATGATTAAATTGTAGCCCCAGGGATGGCGCGCCGTCAGTTCCTCGAGCCAGGGATTTCCCTGCGAGGTGGAAAAGGAATGAAAACCAAACTTGAAGTTCACCGCCGTGAGGTCGTATCCCCGTTCCTTTTGCGCGGTCGCCGGACAGGGTTTCCAAAACGGCATCGCCTGATATCCGGAAAGATCCCAATCCAATCCCGCTTCCTTGAGCAGCGCTTCAACCTTGGGACGGACTTCCAGCATGTGCTCAAAGTAAATCGGCAGCCGAGGCAGCTTGAGCACGCCGCGCGGGTATCTCTCACCCAGCTCGCGCCGCCATGTTACGAGGCCATGCTCGGTCAGCCAGTCCAGGCCGCGCTCCTCGCCGAAGCTCGATTTCGCGCTGCGGTCGAGGATCTCTTTCCAGCGGTAGCTTTTCTCCTCGTCCAGGCGATAAGAGTCTTTGAGGCGCAGCTTGGCGTTCAATTCGGCGGTCATCTTTTTCCCCAGGCC
>Ga0209342_10008685_pt1 | contig 10176 bp, 11 predicted proteins | sample RifCSP16_2_FD_184023 | JGI IMG/M metagenome (GOLD analysis project Ga0209342, IMG submission 184023) | Soil microbial communities from Rifle, Colorado - Rifle CSP2_sed 16_2 (SPAdes) (version 2) | ecosystem: Environmental > Terrestrial > Deep subsurface > Rock core/Sediment | place: Rifle... | reverse complement strand
TTGATCCCTCCCCGCGGCGCCAGACTGACCCAGCCGGGCTTCACTCCCGCGAATCTCAATCTGCGGAACAGGCGAATACCCCTGGCTTCAAAGCTCACCGTTAGCAGGCCGGGATTCAGCCACACCGGCGCCGTGCCGGTGTTGGTCAGCGCGAGCGACAGGAGCAGGCTCGACCGCTCCCGCTGCACCACCGCGCCCTGCAGTCGCGGCGGACTCCGGCGCACCGCCTGCACCTCGCCGAGAAACGTCTGCAGGGCAGGGAGCGAGAGGCGAGAGAGCGCCTCCGATGCAAAGAAGACATTCAGCCGGTCCCCCGGACGGCAGGCGGTGGCCCACGAGGCCGCACGGAAGTACTCGCGGGAGGTCACCCGCTTCAGAAACAGGATGCGGCGGTCCTTCCTGTCATAGTCCGGCCCACACCAGGCCGACTCGCCGAACTTCACCGTGTCGCCGGGCGTGAACCTACCTTTCGCCACACCGAAGATCTTGGCGGTGGCGTACATGGGGCCGTCGCTCGCCGTCGCGGTATAGTCGGTATCCTGGATCTCCACGGCGACGATGGTGTCCGCGGTGGCGAGCATCGCCGTAAGGTCGCCGGGTTGCGCGAGGGCATGGGCGTGCGGGGAAACCGTCGCCAGCACGACCGCGGCGGCGAGCAGCACCCACCGGATCGTCTTCATCGGTTGAGCCACTTCTCGAGTCTGGCCTGCACCGTCGGCCACTCGGAGGCGATGATGCTGTAGTACACCGTGTGCCGGATGCGGCCGCTGGCGGTGATCATGTGATTACGTAGGGTGCCTTCCTCCTTGGCCCCGAGGCGCAGGATGGCCTGGCGGGAGCGCTCGTTCAGCGAGTCGGTCTTCAATTCGACGCGGATGCAGCCGAGGGTCTCGAACGCGTGGCGCAGCAGCAGGTACTTCGCTTCTGTGTTGACCGCCGTGCGCTGCCACGGCCGTCCGATCCAGGTCCATCCGATCTCCACGCGGCGATGCGCCCGCTCGATGTTGCCGTACCGTGTGCTACCCGCAACGCGGTCGGCCTCCTTCGCCACGATCGCGAACGGCAGCGCCGTCCCGGCCGCCTGCGCGGCCAACGCCTCCTCGATATATGCCCGCATCTCCTCCGCAGTGCGTATCTGGGAGGTCGTCCAGCGCCAGAGCTCCTCGTCCAGACCGACCTCGCACAACTGGGGGTGATGGTCGAGGGAGAGAGACTCCAGCCGCACGTGTCGGCCTTCGAGTACCACGGGGTCGATGACCATTCCAGGCGACACGACAATGGTCAACGATAGGTGATGGAGATGCTCTCGATGTGGTCGCCGAGATGACGATCAAGATAGCCGACGAACGCCTGGAGGAGCTGCCATTCGGTCTCCGAGACCTTGCTCTGGATTTCGGCGACGAGGACGCCCCCTCTCGCCCCGGTCCAGTTAATCCAGCCCCCATATTTCTTGTGCTTCCATCTCCCGGCGCGCTGCCGCACAAACGTGGTCCGGCTGCCGCGAAGCTCTCGCTCGGTCGTGTTGAGGAGCGTCGTCAGTTTGGTCGCGGTCTCTCGGCGCGGCACGACTTGGATGACTTTCATCTCTGCTCCCCCCGGTTGGTTGTGCCTTCAGAACCTGACCGGACGAGACTGCTCTTAGAGCTTCAGACTGGCCAGCATCTCCCGCACCACCGCCACCGAGGTCGTGAAGGCCTGCCGCTCGGCGTCGGTCAGCGGCGCGTCGAGGATGCGCTCCATCCCGCCGGCGCCGACGATCACGGGCACGCCGATGCAGATATCGCGCTGCCCGTATTCGCCGTCCAGGTAGACGCTGCAGGGAATCACGCGCCTGCGGTCGAGCAGCACCGCCTCGATCATCTCCACGAGCGCCGCCCCGGCCGCGGTGAAGCCGCTCTGCTTCATCAACTCGGTGATCTCCGCGCCCCCCCGCCGCGTGCGGGCGACCACGGCCTCCACGCGCTCCGGCGGGAGCAGCGTGCGCACCGGGATGCCGCGCACGTTCGCCAGGCTGGCCAGCGGCACCATGTCCTTGTCGGTATGCGCGCCGATGACCATGGCGTCCACGTCGCCCACCGAGACGCCGAGTTCCGTGGCCAGGAAGGTGCGGAAGCGGGTGGTGTCCAGCGCGCCGGACTGCCCCAGGATGCGCTCCCGCGGCAGACCCGACACCTTGTAGGCCAGATAGGTCATCGCGTCCAGCGGGTTGGTCAGGATGATGAAGACACCGTTGCGGGAGCGCGGCACCACCTGGTCGATCACGTGGCGGAGGATGCCCGCGTTGGTGTCGATCAACTGCTCCCGCGTCATCCCTGGCTTGCGCGGGATACCGGCGGTGATCACGATCACGGCGGAGCCGGCGGTGTCTTCGTAGCCCCGCGACGTTCCGGTTAGCCGGACGTCGAACCCGGCGATCGGCCCCGCCTGCTGAATGTCGAGGGCCTTTCCCTCCGGTAGTCCCTCGATGATGTCAGTCAGGACGATGTCGGCAATACTCTTCTGCGCCAGCCAGTGCGCGGTGGCCGTGCCCACGGCCCCGGCACCGATGATGGACACCTTCGGGCGAGCCATCCCTCAGCTACCTCCTCTACCCGGCCATGTTCTCGATGACCGCCGTGGCGAACTCGCTGGTCCGCACCTCTCGCGCGCCGTCGGTGAGCCGCGCCAGATCGTAGGTCATGATCTTCTGCTTGAAAGTCCGCTCCAGGCCGCGGGTGATCAGGTCCGCCGCCTCCGGCCACCCCAGGTACTCCAGCATCATCACGCCGGAGAGGGTCAGCGAGCCGGGGTTGACCTTGTCCTGATTGGCGTACTTGGGGGCGGTGCCGTGCGTCGCCTCGAAGATGGCGTGGAAGTCGCTGATGTTGCCGCCGGGAGCCATGCCGATGCCACCCACCTGCGCCGCGGCCGCGTCGGAGAGGTAGTCACCGTTGAGGTTGCCGGTGGCGATGATGTCGAAGTTCTCCGGCCGGATCAACAGGTGCTGGAAGGTGACGTCCGCGATGGTGTCCTGGATGAGGATCTTCCCCGGCGGCAGCTTGCCGCCGTGCTCCCGCTCACACTGATCCCAGGTAATGGTCTTGTCCGCGAACTCCTCTCGCGCCACCTGGTAGCCCCATTCGCGGAAGGCGCCCTCGGTGAACTTCATGATGTTGCCCTTGTGCACCAGGGTGACGCTCTTGCGGTTCTTCTGAATCGCGTGGTTGATCGCCTTGCGCACCAGCCGTTTCGACCCGAACGGGCTCATCGGCTTCAGGCCGACACCGGCATCCGCGCGCACCTTCCAGCCGAAGGCCTCGCGCACGAAGTCGATCAGCCGCTGCGCTTCCGCTGAGCCGCTGGGGTGCTCCAACCCAGCGTAGATGTCCTCGGTGTTCTCGCGGAAGATGACGACGTTCAGCCGCTCCGGATATTTGACCGGCGAGGGGACGTTCTCGAACCAGCGCACCGGGCGCACGCAGGCGTAGAGGTCGAGGAGCTGGCGCAGGGAGACGTTGAGGCTGCGAAACCCGCCGCCCACAGGGGTCGTCAGCGGCCCCTTGATCCCGACGACGTAGTACTGGAACGCGCGCAGGGTGTCTTCCGGGAGCCAGGAGCCGAACTCCTTGTGCGCCTTCTCCCCGGCGTACACCTCGAACCAGACGATGCGCCGCGTCCCGCCGTACGCCTTCTGCACCGCGGCGTCGAAAATGCGCTGCGAGGCGCGCCAGATGTCCGGCCCGGTGCCGTCGCCCTCGATGAAGGGAAGGATCGGCGTGGCCGGCACCTGCAGGCGGCCGTCAGCGATGCGGATAGCCTCACCCTCGCGGGGCGGCTTCAGCGTCTCCAGGGTCAACATGGGGCTCCTCCGGCTGGCAAAGATCGGGGCCATCCGCCAGAATACCACTCCGCCGGAGGCTTTTCATCGGGCGGAGCGCCGATCCCCGCCGCCAGCGCGGTCAGGCGGCCACCATGGTCCCGCGGCCGGGGCAGTCCACCAGCGGCGAGGGCAACGTTTACCCTCGTTCCGACCAGTGGCTCTGCTGTCAAGCCCCTTTTTGATCGCGCGTGCGTTTTGTGGGCGACTCGGTCCGGACCGAGTTCCAGCACCCCCGGCCGAAACGAGTCAAGCTTGCGCCGTCCCAACGGCGGCCTAACGGATCTCGCGCTCAGCCGCGCCGAGCGCGCAGCGAAGCGGAGCGCGAGGGCGCGGTCGGCTGCACGCAGTGTTAGGCGGCGGCATTTTGGTTGCCCACTTATAGGCTGCCTATCGTACCCTCTCGTCGTAACAGACAAACTCCAGCAAATTCCCCTCCGGGTCGGCGAAGTACAGCGAGCGTACATGCAACCAAACGTGTTCTGTCGCCTGAACCTTTAGCCCCAATCCCTCAAGTCGCCTCTTCTCGGTTTCGTAATCTTCAGGCGAGATGTTGAGCGCAATGTGATGCAGCGTCGTCTGTTCTGGGCTGAGTTCTAGAGATTTGGTTTCCAGAAAGATACGGTTGGTCGCGTCAAAGAGGGCGAGATTCTGTGAATGACCACCATAGCCCTCGGCGATTTTGAAGAACACAAAGCTCTCGTCTCGTCTGAGCACGTCAAGGCCAACTACTTCTTCGTAAAACTTGTGCATGGCGTCAAGGTTCTTGACGCGGATGGACACTTCGCCCAGTCCTTTGATACGGCGGTCTGACTTGTTCATGACGCCTCCTTTGGGGGCGCTTGGATGCAACGACATACGTCTTATACAAAAATGCTATGCACGGGTGTGCGCTCTTCTCTTGTACGTCAGAATGACGCAGATCTACTTCTGTTGAGCGAGCCGCCTAACGCCGCGGTTCATCGGCGGCGCTTTCGCGCCGTCCGCTGCAACCGCTTGTTAGGCGGTTTGTTCAATGGAGAAGCCCTCGTATACGCCATCCCAGTGTTCGTCGCCATACGTGTACACCTCGAGGCACTCCGGCTGGTCCCCCGTGCAGAACAACACTGCTCCCATCCCAGTCGGCACGCCGGGCATCCGGATCAAGGCGTCCAGGCCGACTTGTCGCTCGGTGGTGCCGGCGGCGGATTCATCACACTTGAACTTCGTAAAGCTGCCCACACCCGTGAACTCCCGACTCAATACGTGACGCCTCGCGACAGACGCTTTAATCGAAGGCTCCTGGTTCGCGAGGCGTTTGAGAATGGCCAGTTCGAAGTCGTTTGGCTTGAGTTGCCCAGGTCGCATGAGTGTCGCCACGTCCTATCCGCCTAACGCCTGTGCTTCAGCCGCGAAGGCGCGAACCGCGCTTTCGTTTCGTCGCCGCGGCGCGACCCGCCTTCGTCGGCTGCAAGCGCTTGTTAGGCTGCACCCGGCGGACCAGCGGATATCGTTCAGGATGGGTCACTGATTCAACCGCCAAGCCCGTCAGAGCAGCTGCCTGATGACCGTGGCCCTGAATGGCGCGGCCAACATCTCCAACAGAGGTGCGTAGGCGCCTGTGGCCGCACTTTCCTGCATGTGCGCCACCCGCGCTTCGGCTGACTCCCAATCGGCAATCTCAATCAGCATGTCGGGGTTATCAAGCACCTCGTAGCGCGTGCTGCCCAGGAAACCGCGCTGGCTCGGTCCATGTTTCGCCACGATGCTCTCGAGCAGACTCTTCAGCTCAGCCCGCCTGCCTGGTCTGGCCTGCAGCTCGACGATCACCTTGATTGCCACTTCATCTTCTCCTCTCCCGTGTACGTCCGCGATGTTCCCGCAAATGCTCCTAGCAGCCTAACGGCCTCGAGCTGAGCGGCCCGGCCAAGACACGTTCACAGTATCGCGCCGAGCTGGCCGGGTCCGCTCCAGCGAGTGGTTAGGCGGCATGAGTGGTTTTCAACTGAGGGATCCAATGGCCCGTTTGTATCGCTCCGCAGATGTCTGCACAACTCGTTTGGCATCAGCCTCGATCTCCAGGTCAAAGAAGTGACCATAGATCCGATCGAATCTCAATGGCATGACACTTTCAACAATCCTGTCAACAATCGTTGCCTGGAGAGGGATGAAATTCGGGTAACTGTACATGAAAGAGACGTGCTGGCGATCAGGGGCCACATACATGGTGTCCCCAGTCAGCAGCACCCCGTGGCCACGTGCACCGTCCGGCCACAGGAGGACGGTCGAACCTTCGAAATGGCCGCCACACCGCTGCAGCGTGAGACCTTCCTTCAATTCAAAGGTCTCCCCTTCCCAGAATTCAATGACGGGATCGATTCGCTGGACCCATGTCCTGTGGTCGACATGCAGATGAATTGGCGCATTGCCGAACGCACGGCTCCATTCGACCATGCTTCCAAACAAGTGGGGATGAGACATTGCGAGACTCGATATCCCACCTAGGCTCTCTACCGCCTCGATGGTGGCATCATCTATGAGGCTGACGCAATCCCACAGGACGTTGCCTTTAGATGCCTGCACAAGCAAGGCGCGTTGACCGATTGCGAACCTGGGCTCCGTACCGATCCCGGTCAACCCTGATTCCAGAGGCCTGAATACGTTGTGATGCTCGCGGGCTAGTTCGCCTAGCGTAGTCCAGGACTGACCTCGGGGATTGACAAACTGGCGATCATCTTCGCAGATCGGGCAGCGATGAGGTGGCTCTTCGCTCTCTGCGAATTGGTGCCCGCAAGTAGTACAGATGTAGTTGCGCATCCTGGGTCACTCCAACTTCGCGATGCAGCCTAACGGATCGCGCTTGAGCTGCGGGCGCCAAGCTGTGGGCGCACCGCGTACTCGTTCGGTAAACCGAAATCAGCTGGCGAACAAACGCAAGTCTACCCTACTTGGCCGCGCCCGCCAGCTCCAAGCGCATGTTAGGCAGCCAGCACGCTAGGGCTTCGCCCGGATGAAGCGATTGACCAAGTGCGCTTCAATCGGTGCGAAGAACTCGAAGGTCGTTTGAACAAACCCGTGCAGCATCCCCTCATCGATTGATGCCTCAGCTCCGACTGCCCAAGGCGACGTAGGGTGGTGTCGGAGATACTCTTCATCAACAACGCCCGCCGAGTGCACTACAAGGTGACGAACACCAAGCAGCTCATATAGCCGATCGTCGAGGTGCTGCGTGAAGCCGCTCACGCCCAACTGCTCGAACCCCTGGATCCATTTCGCAGGCCCTTTGTGGCTCCTTAGCCAAGCACGTGCCCATTTCCGAGCAGAGGTAGCTGAAGCGGCACCTCCGGTGGACTGAGAACGGAGCGGCGATGGTGGCCTACCTGGCGGCATCTGCATGATAGCCGAGTCCATCGAGGCCGCGAAGGTCAGGGCATCCTTCATATACGCTTCGATGAGCGTTGCAAGGATCGCGGTGAGCCAGTAACTGGTTGTCCTAAGGGCGCCGAAGGATGCCCTACCCTGGAACGTGCGAAGACCATTCTCGTCCGGCTCCCCGATCTGGAGGCTTTGCTCCCGGGAGCGCCATTCCATGAACGTGTTGATCGCGAAGAACCAGAGGCCATAGAGCTGCTCCGAGTTCTTTAAGAATGCTGCTCCGGGCGGGGTGATATGACTGGGGCGCCGGTCGAAAAACTCATTGCCGAGGCCAAGTCGCGTGGCGGTCGGTGTAGCTATCCACATTGCTCTCACGGCGGTACCGGAGCCATCGCGGGCTGCCTAACGTTGCGTTTCAGCGGCGACGCTGAGTGAATGCGAAGCGACGTCTGCTGCAAGCGCCAGTTGGGCAGCCACCAAGGAATCCTTGAATGCACCCGTGCCTAGGCCTTGGGTCATCACGTGCTGGCCATTTTCTTACATTGACGCGACATCCACCAGCCACGCACTGCCGCGATGCTGTCGCGCAGCCCAAGCACAGCCGCGGGCATCATCACAGTCACGTATCGATTGATGTCCGAGCGCACTAACTCGCGCATGGCAGTCGGCGAGGAGGGGGCCGTGATCGGGATGCCGCCGATGTCGATGACCCCGCCTCCCACATGCTGGTACATGATCGGAACACGGACCAGGTAGACTGCAAGGAGCGCGAGTGAGGAGATTCCCAACAAGCGCAGAGGTCTGGATCGACTCACGACGAGCCCGGCGAGGCCAAGGGCGAAAAGTGGGGACCAGAACAGCACCCCGGAGGGGGGGTGCGCCAGGTTCTCGAAGACAAAGCCGGCATTGAGAGCGAGGCGATTGATGTCTCCTCGCAGGATGCCAACATGAAAAGGGGTACCGAACTGCGCGAGGTTGTACAGCGCCCAGACAACTAAGGCGGCGATAAACCCCCCGACGATAGGAGCGACCACTCGCCACTCTTTTCGTACCAGCAAGAGCACGGTCAGTGCCGCTGCCAACACGCCCACCTCAAGTCGGGTTAAGAATGCAAGACCGAGCAAGAGCCCCGCGACGAGAAGCTCTCGCGTCCTCCGGCTCGAGTAGCCGTTGATGAAAGCAAGGACGAAGAGGGAACTCGCCCCATAGGCGGTTAACGTAGCGTAAAGTGGTATGGCGATGATGTTGTGTATGAAGATGGGCGACGCGAGGATGGCTGCCGGGACCAGACAATATAGGGGCAGGTCAGGATGCGCCAACCTGAGCGCGCGAGCATTCGCGGCCATCCCGCCAAACAGGAACAGGTAGCTTGTTAGAGCCAGCGCAAGCACAAGCTTCCACCGGTACAAGCTTCCCTCGGCGGGAACATAAATGTCCTTCAATGGCACTTCCCTGAGCACCATAGGGCTGGGTGGTATGAGCATGAATTCCGAGCCCAACTCCCCGGTGCGTTTTGGCGGGGCCGGTCGTTCTCCGCTCGAAGGGGGCGGAAGGGTCAGCGGGGCGGTGGGCGCCCGCGAGGTCGCGGTGCCGGCAACCTTCTCCGTCGAGACAAACGGGTCAACGACTAGGCTCAGAACTGCGTACGGTATCAGAGCCGCTAGAGGGTAGCCGGGCGAGCGCTGCTCGACAAAGTGCAAGTTGCGCACGATCGGCTTGTCCGTCGGGGAAGCCAACTGCTGCAGGATGGCGTAGTAGTCGACCGAATCCGCGGCGATGTTCGCCCTCGATGCCGTCAAGATGAGGAGCACGAGGATGGCGGCTGCAATCAGAGCGAGCCACCGATCCAATGGTGCCAAGAACCGGACGGCCGAAGGTTTGGATTCACTCCGTGCGCCGGTGTCGAGTCCTGTAACCATAGCCCTCCGAGCCCCCCGTGAACTCCGCTACAATGCGACAATTGCTGATAGCTGCCCAACAAGGATTAGGCGGACCTGTCTAACACCGCAAACACAGCGGCCCACGCAGCCTAACACCGGCAGACTTCGGAGTATCCAGAGCCCCCATCCTCTCGCCGCTCGTCGCGTTCGCGCGCCAGGCCATGCCGCTCGCCGCCGTGTTAGACAGACCTGTATAGTCCGCCGCCTACCGTTACGCCGGTAACCCACCGGTGGGCCATCTCCCGGTGGTCAAGCTGCGCTTGATACCAATTATCCGGCGGTCTGGAGGCGGCCGCAATCCCGACGGAGCGAGTGGATCGGGGCAGCTCCGTTGAGAGCGGTGCTCCCCTTGAGGTCCGCGGCACCTGCGACGAGGGTCGTCCCGTCCCTATGGCCTGAGCAACCGATCGGCCCGACTGCGGACCGCTCCGGGCCCCCGGTTCAGCGCATGCGTGTACACTCGTGCCGGGCCATCCTCTGGCACTGGGTGACGTATCGTTGCCGGCAGATGGAAAAGGGCGGACCCTTCGACCCGCCGAACTAGAGTGAGCATGTACCGCGGTGGTCCCGGCATGCTCGCCTGGGCCTTGCACCGGATCACCGGTGTGGCCGTTCTGCTCTTCCTCTTCATGCACATTATCGAGACCTCGCTGCTCGGCTTCGGGCCGGCCGTCTACAATTCGACTCTCAACATCTACAAGCAGCCCTGGTTCAAGCCGTTCGAATTCCTGCTGGTGGCGGCCGTCATCTACCACGCCCTCAATGGGATCATTGTGATGATCGTCGACTTCTGGCCCGCCTCGACCCGGTATCATCGTCAGATGCTGTGGGCGGGCGCCGCCGTGTTTGTGGTGCTGGCCGTGCCCGTCGGGTTTCTGATTATGCGGCGGCTCTTCGGCTTATGATCCGCACCCGCGCCGTGCGTCCGGCCGGCGGACTCCCCCTCTACCTGTGGTTCTTCATGCGCGTCTCCGCCGTGGCCATCCTCGGCCTGGTCTTCGGGCACCTCTACATCATGCACGTGCT
>Ga0209342_10008684_pt1 | contig 10176 bp, 5 predicted proteins | sample RifCSP16_2_FD_184023 | JGI IMG/M metagenome (GOLD analysis project Ga0209342, IMG submission 184023) | Soil microbial communities from Rifle, Colorado - Rifle CSP2_sed 16_2 (SPAdes) (version 2) | ecosystem: Environmental > Terrestrial > Deep subsurface > Rock core/Sediment | place: Rifle... | reverse complement strand
GCCACCCGCAGCACGATCAAAGCTGGATGCCCCGCTCGGGCATGTTCATGGACTCCGTGGCCATGCCCGAGCGAGCAGACGGTGCACCTTAACAACTGAAGAGGAAGACGAAAGAACGATCGCGGCCCTGTCCAGGGTCGCGTTCGAAGCGAGTTTCGCCAATGGCGAACCGTACCCGATCATCACGAGGGTCGAGAGATCGACCCCTCCTGATGTACCGCATCCGCCGGCCCCGCGAGGGTCTGGCTGGATGCTGGAAGTAGGTCAAGCTACGAAGGGCGCACGGTGGATGCCTTGGCGCAAGAGGCCGATGAAGGACGCGGTCACCTGCGAAAAGGTCCGGGGAGCTGGTAGCAAGCGTCGATCCGGACATATCCGAATGGGGAAACCCGATCAGGTGGACCCTGATCACCCGCACCTGAATACATAGGGTGCGTGGAGGGCACCGAGGGAACTGAAACATCTAAGTACCTCGAGGAAAAGAGACCATTCCCTTAGTAGTGGCGAGCGAAACGGGAATAGCCCAAACCCGATCCGTGCGATAGCCGGCAGGCGTTGCGGAGCGGGGGTCGTGAGGCGCGATAGGTGGATCTGCCGATCCGCCGCGGAGTTACAAATGCATTCGTTAGCGGAACGGTCCTGGAAAGGCCGGCCAAAGACGGTGACAGCCCAGTACGCGAAAACGCATGCACTCCGTTCGCTGTCCTCGAGTACCACCCGGAACGTCTCCAGGGTGGGAAGCCGGGCAGACCACTGTCCAAGGCTCAATACCTCTTGCGACCGATAGTGCACAAGTACCGTGAGGGAAAGGTGAAAAGCACCCCGGGAGGGGAGTGAAATAGGAACTGAAACCGTGCGCCTACAAGCAGTCGAAGCGTGTTGCCGCGTAAGCGGTAGCGTGACGGCGTGCCTATTGAAGAATGATCCGGCGAGTTAGCTGTCTGCGGCGAGGTTAAGGCCTTCACGGCCGGAGCCGAAGCGAAAGCGAGTCTGAATAGGGCGTGGACCGCAAGGTCCGTAGTCGCAGGCACTAGACCCGAAACCGTGTGAGCTACCCATGGCCAGGCTGAAGCGGAGGTAATGCTCCGTGGAGGGCCGAACCCTTCAACGTTGAAAAGTTGTGGGATGAGCTGTGGGTAGAGGTGAAATGCCAAACGAACACGGAGATAGCTGGTTCTCCTCGAAATAGCTTTAGGGCTAGCGTCGAGCGTTCAGTCACAGAGGTAGAGCACTGGATGGGCTAGGGGCCTTATCGGTTACCAAACCCAACCAAACTCCGAATGCTGTGACTTCAAGCTCGGCAGTCAGACCCCGGGGGCTAAGCTCCAGGGTCAAAAGGGAAACAGCCCAGACCAACAGCTAAGGTCCCTCAGTCCAGGCTAAGTGGAAAAGGATGTTGGATCGCTCAGACAACCAGGATGTTGGCTTAGAAGCAGCCATCATTGAAAGAGTGCGTAACAGCTCACTGGTCGAGTGGTCCAGCGCCGAAAATCTAACGGGGCTCAAGCCTGGCACCGAAGCTTTGGGTCCGCGGCACCTTCGGGTGCCCGTGGGCGGTAGAGGAGCGTTCCATGCGCAGCGAAGGTGGACCGTGAGGACCGCTGGAGCGCATGGAAGTGCGAATGCCGGAACGAGTAGCGAAATGCGCGTGAGAAACGTGCACACCGAATGCCTAAGGTTTCCTGAGGAAGGTTAATCCTCTCAGGGTCAGTCGGACCTAAGCCGAGGCCGAAAGGCGTAGGCGATGGACACCCGGTCTACATTCCGGGACCGCTCGAGATCGTTATCAGCGAAGGGGTGACGCGGTCTGGTATTCCCAGCGCACTTTGGCTATGTGCGTCCAAGCCGGTAGCCGTCCGTTGATAGGAAAATCCGTCGACGGGTCAAGGTGAGAGGCGAATGCGAGCCACAGCAATGTGGCAAGTGGGAAGATCCAAGCCGCCGAGAAAAGCCTCTAGCGAGATCAAGAGCGTCCGTACCGCAAACCGACGCAGGTAGGCAAGGAGAGCATCCAAAGGTGATCGGGAGAACCCTCCTAAAGGAACTCTGCAAAATGTCCCCGTAACTTCGGGAGAAGGGGAGCCTCGCGCGCCTTGCCTTCGGGCAGGGGAAGCGATCGAGGCCTCAGATGAACGGGCTAAGCGACTGTTTAACAAAAACACAGGTCTCTGCGAAGGGGAAACCCTACGTATAGGGGCTGACGCCTGCCCAGTGCCGGAAGGTCAATGGGAGAGCTGAAAGGCTCGAACTGAAGCCCCGGTGAACGGCGGCCGTAACTATAACGGTCCTAAGGTAGCGAAATTCCTAGTCGGGTAAGTTCCGACCCGCACGAAAGGCGTAACGACTTAGCCGCTGTCTCTAGGAGGGACCCGGCGAAACTGAGATACCCGTGAAGACGCGGGTTACCCACACTTGGACAAAAAGACCCCGTGGAGCTTTACTGCATTTTGGCATTGAGCTGGGGTTACGCATGTGTAGCATAGGTGGGAGACTATGAAGCCGGCGCGCAAGCGTCGGTGGAGTCACCAGTGAAATACCACCCTTGCGTGACTTCGGTCCTAACGGCCGTCCGTAAACCGGCGGCCGGACCGTGCCAGATGGGCAGTTTGACTGGGGCGGTCGCCTCCTAAAAGGTAACGGAGGCGCCCAAAGGTACCCTCAGGCTGGATGGAAATCAGCCGCAGAGTGCAAAGGCACAAGGGTGCTTGACTGTGAGGCTTACACGCCGAGCAGGGACGAAAGTCGGGCTTAGTGACCTTCTGGTCCCGCGTGGAAGGGCCAGGAATCATCGGATAAAAGCTACCCCGGGGATAACAGGCTTATGACGCCCAAGCGTTCACAGCGACGGCGTCGTTTGGCACCTCGATGTCGGCTCGTCGCATCCTGGGGGGGCAGTACCTCCCAAGGGTTAGGCTGTTCGCCTATTAAAGCGGTACGCGAGCTGGGTTCAGAACGTTGTGAAACAGTTCGGTCTCTATCCAGTGTGGGCGCAGGTGAGTTGAGAGGAGCTACCCCCAGTACGAGAGGACCGGGGTGGGCGGACCGATGGTGTACGAGTCGTCCTGCCAAGGGCGCTGCTCGGTAGCTATGTCCGTTCCGGATAACCGCTGAAAGCATCTAAGTGGGAAGCCGACCTCAAGATGGGCTCACCCTCTGCGAAAGCAGGTAAGGCCGCAGGTAGAGAACCTGTTCGATAGGCGCCAGGTGGAAGGGCCGTAAGGCTTGGAGCTGAGGCGTACTAACGGCCGAGAGGCTTGACCTATTTCAGCACCCAGCCGGACCATCGCGTCCGGCGCTACGCGCGCAGGGGCCCCCTGCCCCTGGGGTACGGACTCGCGATCGTCTTCCTCTTCAGCCTGCTCGTTGATCGAAGGGCCCCCGGATGCATCCGGGGGCCCTTCGTGTTTCTTGCGCCGGAGGGCATCCAAGGAAGCCTGAGCGCCGTTGACCCCGGGCGCGCCCGCTCGGTACACTTGTCTCCTCGGTCCTTGGAGCGGCGGGGCAACACCCGTTCCCATCCCGAACACGGCAGTTAAGCCCGTCAGCGCCGAAGATACTTGGGACGCAGGTCCTCGGGAAAATAGGTCAGGGCCGGGAATGAAACGACCTCCTCTCGCAAGAGAAGAGGTCGTTCTTCATTTCTGCCGTTCTCCGAGCGCAAGGCGGTCCCGATGTAGTCCGGCGTGCCGACCCATCCCGACGAGGTCCGCCGGCGCATCGCGCCGGACGAGGTCCAGGTCCAGGTCATCCTCGGTTCGCTTCTCGGCGATGGCACCCTCTACGGCCAGCCCGGCGAGCGGCGCCTGAGCATCATCCACTCGACTGGCCGGCTCGCCTACGCCAGCTGGAAGCGTGACCGCCTGGGGAGCCTCGCGTCCTCCCCGCTCCAGACCGACGGCGACCTCGTCTGGTTCGAGACCATCGCCCATCCGCTCTTCGACGACCTCGCCCGGCTCTGCGAGCGAGGAGCCGACGGTGTCGACCGGATCAGCCGCGAGCGCGTCGTCCCTTGGCTCGCCCCGCTGGGGCTCGCCGTCTGGATGAGCGACGTCGGGCGCACCCGGCTGGACGCGGCCCTCTTCCTGCCGGATCAGGCCCGGCTGGCACTGACCGCGTAGCGATCCCGAGCGAGGATCCGGCTTCGCTGGCATGGGCCTTGCGCGACGGGCAACGCCGATGCGCATCGACGACCACCGCGAGGTCGACGAGCCCACCGAGGCGCAGGGCGAGATCGCCCCGACGACGGGGGAGCCGCAGACGATGGCCGAGCTCCTTGCCGAGTCAGAGCGCTCCGAAGCGCTCCGGCCTCTACGCGCGGGCGAGATCGTCGAGGGCCGCATCGCGCACATAGAAGGTGACGAGGTCCTGGTCGACCTGGGCGGCCGGACCGACGGCGTCCTCTCGCTGCGCGAGGCCGGCGAGGAGCTGAAGGTCGGCGACAACGTCATGGCCTTCGTCCAGCAGCCGGAGGGTCCGGCCGGGCACGCCGTGCTGTCGCTCCGGAAGGCGCGCCGCGAGCGCCGCTGGCTTCAGATGAAGGAGATGGAGCGCAGCGGCGAGGTCGTGGAGGCGCCGGTCCTCGAGGCCAACCGCGGCGGGGTCGTCGTGGACGTCGGGCTCCGAGGATTCGTCCCGCTGTCGCAGCTCTCCTCGGTGGGCGCGGTGGAGCGGACCGAGGGCCAGGACGTCCCGGAAGCGATCAAGGCACTGGTCGGCCGCCGTCTCTCGGTCAAGGTCATCGAGGTCGATCAGAAGCGCAACCGGCTGATCCTGTCCGAGAAGGCAGCCGCCCAAGCCATCCGCAGGCGCCGGAAGGCGCAGGCGGCCGCCGAGCTGAAGGAGGGCGACGTCCTCGAAGGGACCGTGACGCAGGTCACGGGGTTCGGACTCTTCGTCGACGTTGGCATGGCGGAAGGCCTCGTCCACCGCTCGGAGGTGACCTGGGACAAGGGCGTCGATCCGCTCCGGGTGTACAAGCCCGGCGATGCCGTCCGGGTCGAGGTCACCGGCATCGACCGCGAGCGCGAGCGCATCTCGCTTTCGATCCGCCGCCTCCAGGCCGACCCGTGGCAGCGGATGGGCACAGAGTTCACGGTGGGTACCGATCTCGACGCGACCGTGACGCGGATCATGCCGTTCGGAGCGTTCGCGCGGATCGCGGAAGGCCTGGAAGGCCTCATCCACGTAAGCGAGATCGCCGCGCATCGCATCGCCGACCCGTCGGAGATCGTGCAAGCGGGTCAGACGGTGCGCGTGCGCATCGTCGGGATCGACCCCGAGCGCCGACGGCTGTCGCTCTCGATGCGGCAGGCCGTCAGCTAGCCATGCGCGCGTCCGAAAAAGATGCGAGCGAGGATCCGGCTTCGCCGGTCCGAGCGAGACCACAAGCAGCGGAGCGTGCGCGGGCCGAAGGCCACGCGCGAAAAGCGGGGTCCGACCGGTACCCGGCTGTATGATGTGAACAAGATGGCCTCCGCGCGGATATCAGTGGTGAATTGCATCTAATGGGTCCGTTCGACCGGTTCAACGACCGCGCCAAGCGCGTCCTTGCGCTCGCTCAGGACGAGGCCATCCGCTTCAACCACAACTACATCGGGACCGAGCATCTCCTGCTCGGGCTCGTCCGCGAGGGCGAGGGTGTCGCCGCGCGGGTCCTCGACTCGCTCGGCGTCGAGCTGTCCAAGGTCCGCACCGCCGTGGAGTTCATCATCGGCCGCGGCGACTCGACGACGGCCCCGAATGACATCACGCTCTCGCCACGCACCAAGAAGGTCATCGAGCTGGCCATCGACGAGGCCCGCAAGCTCGGCCACAGCCACGTCGGGACCGAGCACCTCCTGCTGGGGCTGGTCCGGGAGGGGGAGGGCATCGCCTCCGGCGTCCTGGAGTCGCTGGGTGTCTCTCTCGAGAAGGTCCGCCACCAGGTCATCGCGACGCTCGGCCAGCAGCACCCGCAGGCCGCGGAGGCCGCGGCCGCCGGCAAGTCGTCCTCGTCCAAGACGCCCACCCTCGACCAGCTCGGCGTGAACCTCACGACGATGTCGAAGGCGGGCCAGCTCGACCCGGTCATCGGCCGTGAGAAGGAGATCGAGCGCGTCATCCAGATCCTGTCCCGCCGCACCAAGAACAACCCCGCGCTCATCGGAGAGCCGGGCGTCGGCAAGACCGCGATCGCCGAAGGGCTCGCGCATCGGATCGTGAAGGGCGATGTCCCGGAGACGCTCCAGGGGAAGCGCGTCCTCACGCTCGACATCGGCTCGCTCGTGGCGGGCACGAAGTACCGCGGGGAGTTCGAGGAGCGCCTCAAGAAGATCATCGAGGAGCTCCGGCACGCGCACGACGTCATCCTCTTCATCGACGAGCTCCACACGCTCGTCGGGGCGGGCGCGGCCGAGGGCGCCGTCGACGCGGCCAACATCCTGAAGCCCTCGCTGGCACGCGGCGAGCTCCAGTGCATCGGCGCGACCACGCTCGACGAGTTCCGCAAGTACATCGAGCGTGACGCCGCGCTCGAGCGGCGGTTCCAGCCGGTCATGGTCGAGGAGCCGAGCATCGAGGAGACCGTGGACATCCTCCTCGGCATCCGCTCCCGCTATGAAGACCACCACAAGGTCGCCATCACGGACGAGGCGGTGAAGAACGCCGCCGAGCTCTCGTCGCGCTACATCACCGACCGCTTCCTGCCGGACAAGGCCATCGACCTCATGGACGAGGCCGCCAGCCGGGTCCGGCTCCGCTACTCGACGCTCCCGGCCGAGGTGAAGGACGCGCAGAAAGAGCTCGACCGCATCCTGACCGAGAAGGAAGCGGCGATGGAGGGGCAGCAGTACGAGCTCGCCTCGGGCCTGCGCCAGCAGGAGCGCACACAGCAGGAGAAGCTCCAGCAGTCCAAGGCCGACTGGCTGCTCGCGCAGTCGCAGAAGCGCCCGGAGGTGACCGACGAGGACATCGCCGAGGTCGTCTCGATGTGGACCGGCATCCCGGTCCGCAAGCTCGCCGAGGAAGAGACGCAGAAGCTCCTCCGCATGGAGGAGTCGCTCCACGAGAAGGTCATCGGCCAGAACGAGGCCATCAAGACGATCTCACGCGCCGTCCGCCGCGCGCGCGCCGGCCTGAAGGACCCGCGCCGCCCGATCGGCGTGTTCTTCTTCGTCGGACCGACCGGCACGGGTAAGACGCACCTGGCCAAGTCGCTGGCCGAGTTCATGTTCGGCAGCACCGACAACGTGGTGAAGATCGACATGTCCGACTACATGGAGCGGCACAACGTGTCGCGCCTGGTCGGCTCGCCGCCCGGCTACGTCGGCTACGAGGAAGGCGGACAGCTCACGGAGACGGTGCGCCGCAAGTCGTACTGCGTGATCCTCCTCGACGAGATCGAGAAGGCGCACCCGGAGGTCTTCAACATCCTGCTGCAGATCTTCGACGAGGGCCGTCTGACCGACGCGAAGGGCCGCGTCGTCGACTTCCGGAACACGATCCTGATCATGACGAGCAACCTCGCCCAGAAGATGCTGAAGAGCGAGGCCGCGCTCGGCTTCCGCCAGCAGACGGCCGGCGACGAGGGCGACATCCAAGCCGCCTACGAGCGTATGAAGGAGCGCGTCACCGAGGAGATGAAGCGCTTCTTCCGGCCGGAGTTCCTGAACCGCATCGACGCCACGGTAGTGTTCCAGCCGCTCAACAAGGAGGAGATCCGGGCCATCGTCGACCTAGAGCTCGTCCGCGTGCGCAAGTCGCTCGCCTCGCAGGAGATCACCATCGAGATCACCGACGCGGCCAAGGACGAGATCGCCAAGGTCGGCTACGACTCGAACTTCGGCGCCCGCCCGCTCGGACGGACCATCCAGAACCAGATCGAGGACCAGCTCTCGGAGATGCTCCTCCAGGGCCAGTTCAAGCCGGGCGACGCCGTGCTCGTGGACGCCAAGGACGGCAAGCTCGAGATCACCAAGGTCGAGGCGCGCGAGCCCGAGCCGGTCGGCTCCGCCACCTAGCGGAGCTTCTCCCGCGGCGCTACCTCGCGTCTCCTCCGTTCCCCGGCCTATCGGTAGCTCCCGGGTAGGCGCGTGCCTGTTCCTGTGCCTCGCGCTGATCGCCGGCGCGTGCGGCGCGCTCCCGCCGCTCGGGCTGAGCGGTCCGGCGACCTGGCCCCTGCGGGGCACGCCGACGTCGGACCGGTCCGAGAGGCTGCGGCGGCCGATCGTCGTTAAGGTCGCGAACGACCGGGCCGCCCGCCCCCAGGCCGGGCTCGCCGCCGCTGACCTCGTCCTCGAGATCCCGGTCGAGGGCGGCATCACGCGCCTCGCGCTCGTCTTCCACTCCGAGGAGCCCGACCGTGTCGGCCCGGTCCGCAGCGCGCGGAGCACCGACGTCGACGAGGCTTCGCGGATGGGCGCGATCCTCGTCCACGTGGGCGCCTCCCAGGCGGTCGCGCGCGAGGTGAGCGGCGCCGCACGCGGCGGCGGGTTCGTCCAGGTGGACGAGTTCGAGCATCCCGAGGCGTTCGAGCGCATCCGCGAGCGGGTCGCGCCGTACAACGCCTTCACCTCCGCGGACTCGGTCCGCGAGGCGGCAGGGGAGCGCGGCCGCGAGCGCGTCAGCGTTCCGGACCTCGCGTTCGGCGACGCGCCGCAGGGTGGGGAGAATGGCGCATCGCTTCTCGTCCCCTACGGCGATCCGCCGAGCGTCCGCTACGAGTACGACGCGGGAGTGGGCGCGTACCGGCGCCTCCACGGCGGCCGGCCGACGATCGACGAGGCGGTCGGGCTCGAGGTCCTTCCGGAGAACGTCGTCGTGATCAGCACCGAGGTGACGGAGATCGCCGGCACGTCCGATGTCGCGGGCGCGCCATCGCTCATGTATCGCGGGACCGGTTCCGGTCCGGTGATCGTGCTGCGCGACGGGAAGCGCCACGAGGGCACCTGGAGCCGCGGCGGGTCCGGCACGTACCGCTTCGCCGATGCATCCGGGACCGCCATCACGCTGAAGCCCGGCCTGACCTGGATACACATCCTCCCCGCGTCCGTGGAGGTCCAGTGACCTTCGGCCGCGAGATACCGCTCAGCTTTTACGTCGCGGCGCTACTTGGGCTCGCGAGCATTCCCGCGGCCGCCTTCGGCCTCGGCATCGTTCTTGACCGCCTCCTTCGCGGACGATCGACATCTCTTGGTGTGCTTGCGGTCGTGCTCGCGACCGCAGCTTCTTTGGCCATCCTCTTGCTCCCACTGCGTCTGGAGGGAGTTCCGATACCCGGGAGCCCCCAGTTGGGGCAGGTAAGGCGCAGCATCCTCGATCAGGAGGAAGTCCGCGGGCTGCTGATCGGTGCCATCCCGGTGGCGATCGCCGCGTTCCCAGTGATCCTCCAGGTGCTGTTGGGATCACGTCGGTTCGATCGTGTCGCCGGCGTAATACTCGGAGCGACCTATGTCGCTTCCGTAAGTCTGCTCGTACTCGCGATGCTCTTTCTCTCTGCTTCTCTCGTCGGGTTCCTGTATCTGCCGAGCGTCGCCGCCCTCGGAGTTGCGGGGCTCCGCGCGTCGGCGAGGCCGGCGGCCGGAGAGACCGCACCTGGGAACCGCCAGGCCGTGCGCTGGCTTGTACCGATACTCCTTCTGGCTGTTCCACTTCTGGCGATCGCTGCGTGGTTCATCGCTACAGCAGAGCTGGGGAGCGGGCCTGGAGAAGGGATCGAACGCGGCGGCGACATACAGATAAGGGCGATCCCGACGCCGACCACCCGCCCGTAGCCGCGGCGCTCACGCGAGCGCCGATACTGGACGCGATGCCCCCGGCCAAGCCCAAGACCGCCTTCGTCTGCCAGCAGTGCGGCTTCCAGTCGCCGAAGTGGGCAGGCCGCTGCCCTTCGTGCGAGGGCTGGAACAGCTTCGTCGAGGAGCGCGTCGTCGCCCCGCCGAAGGGCCGCGCCGGCGCCGCGCGCGCGCCGCGCGTGGCCATCCCGCTCGACCAGGTACCGATGTCCGCGGAGGACCGCATCCCGACCGGCATCGCCGAGTTCGACCGCGTGCTCGGCGGCGGCATGGTCCGCGGGTCGCTCGTCCTGCTCGGCGGCGACCCCGGCATCGGCAAGAGCAGCCTGCTCATGCAGGCCTCCGCGCGGCTCCGCGAGCGCGGGACCGTCCTCTACGTCTCCGGCGAGGAGTCGGCCGTTCAGGT
>Ga0209342_10008683_pt1 | contig 10177 bp, 10 predicted proteins | sample RifCSP16_2_FD_184023 | JGI IMG/M metagenome (GOLD analysis project Ga0209342, IMG submission 184023) | Soil microbial communities from Rifle, Colorado - Rifle CSP2_sed 16_2 (SPAdes) (version 2) | ecosystem: Environmental > Terrestrial > Deep subsurface > Rock core/Sediment | place: Rifle... | reverse complement strand
TCGTCGTGGTGGACGCGGCCAATCCCGTCGGCAACGGGAGGCTGCTCCCGCGCGGGCCCAATCGGGAGGCCTTCTCCGCCATCGGCCGCGCCCAGCTCGCGTGGCTATCGCGCGTGGATCAGGCCGGCAGCGAGCAGCTGTCGGCCCTCCGCGCCCGCGTCCACCTGGCGACGGGGCGCCCGCCGGTCGAGTCGCGCCACGAGGTGACGGACGTGCTCGATGGGACGCTGGTGCGCTCCTTCGGGGCGAGCGACCTGCGCGGGCGCCCGGTCCTCCTCCTCTGCGCGCTCGCCCGTCCCGACGGCTTCCGCCGAACCGTCGCCGCGCTGGGAGGCGAGATCCGCGCCGAGCGCATCTTCCGGGATCACCACGCGTTCAGCGCCCAGGAGCTGGAGGAGGCGCTCGCGGCGGCGCGCACAGCGGGCTGCGAGGCGGTCGTCATCACGGAGAAGGACGCGGTGAAGCTGCCGGCGGAGCTCGCCGCCGATCCCGCGTTCCGGGTGGTGCGCATCACGGCGCGGATCGTGGCGGGGGAGGAGGTGCTGGAGGAGCTCATCGAGCTGGCGCTGCGCGCGGCCCCGCTCCCGAACCCGAACCCGGCGGCTGCGCCTTCGGCGCAAAGCAGGCCGCCGGCTTTGCCGACATTGACCTCGGGGGCTCCGCCCCCGAGACCCCCGACCGCGACCGCGACCGCGACCTCGACTGCGAACCCGAACCCGGCTTCAGGTCCAGGTCCAGGTCCAGGTCCGAAGCTCCCATGACCAGTCCCCGCTCTGTGCCGCGCTGGCTCCGCAGCGCCCTCCTCGCGCTGGGCGCTGTGGTGGCCTGGCTCGCCTGGACGCTGCGCATCCGGCGGGTGGTCGTGCTCGACAACCTGCGGCTCGCCTTTCCCGAGAGATCGGGGGCGGAGCGGCGCGCCATCGCCCGCGCCACCTACCGTAACCTCGGTCGGATGGCCGCCGAGTTCCTGCTCTTGCGGCGCCTGGGTCGCGAGGAGCTCGATCGGATCTTCGTCTACGAAGGATGGGAGCGGTTTGAGGCGGCGCGCGCCCTGGGGAAGGGCGTCATCGCCTGCACCGCCCACTTCGGCAACTTCGAGGTGCTGGCGGCGGCGCACAACCTGCGCGGCGTACCGATCACCATCATCAGTCGGAAAATGGGGAGGGCGCGGGCGAACGACCTGTGGCGCCGCGCCCGGGCCCGCGCCGGCGTCGAGGACCTGGTGGTCGAGAAGGGCGAGACGCTGGGGGCGGCGCGCCGGGCGCTCGCCCGCGGGCGCGTGCTCGGGTACGTCATCGACCAGAACCAGCCCCTGCGGCGGGCAGTCTTCCCGACCTTCTTCGGCGTACCGGCCGCCACCTCGCCCACCCCCGCCGTCCTGGCGGCGAGGACCGGCGCGGCGGTCATCTTTGCCCTGGCGATCCCCCTCGGCGACGGCCGCCACCGCGTCGTGATCGAGGGGCCGCTGCGGCTCGAGGCGACCGGCGATCGACGGCGGGACGTGCTCGCCTTCATGCAAGACCTGAACGATCGGCTGGAGCGCCGGGTGCGCGCTCACCCGGAGCAGTGGTACTGGCTGCACCGCAGGTGGAAGACGCGTCCGGGAGGCGCTGACCCCGCGCGGCCGCGCAGGTCCCTGGGGCTCCTTGGCCGGTGATTCATTGACGATCCGCGCCGGGGCGCGGTAGGAAGGCGGCGCGATGCGCCGCCCGGCTGCCGTGAGCTCGATCGCACACCTTGTCCCCCTGCTCGAGCGGCTCCCGGGGGCCGAGGTGGTCGTGGCTGGCGACTACGTCGCCGACGAGTGGATCTACGGCGAGACCGAGCGCATCAGCCGCGAGGCGCCCGTGCTCATCGTCCGGTACGAGCGGACCGAGCTCAAGGCGGGCGGTGCCGGTAACGCCGCCCAGAACGCCGCCGCGCTTGGGGTGAAGGTGCGCGCGGTCGGGATCGTCGGGGACGACGCGATGGGCAAGGCGCTCCTCGAGCTGCTCGAGTCCTCGGGCGTGGACGTCTCCGGGATGCAGCGCCTGCGCGGCCGCGCCACCGAGTCGAAGACGCGCATCCTGGCGGGTGGGCGCTCGACGCGGCGCCAGCAGATGCTGCGGCTGGACCGCGCCCCCACGGTGACGATCCCTGCGGCCGCCCAGGCCCGGTTCCTGCGCGAGCTTCAGCGAGCGGCCCGCCATGCGCAGGCCGTGCTGGCGAGCGACTACGGCTCGGGCGCGTTCGGCTCCGCGGCCATCGACGTCCTCCGATCGCTGAAGCGGACGGGGCTCCCGGTGTGCGTCGACTCGCGCTACCACATCGTCGAGTACGCGGGCGTCACCATGGTGAAGCCGAACGAGCCGGAGCTGGAGGCGGCCACGGGGATCTCGCTCCAGGCGCCGGGGGGTCTCGAGCGCGCCGCGCGCGCCCTCCTGCGGCGGCTGGGCTGCGATCAGGTGCTCGTCACCCGGGGCCGGAATGGCATGTCGCTCTTCCGGAAGCGCGAGGCGACGGTCCACATCCCGGCGCACGGGGAGCAGGAGGCCGTGGACGTGACCGGCGCCGGCGACACGGTCGCCGCCAGCTATGGCGCGGCCATCGCGGCGGGCGCCAGCGCCGAGGAGGCGGCGCGCCTGGCCAACGTCGCCGGTGCCCTGAAGGTGACGAAGCTGGGCACCGCCGTGGTCTCGCGCGCCGAGATCCTGGCGGAGGTCGCGAAGGGCTGATGCCTGCCGCCTCCAAGCAGCTCCGCCTCGACGACCTGCCAGGCCTGAGGGCCGAGGCGACGCGGGCCGGGCTCACCATCGCGCTGGCGAACGGCGTCTTCGATCTCTTCCACGTGGGGCACCTGCGCTATCTGCAGGGCGCGAAGGACCTCGCCGACGTGCTGGTGGTCGCCGTGAACAGTGACGCCTCCGCCCGCGAGCTCGGCAAGGGTCCGGGCCGACCGGTCGTCCCGGAAGGCGAGCGCGCGGAGATAGTGGCGGCGCTGGGTTGCGTCGATCACGTCGTGCTCTTCGACACGAGGGACGTCGTCCCGGTCATCCGACTGCTCAGGCCGGACGTCCAGGTGAAGGGCACGGACTACACGCCGGAGACGATCCCCGAGGCGAGCGAGGTGCTCGGCTACGGTGGGCGGGTGGCGGTGGCGGGCGACCCCAAGGACCATTCGACCACGGCGATGCTGGAGGCGCTGAGACGGCTGAAGCGATGAGCGGGAAGTCCACATCCAGGGTTGGGTCCAGGTCCAGGTCTCCATGAAGGTCTCCGGGTTCACCTTCGTCCGCGACGCCGTCCGGCTCCGCTACCCGATCGTCCCGGCCATCCGCTCCGCGTTGCCGCTCGTGGATGAGATGGTGGTGAACGTCGGGATCTCGGGTGACGGGACCGTCGACCTCGTGCGCTCCATGGCGGATCCGCGGCTGGCGATCTTCGAGTCGCGCTGGGACGAGGCGCAGCTGGAGCGGGGGCGGGTGCTGGCGCAGCAGACCGACCTCGCGCTGGCGCGCTGCACAGGCGACGTCTGCCTCTACATCCAGGCCGACGAGGCGTTCCACGAGGACGACCACCCGGCGCTGCGCGCCGCCCTCCGCAGGCTGCACGAGGACGAACGGCTGGAGGGCCTCCTCTTCGAGTACGTGCATTTCTACGGGTCATTTCACACGGTCGGCACCTCGCGGCGCTGGTACCGGCGCGAGGTGCGCGCGTTGAGGAGCGGCATCGGCGTACGCTCGTGGAAGGACGCGCAGGGCTTCCGGGTCGGCCCGGGCGCGGGCGCCCGCAAGCTCCGGGTGGCGGAGAGCGGCGCCCGCGTCTTTCACTATGGATGGGTGAGGCCGCCCGAGGCGCAGAAGGTCAGGCTGGCCGAGTTCGAACGCCTCTACCGCGGCGACGCAGCGCGCGAGGGCAGGCTGGCGAGAGGGTTCGACTACGACCCGGGGGAGAATGTGCGTCGGTTCCAGGGCACGCACCCGGCGCCCATGGCCGCGTGGGTCACGCGCGAGGACTGGGAGTTCAATCCGAGGCCCCGCTCGCTCCGCCCCGGCCACCTGCGGGAGGACCTGCTCGACCTCTTCGAGCGCGCCACCGGGATCCGCGTGGGCGAGTACAGGAACTACGAGCTGGTGCGGTGAGCGCGGCGCCATGAGGATCCTGGAGCTGCTCAGCTCGCCGGTCTGGACCGGGCCCGCCGAGCCGATGGCGTCGGTCGCCGGATACCTGCGCTCGCGCGGGCACGAGGTCGAGGTGGCGGTGGATGCGCGCCGGCCGGGCGATCTGCGCGCGCGCCTGCGCGCGCTGGGTTTCGCGATTCGCGATGACCTCGCGCTCTCGACGAAGGGCTTCCCTCCCGCGCTCCTGGGTGACGCTCGGCGCCTGGCCGACCTGGGGCGCCGGTTCGACGTCGTGCACGCGCACTTCTCGAACGACCACGTGGCGGCGCTCGTCGGGCTCTGGCGGCGGCGGGAGCGGCCGCGTGTGGTCCGGACGGTGCATTCCGCGCGCTCGCTCCGCCGGCGGCTCATGCAGGGCTGGGCCCACCGGCGCACCGATGGCCTGGTGACGATCTGCGCCGAACACGCCCGGATCCTGGCCGAGCGGTTCCGGGTCCCGGAGGAGCGCATCCTCGCCACCGGCGGCGCCGTGGACGCGGAGGCGTTCCGGCCCGACGGACCCGACCTGCGCGGCGCGCTTGGCCTCGAGCCGGGCCAGCCGGTGGCGGGCATCGTCTCGCGGGTGAAGCCGGGGCGCGGCCACGCCGAACTCCTCGCGGCCTTCCGCACCGTCGCCGACCGGATCCCCGAGGCTCGCCTGCTCGTGGTGGGGCGAGGCGAAGGCCTCCCGGAGGTCCGGGAGCGCGCGGCGCAGCTGGGCCTAGAGCGCGAAGTCGTCTTCGCGGGCTATCGGACGGGATCCGAGCTGGCGGCCGCCTATCGCACACTAGACGTGAAGGTGCTCCTCGCGGAAGGAAACGACGGCACCTGCCGCGCCCTCCTCGAGGCGATGGCCTGCGGGCGACCGGGGGTGGGCTACCGATTTGGCGCGCCGGCGGAGACGATCCTCGACGGCGCGACCGGTGCCCTCGTCACGGAGGGAGACGTGCCGGGGCTCGCCGAGGCGCTCGTCGGCCTCCTGGGGGCGCCGGAGCGCGCCCGGGCGATGGGGGCGGCCGCGCGCGAGCACGTGCGCACGCACTGCACGGAGGCCGCTCGGGGAGAGGCTGTCGAGCGGTTCCTGCTGCGACTGCTCGAGCTGCCTCCAGCCGTGGTATGAGGCCCTGCAGAGGAGGGACCTCGATGCCACTCGCTCCCGAGCTGAAGGAGATCCTCGCCTGCCCCCGGTGCAAGGGCGATCTCGAATTCCACGAGGATCGCGACGAGATCCACTGCCTGCGCTGCCGGCTCGCCTTCGCCATCCGCGACGAGATCCCGATAATGCTCGTCGAGGAGGCAAAGCCCCTGGCCTAGAGGCGCCTTCTCCGGCGCATGCGCACGGTCGTCATCCAGCCTGCCTACCTCGGCGACACGGTGTTCCTCGGACCCGCCGTGCGTGCCCTGAAGGCGCGCTGGCCGGAGGGGAGGGTGGCGCTATGCGTCACGCCGCGTGGAGCGCCCGCGGCCCACCTCCTCCCAGGGTGCGACGAGGTCTTCGTCTACGACAAGCGCGGGGCGGATCGCGGGCCGAGCGGGCTCTGGCGCATCGCCCGGCGGTTACGTGGTTTCGAGCCGGAGCTCGCGCTCGTGCCCCATCGCTCCCTGCGCTCCGGGCTGCTCGCACGGCTATCCGGGGCGAGGCGCCTGATCGGGTACCCTCTCCTCTGCGACGATCGTCCGACGTTCGACGGGCAGCTCCGCTTCGTCGACCGCGCGCTCGACCTGGCGCGGCGTGCGGGGGCTCCGGGAGACCCGGCGCTCGCGCTGCACGAGCCCGCATCCATGCGCCCGTACGCGGAACGGGTGCTGGCCGGAGCTCGCCACCCGATCGTGGGCCTGGTGCACGGCGCCGAGTGGGCCACGAAGAAGTGGGGGGAGGGACCCTTCGCGGCGCTCGCGGGCGAGGTGAGCCGGTGGGGTGGCACGGCCGTGCTGCTCGGGGGACCGGCCGACCGCGAGGCGGGGCGACGGATCCAGGCCCTCGCGGGTGAGGGTGTGCGTGACACGACCGGCAACGCCATCGAGGAGGCGATCGCGGTCCTGACCCGCTGCGACCTCGTGGTGGGGGGCGACACCGGGCTCGTCCACTGCGCGCGCGCGCTCGGCCGCCGGGTCGTGATCCTGTTCGGGCCCACGGACCCGCTTCGGCACGCGTTCACCCCGCGCGAGACGGCGCTGAACCTCGGGCTGGAGTGCCAGCCCTGCCACGACCACGGCCCCACGCGCTGTCCGCTCGGCCATCACCGTTGCATGCGGCTCCTCGAGGTGCAGGCGGTCGCGGAGGCGGCGAGGGCGCTCCTGGAGGTCCCCGACGCTCCTTGACGCTCCCGGGCCCTGACGCTACGGTCCCTAGCTCCCCTTCGCACGCTCGCAGGGCCGACATGATCCGAAGCATGACCGGTTTCGGGACGGGCCACGCCGCGCACGGCGGCGAGGAGGTCCACGTCGAGGTTCGCTCGGTGAATCACAAGTTCTGCGAGGTGAAGGTCAGGCTCCCTCGCGAGATCTCGGCGCTCGAGCTGGAGATCTCCCGGCAGGTGAAGGATCGCCTCGCGCGCGGCGGCGTCGACGTGACGGTGCGGCGATCCGGGAGCCGTCCGTCCGTCGTTCCGCGCGTGGACGTGGCGCTCGCGGCCGAGTACGCCCGCGCGTTCCAGGAGATCCGCGATCGGCTCGGACTGCCCGGCGCTGTCGGACTGGCCGACGTCCTGGCGGCGGAGGGTGTGGTCGCCCTGGAGGAGCGGGCGGTCGTCGCAGAGGCGGCGCGGGTGGCCGTGAGCGGGGCGCTGGGTCAGGCGCTCGTGGAGCTCGGGGCGATGCGGGCTCGCGAGGGCGAGGCTCTCTCGCGCGACCTCGACGGGCGGCTGGCGCAGATCTCGACGCTCGCCGGCCGGGTCGAAGGGCTCGTGCCGACGGCGATCGAGCACTACCGTGGGCGGCTCCAGGATCGCATTCAGGAGCTCATGCGCGGCCACTCCGTCGACCAGGGCCGGCTGGCGCAGGAGGTGGCGCTCTTCGCCGACCGCATGGACGTGGCGGAGGAGATCACGCGCCTCCGTAGCCATGTCGAGCAGATGCGGGCCCTGCTCCGCGGCGACGAGCCGGCGGGCCGCAAGATGGAGTTCCTCGTCCAGGAGATGCACCGGGAGGCGAACACGATCGGCTCCAAGTCGCAGGGCGCCGACATCTCGGCGCTGGTGGTGGCGCTGAAGGCCGAGATCGAGCGCATGCGCGAGCAGGTGCAGAACGTGGAGTGAATGCCATGTCGCCGCCGATGCCCGGGCTGCTGCTCGTCCTGTCCGCGCCATCGGGTGCAGGCAAGACGACGCTCGCCCGCCGGTTCATCTCCAGGCACGCGGACGCCCGCTTCTCGGTCTCCGCCACGACGCGCGCGCCGCGCGGCGTCGAGCGGGACGGGCTCGACTACCACTTCGTCACGCCCGAGCGCTTCGCCGCGCTGGTGGCTGAAGGCGCGTTCGCGGAGTGGGCCGAGGTTCACGGCCAGCGGTACGGTACTCTCCGCGCCACGGTCGAGGAGGCGCTGGCGGCGGGCCGGATCGCGGTCTTCGACATCGATGTCCAAGGCGGCGGTCAGGTCAAGGCGCACTGGCCTCGGCAGGCCGTGACCGTGCTCGTTCTCCCTCCGTCGATCGAGGAGCTGGAGCGACGACTGCGCGGGCGGTCCACCGATGCGGACGAGGCGATCGCGCGCCGGCTCGCGGCTGCGCGCTCGGAGATGATCGAGGGGCTCGCGCGCTACGACTACGCTGTCGTGAACGACGTCCTCGTGGACGCGGAGTCGGCCCTGGAGGCGATCGTGGCGCGGGAGCGCGCCCGCCTCGCGGGCACCGAGGACCGGGCAGCCGCTGCGGTGGCGGATGGGCTCCGGACCGGCCGTCTGGATGCCAGGCGGTGGTTCATCTCTTGACGGGCCACTGTCGAGGGGGTAGAAGCAGCGCCCCCAGCCGGCAGATGCCCCAAACGGCTGGATATCTCAGGTAACGAAGCTTGACGGGGGGGGCGAGTGGGGGTAGAAGCAGCGCCCCCAGCCGGCAGATGCCCCAAACGGTTGGATGTCTCAGGTAGCGAAGCTTGACGGGGGGGGCGAGCAGGAGTAGAAGCAGCGCCCCCAGCCGGTAGATGCCCAAGCGGTCGGACATCTCAGGCAGCGAAGCTTGACGGGCGGGGCGAGTGGGAGTAGAAGCAGCGCCCACTCGAGGGGTTCCGAAACGAAGATGCTTCGGAATCGCCACTTGACGAACACCAGGGACCTGAGTTAAGAATAAGGGTCTCAGGTCAGGAAGGTCTCCGGAAGTTTCTTCCTCCGACCTTCTTGACGACGCTGGGAAGTGGAAGTAGATCACCTCCCCCTTGACGCAGAACGGTTGTCTTCGCGACTCCGCGGCGGTCAAGGCTCGGCTCGAGGAAGCGAACTCGAATCCGAGGGTGTAGCTCGGTCTTTGAAAACTGAATAGCAAGCATACGACGGAATGCGGTCCCGCATTCCTGCGAGTTTTGCAGACAAATAGTTCGAAACACACCATGTCGCGTTCCCTTGGTTAGCGGGGGTTCGTCCCCTGCCGAACAGGAGAGCGTGGCAGGGATCGAAATCTCTTAATTGGAGAGTTTGATCCTGGCTCAGAACGAACGCTGGCGGCGTGCCTAACACATGCAAGTCGAGCGAGAAAGCCCGCAAGGGTGAGTAAAGCGGCGCACGGGTGAGCAACACGTGGGTAATCTTCCCTGGAGCCCGGAATAACTCCCCGAAAGGGGTGCTAATGCCGGATAAGACCACGGGGACTCCGGTCCCTGCGGGAAAAGGTGGCCTCTGCATGCAAGCTATCACTTCTGGATGAGCCCGCGGCCCATCAGCTAGTTGGCGGGGTAACGGCCCACCAAGGCTACGACGGGTAGCTGGTCTGAGAGGACGATCAGCCACACTGGAACTGAGACACGGTCCAGACTCCTACGGGAGGCAGCAGTGGGGAATCTTGCGCAATGGGCGAAAGCCTGACGCAGCAACGCCGCGTGTGTGATGAAGGTCTTCGGATCGTAAAGCACTGTCGGGAGGGACGAATAAGGCGGCGGCTAACATCCGCAGCTGATGACGGTACCTCCAAAGGAAGCACCGGCTAACTCTGTGCCAGCAGCCGCGGTAATACAGAGGGTGCTAGCGTTGTTCGGAATTATTGGGCGTAAAGCGCGTGTAGGCGGCCTTGCAAGTTGGGTGTGAAAGCCCTCGGCTTAACCGAGGAAGTGCGCCCAAAACTACAGGGCTTGAGTACCGGAGAGGGTGGCGGAATTCCCGGTGTAGAGGTGAAATTCGTAGATATCGGGAGGAACACCAGTGGCGAAGGCGGCCACCTGGACGGATACTGACGCTGAGACGCGAAAGCGTGGGTAGCAAACAGGATTAGATACCCTGGTAGTCCACGCTGTAAACGATGAGCGCTAGGTGTTGTGGGTGTTGACCCCCGCAGTGCCGCAGCTAACGCATTAAGCGCTCCGCCTGGGAAGTACGGCCGCAAGGCTAAAACTCAAAGGAATTGACGGGGGCCCGCACAAGCGGTGGAGCATGTGGTTTAATTCGACGCAACGCGCAGAACCTTACCTGGTCTTGACATCCTAGGAACCTGCCAGAGATGGTGGGGTGCCCGCAAGGGAGCCTAGAGACAGGTGCTGCATGGCTGTCGTCAGCTCGTGTCGTGAGATGTTGGGTTAAGTCCCGCAACGAGCGCAACCCCTGCCGTTAGTTGCCATCATTCAGTTGGGCACTCTAACGGGACTGCCGGCGTCAAGCCGGAGGAAGGTGGGGATGACGTCAAGTCCTCATGGCCTTTATGACCAGGGCTACACACGTGCTACAATGGCCGGCACAAAGGGTCGCCAAGTCGCGAGACGGAGCTAATCCCAAAAAACCGGTCTCAGTTCGGATTGGAGTCTGCAACTCGACTCCATGAAGTCGGAATCGCTAGTAATCGCGGATCAGCACGCCGCGGTGAATACGTTCCCGGGCCTTGTACACACCGCCCGTCACA
>Ga0209342_10008681_pt1 | contig 10178 bp, 8 predicted proteins | sample RifCSP16_2_FD_184023 | JGI IMG/M metagenome (GOLD analysis project Ga0209342, IMG submission 184023) | Soil microbial communities from Rifle, Colorado - Rifle CSP2_sed 16_2 (SPAdes) (version 2) | ecosystem: Environmental > Terrestrial > Deep subsurface > Rock core/Sediment | place: Rifle... | reverse complement strand
TTCGGTGGACAAGGCGGCCGGGCTCCGCGAGCGCTTTGCACGCTTCGTCGACGGGCTCGGGCTTAAGGCCGCCGCCGCGCGCGGCGCGCAAATCCGCTACATGCCGCTGCCACGGGTGTCCGCGCTACGCGTGATCCTCACGGGGGACGCCGGCGGATTTGTCGGTCCCTGGAGCGGCGCGGGAATCGAGGAGGGGCTTGCCGCCTCCGAGGAGGCGGCTACTGTCTGCCTCGAGGCCCTCGACGAGGGCAACTTTTCGGCCGCAAGCCTTGCCCGGTTCGACGCGCGCTGCGCCCTCCAACTGCGCAGGCTTCGGGGGCGCGGCCAGTGGGTCAAGTTCGCGGACCGATTCACTCGCCCGGGCGTGCGCTTCCCCTACTGGGTCGAACGAATTCTGCGGGAGGCGGCCGGCCTCGACACCTCCTTCATCGCGCGGCACCGCGGCTTGTCGGCTGGCTTTCCGGCGCCCTAGGCCGGGCACTATCGCTTCCGACCCGCGGGGCCCGCCTTAAGGGGCCTTAGGCCAAGCGGCCGAGGCGAGGCGAAGACGGCCTCGGGGTCGGTGCGCCAAGTCTCGGGCTGCACATCGATGTAGAGTTCGATCTCGTTGCCGTCGGGGTCGAGGATGTAGAGGCTGTGCGTGACGCCGTGGTCCGTGGCGCCAACGACACGGACGCCCTCGGCCTTCAGCCTCTCGCTCATCGCGGCAAGTTCCTCGTCCGTCGTGCCGACCTTGAGCCCGAAGTGGTAGAGCCCGAGGCGGTGGCCCTGCGGGACGGGGCGCGCCTGCGGCCCGACCTCGATGAGCAGGAGCTCGTGGTGCGTGCGCCCCGACGAGAAGAGGGCCGCGGGCATCCCCTCGGGCGCCTTGACCTGCCTCCACCCGAGCACCTCGCCGTAGAATCGCGCGGACCTTTCGAGGTCCTTCACGTAGAGCACGATGTGCCCGAGCTCGTGGACGGTCACGGTGCCTCTCCCTTCCCCCTGGCCTGAGTCGCGGCCTCTTGACGACTCCCTTCAACCCTCAGGGCCCTTCGCTCCGAAAGGCTACGGCGGGACCTGGAGCTCGACGGCCTTCTTGCGCCGCAGGAGGATCTGCGCGATCTCGCGCGGCAGGGTGATCACGTCCTCGCGCTTGAGCCGGTAGACGCGGTTGTCGTCCCCCTCGAAGGGCGGGATGTCATCGAGGATCCGCAAGACGACCACCGGCGGCGCCTCGGGCGCGGGCGGCGGCGCGGCCGCCTTCGGCGGGGCGGCGGCGGCGGAGGGCACCGGCGGGGCCGGGTCGGCCCGCGGCGGGGCGGGTGCCGCACGCGGCGGCGGGGGCGCACTCCCGTGCACCCCCCCGCGCATCAGGGACTCGCGCGTCGCCTCGGCAAGTCCCTGGACATTCCTCGCGAACGCGAGCTCCTCGCCCGTCAGCCCCTTCTCGTTGAGCGGCCCCCCCTCAACGGCGGCAAACGCGAGTTCCGTGACCTTGCGCAGGCGCAGGAGCATGATCTCGCGCGCCATCTCCTCGAGGTTCCGGAACTGCCCCTGGAGGAGCACGAGCCTTGGGGACGGGCCCTTCAGGGACTCCTCGCCGAGCCCCTCACGCGCGTCGGCCACGTACGAGGCGAGCCTCTCGTAGAAGTCCTGCGGGACCTTCGTGAGCGCGCGCGTCGAGCGCTCACGCTTCTGGATCGAGTGGATCTCATCGTACGAAAGGGGCTCGGAGGGCGCCATCCCAAAAAACGCGATGCCGCTGACGCTACTTGACCCTTGCCACGCGCGCGGCGCCCCCGCCTTGCCAATGCGGCCGGCCGGCGCTTTCCAAACTTTTATCGGCCGACGTCCGCCCTTCCAAGCCCACGGAGGGAAGGCGTGCCGCGCGAGTTCGACGTGGTGTTCCTCGGCCGCTTCTTCCTGCCCACGGGCCCCGAAAACTGCTGCGTAGGCGTCCGCGACGGCCGGATCGTGAAGATCGCCAAGCAGCTTGCGGCCGACTACACGCTCGACTTCGGCCATTACCTCGTGCTGCCCGGCGCGGTCGACACGCACGTGCACTTCCGCGACCCCGGGCTCACGCACAAGGAGGACGTGAAGACCGGGTCGACGGCCGCCGTCTACGGCGGCACGACAACCGTCCTTGACATGCCAAACACGGATCCCCCCGTGCGCACGCACAGCCACCTCAAGGCGAAGTGGCAGGCGCTCCGCGACCGTTCGCTCGTCGACATCGGCCTCTTCTGCGAGGCGGCTCCGCAGACCGACTTCGAGAAGGCGAGCCAGCTTGCCTGCGGCTTCAAGGTCTACCTCGGCCCCACGACCGGCGAGCGGGGGTTCCGCTCCCTCGAGGAGTCGCGCCCCGTCGTCGGCGCGGCCCTCCAGAGCGGGAGGCCCGTGTCCGTCCACGCCGAGGACCCCTCGCTCCTCGTCTCGCGGCGCGGCGGCGCGACGGGCCTTGCCGACCACGCTGGCGACCGGCCCGCGGACGCCGAGTCCAACGCGATCTCGTGGCTTTCCGAAAACTTCGACACGCGCGGGATGAACATCGCGCACGTCTCGTCGGCGGCAGGCCTCGCGGCGGCCGAGGCGAGCCACTTCCTCGGCACCCTCGAAGCCACGCCCCACCACATGCTGCTCGACGTCGAGGTGACGGGGCTTGCAAGGCCTTCCCACGGGAAGGTGAATCCCCCCCTGCGCTCGAAGGCCGACCGAGAGGCGGTGATGGCGGCCGTCCGCTCGGGCAAGGCCGCGATCATGGCGACCGACCACGCGCCCCACACGCAGGAGGAGAAGGCGGCCGAGTTCGCGAAGGCACCCTCGGGCGTTCCGGGCGTCGAGACCATGCTCCCGCTCATGATGGCCCTCGGCTTTTACCGCCAGCTCGACATGCAGCGCGTCGTCGACGCCTGCTGCCGGCTGCCCGCCGAACGCTACGGCCTCCCCAAGGGCAAGATCGCCGAAGGGTACGACGCCGACTTCGCGGTCTTCGACCCCCGTGATGTCAAGCGCGTCCGCCCGGAGGCCCTCCACTCGAAGTGCGGGTGGTCGCCCTTCGGCGGGCTCTTCGCGGTATTCCCCGTCGCCGTGTTCTTGCGCGGAGACGAGATCATGGGCGATGGGCAGATCCGGCCGGCCAGGCCGCCGGGCCAGCTCCTTCGGCCCGCGGCGCCCTCGGCCCCGGAAGAGGGCGAGCCGGCTGAGCCCGACGCACATTCGGAGGAATAGCCCCGCGGGAGGCCCCCGCCCGCGCTCAGGCCAGCTTGTGCATCGCCTTGAGGTCCGAGGCGAAGTCGGAGAGGTCCTCGGGTACCTGCACGCCGCCAAGCGGCGCCCCGAAGGCGAGCCCCTCCTCCTTGTTCTTCTTCGAGCGCAGGGTCCAAACCTCGCCGTTGAAGGCCATGAGCCGGTCGCCGACCTCCGCGTGGCGCGTGTGGCCCCCCGGCTCCGGGAGCCCCTCGCGGTGGATGTCGCCGCCGTAGAGGTCGCGCCACAACTGCCAGGTGATGAAGGGTGCGATCGGCGCCAGGCCCCTGAGGACTGCCCGCAAGCCCTCGTGGAGCGTCTGGTGCGCGCTCGCATCTCCTGAATAGGCGCGCGACTTGGCCATCTCCAAGTAGTGCGGGGCGAACACGTTCCAAACGAACGAGCGCAGCTGCGTCGCGGCCTCGAAGAAATTGAAGTCGTCGTACGCCGCACCCACCTTTGCCACGACCGCGTCGAGCTCCCCCAAGATCCACTCGTCCGTCGGGTGGACCGCGCTCGGCCGCTCGTCCGCCGGGAACGCCGAGATGAACCGCGCGACGTTGTGGAGCTTCGTGAGGAACTTCTGCGCGCCCTGGATCCGCTCCTCGCTCACCCGGAAGTCGTCCCCGACCGAGCACTCCGAGGCCGCCCAGAGCCGGAAAGCGTCCGAGCCGTACCTCTCGATCACCTGGGACGGCTTGATCACATTGCCAAGCGACTTGCTCATCTTCTTGCCCTTCTCGTCCACCCCCATCCCGTGGACGAGCACGTGCTCGAAGGGCGGCTTGCCCGTGATGTGGAGGCCCCGCAGCGTCGAGTAGTAGAGCCACGTGCGCACGATGTCGCGCCCCTGCGGGCGGATCGACACGGGCCAGTGCTTCGCGAAGAACTCCGCGCCGTGTTTTTTCAGGATGAAAAGCGCCGAGCTCGAGGAGTCCATCCACGTGTCGAAAACGCGCTCTTCGCCCACGAACTCCGCGTTCCCGCAGGCCTTACAGGCCGCAAACGGGGCCTTCTCGAGCCACGGGCGGTAGTACGGGCCGGGGGGCGGCACGTGGGGGTCCCGGCATTTCGCGCAGTACCAGATCGGGATCTCCGTGTGGTAGAAGCGCCGCCTCGACACGGGCCAGTCGATCGTGATCGAGTCGATCCAGTCGAGCAGGAGCTGGCGGTGCCTCTCGGGGTGGAAGCGCATCTTGTGCGCGGCGGCTCGCAGCGCCTCGAGCTGGTCCGCTTGCTTCACGTACCACTCGTTCAGCGCGATGATCTCGACGGGCGACTTCGAGCGCTCGCAGACCGGCGTCTGCTGGTCGACAAACTTGCGGCCGGCCACGAGCCCCTTCTCGTCGAGGAGCTTGGCCATCGCCTCGCGCGCCTGCTTCACCGTGAGCCCTTCGAGGGGACCGGCCGCCTTCGTCATCCGGCCCTGCTCGCTGATCCCCGCGATCGGCTCGAGCTTGAGCTCGCGGAAGCGCTGGACGTCGGCCTGATCGCCGTAGGAGCAGACCATGAGCGCCCCGGAGCCGTAGTCCGGGTCCACGGCGGCGTGGGGCCTGACCTCGACTTCCCGGCCGTAGACCGGGACCCGCACCTTGTGGCCGTGCATCGACTTGTAGCGCTCGTCGTCCGGGTGAACGAGCACCGCCTGCGCGGCGCAGATGAGCTCGGGGCGCGTCGTCGAGATCACGACCGCGCCCCCGACGGGCCCCACGACCTCCCACTTCACGTCGAGGAGGACGGCCTGCCGGCCCTCGCGCAGGACCTCCGCGTCCGCGATTGTCGTGCCGCACACGGGGCAGTAGTTGTTCGGGCGCAGCTGCTCGACGACGAGGCCCCTGTTCCAAAGCTCGATGAAGACCGACTGCGTAAACGCACGGTACTCCGGCGAGTCCGTGAGGTAGCGGTGCGCGAAGTCCGCCGAGATCCCGAGGCGCCTTGCCGTGTCGTCAAGCGCCTGCGAGTGGACTTCGATCTCCTTCGCGCACAGCGCGAGGAACTCCGCGCGGTCGAACTCCCGGATCCTCTTGTTGTGCTTCTTCTCCACGACGAGCTCGATGTTGATCCCGTTTCGGTCAAGGCCCCACGGGAAGAGCACGTTGAACCCCATCATCCGTCGCGAGCGCGCGATCATGTCGATCAGCGAGTAGCCGGCCGCCGCACCGATGTGCCAGTCGCCCGACGGGTACGGCGGCGGCGTGTCGATCGAAAAGACGGGGCCGGGCAAGTGCGGGTCGAAGGCCACGGGGTGGCGGTTGAGCTCGCGCTCGGCGGCCTTCTCGAGTTCGACCGTCCAGCGCGTCGCCTGGATCTTGGGCTCGGGGGCCATCACCGCGAGGAACTCCGCGTGCCGCTTAAACGCTTCCGCCACGGGCCGCTTGGCCCCGACGGGCCCCTGGCGCACCCAGATCAGGCGTCACGGTCAGCCCAGCGGACCCACACTCGTCGACACGAAATCCCGGCGAACGCGTTGATTCTTTTCCCCGGACGATCCACAATTATGAACACGATAATAATAGAAAGAAACCGTCCCGATGACCACGGTGGGCGCGCAGGCCATCCTAGGCGGATTGGTCCAGCGGCGCGACCGAAGGCAGAAATACTAGCCTCGCGGCTTTCCGCCCCCGGGGGATGGGGTGGCCGTCGACCTCAACTACTGGCTCGAGCCCGCGCTGCGCGACCCCCGCACGTACGGCCTTTTCTTCCTGCTCGGCTCGTTCACCGTGGCGTCCCTCTCCGACATCCGGCGGATGAGCGCGCAGTCCGAGTTCCTGCACGTGTGGGTCCTTGCGCTCCTCTCGCTCTTCGTGCTCGATGTCTACCTCATGCGCGACGCCCTCTTCGACCGGTTCGTCGCCAAGTGGGTCGCAATCACCGTGCTCTCTCTCCTCTCGTACCGCGGCGTGGGCCTTTTCTTCAAGCTCGAATGGGGGGACGTGGCGGCGATCGCCGCCGTGTGCGGAATCCTATCCCCCGTCATGATCCCGATATTCTTCGTCCTGCTCAAGGTGGTGAATCTCGTGGCGTTGCCCATGCTCCGACCCTTCGGGAAGGGCAACGCCTACCCCTTCATGCCCGTCGTCACGGGCGCCACGCTGGCGTCCATCCCGCTCGCCTCGTGGCTTCAGGGGCTGAACCTCGTCATCTGACGAACCCCCCGGCCACGTCAGGTTCCCCGCCGAGCGTGATTATCCGAGGGTTTTGTGATGGGTATCACGCTGCCTTGACCTACTCGGGACCTTTCGAACCGCCTGGGATCCGCCTTGAACGGGACCCGCGAAACGCTCGACCTGGCCCTCTCCCAGCTCGAGAGGATCCTCGAAGGTCAGCTTCGGTCCATCGACAACCTCGCGACGAAAACGAGCGTGATGCTCGGGTTCGTCCTCACGACCCTCGGAACCGTTGTCGGACTCGGGCGCGACACCTTCGCCCCGCACGGCGCCGCCGCGTCCGCCTCGGTTGCCTGCCTCCTCGTCGCCTCCATGCTTCTTGTCCGATCGTACCGGGTGACCGTTTTTGACAACCCGCCTGACCCTGCCTTGCTCCTGGCGCTCGTCGGAAGGCCTCGGCGCGACGTGCGACGCGAACTGCTCGCGGCCCTTGCACGAGGCATCGAACGGAACCAACGCGCCCTTACGCGCCGTTTCCGATGGGTCAATGTGGCCATGATCCAAGCGCTGGTCGGCGTGGTTATATACGCCGTGGGGGTTGGATTCACGTGATGACGATCCGCTCACGCCTCGTTTGGATTGGGGCCCGCCTCTTCGCGCGGCCTCCCAAGAAGGAACCTTGGGACCCTTATGAAATCCTCGGGATTCCGCGCGGCGAGCCGATGGACTTTTACATGGTCGACGACGAGCGCATCATCCGGGCGGCTTTTGGCGCCGATGCGGTCCCGCGCTCGGCGCGCCGGCCTTGACGGGCCAGTCCACTTGACGAGCATGGCTTCAGGATCGATGAGGGGTCGGAACGCTCTTCACGGCTGGTGCCGTGCCCTGCGGGAGGCTCGAGGCGTCAATGCCAGCCCGTTCGCGCAACAGCCGCCTCGAACTCCTCGGCCCCCTCACGACGCACTTCATCCGCCGGTCGGGGAAGACCTCGCACTACCGCGAGTTCCTCTTCTTCGATGACGGCGACCTCGCCATTGCGGGGTACGACGACATGCACGTGAGCCGCCCCTTCCGGGTGAACGGCGAGCTCGTGTTCGATAAGGCGTTCAAGGCGTTCCGCACGCAGCGCAAGGGCGCCACGCACACGACGATCTCGATCTACACCGTGGATGACCGGTTCCTCGGGACCTATTCGGACACAACGATGCCATGGGAGGGGATTGTCCGATCCTCAAAGGGCGAGGGCTTCGAGACAACGATCGACGACCTCTACCTCGACCACTTCATTTTTCCGGACGGGCGGCGGTTCGTGCTAGACCTCGGGGAGATGTACGAGGGCCTCGCGGCCGGCACGATCAGCGCGCTAGAGGCTGAGCTCGCCCTCGAGACACTCGCCTGGATCGACGAGTCCGCGGGGCGTGGCACCTATCCGCAGCCCAACGGGTTGGGGCATCGCCCCGACCCCGCGCTGCTGCGCGACCTGCCGCACGCACAGGAATAACGGGCCGGCCCGGTGGCCGCCGTCAGTCGCCTGCGGTGTGGTCCTCGTCCAGCTCGCCTTCCGGGGGCCCCGGGGGCTCGTCCTCCGGCTTCTCCTCGATCCTCGGTTTGGCCGCCGCGTCGGCCGCCGCCTGCTTGCGCCTCTCGACTTCCTTCAGCATCCGCTCGACCTCCCGCGCGTACCCCAGCCCTTCCGCTACCTTGATCGCGAGGTTCGTCGCCTCCTCGTCCTCCGGGTCACCGGCCCTGTACTTCTGGATGTACCCCCAGGCCGCGCGGTGGTTGAGCAGCTTCTCGTGGGCCCCGGCGATATTGAAGAGCGCCGTGGGCTCCGTCGGGTCGATCGCGAGCGCGCGTTCAAAGGACTCGATCGCGCGGGCCGATTCCCCCGATTTGGCCTGCATGAGCCCGAGGTTCACCTGGACCGCGGCGTTCTCCGGCTGCGCCTTGGCGGCCTCCTCGAGGACATCCTTCGCCTTGGCCGTGTCCCCCTTCTGCGCAAGCAGCGCGCCCTTCGAGGTCAGCGCCTCGATGTCGTGCGGGTTGATCTTCAGCGACGTGTTGAGGCAGATGAGCGCCGTCTCGAGCTTCTTCAGCGACGCGTACACGTTCCCTTTGTTCTTCCAGGCCTCGGCGTACTTCGGGTCGAGGTCGATCGCCTTCGTGAAACAGTTGAGCGCCAAATTCGACATGCCCCTCTTCGTGAGCGCGTAGCCCTTGTTGTTCCAGGCGGTTGCGCTCCGGGAATCAGCGGCGAGGGCCTCGTCGTAGAGGTCGATCGCGCGCTTGAAGTCGCCCTCGGCGGAGTAGACGTTCGCCTTGCCAAGCAGCGCCTGGAGGTTGCCCGGCGAAAGGGCGAGCGCGCGGTCGTACGCCTCGACGGCGTCCCCAAACTCCTGGAGGCGGAAGAGCGCGAACCCGAGCGCGAGCCAGGCCGCCAGCGCTCTTTCGTCGATCCCGATGGCCCTCTTGTAGGCGGCCACCGCCGGCTCGAAGTTTCCAAGCGCGGTTTCCGCGTTGCCGAGGTTCGACCAGACGCCCGCGTCCTTCTCGTCGAGGTTCACGGACTTCCGGAAGGAGCGCGCCGCGCTCACGAAGTCCGATAGGACGAATTGCACGTTCCCGAGGTTCGCCCACGCGCGCGCTCCCTGGGGCTCGAGCTTCACGGCCTTGTCGAAGCACGAGAGCGCGTGGCCGAAGTAGCGCATCTGGTAGAGGACGGAGCCGAGGTTGTTCCACGCCTCGTGGCGCTTGGGCTCCTCCGCGAGCGCCTTGCCGTAGGCCTCCATCGCCTCGCCGAATTCGCCTTTGAGCTGCATGGCGCGCCCCTTCAGTTGGAACCCCATCGCGTCGGGCTTCACCTCGAGCGCGCGGTTGGCAAGCTCGAGGGAGGCGTCGACGCTGCCAAGCTGCAGGAGCGCGTTGGCGCGGCCCACGAGCGCGCGCCGGTCGCGCGGGTCCTTGTCGAGGCGCAGCTGGTAGGACTCGGCAAGCGGCGCGTAGTCCTGGGTGTCCTCGAGCGCGATCTCCCGGTTCCGGCGAGCCGTCTCGTTTCCCGGCTCGATCTCGAGCGCCTTCTCGTAGGCGCCCACGGCTTTCTTGACCTGCCCCATCTTTGCGTAGAGGTTGCCCTTGTTGATGTAACCGAGCGGCCACTTCGGTCGGAACTCGAGCGCGCGGTCGAGCGCCTTCTCCGCGAGCGGGTAGAGCTGCATCTCCGCGTAGATGTTCCCCTCGACCGCCCAGATCTCCGGGTCATTCTCCATGGAGTCGAGCGCGTGCGCGAGCGACTGGAGCGCCTCCTCGAAGGCCTTCAGCGAGTACTGGAGGAGCCCCTTGGCGCGCCACGCCTCGTGGTTGTTGTCGTCGAGCGCGAGCGCCTTGTCGTAGCAAAGGAGCGCCCCCGCGTTGTCGCGCGCGACGAACTTGCAGTCGCCGAGGCAGCACCAGGCGTCGATGTTCGTGGGAGTCTCCCCGAGGACCTTCTCGAAGTAGGGCCGCGACTCAGGCAGGCGCTTGAGCTCGAAGAGCGAACGGGCTTTGATGTAGAGGACCTCGGGCGTGGATCCCACCGCGAGCGCGAGGGAAGCCCAGTCGATCGCGTCGTCGAACTTCCGCTCCCCGTACGTGAGGCGCGCCTTGGCCGCGAGGACCGCGTGGGAGTTGCCGCCAAGCGCGATCGCGCGGTCGACCGACCGGTGCGCCTCGTCGAACTTGCCGGCCTTCTCTTTCAGGAGCCCGTCGACGAACCAGACCACGTAGGAGTCGGGGTGGCGCGCCCGCGCCTCGTCGAAAAACCGGGTGGCCTCCCCCTGCCCCGAAACGATGAGCGGGATGAGC
>Ga0209342_10008680_pt1 | contig 10179 bp, 8 predicted proteins | sample RifCSP16_2_FD_184023 | JGI IMG/M metagenome (GOLD analysis project Ga0209342, IMG submission 184023) | Soil microbial communities from Rifle, Colorado - Rifle CSP2_sed 16_2 (SPAdes) (version 2) | ecosystem: Environmental > Terrestrial > Deep subsurface > Rock core/Sediment | place: Rifle... | reverse complement strand
ACGTATCGGATATCCTTCCTCATCGGCCGGCTCCTTTCGCTTGTAGCTCTGCGCTACGGTCAGCTGATCGCGAGCGTAACCTACGGACTCGCGATGGGAGCCGGTCGTCCCATCCTGACTAGTCCCGGAGGAGAGCCCGGGTGAAGGCGGGGCGCGCGGGGGGTCGGGTTTGACCCACGGTAGGGGGAGACCTATCCTTCGGTTTCGGCCCCCGTCCGCGTCGCCCCACGCGGGGGCCGACCATCCATGCGGCGCGATACGCTCGTTCTCACCGTTGCCGGCATCGTCTTCGGCTTCGCGCTCGGCTACATGGGCGCGAACTGGGGCCTGGTGCCGCGGCCGCCGGCCGTGGCCGGCGCCACCGGCTCCGCCTCCGACCCCACGCCCCGCCCCGGGCTCGACCCCAACGAGGTGCGGGCCCTCGAGATGCTCGCCGCCCGCGAGCCCGGCAACCTCGAGGCCCGGATCGAGCTCGGCAACCTCCTCATGGACCACGAGCGGTGGAAGGAGGCCATTCGCTGGTACCGCGAGGCCCTCGCCCTCAAGCCCTCTCAGCCCGACGTCCTCACCGACCTCGGTGCCTGCCTCGTCCATTCCGGTCGGCCGGCGGAGGGCCTGGCCGAGTTCGACCGCGCGCTCGCGATCGACGGCAACCACCGCAACGCCCGCTTCAACCGCGGGGTCGCGCTCATGACCATGGGACGGCCGGCGGAGGCGGCCACGGTCTGGGAAGAGCTGCTGCGGCGCTCCCCGGACGACGCGCAGCTTCAGGGGCTGCGCGCGCGAATACAGGAGGCCCGCGCGGCGGCGGGGCAGGGCCGGCCATGATCCGCGGAATCGCCTTCCTCCTGCAGGTCCTCGTTTCGCTCCTTTTGGTGCGGCTCCTCCTGCGCTCGCTGGCACGGCTGTTCACGCCCGGCTCCTTGCGTCCGGCCGCGGGCCCGCGCCGGGACCGGGCGATCGAGGACCTGGTGCGCGACCCCATCTGTCACACCTACCTTCCGCGCTCCCGCGCGCTCCGCGCGGTGGTCGGGGGGCGGGAGGAGCACTTCTGCTCCACCGTCTGCCGCGACCGAGCCCTCACCGCAGGCACCCGGGCCTCGTGAGCGACGCTGGAGAGCCGCGACCCCGTTCGTGAAGCGCACGATCCTCCACGTCGACATGGACGCGTTCTTCGCGGCCGTGGAGCAGCGCGACCGGCCGGAGCTGCGCGGTCGTCCTGTCATCGTCGGCGCCGACCCGCAGGGAGGCCGGGGCCGGGGGGTCGTCTCGACCGCCTCCTACGAGGCCCGCCGCTTCGGCGTCCACTCCGCCATGCCCATCTCGGAGGCCTGGCGGCGGTGCCCGGACGGGGTCTACCTCCCGGTGGACATGGAGTCCTACGCGCGCGAGTCGGAGCGGATCATGGAGATGCTCCGCCGCTTCACCGACCTCGTGGAGCCGGTGTCGATCGACGAGGCCTTTCTCGACGTGACCGGGAGCGCTCGGGCGCTGGGGTCCGGGGAGGCGATCGCGAAGCAGCTCAAGGAGGCGATCCGGAGCGAAGCCGGGCTCACGGCCTCCGTCGGCGTCGCGGCCTCGAAGCTCGTGGCCAAGATCGCCTCCGACCTGCGCAAGCCGGACGGGCTGGTCGTCGTCCCTCCGGGGACGGAAGAGGCCTTCCTGGCCCCGCTGCCGGTGAGGCGCCTGTGGGGTGTGGGGCCGAAGATGGAGGAGGAGCTCGCGAAGCTGGGGGTCACGACCATCGGTGATCTCGCCGCGCTCGACCCCGCTCGGCTCGAGCGCCGGCTCGGGACCCACGGGCACGATCTCCAGCTCCTCGCCCGCGGGATCGACGAGCGGGAGGTGCTCTCGGAGTCAGAGGAGGCCAAGAGCCTCGGCCAGGAGCACACCTACGAGCGAGACACCGGCGATCCCGCGCGGCTCCGCGCGACGCTCCTCGACCTCGCGGACGCGGTATCCCGTCGCCTGAGGGCCCACGGCCTCAAGGCCCGAACCATCACCCTCAAGTACCGGGACGAGACCTTCCGCACCACGACCCATGCCCGGACGCTCTCGAACGCGGTCGATTCCGGCAACGAGGTCTTCGGCGCCGCCTGGCACCTCTTCCAGGAGGTGCACGGGACGCGCAAGGTGCGCCTGCTCGGGATCTACGCCTCGCACTTCGGCGAGGCGAAGGCCCAGCTCGACCTCTTCGCGGAGCCGGCGCGATCCTCGCCCGTCGACCGCGTACGCGACACCATCGCCCGCCGCTTCGGCGACGAGGCGATCACGCGCGCGAGCCTGCTTGGCCGGCGCGAGCGCCGCAACCCGTCGGACAAGCCTCCGGGCTAGCGGCCGCCCCGAACCTCGACGTCCGGGTCGAGGGCAGCGATCAGACCCTTGAGCCCGTACTTGTAAAAGCCGTAGCGGGCTTTCTTGTCCACCTCACAGAACAGCAGGACATTGCCCGGCTTCCCGATCGTGGGGGCCTTGAGCGCGCAGCTCTCCAGCTTCGGGGGCGAAGCCTTCGAGGCCTGACTCTGCTGGCTCTCGCGCAGACCGTCGAGTTCCGCCTTGAAGGTCGGGGCGGTGATCTCCAGCGCCGGCGTGTCATCGCTGCCGACCAGGGGACTGCAATTGTTCTTGATCTTCCACCGGATCACTCCACCCGCCACGACGCACACGGACGCCGGCGTCACGTCGGCGTGACACTTCTCGCCGACGGGCGTCAGCGTGATCACGGCCTTGACCAGAGGCGACCCTTCCACGCATCCCGAGACGATGTCCGACGTCACGCTCGGGGCGGGATAGGTGTCGCCCGCCGCGGCGGCCGAGGGGGCGTCCTTCTCGGGAGCGGGAGCCTGGCCACCCCCGGGCGCGGCACTGCACGCCGCCAGGGCGGCCATCATCAAAACGGCGACCAGGGACTCATGACGCACGTTTCACCTCCTTCGTGTGAAGCAGCTTCGCTTTCTCGAGCAGGGGCCGGAACCCGGGCAGCGCCCGGACCGCCGCGAGCTCGTCGTCCTGCTCGGCCAGGCTGGGGCTCGCGCCCAGCTCGAAGGCCTGCCCGAGGAGAGCGAGCGCCTGCTGCGGGTCGCCCACGAGGGCGTGCACCATCGCCACGCCGTACCGTGTGTCCGCGCTCGCCGGCCCGGCCTCCAGCGCCTGCCCCGCCGCGCGCAGCGCCTGCTCGCGCTCGCCGAGCTTGGCGAGGCAGATGGCCACATTCTTCAGCTGCCGCGGATCGCGGGGGTTGGTGCTCAAGGCGGTGCGGCTGAGGGTGATCGCCGCCCGCCAGTCCGCCCGGGCCCCGGCCGCGTCGCCCGTCTTGGCGCGGGCGTCGCCCAGGCTGCGCCTTATGGTGCCCGACACCGGCTCGAGGCGGACCGCCTCCTCGTAGGCCCGAACGGCGTCGGGTAGCCTTCCCCGGGCGTAGTACACGGACCCGAGATTGGCCCAGGCCCTCGCGTCGGGAGCGAGGCGGATGGCCTCGCGGTAGGGCGCGATCGCGCCGTCGAGGTCGCCCTGCATCATGCGCGACGTCCCGAGCATCTGGAACGCCCAGGCGTTGTCCGGCTGCAGCTCGGTCTGGCGGCGGTAGGCCGCGGCCGCCTCGCCGAATTGACCTTTTTGGAAGAGAACCCAGCCGAGCGCGTTGTGGTTCTCGCCGAAGCCGGGACGCTTCGCCAGGGCGCGCCGGGCCGCGTCGAGCGCGGCGTCTCCCTCCCCGGAATCCAGGAGGAGGTACGCGAGCTGCCGCAGGGCGTCGTCGGAGTTCGGGCGCAGGGCGAGCGCCTTTCTTGTTTCCTCGAGAGCCTCCTTGGGCTTCCCGCGCCCCCGGTAGATGACGGCGAGCGCGAGGCGTGCTTCCACGGCGTCGGGGGCGAGGCGGAGAGCCTCCTGCACGGCGTCGCGCGACCGGTCGGCCCACACGACCTCGCCCGTCTCCCGGTAGCGGTCCCAGCAGGCGCGCCCCAGCGCGGCGTGCGCGGTAGCGAAGCGCGAGTCCGCCCGCAGGGCGGCCTCCAGGTGCGCGACCGCGCGCTCGGCATTCCCCGGCCGGTCCACCCGGTCGAGCAGAGCGAGCGCGGAGATGTACTCCTCCCAGGCCGAAGGGCTCGCCGTGGGACGGGCGTCGATCCTCGCCCGCTCCGCGGGGGTGATGGAGACGCGCAGCGCGTTCGCGACGCCGTCGGCGACCCGCGACTGCAGGTCGAAGAGCTGCGGGAACGCCCCGTCGAAGGTCCCGCTCCACTCGACCACGTTCGAGGGGCTTCGCACCAGGCTGAGGCTCACGCGCAACCGCTCCTGTGAGCGCTGGAGGATGCCGTCGAGGAGGTAGCTCGCGTCGAGCTGGCGCGCGATCGCGGGGAGGTCCTGCTTACGGCCGCCGTAGGCGAGGGTGGCGGGTCGGGACAGCACCTGGAGGCCGTCGATCTGGCTGAGCGACGTCACGACGACCTCGGCGATGCCGACCGCGGTGGCGTCATCCTCCTCCTGGCCGGTGAGGTTGGTCAGGGGGAGAACGGCGACGACCGGCGGCCGGCCGGACATCGACCGGGCGCCGGGCGCACGGCCCTCCCACCACCGCGCGCCCGCCCAGGACAGCACAAGGGCCACGAGGCCGGCCGCGCCGGCGAGGGCGGCTCCGCGCCACGGCAAGCGGCGCCCCGACACCGTTGCTGGCGTGCGGCCCGAGGAGCCGGAGCTGTCCACCTCGGGAAGGCGCTCGCGCACGTTGCGGAGCTCGCGGGCGAGGTCGAGGGTCGAGGCGTAGCGTTCGGAGGGGTCCTTGGCCAGGCAGCGCTCGATCACCCAGCGCGCGGGCGGGGGCAGCGACGGGTTCAGCCGAGCGATCGGCTCCGGGTCCGCCTCCATGATGGCGGTCAGGGTCTGAGGCGGGGTCTCGCGGTGGAACGCCTGCCGCCCCGTGACCAGCTCGTAGAGGATCGCGCCCAGCGTGAACTGGTCGGTGCGGTAGTCGACCGGATGACCCCGCGCCTGTTCGGGCGACATGTACCCCACGGTGCCGAGGACGACCCCGGCCGCGGTCTGCGGGGACGGGGGCGTCTCCGGCCACGTGGGATGGCTGGAGTCGAACCACACCTCGCCGCCGCCCACGCCCTCCGCCCGCAGCTTGGCAAGGCCGAAGTCCAGGATCTTGACGAAATTGTCTCGGCTGACCATCACGTTCTCGGGCTTGAGGTCGCGGTGGACGATCCCCGCCCCGTGCGCCTTGGCGAGCCCGTCGGCGATCTGGGCGGCGATGTCGAGCACGCGTCCCGTGGGCAGGGGGCGTCCTCGCCCTATCTCGCGGAGCGTCTGCCCCTCGACGAGCTCCATGACGATGAAGGGGAGCCCTTCCGCCTCGCCGATCTCGTGGATGGTGACGATGTTCGGGTGGTTGAGCGAGGAAGCCGCCTGCGCCTCCTGCGCGAAGCGGGCGAGCCGTGTGGGGTCCTTGGCGAAACGCTCGGGTAGGAACTTGATCGCGACCTCGCGCCGCAGATCCTGGTCGCGTGCCCGCCAGACCTCCCCCATCCCCCCCGCGCCCAGCTTGTCGAGGAGCTCGTAGCGCCCGAACCGCATGCCGGCCAGGGGAGGCATCGGCTTCTCTTTGTTTCGGAAAACGCAGACTACGCCCCCCGAACCCTGCGGGTCAAGCGGTTCCGGGCAGCAGTTCCGGGCGCTCACCCCGACGGCGGGGGCTCAGGAGTAGAGCGCGGCGATCGCGTCGCGGTACTTCTCGTGGATGGCCCGCCGCTTGAGCTTCAGCGTCGGCGTCAGCTCGCCCTCGTCGACGGAGAGCTCTCTCGACAGGAGGTCGAACTTCTTGATCGACTCGAAACGGGCGAGGCCCCGGTTGACCTCCTCGACCTGCTTCTCGATATGGGCCTTGAAGACGGGACAGCGCGCGGCCTCCGCCGTCGTGCGCGCCGAGCTCCCCGCCATCGCCGCCTCCTCCGCGACACGCCCCGGGTCGAGGGTGAGCAGCGCCACCACGTAGGGACGGCGATCGCCGATCGCCACCGCCTGGGAGACGGCCGGGATCTGCTTGAGCCGGCCTTCGAGGTGCTGGGGGGCGATGTTTTTTCCCCCGGAGGTGATGATCAGCTCCTTCTTGCGGTCGGTCACCCTCAGGAAGCCGTCGGCGTCGATCTCGCCGACGTCCCCGGAATGGATCCACCCCTCGGCGTCGAGCGTCTCCCGTGTGGCCTCGTCGTCCTTGTAGTAGCCCTTGAAGACGTGGGGGCCGCGTATCAGGATCTCGCCGTCCTCGGCCGTCCGGAGCTCCGTCCCGGGGATGGCGAAGCCCGCCCTGCCCGTGCGGTAGCGCCCGGGCAGGGAGATCGTTGCGGGCCCGGTGCACTCGCTCATCCCGTAGACCTCGTAGATCGGGATGCCGAGCGAGAGGAAGAACTCGAGCGTCTCGAGCGCGATCGGGGCGGACGACACCGCGCACATGTCCGCCTGGTCCAGCCCCAGCCGCGCGCGGACCTTCGAGAAGACGAGGCGGTCGGCGAGACGGTAGGTCCACGGCCGAGAGCGACCCTGCTGCTCCGCGTACCCGGCCCGAAGACCGACCCCGCGCGCCCAGGCCGCGATCCGCCGCCGCCGCGGGCTCGCCTGTGCCCCCGCGGTCTGGACCGCCGCCTGCACCTTCTCCCACACACGCGGGACGGCGAAGAAGAACGTCGGGCGCACCTCGCGCATGCCCTCCCCCAGCTTCTCCAGGCTCTCGGCGAAGGAGGTTGAGGCGCCGAAGGCCATCGGCCCGTGGAGCGAGACGACCTGCTCCGCGATGTGGGAGAGGGGGAGGTAGCTGATGACGCGGTCGCCGGCCCGGAGGCGCACGAGATCGGCGACGCGGGCCGCGGTCCAGGTCACGTTGCGGTGGGTGAGCATGACACCCTTGGGCGTGCCCGTCGTTCCCGAGGTGTAGATGAGGGTGCAGACGTCCTCCGGCTTCTGCGCGGCGAGACGGCGGTCGAGTTCGGTCTCGGGGACGGAGTTGCCTCGCGCGAGGAGCTCGCGCCAGGGCAGGACGCCCTCCCCACCCGGCGCCGCCTCGTCCATGGCCACGATCGCCCGCAGGCGAGAGAGCGCGGGGCGGACCTCGAGGAACTTCTCGAGGTGCTCGCGGCTGTCGACCACGACCACCGCCGCCTCCGCGTGGTCGGCGATGTAGCGGCACTGCTCGGGGGTGCTCGTCGTGTAGATGCCGGTGGGCAGCCCGCCGGCCGCGATCGCGGCGAGGTCGGCCACGAACCACTCGGGTCGGTTGCCGCCGAGGATCGCGACCCCACGCCCGGGCTCGAGGCCGAGCTCGATGAAACCGCGGGCGGCGCCCCGCACCTCGTCGCGGTACTGGCGCCAGGTCGTGGTCTGCCACTCCCCTCCACGCTTCACGCACAGAGCTGGGCGATCGGCGTTGGCGCGGGCGGTGGCTTCGAAAACCTCGATGACGGTCTCGGGCATGCGGGCCCTCAGGCTGGCTCCGACAGTTCCGGGCGACGGTTGTTTTCAAGACTAGGGGCGCGACACGTCGTCTGTCAATGAGGCGGCTCCGCTCCGGGCGCGGTCTCTCAGCGGGGCGAGGATATACTGCGGCTCCTTGATTCGGAGCCGTCCCGCCACAATGCTTCCCCCCCTACGCGGGGAAGGACAGGGTGGGGGGTCGATAGGAACGGACCAATGCCGCGCCGCGCCGCCGCCGTCGCTTTCGCCCTGATCGCGGCCTCCGCCGGGGCCGACGAGCCGGCCGATCTCGTGCTGACGGGCGCCATGGTGCACACCGTCGACCCGAAGCGACCGCGGGCGGAAGCGATCGCCATCCGCGGGCAACGGATCGTCGCCGTGGGCTCGAACGCCGAGGTACGCGCCCGGATTGGCCCCGCGACCCGCGTCCTCGATCTCGCCGGCCGCACCGTCCTCCCCGGCTTCAACGACTCCCACGCCCACCTCCTCGGCATCGGCTTCGCGCGCCTGGACGTCGACCTCATCGGCGCCCGGAGCTACGGCGAGGTCGTCGAGCGGGTGGCGCGGGCGGTGAAGACGCGAGCGCCCGGCGAGTGGATCCAGGGCCGGGGCTGGCACGAGGAGAAGTGGAGCGAGCCGCCGCCGGGCGCCGTTCGCGGCTTCCCGACCCACCCGGCGCTCTCCGCGGTCTCGCCCGGGAACCCGATCGTGCTCGAGCGGGCCGACGGTCACGCCGTGCTTGCCAACGCGAGGGCGATGCTCCTCCGTGGCATCACACGCGAGACGGCCGCGCCCGAGGGCGGCGAGATCATCCGCGACGCGGAGGGCAACCCTACCGGGGTCTTCGTGGACGGCGCGGAGAGCCTCGTGAGGCCTTCGGCGCGGACGGGGCCGGAGACCCGCCCCGCGCTCGAGCTCGCCATGGACGAGTACCTCGAGAAAGGCGTTACCAGCCTCACCGATGCGGGGGCGGACCTCGACACCCTCGCCCTCTATCGCGAGTACGCCGCGGCGGGGCGGCTGCGGATCCGCATCTACGCGATGGCGGGGGGGTATTCGACCATGCGCGCGCTTGGAAGGCCCGAGATCGGCCTCGGCGGAGGCCGGCTCACGATCCGGGCGGTCAAGCTCTACGCCGACGGCGCCCTCGGCTCGCGGGGGGCGGCGCTGCTCGCGCCGTACGCCGACGACCCCGGGAACCTCGGCCTCCTCCGGTCCTCGCCCGAGGAGATCCTCGAGGTCGCGCGCTTCGCGCTCCGCCACGGCTTCCAGATGGGCACCCACGCGATCGGCGACCGGGCGAACCGGATCGTCCTCGACGCCTACGAGAAGGCGTTCGCGGAGACACCGCCCGCCGCCGACCCACGCTTCCGCATCGAGCACGCACAGCACCTCAGCGCTGCCGACATCCCGCGTTTCGGCCGCCTCGGCGTCCTCGCCTCGATGCAGGGCATCCACTGCCCCTCGGATCGCCCCTGGGCCCCGAAGCGGCTCGGCATGGCCCGTGTCACCGAAGGCGCCTACGTCTGGCGGAAGCTCCTCGATGCTGGCGCGCGGATCATCAACGGGACGGACGCGCCCGTCGAGGATCTCTCGCCGATCCAGAACTTCCACGCCACCGTCACCCGCCGCGACGCCTCCGGCCAGCCCCCGGGGGGATTCGACCCCGAGGAGAAGCTGACGCGGGAAGAGGCCCTGCAGACGATGATGCTGAACGGTGCGTTCGGGAATTTCGAGGAGACCGAGAAGGGCTCGATCGAGCCCGGCAAGCTCGCCGACCTGGTCGTCCTCTCGCAGGACATCCTCTCCGTCGCCGACGACGCGCTCATGAAGACGGAGGTCCTGGCCACCATCTTGGACGGCCAAGTCCTCTACGAGAGGCGCTGACTCGAGAATGAAGCGGGTCGGGAGGGTTAACGATGCGCAATCGTGTCGACGACGTCGCGCAGGACCTGTCGGTTCTTGTCGAGCAGACAGCGCCTCGACTGCAGGCGATCAGCGAGGCGGACAGCTTCAAGACCCGCGGGCCGGGCAGCTGGTCTCGGAAACAGATCCTGGGTCACCTCACCGACTCCGCGCTCAACAACCTCCACCGCTTCGTGAGGGCGCAGCAGGGGGGCGAGCTGACGTTCCCGGACTACGACCAGCCGTTCTGGGTGGAGAGATGACTACGTGAAGCACCTCCGACACCATCTGGAGCAGATCCTCGACCCGGAAGCGTCGGCGGGAAAGGCACATCCGCCGTTTGCCTGACAAGGGAGGGCTCGCCGATGACGGCCTTCAGGCCGGTACCGCTCAAGCCGCTCGTGTCCCTGGAGGCGCTCGAAGCGCTCGACATCCGAGTCGCGTCATCGACGGAAAGCCCAGTAGGCGAGCGGTCCGGAACCGAAGAGAAGGGCGAAGCCTGCCGCCTGAGTCCTGCTCAATCCGCCCTCCGGGCGCAGTGATCCGAAGACCATGAGGCCAGCGAGCACGACGCTCGGTACGATCACCACCAGAACACCCACCGTGGGAAGGGGAATCCGGAAGCCGGTGCCGTCATCGCCCTCCGCCTTACGGGATCGCAAGCGGATCAGCGACGCGTAGATCAGCATATAGGCGAGGACCTGCACCAGCGCGTACAGCCCCGTGAGCTTCGTGAAGGGCAGGCCGCAGAGCGCAGTGAGGACGACGGCACCGGCAAGCAGGGACACCCTGGGCGTTCCGAAGCGCGGG
>Ga0209342_10008678_pt1 | contig 10179 bp, 10 predicted proteins | sample RifCSP16_2_FD_184023 | JGI IMG/M metagenome (GOLD analysis project Ga0209342, IMG submission 184023) | Soil microbial communities from Rifle, Colorado - Rifle CSP2_sed 16_2 (SPAdes) (version 2) | ecosystem: Environmental > Terrestrial > Deep subsurface > Rock core/Sediment | place: Rifle... | reverse complement strand
TGGCCGTCGCCAGGCCGATGCGCAGGCCGGTGAAGCTGCCCGGCCCGGTGCCCACGATGACACCGCTCAGTCCGCGCTTGTCGACGCCCGCCTCTGCTAGCAGCTCGTCGAGGCGCTGGAGCAGTTCCTCGCCGTGATGGTGGTGGCTCTGCCAGCGGCGCTCGGCGATGACCGCGCCGTCGGGCCGCGCAATGGCCACCACGGGCATGCGCGTCGCCGTGTCGAGGACAAGGATCATCGGCTCGCCCACGCCCGTGCGGCGACAAGGTAACGCTCGTGATTGGCCTGGCGGGCTTCGACCGTGATCGTGCGCTGGTCGTCCACGCCCACCTCGATGCGCACCACGAGCCGCTGCGTATCGAGGCGATCTGGCAGTCGCTCGCCCCATTCGATCAGCGTTACGCCGTCCTCCTGGCGCTCGTCGACCAAGCCGCCGGCGAGCGCCTCCTCGGCACCGGTCAATCGATACAGGTCCTGGTGGAACAGTGGCAACCGGCCGGCGTACTCGGCCATCAGCGTGAAGCTCGGGCTGTTGACCACCTCGCCCACCGCGAGCCCGACCGCGAAGCCCTTGGCGAACTGGGTCTTGCCCGCACCGAGCGGGCCGACCAGCGCGATCCGATCACCGGCCGCGGCGACACCGGCGAGCGTCGCGGCGAAGTCGCGCGTCTGCTCGGTAGAGTGGGTCGTGACGGCGAACGAGGCCGTCGCCGAGACACCTGACGAATGAACAGTCACCCCTTCACGTTAAAGGAGAGCGCCGTGAAATGGGTTACGCGTGAACATCCAAGAACCGACCGCATAGCTTGTCCGTGGCTCATACGCCGGTTCGTGGATCCAGAAGCCCAGATCGTTTACGTGCCTCGTGAAGAGGTGCTCTCATACGCCGAGCGAGAAGGTGCGATCAGCTTCGATGCGCCCGGAGCGGTCTACACCCATCGCGACGGCCGCTGTACGTTCGAGGCGATCATCGACGAGTACCGCATCACGGACCCCGCCGTGCGAATCATGGCCCGCGTGGTTCACGGGGCGGATGTCGCAGAGGACCATGACGCGACGCCGCAGTCGCCCGGGCTGATGGCCATCGCCGACGGCTTTGCCATGCTCGGGCTCGACGATCAGCGACAGCTGGAACTGGAGCTGCCGGTCTATGACGCGCTCTACGCCTGGGCGCAGGGCGAAACGTCAGCGGCGAAGGCCTAGCCGGCGGTCAGGCGTCGCAGCCGGGTTCCTCGTCCATCTCCTCGAGCCGCTCGATGAGTCGCTCGATGCCGCCGTCGTCAGCCAGGACGCGACCGATGGCGTCCGAGCCGCTGCCGAAGATGGTCCGCAGCACGGGGTCGAAGAACAGCATCGCCTGGCTGCCCAGGGCTCGGTACGGCCGGCTGGCCTCGAGAAACATCATCGCCGGGCCGGTCATGCCATATAGCTGGATCTCGCGCGCCAGGGATTCGACCGGGTCCTCGAAATTCAGCCCGTTGGCTGAGCCCGCTTCGCTCATCGATCTCCCTGGCCGTGACGGCTCTTAAGCGTTTGCGCGGGCCTCTCCAGCCAGAGTCCGCAGGCCCTTTAGTACCGAGTCGGCATGGTACACCCGGGGTAACCGGTATGCCATGCTTGTGACCACTTCCCACGGAATCGTGGTGCGCAGTCGCGCCAGCTCGTTTGTCGCGATCTGAGCGCCGTCCTGCCTGCCGATCAGGACGAACTCGTCGTCGAGCTCGACGCCCGGCACATCGGTCACGTCGGCCATGACCGCGTCCATGGTGACGCTGCCGATCAGCGGCACGCGCACGCCGCGGACCAGCGCGCAGGCGAGCGGTGATGACGATCGCTGCCAGCCATCGCCGTAGCCGACGGGCAGCGTCGCGATGCGCGACTCGCGCTGGCTGACCCACAGCCCGCCGTAGCTGACCGGCGTTCCGGCCGGGAAAGTCTCGACGCGCAACGGGCGGCACTTGAGCGCCATCACCGGCCGCAGCGCCTCCGCCGCGGCGTGGGCTGCCGGTGAGAGCGGGAAGTCGGCCGGCAGCAGTCCGTACAGGGCCAAGCCGACGCGCACGCCCTCGTAGTTCGGCACGCGGCTGGCGAACAGGCCGCCGGTCGCGGACAGGTGGCGCGGCGGAACGACGATGCCGGCCTCGCGCAGCGCCGCCGTCGCCCGTTCGAACGCGGCGTGCTGCGCGGCACTCACGGCCGCGTCTTCCGAGCGCGCCAGGTGCGACCACAGCGCGGCCAGGCGCACGCCCGACGTGGACGCGATGCGGCGCGCGATCTCGGGCACGGAGTCGGGCTTGAAACCGCCGCGCGCCAGTCCGGTCTCAACCTCGAGGTGGACGAGCAGCTCGGCATCGGTGGCGCGGTCGGCGGTCCAGCGTTCGAGGGTGGCGATCGTGGTCGCGCGGTCGGCGGCGACGATCTCGAAGCGCGAGCGCGCGGCGCGGGCCGCGTCTGGTGCCGGGATGGGGAACAAGATCAGAATGGGCAACTGCACGCCCGCGCCGCGCAGTGCCGTGGCCTCGTCGATGGAAGCGACGCACAGCCGATCCGCGCCGGCCGCTTCGAGGACGCGCCCGACCGGCACCAGGCCGTGGCCGTAGGCGTCGGCCTTGACCACCGCGTTGAGCGCCACGCCCGGCTCGAGCAGGCCGCGCACGGTCCGCAGGTTCGACGCGAGCGCGTCCTCGTCGATCTCCGCCCACAGCCGGCGCGGCAGCGGCGGCAGACCAGCCGCGGCCAGCCGCTCGTCGATCGAGAGGCGCGTCACCTGGGGCCTTGCGCGACGAGCTCGCGTCGCGCGAGCGCGATCTCGTACGGCAGATCAGAGGCCAGCAGGCCCGAGTCGCCCACTCGCTCGCTCACCCGTTCGGCCGCCCGACCGTGCAGGTAGACGCCCAGGCAAGCGGCGTCGAACGGCGCCACTCCCTGCGCCAGGAGCGAACCGATCGTGCCAGCCAGCACGTCGCCGCTGCCCGCCGTCGCGAGAGCGGCGTTGGCAAACGGCGCGCTGGCCGTTCGCCCGTCCGGCGCGGCGACCACCGTCCGCGCCCCTTTGAGCACGACGACCTGGCCGAAGCGCTCCGCCGCCCGGGTCGCCGACGTCAGCCGCTCCCCATCCGAGGCACCCGCTGGCGTGCCCATCAACCGCTCGAACTCGCCCGGGTGGGGGGTCAGGACGCATTCGCGTCGAGCGGCGCTCCACCATTCTCCGCTGCGCGACAGGAGATTGAGCGCGCCACCGTCGACGACCATCGGCGATCCTTCGCGCGCGACCAGGCCGACCACCAGCTCGCGACTACCCTCGCTCTCGCGCAGGCCACATCCGACCACGAGAGCGTCGGCCGACTTGGCGTTCAGGGCATGGCCCGACTCGCGCGGGTCGATGTCCAGGCCACCCTCGGTCTCGGGCAGGCCGATCGTGACCAGCTCCGGCACGCGCCCAGCGACGACCGGCTGGAGCGACGCCGGGACGGCCAACGCCACGAGCCCGGCACCGGCACGCGCCGCAGCCATTCCGCACAGCAGCGCCGCGCCGGCATAGTCGAGCGAGCCGCACACGCAGACCAGCGTGCCGAAGGTGCCCTTGTGGCCGTCGGCGTCGCGGATGGGGACGAGCGGCGCGCAGGTCGCGGCAGAAAGATGCATCTTGTCTATTGTCGGCGCGCGTCTTTCTCCAGGTCACGCAATCGCTCCATGCGCGCCAGCAACTGGCGCTCGCGCGCCGCGAGGCGCTCCTCGATGTCGGGCGGGAAGATGTACGCGCCACCCTCGGTCCGGATGCCGAACGCGATCGCCACCGCGTAGTCGCCCTCGTGGCTGATCGAGACGGCGATGCGGCCCATGCCCAACTGCTCTGCGCGAGCCAGGGCGCGGCCGTGCAGACGCACCGTCGGCGCCCCGGTGGGCAGGCGGACGATCTCGATGTCGCGCCAGCCCACGCCGCGCACGCCCAGGCCGAGCACCTTGGACACGGCCTCCTTGGCCGCCCAGCGGCCGGCGAAGTTCTCCGGGCGGTTGCGCACGTAGCGCTGCTCGGATTCGGTCAGCACCCGCTTTCCGAAGCGGTCGCCGAAGCGGCGCAGCGCGCGGGCGATGCGCTCGACCTTGATGATGTCGATGCCGAGCTCGCTCGTGCCCTCCGGCACCGGGGGCCCTGCCATCGCCGACGCGGCTACTCGACCGTCACCGACTTAGCCAGGTTGCGCGGCTGGTCGACATCCGTGCCGCGCGCCACGGCGGTGTGGTAGGCGAAGAGCTGGAGCGGGATGACCGCCAGGATCGGGCTGAGCTCCTCGATCGTCTCGGGCACCCACATGATGTCGTCGGCATAGTCGGTCATCTTCTCGTCGCCCTCGGTCGCCACGGCCAGCACGCGCGCGTCGCGTGCGCGGCCCTCCATGACGTTGCTGATCAGCTTCTCCTGGACCGACGAGCGCGTGGCGATGGCGACGAGCGGAACCTCGGCGTCGAGCAGCGAGATCGGCCCGTGCTTGAGCTCGCCCGCGGCGTAGCCCTCGGCGTGGACGTAGCTGACCTCCTTGAGCTTCAGCGCGCCCTCCAGCGCGACCGGATAGGTCACGCCGCGGCCGACGAACATGAAGCCACGCGAGTTGACGTAGCGCCGCGCCAGCTCGCGCGCCGGCTCGGCCAGCACCAGCGCCCGGGCGGCCTTGTCGGGCAGCGCGCGCAGCTCATCGACCAGCTGCCGCTCGCGCTCGCGCGGCAGACGGCCGCGCAGCTTGGCCATCGCCGCCGCGAGCAGGACGAGCGTCGTGACCTGGGTGGCGAAGGTCTTGGTGGCCACGACCGCGATCTCCGGCCCGGCCTGCAGGAAGAGCACCGCGTCCGCGTCGCGGGTGATGGCCGAGCCGACGGTGTTGGTCACGGCGATGATCGGGCAGCCCTGCGCCCGGGCGTAGCGCGTGGGCGCGATGGTGTCGGCCGTCTCGCCCGACTGGGTCACGGCCACGACCAGTGTCTTGCGGTCCAGCGGCGGCGGGCTGTAGCGGAACTCGGAGCCGATGTTCCAGCGCGCCGGCATGTGCAGCCAGTCCTGGAAGACATAGGCGCCCACGGCACCGGCGTAGTTGGCCGTGCCGCAGGCGACGAACTCGACGCGATCGACCTCGCGCAACCGATCGGAGAGAGGCTCGAGCTCGTCGAGCTCGATGGTGTGGTCGTGCACGCGTCCGGTGATGGCGGCGCGGATCGCCTCGGGCTGTTCGTGCATCTCCTTCAACATGAAGTGCGGGTAGCCGCCCTTCTCGGCCTTCTCGATCGACCAGTCGATGGTGTGCACGAGGCGCTCGCGCGGCTCGCCGTCGACGCCGGTGACGACGACCGAACCGGCAGTGATGTCGGCCACGTCGCCCTCGTCGAGGAACAGCACCCGGCGGGTGTGAGCGAGCACCGCGGCCACGTCCGAGGCGATGAAGTTCTCGCCCTCGCCCAGGCCGACGATGAGCGGCACGTTCATCCGCGCGCCCACGAGGCGGTCTGGCTCGGCGGCGTGCATCACCGCCACGGCGTAAGCGCCGTGCGCCTGGCGCAGCGCGACGCGCACGGCATCGGCCAGGTCACCCTGGTAGGCATCTTCGACCAGGTGCGCCAGGGCTTCGGTGTCGGTGTCCGAGCTGAGCGTGTGGCCGCCCTTGCGCAGCGCCGCGCGGAGCTCGCGGAAGTTCTCGATGATGCCGTTGTGAATGACAGTGATCTGGCCACTGCAATCGGTGTGCGGGTGGGCGTTCATGTCGTTCGGCCGGCCGTGGGTCGCCCAGCGGGTGTGGGCCAGGCCGACCGCCGCCGCGGGCGTGCCGTCGACCAGCGCGGTGCGCAGGTTGGCCAGCTTGCCGGCGCGCTTCTCGATGAACATCTCGCCGCCGGTCGTCACCAGGGCGATGCCGGCCGAGTCATAGCCGCGGTATTCCAGCCGCGCCAGGCCCTCGAGCAGGATCGGCGCCGCCTGGCGCGGCCCGATGTAGCCGACGATTCCGCACATCTAAAGTCAGTTCCCTTCCGCGCGCTCTTCGGTTCGACCCGTGCGGGCCGGCTAGTTTAGTCGCTCGGCCGCCAGCGTCGCGAGGGTGTCGGCCAGTGCCGCGACCCGCGCATCGTCTTCGCCTTCGACCATGATCCGCAGCGCAGACTCGGTGCCTGACGGCCGGATCAGCAGCCGGCCGCTGCCGGCCAGCGCAACGCGCGCCTCCTCGACCGCCTTATAGAAGCTCGGGTCTGCCTCCCACTGGTCCTTGTGACGAACGTGGACGGTGCGCTGCTGCTGCGGGAAGAGCGGGATTTGCGCGGCCAGCTCGGACAACGGCACCCCCGAGCGCGCCAGGATCGCCAGGACCTCGAGTGCGGTGACGATGCCGTCGCCCGCCACGGCATGCTCGCGGATGATGATGTGGCCGCTCTTCTCGCCGCCGAGGGCAGCGTCCATGACGATCATCCCGTCGAGGATGTACTTGTCACCGACCGGGGTCCGGGCCAGCCGACCGCCGGCCGATTCGACCGCCTTCTGAAGACCGCCGTTGGACAGCACGCTGGCGACCACGATGCCGTTGGGCAGCGCTCCGCGGGCGAGCCGATCGAGACAGATGATGCCGATCAACTGGTCGCCATCGACCACCTCGCCGCGCTCGTCGACAGCCACGCAGCGGTCGGCGTCGCCGTCGAGCGCGAAACCGATGTCGGCGCCGGTATCGGCCACGATCCTTGCCACGTGTTCCGGCGCGGTGGCGCCGCAGTCGAGGTTGATGTTCAGGCCGTCGGGCTCGTTGTAGCGCGCGTCGACGGTCGCGCCGGTACCGGCCAGGATGCGCGGCGCCACCGCGCCGGCCGAGCCGTTGGCGCAGTCGAGCACGACCCTCGCGTCGCTGCGGCAGTGCGCCGCCAGCTCGAGCCGGTGGGCGACGTACTGCTCGAGCAGATCGCGTGCGTCGATCTCGCGGCCCAGCCCGGCGTTGTCCGGGCCGGATAGCTCGTCGGCGCGGAAGACCAGCGCCTCGAGCTCCTCCTCGACCGGGTCGTCCAGCTTGAGGCCCGCCGCGTCGACGACCTTCAGCCCGTTGTCGCGCGCCGGGTTGTGCGAGGCAGAGACCATGATCCCGGCGCGGTAGTCGCCGGCGGCGGTCAGGTGGGCCAGCGCCGGCGTGGGACACACCCCCAGGCGATGCACGTCGGCGCCGAGCGACATCGCGCCGGCGGCGACGGCTGCGGCGAGCATGTCGCCCGAGCGGCGGGTGTCCTGGCCGAGCAGCACGCTGCCGGCCCCGCCCAGCAGGCGCGAGGCGGTCGCGCGCCCCAGGTCGAAGGCGAGCTTGGGCAGCAGGTCGACATTGGCCACGCCGCGGATGCCGTCTGTGCCGAACAATCGGGTCATGGCGACGGCGATGGACTGGGCGCGGGTTGGACCTCGATGGTTAACGTCTGGGGGACGATGTCAACCACCTCGAGACCCTCGGGCGGGGTCAGCACGAGGATGACATCGTGTGTGCCCGCGCCCAGGCCGCTGAGATCGGCCGTGGCCAGCAGGGCAGCGGCGTTGACGCCGTCGAGCAGCAGCAGCGGGCCACCCAGGACGATGTCGGCGCGCAGGCCGTCAGGCAGCGAAGTGCCGAGAACGTAGATCAGCCCGGGTTGTGCGCCGACCAGCTGGATTGCGACGGGGAAGGTCTCGCTGCCCAGCTCCTGCTCGATGGTGATCATGACCCGCACCTGGTCGCTGCCGCTGACGCTGACACCGGGCGGCAGGGCCAGGCCGATGCTGGCTTCGAGGTCGGTCGTGCGACCCTCGACGTCGATGGGCAGCGTGGGAGCGACCTCGAGGCCTATGACGGTTGCCGCCTCGCCGCTGACGGTGACCACCAGCGGCTCGACCGTGACTCGGCTGATCCGGTAGCCGAACGCTGGCGTCCCGGTGAGCTGGGGAACGACCGGCAGGGTGCGATTGGCCAACTCGCGCGCGACGGCAATGCGCACCCGCGCGCGCTCGGGATCGATCTCGACGTTGGGCACCTGGTTGCCGTTGCCATCGACCGCGATCAGCTCGATCTCACGATCGATGTTGAGGGCGCTGGCGTCGATTGACACGCGCGCCACGACCTGGCTGACGTTGTCGACGCGCGAGCTCGCGCCGCGCAGCGTGACCGACGATGGCTCGGTCTGCGGCGGGCCCACGTTGAGGCCTTCGGCGACGCTGCCCAGGCTGACCGTCACCGGCACCTCGCGCTCGGTCACCGGATCGAGCTGTACCTGCACCTCGCGCGGCTGGAAATCGACGATCTGGACGCGCTGGCTCAGGGCGATGAGCGTGATCGTCACCGCGCGCGGCGGGCCGCCCGGCTCGGCCGGCACGTCGGAGAGGTCGACCGTCGCTCGGAACGAGTCGGGCGACAGCACTCCGATGTCGAGCGGCGCACGGTAGCGGATCGTCGTCACCGGCTCGACCTGGTTCAGCAGCGCCACTCCGGCCGGCAGTCGGATGGCATCGACCGGGACTGTCCCCGTCCAGGTGCGGACGTTCTGGCCCAGAACGAGCCCGGTGTAGAGCACCGTTGCGAGCAGGATCGCGCCCAGCCTGAGCGGCCAGTTGCGGAACAGGAAATCGGCGACGCGCCTCACTCGGGTCGGCTGCTCGAGGCGGCCGGCGACGGCGCGGGCGCGGCCGCCGGTGGTGAGGCTTCAGACTGTCGCCGAGCCCGCGACGGGCGGCGGAGCGGCAGCGTCCGGCGCAGCGCGGTGGCGCGCGCCGGCAGCCGCGCGGCGCTGAGCGCGTTGTGCTCGAGCAACTCGGCCAGGCCCCTGGCCAGGCGCGGTTCGTCGAGATCGCGCACGATCCGCCCGCGCTCGACGAGGCTGACGCTGCCGGTCTCCTCGCTGACCACGACCGCGATCGCGTCGGTCTGCTCGGTGATCCCCAGCGCGGCGCGATGGCGGGTCCCGAAACGCTCGCGGTACACCCCGCTCTCGGACAGGGGCAGCACCACGCCGGCCGACACGACGCGTTCGTGGCGCACGATCGCGGCACCGTCGTGGAGCGCCGAGTGGGGCGTGAAGATCGTCTCGATCAGCTCGAGCGACAGCTCGGCATCGAGCATCACCCCCGTTTCGGCGGCGTCCTGAAGCCCTGTCTCGCGCTCGATGACGATCAGCGCGCCGATCTTCTGGGCGCCCATGTTGGTGGCGGCCCGGGCGGTCAGCGCGGCGACCTTCTCGACCGCCCGGCGGGCGCCCGGCGCCAGCAGCCAGCCCAGCGAACCGACGCGGCCGATGCGCTCCAGACCGCGGCGCAGCTCGGGCTGGAAGACGACCACCAGCGCCAGCAGGCCGACCACCGCGCCGGCCTGCAGGATCTGCGACAGGAGCTGCAACCCGAGCGCCTGGGCAACGACGTAGATCACGTACAGGACGGTCACGCCGATCACCAGGCGGACGGCGCGCGTGCCGCGGATCAGGCTGAACAGGCCGTAGATCAGAAGGGCGGTCAGGCCGATGTCCAGGAGCGCGACCGGCTGGACGCCCTTGACCAGGTCGAGCAGCTGGTCCATTGGGCCGATTGTAGCCACGTCGCCTGTGCACCGACGCTTGACGGGTGGCGCACTCTAAGCCTGAGTAGCGAGGGGAAGCGTGACTCTGTACGGGCTCAAGCCCGCCGTCACACGTGCGCTGGGCCCGATCGTGGACGGGCTCGTCGCACGCCGCACGAATCCGGACGTCCTCTCCGCGGTGGCGATCCTCGTCGCCGCGCTCGGCGGCACCTGCCTCGCGCTGGCCGGAACGGCGCGCTGGCTGCTGTTCGCGGTACCGTTGCTGGCGGCCGCGCGGCTGCTGCTCAACCTCCTCGACGGGGCCGTCGCACGCCGCGCCGGAGTGGCCCGGCCGATGGGCGAGCTGTGGAACGAGCTGGGCGATCGCCTGGCCGACGTGCTGTTCATCGGCGGTCTCGTCTTTCACCCGGCGGTTGACGCGCGACTGGTGCTGGCCGCGGTCGTCGGCGCGCTGCTGGCGAGCTACACCGGGATCACCGCGCGGGCCGCGGGTGGCGCGCGCCAGTACACCGGCGTGATGTCCAAGCCGGGCCGCATGGTCGTCTTGGCGATCGCCGCGCCGCTGGCCTGGCTGACGCTCGACGATCGCTGGCTCAACGGCGCCCTGATCGTAATCGCGGTCGGGACGCTG
>Ga0209342_10008675_pt1 | contig 10181 bp, 9 predicted proteins | sample RifCSP16_2_FD_184023 | JGI IMG/M metagenome (GOLD analysis project Ga0209342, IMG submission 184023) | Soil microbial communities from Rifle, Colorado - Rifle CSP2_sed 16_2 (SPAdes) (version 2) | ecosystem: Environmental > Terrestrial > Deep subsurface > Rock core/Sediment | place: Rifle... | reverse complement strand
GAGGCGCACCCCTTTTATTATCTTTGGCCTGCAATAGCATTCCTCTGGGATTTGTCCGAAGTGTTTCTGGGTGAGCTTAAGGGACTTCTCGTTGATGAGTCCGGAGCATATCTTGTACCTGGGGAGTCTCTTTCTCTCTACCACCAGCACCCCCAGGCCGTTCTGGGTTAGTCCCTTTGCCGCCGCCGCCCCAGAAGGTCCTGCCCCCACCACCACTACGTCGTATTCCATCCCCATGTTTTCTATCGTGCGAATGGTCTCACGCTACATGGGCTTGAAGGCGACTCCCTGTCTCTTCAGTATAGCGGCCACAGACTCGGTAGGTTTAGCCCCCACGCTGACCCAGTACTCTATGCGGTCCTTCTTAAGGAACTCCCTCTTGGCATCTTCTTTGGCCAGGGGGTCATACCAGCCCACCTCCTCAACGGTCTTCCCGTCACGCTCCTCATGGGCGTCCATAATGGCAATCCTGTAAAAGGGCCTGTTCTTACGCCCCATCCTCTTAAGTCTAATGCGAACCATTTATACCTCCTCTTATAAAAAAGTAAAAGATGCAGAATACAGAATTCAGAATACAGAATCAAGAACACAAAATTCTGAATTCTGACTACTGAATTCTAAATTCTGCAATATGACTTACTTCCTCTTCCCCTTTAGCATTCCCACAGGTACGCCCTTGGGGAGGCCCATCCTGAACGGGCTGGTGGTGCTCATCTGTTTGAGCATCTTTTTCATGAAGCGGAACTGCTTGAGGAGTTGGTTCACGTCGTGAGGGGTAGTGGCACTCCCCGTGGCAATCCGCTGGCGACGGCTCCCGTCTATTATATCCGGGTTCTTCCTCTCGGCCTTGTTCATGGACTGCATAACGGCCTCAATCTTCTTCATCTGGGCCTCTTCTACCTCCATGCCCTCCATCTTGGTGCCCATTCCGGGAATCATGCCCATGAGTTCCTGTAACGGGCCCATCTTCTTCACCTTCTGCAGCTGGTCAAGGAAGTCCTCCAGGGTGAGGGACTCGTCCTTTATCTTCCTGGCAAAGGCCTTGGCCTCCTCCTCTTTGACGGCGGCCTGGGCCTTCTCCACGAGGGTTACCACGTCCCCCATCCCCAGTATCCTGGAGGCCATCCTGTCGGGGTAGAATTCCTCCAGCATCTCCAGCTTCTCACCCACCCCTACGTATCTTATTGGTTTACCCGTAACGGCCTTGACGGAGAGGGCGGCCCCTCCACGGGTATCACCGTCCAGCTTGGTGAGGATAGCCCCGTCAAATTCCAGTTGGGAGTTAAACTCTTTGGCACTATTTACGGCGTCCTGGCCCGTCATGGCGTCGCAGACAAACAGGATAACGTGCGGTTTAGTCCTCTCTTTTATCTCCCGCAGTTCTGACATAAGCTCCTCATCAATATGGAGCCTCCCGGCGGTGTCCAGTACAATAGTATTCTGTCCATTCTTTACGGCATGTTCAACGGCCCTCTCGCAGAGGAGCGGGGGTTGACCCCCGTTCTCTGAATAGACAGGTATGCCTAGCTGTTTACCCAGTACCTTGAGTTGCTCTACGGCGGCAGGTCGCTGGACGTCAGCCGCCACCAGGAGGGGCTTACGCCCCTTGGAGAGGGCCAGTTTGGCCAGCTTGGCCGCAGTGGTGGTCTTACCGCAACCGTGAAGCCCCACTAACATTATCACGGTGGGGTTGCCTTCCTGGAAGGTAAGGGGCTGGCCCACCGGGCCCATGAGCCCGACGAGCTCATCATAGATAATTTTTATGACCTGCTGTCCTGGGGTGACACTCTGTAGTACCTCTTCCCCTACGGCCCTCTCCGTCACCCTCTGGATTAGGTCTTTGACGACCTTGTAGTTGACATCGGCTTCCAAGAGGGCAGTCCTTACCTCTCTAAGCCCCTCCTGGATGTTCTCCCTGGAAAGCCGGCCCTTTCCCCTTAGCCTGTCAAATACTGCCTCTAGACTTTTAGTAATGGATTCAAACATGGTTTATATTCCCAAGGCATTATACTTAAGGGTCTTAAGATATGCAAGGGTCGTAATTCAGGGGCCAGGGGGTAGAGGTCAGGGACCGGCAATCTCTCCCCTCTATTAAGAGGGGCCGGGGGTGTGTCTCTTTTCCTAATTCCTAAGACGCTATGGCCACTGGTCTAGTGATATGTAATAGGGGTTGGTCTACTACCCGCTTTATTTTTGCCCCAAGTTGGGCCAACCTCTCCTCAAGGCGTTCGTAACCCCTGTCCAGATTTTGGAGACCCCTGACCTCTGTGGTGCCTTTGGCGGCCAGTCCAGCAATGACCAGGCTGGCACCAGCCCTAAGGTCAGCGGCCTTGACCTCCGCTCCCGAGAGGTGGTCCACACCCTGGACGATGATATTGTTCCCTTCCTTTGTGATAGAGGCCCCCATGCGGTTGAGTTCGGCGACGTGGGCAATCCTCTCAGGAAAGACCTTCTCTGTGATGACGCTGGTACCCTGGGCTATACTTAGCAGGGAGGTGAACTGCGGCTGCATGTCCGTAGGAAACCCCGGGTAGGGGAGTGCACTGGTGCAGGCGGCAGTCAGGTCTCCAGTCCCCTTTACCCTACACCCCCTGTCTTCTTCTGTTACCGTTACCCCTATTTCCCTTAATTTTTCTGTTACTGCCTCCAGGTGTTCCATCCTGGCATTTTCTATGAGGATGTTCCCTTTGGTGATGGCACTGGCCACCATGAAGGTCCCCGCTTCTATGCGGTCCGGTATTATCTTGTAATCTATACCGCAGAGCCCTTCCACCCCCTCAATCGTAAGACAGCTAGTACCTATCCCTGATACCTTTGCCCCGGCGAGGTTGAGGAAGTTGGCAAGGTCTTGTATCTCTGGCTCGCAGGCGGCACTCTTTATAACTGTTGTACCCTTGGCCAGGCAGGCGGCCATCATGACGTTGGCCGTACCCAGGACGGTGGGGCCGTTGATCCCCGCCAGGTGTATCTCTGTCCCATAGAGGTCACTACCCTCGGCAATAATGTTCCCCCTATCCTGGGTTATTGTTGCCCCCAGGGACTGGAGTCCTTTTATGTGCAGGTCTATGGGCCTGTCTCCTATGACACAACCCCCTGGCCTGGCCACCTCTGCCCTCCCCCACCTACCCAACAGTGGGCCCAGGGCGCAGAGAGAGGCCCTCATCTTTTCTACAAATTCGTACGGGGCCACCGTCTCCCCCGGCCTCGTTACCTCTAGTCCCATGCTTCCGTCCTTCAATCGTTCCACCGTCATCCCAAGACAGCGGAGGAGGTCCATCATAACCCGTACGTCGGCAATGTCTGGAATGCCTTTTATCCTTGAGGGGCCGTGGGCAAGGATACAAGCGGCCATGATAGGCAGGGCGGCATTCTTGGCCCCATTAATAGCTACCCGTCCGTGGAGACGTCTTCCTCCCTCAATAATAATCTTTTCCATCTTTTTATCGCTCGGCCCGCCTAAGGCGGATACCGCCTCCCCTCCTGGCTACTATCACCCGCTCTATGTCTTGCAGGTCTTTTACTGTCTCCACCCCTCCTAGATTTTCTTCCTTCAGGATAAGTCCGCTAATAGGAGCGGCTTGCCCCTCCCCCAGTTCCAACACCAACCAGCCCCCCGGTTGGAGCCAGAGGGATGCCCCCTTTATAATCTCTCGGTAGCAGTCCATACCGTCCTTACCAGCAATGAGCGCCTCCGGGGACTCATGGTCCCTCACCTCTGGCTGCAGCCCCTTCCACTCCCCCTCCGGGACGTAGGGGGGGTTGGAGGCAATGAAGTCCACCCTGCCCTCAAGTCCCAGGCCTTGAAAGGCGGCGTAGAGGGGACCTTTTAGAAAAGAGATTTTGTCTTCCACCAGATACCTCTGGGCATTAAATCGGGCCAGCCTCAGTGCCTTTTTAGAGGTATCAGAGGCATATACCTCTGCATGGGGGAGGTTGACGGCAAGGGAGACGGCTATGTTGCCGCTCCCTGTGCCGATGTCCATGATAATTGTAGATTGGGTGGGTTCTGCCCTCTGTAGTACCGCTTCCACCACCAGTTCCGTCTCGGGTCTGGGGATGAACACCCCTTCCTCTGTCAGGAAGTCAATGGACATGAATTCTACATGCCCAATAATGTACTGGAGGGGCACCCTGGCGGCCCTCTTTTTGACTAGACGACGGAAGGTTCTCAGGGGAGCGGTGTCTATGGATTCATTGAGTCTGGCGTAGAGTTGGTGTCTTGGTAGGCTTAAGACTTCTGAGAGGGGTACCCTGGCGGCCCTCTTTTTGACTAGACGACGGAAGGTTCTCAGGGGAGCGGTGTCTATGGATTCATTGAGTCTGGCGTAGAGTTGGTGTCTTGGTAGGCTTAAGACTTCTGAGAGGAGTACCTCGGCGTCTAAGCGGGGGGAATCTACCCCTGCCTTCTCCAGGAGTTGAGTGGCCTCTAGCAATGCCTCCTGGAGGCTCTTAGACCCTTTCTGAGGGCTCAGCGGGGTACTACGATGAGGCATCAATAGTGAATGGTATTCATATCAATGGGTCGCCACCAGTTGTCTTAATTGTTCCTCCCTGCTGTATGCCTGGAGTTGTTCCAGCATCTCGTCTATGTGGCCTAACATGAACCTCTCCAGGTCATAGAGGGAGAAGTTTATCCTATGGTCAGTAACACGGTTCTGTGGGAAATTATAGGTGCGGATCTTTTCGCTACGGTCTCCGGTACCAATCTGTCCCTTGCGGGTCTTATCCCTCTTCTGCCTCTCTTGCTCCTCGTAGAACTCGTAGAGGCGGCTCTTGAGGATCCGTTCGGCCTTGGACCTGTTTTTGTGCTGGGACTTCTCATCCTGGCATCTTACGATTATCCCGGTGGGGATGTGGGTCATCCGGACGGCAGAGCTGGTCTTATTAACCTTTTGACCCCCTGGCCCGGAGGACCTCATGGTCTCAACCTTTAAGTCCTTTGGGTCTATATTGATTTCTACGTCTTCTACCTCTGGCAAGACGGCTACGGTAGCGGCGGAGGTGTGTATCCTCCCCTGGGTCTCCGTAGCAGGTATCCTTTGCACCCTATGGGTGCCGCTCTCGTGGCGGAGTCTCTGATAGGCGCCCTCTCCCTCCACGGAGAAGACGACCTCTTTAAACCCGCCTATTTCCGTAGGGCTGCTATCAAAGACTTCTACCTTCCAGTCCTGTCTTTCTGCGTACTTTACGTACATACGGAACAGGTCTGCGGCGAACAGTGCCGCCTCCTCTCCCCCTGTCCCCGCCCTTATCTCCATGATGACACCCCCCTGTGCTCCTCCCTCCCGGGAGAGGAGTTGGTTGGTAATGTCTTCCATGAGTTCTTTTTCTTTTGCCTCCAGCCCCTGAAGTTCCTCCCGGGCCAGATGCTGGAATTCCTTGTCTTCCCTACCTGAGACAATCCTCTCTGCCTCCTCCTTCTGCTGGAGGAGTTGGGTGAACTGGAGGTAACGTTGGACTATCCTGGAGAGACTACCCCTTTCCTTCATATAGGTGCCGTACTGGGCAGGATTGGCTAACGTGGCAGGGTCGGCTATCAGCCTCTCCAGTTCCGTATACCTCTCGTATAACGCCTTCAGTTTTTGTAACAGGTTGTCCTTCATTTTTTCTCTTCGGGTGGAAGGGCCACTACCGAGGGTCCGCCTGGGGCGGCTACCGCCTCTTCTTTTTCTACGGCCTTAGCACTCTTTCTGTACCTGCGGCGGAACCTCTCCACCTTGCCGGTGGTGTCTACCAGTCTCTGCCTGCCCGTATAAAACGGGTGGCACCTGGAACATATTTCAACCACTATCTTGGGCTTGGTGGAGCGGGTCTTAAAGGTCTCGCCGCAGCCGCATGTCACCGTCGCCTCTACGTATTCAGGATGTATATCTTTTTTCATCTCCTCACCTCAAAGCTTAATTTTAGCAAATTAACCCTCCTATGGCAATATGGAAAATACTAGGGACCAAGCACTAGGCACTAGTGCTTAGTGTCCAGTAAGGACCTGGCCCAACTTTTCCATCATCCCGGCCTCGCCCCCCCAAATCCCTGCCCTCTGCAGTTGTACATAGACCCGGCTACCCTCAGACGGTCCGCCTGAGGCGGATGCCACCTTCTCTACTACGTAACTGGCCCTCAGCCACCGCCCCCAGGCCCTGAAGAGCATCCCGAAGAAGAGTATAGGGGCCGCTATCCAGAGGAGGGCTACCCCTGGGTCATGACGATAGCTCAGGACAGTCCCAGCCTGTATGTTTCCAACCCCCACCCGCACCCCTTTAACCTCCTTTGTCTCACCCTCGTAAATCTTGAATATTTCTCCGCCTGAGGCGGACTGCCCCTCCCCAGGGGTATAGGTCAGCTTCACAAAGGGACGGACGGTGCAGGGACTTCCATCTTTTAAGAGTAACGTGCCTGAGATTACCTGCATGGTGCTGAATTCCCCCTCTAGTCCTGGTAGCTTATACGTCCCCTTGTCATCGGGTTCTACCTTTACCCCATTGGCAAAGAGGTCAAAGCGGTAGTCGTAGGCACTCTGGTAGAAGGTGAGTCCCCTGTAGCGTAAGGGTTCGTTGACCTTAACGGTAACTTCCTTTTCAGGCCGCCTGGCATCGTATACCACTATGCGGCTGGCATATTCTACGGCGTAGAGGGCATCCTCCTTAGAAGAGACTACTAGCCCCCCTTGCTTCAGGGTCTCCTTGAGCCGGGGGCCGAAACCCTTTGCGGGGAAGCCCTCTATGCTGGGCTTCTGGGTGTATTTAATAGAAAATTCCTCAAGACCCAGTTTGAACTTCTTCTCAGGAGGCGCCTCCAGATGCTTTTCACCCCCGGTATACTTGTTCCACCTTATATCCTTTGAGACGGTGGCAACGTCTACGGGCGCTCCTGGATAGATAGTCAGGTTAGACTCAAAGGCAAAGAGGAAGGTTATCAGGGCCCCAATTACCGTGAGCATAACGGAGATGTGATAGGAGAGGGAGAGCCATACATAGTGGATAAAGCCTTGTTCAAGGACTCCCCCTGAGTGGACTTCTCCCATAAGGTGGGCAGGCTTCCTGAGGAATAGCCTCTTCCTGAAGAATCCCTCAATCCGCCTTGTGGCCTCTTCAGGGCCGCAGGGCAACTTGAACCCCACCGTGGCCTTATGTGCAGAGAGGGTAGAGACGGAGAGCATAGCCGGCTTCCTTATCTTGAGCATCCACGTGAGGCGCTTATAGGTGCAGAGGCAGAGGTTGAGGAAGAAGAGCCCCGACACCCCCAGGAACCAGGGGCCTGAATAGACGTTAAGGAGGTCCATCCCTTTTATAATCCTTAGGGCCAGTCCCGTTACCTTAATCTGCCCGTAGTCCCCACCGTAAGGCAGGATGTTCCCCACTAGATAGAATAAGAGGAGGATACCAAATAGCACTATAGACGTCTTGGTGGAGCTAAATATGTCGTAAAGGGCGGAGAGCATGGTTTCAGGTTACAGGGGACAGGGAACGGGATACAGGATACAGGGAAAAAGATTTTTACCTGTTACCTGTTTCCTGTAACCTGTCTCCTGTGTTTTAATAGGCATGCATGCTGTAGAGGCCAAAGAGCTTGGTAAGGAAGCCACTGCCCATAAACGTGACGAGCATGCAGGAGAATCCCAGCAGGCAGAAGACTGAGCCCCATACCGGCCTCCACCGAGGTACAGACATGGTGTGGAGGTACATGGCAAAGGTCGTCCAGGTTATAAGGGACAGTATCTCAAAGGGGTCCCATGACCAGTACCTTCCCCAGGCCGCATCTGCCCAGGCAGCACCTGAAATCATGCCAAAGGTTAATAGCGGGAACCCCATTAGTATCAGCAGGTAAGACAGCCTGTGGAAGGTCTCTACCTCCAGGGAGGGCAGACCGTAGTCTTCCCAGGTCCTCCTGGTAACTCCCAGGGCCTTTATGATGACGTAAGACAGCTCCACAGAGCATCCCACTACGAATACGGCGTAGGCACCAAAGGCTATCAGTACATGCCAGAAATACCAGGGGCTTTGCAGGGCAGGGGCCAGGGGTGTAACCACCGGGCTATATTTGTTTATGGCTATGAATAGGGCGGCTATAGAGAGCATAGTGACAAAGATTCCTGGGGTAGTGAGTTCTGCCCATCGCCTCCTTATAAAGAGATAAGTGGCGGTATTGCACCAGGCAAACCAGGAGAGGCACTCGTATTTATTTTGTACGGGTGGCTGTCCCTCCTCAACGCCTCTGAGTATAATGAGCAGGGTATGGGCAAGCACGGCCAGGAGGAGGGTCTGGGTGGCCACCCTGCCCACCGCAAAACTCCTCAGCGGCGGTAGGGCCATCCTGGATAGCACCGCAGGCAGGATGGAGCTTATCCAGAACTGGAGGAGGTGGAGGACGCAACTCAGGATATATAGTCCCACTACGGCAAAGAATAGCCTCATCTCCAGGGTAAGTAACGTACTCTCCCTAAAGAACGTCTCTTGCATGTATTAGTCCTTGTCTTAAGGGGGTCTTATCTTTAATTAAAACAATATTTTACCAGTAAAAGTTTGGGAATTCAACGGTAAATTCTCTTGCTCAAAGAAGCAGGACACACCCCCAGCCCCTCTTAGAAGAGGGGAGAAAAGGTGCAGGGGCAGGTCCCGCCCAGAACAACGGCGGATTTTCAACTCGCACCTGCCCATTGTCTTAGGCAGATCCGCCTACGGCGTGACATGACCTGCGGCTACCCCCTACCCCCTGGTCCCTAACCCCTGGCCTCTGACCTTGCCCCTACGGTTCGTTGACAAGGTGTTTCTGTGGTTGTTATAATACCCCTGCAGGGACTAGGGGTTAGGGATTAAGGGCTAGGGATAGGGGAAGAAGTATAACGCAGGCTAAAGCCTGCGGCGACCCCTGACCCCTGGCCCCTAATCCCTGACTCCTGCCTACACTTATGACAATGGATTGGTTCTGGCTCTTCCTCCTAATGGGTTCTTTACTCTGCCTCTCGGCCCTGTTTTCAGGCTCTGAGACTGTCTTGTTCTCCCTTTCCAGGGAAGACGTTAAGAGGATAGAGGCCGAAGGCACTCGTACGGGGAGGCTCATAGCGGGGTTGGTCAGTTCCCCCAAGAAACTCCTTATTACACTACTCTTTGGCAACAATGTAGTTAATGTGGCCTTTTTCAGCCTCTCGTACGGCCTGTCTAAATGGGCCCTCCAGCATGAGACCCATGGGGCCTTCTGGGCTACCGTCAGCGGGTTGGCAAGTCTCCTTATAGTTATCACCTTCGGGGAGGTAATCCCTAAAAGTATCGCAGTAAAGATACCCGAACACCTGGCCCATTACATAGCCTTCCCTATTTATGTAACAGATAAGGTTCTCTTGCCTTTCAGGGTACCCCTGGGGTGGATAGTGGATGGTGTGGGTTGGATACTGGGTTGGCGCCCCAGGCACGAACCTTATGTGACCATGGAGGAACTAAAGGTCATGCTCTCCTTGAGTGAGAAGCACGGGGCCGTGGAACCCAAGGCGAGGAGCATGATTCATGCAGTGCTGGACTTTGGTAGGATGAGGGTGAGGGATTTGATGGTGCCCAGGGTGGATATGGCGGTCTTTGATATCTCCAGTCCTGCAGGGGAATTTGCTCAATTGGCCAGGAGGAGCGTCTACAAGAAGATGCCCGTTTTTGAGGGTACCAGCGATAACATACTCGGGGTGGTTTATGCCAAAGACGTGTTCCTCAACCCAGGTGCCAGACTAAGGGAGCTGGTGAAGCCCGTCCTTTTTGTCCCTGAGTCAAAGAATATAGAGAGCCTCCTCAGAGAATTCCGCAGGGAGCACCAGCAGATGGCCATTGTGGTAGACGAGTATGGCGGCACGGCAGGGCTTATTACCCTGGAGGACATCCTGGAGGAGGTAGTGGGAGACATCCAGGATGAGACGGAACTCCCAGAAGAACCCATAAGGAGGGTAGGAGACAACCGTTACGTAGTTCACGGCAGTCTCAGCCTAAGGGACTGGTCTGAGACCTTCGGGGTAGAGTTGGAATCCAGTGAGGCTGACACCCTGGGGGGTTTTGTGGTCTCTCTCCTGGGCCGTATCCCGCAGAAGGAGGACAGTGTTAGTTACCAGAACATCGTCTTTACGGTGGATGAGATTAAGAGGCGACGTATCACCAGACTTCTTATAGAATTCAGAGAGGAGTAGGGGCGACCGGCCGGTCGCCCCT
>Ga0209342_10008670_pt1 | contig 10182 bp, 6 predicted proteins | sample RifCSP16_2_FD_184023 | JGI IMG/M metagenome (GOLD analysis project Ga0209342, IMG submission 184023) | Soil microbial communities from Rifle, Colorado - Rifle CSP2_sed 16_2 (SPAdes) (version 2) | ecosystem: Environmental > Terrestrial > Deep subsurface > Rock core/Sediment | place: Rifle... | reverse complement strand
TTCTTGGAGATCCAAGTACTGGATTAATACAATGTTGATGGATGAATCCGGGATAATTTGGCTCGGGACAAATAGAGGGTTGGTTGAATTTAATTCAAAAGAAGGCACTTTTTTTAATCACCTATTTATTCCGAAGGATCCGATAAATCGTATAACATCAATTTCTCAAGATGTTTCCTCAAATTCTCTTTGGCTGGCGACTACCGATGGAATTTTTTCTTTTGATAAAAAATCTAAAAAATTTACACGCTATAATTCTGAAGGGAACTGTGTACTTAGTGAACGATCCGGAACAATGTGGATTGGAACGGATTTGGGGATTAAAAAACTTAACCGCATCAAACAACCATTCAGAAAATATCATATGGGTAAAATTGCTTATGTAATTAAGAGTGGCAAGGAAGGAATATTATGGATTAAAGCATCTCTTTGGATTTATATGATATTTGATACTAGAAAAGAACAATTTATTCCCTATCCCTTCGGTAAGGATTCGGTAATGTTTGTTTACAATTCGGGAGGTGATTTAATAATCCATGCGGAAAATGGTGATATGTACATACAAGATAGTATAGGTAGAAAAGTTTCCTACGGTCCTTTCCCAAAAGAATTTATTAAAACACCGGTTAGCCATTCCTGGAAAGGCAACAGAGGATATTGGTTTAGTACATACGCAGGTGGCGTACATTTACTTGATCCCAGAACAAAACTATTGAGAGAACTTGCAAATGTGAAACTGCCTATAGACTTTATTTATGAAGATAATAATGGTTTGCTTTGGGTTGCTACCGACATGGCTAAAATATACTGTTACCATCAGAAAGATGATGCATTGATCGAATATATTTCCGAAACTATAAATCCGCTCAGATTAAGCGGAACTGAGGTTACTGATATTTATCAGGATAAGAAGGGACGAATATGGTTTGCCACAAATGATGGTCTGAATATGTTCGAGCTCTCCACTAAAAACCTTATCCACTTTACTAAAAAAGATGGTTTACCCAGCAACAACGTACGCGGTATACTCGAGGATGATCACGGTTATTTTTGGATTACTACTAATAAAGGTATCTCAAAGTTTGACCCATCAACAAAAAGATTTAAGAACTATGATCCTTCTTACGGCTTGGAGTTAACGGCTGATGTCTATTTCGGCAGAGGATGTAAAGCCAGCAATGGTGAAATGTATTTTGGAGGGGCAAGCGGATTTACTCGATTCCACCCTGACAGCATCAGAGATAATCCTTTCATTCCCCCGATATTAATAACAAGTTTCAAAAAATTTGACAAACCTTATTCATTCTCGAGTGAAATTAATTTACCCCATGATGAAAATTTTATTTCATTTGAATTTGTTGCACTTAGTTACATAAGCCCCGAAAGAAATCAGTATGCTTATAAAATGGAAGGATTGGATAAAGACTGGGTTTATTCAGGAACTCGTCGGTATGCATCTTATCCAAATTTAGATCCCGGTGAATATGTATTTAGAGTCAAAGGTTCGAACAATGATGGAATTTGGAATGAAGCCGGGACTTCAATCTCAATAATTATTTCACCTCCCTGGTGGAAAACTACCTGGGCATACATTCTGTATTCACTTTTAATTTTAAGTGTGATTTATACAACCTGGAAATTGCAGTTAAAAAGAATAAGAATGAGTCATGAGTATGAAATGACCAAGTTTGAAGCACAAAAGCTGCACGAAGTGGATGAATTAAAATCAAGATTTTTTGCAAACATATCACATGAGTTCAGAACACCGCTTACTTTGATTCTTGGACCCGTCAAACAAATAATAGAAACAATTAAGGGGGAAAATCCTTCTGTCGATTTTAAGCATGTACGAAATGAATTAAATATTGTGCACAAGAATGCGAACAGACTGCTAGGGCTTGTGAACCAATTGCTTGATATATCAAAGCTTGAATCGGGAAATATGAAACTGCGAACAACAAAGCAAAATATTATTCCGTTATTAAAAGCACTTGTACTATCATTTACTTCTTACGCAGAAAGAAAAAGAATAACTCTTAAATTTAATTCCGCTGAAGACGAAATCATTGTCTACATCGACAAGGATAAAATTGAGAAGATAATTACTAATGTACTCTCGAATGCATTTAAGTTTACGCCTGAAGGCGGAAGGATTGAGGTTGCCATCAAATGTCAAGCTGAACTTGTTTCAGCTTCTTCACTTCTTCCAGAGATTCCGAAACAAGTTCGGAATGACAAATTTAATTATGTCGAGGTTAAGATAACCGATACCGGCGTTGGCATTCCTAAAGATAAGCTTCCGAATATCTTTGATCGTTTCTACCAGGTAGATGGTAGCCACACAAGAGAGCAAGAAGGAACAGGAATTGGATTATCCCTGACAAAAGAATTAGTTGAATTGCATAAAGGTACAATTGAAGTAGAAAGTGAAGAGGGAAAAGGAACTATTTTTACGATCAGTATTCCTTTAGGGAAAGAACATTTGAAGCCGGAGGAGATTTGCGTAGAAGAGCAAGAGAAAGATTATGATAAATATAAAGAGGACGTTGATGCAGAAGAGGAAGTATATATTCAAAGTGGAAAGAATGATAAAGTTGATTTCGAAGTTTTTAAAAAGAAATCTCATCCCTTACTGCTATTAGTGGAAGATAATTCGGATGTTAGAAATTACATTAAAAACAATTTGAATAAAGATTATAGAATTCTTGAAGCAGTAGATGGAGAAGATGGATGGAACAAAGCTATTGATCCCGCCATCGGCGGGACCGATTTAATTGTAAGCGATATAATGATGCCGAAGATGGACGGTTTTGAGCTTTGTGAGAAAATTAAAACCGACGAAAGAACAAGTCACATACCTATAATTTTGTTAACTGCCAAAGCAGCAAGCTCTGATAAAATTGAGGGATATAAAACCGGGGCAGACGATTACATAATGAAGCCGTTTGAACCGGACGAATTAAGAGCGAGAATAAAAAATCTTATTGAGCAGAGAAAAAGAATACATGACCATTTTAAGAAGCACGGATTATTTGAGATAGATGAAAAGAATGTTACTCCCGTTGATCAAAAATTCTTGCACAGAGCGTTTGATATAATAAATCATCATCTTTCCGATGCAACATTCAATGTTGAAGTACTTTCAAAAAATCTGGCTATGAGTCGTTCTGTTCTTCATAAAAAAATTGTTTCATTAACCGGTGAGCCGCCTGTTGAATTTATTAGAAGCATAAGACTGAAAAAAGCAGCAGAACTTATTCAGAAGAAATTTGGAAATCTATCGGAAATAGCACTCGAAGTGGGATTTAGTAATCCGGCATACTTTTCAGAATGCTTTAAAAAGCAGTATGGCGTTTCACCACAGCAATACCAGCGTAATTTTAATCACTACCAGTGAATTTTGCATATTATCTCACATAAAAAGACAAATGTTATAGTAATTGATACAAATCTGGTAGAAAAACCTCTCCTTAAAACATACCTTAGCAGTAGAAAAAAATCTCAATAACAATAAACCTTCGAGCCTGCCTTGTCGGCAGACAGGGTTACCTTACAGAAATGCGATGTGTAAACCTCGAAGGTTTGGCGAGGCAATATTAAAGTTATGAATGATCTAGTACCGTCTGAATTTTTTCTGAGTCAGAATTATCCGAATCCGTTTAGCGAAAAAACAATAATAAAATTTTGTGTGGCTTATAAAACAAAAGTGAAACTAGAAGTTTTTAATTCTGAAGGTAAGCTGATAAAAAAAATATTAGATGAAGAGAAAGAAGCCGGCAGTTATGAAGTTGAGTTCAATATCACCATTTGTCATTCCCGCGAAGGCGGGAATCTATCTGAAGGAGTTTATTTCTATCAGCTTAAAGCAGGTGATTTTGTGTCAAAAAAGAAAATGATTTTATCAAAATAATTTTTAGGAGGTTACCATGAAACATTTATTTTTATTAACTGCACTATTATTTCAGCAGAGCATAAATGCTCAATCAGGCTGGTTCTGGCAAAATCCATTACCGCAGGGACATACTCTCAGGAGCGTCTGCTTTGTAGATGAAAACATTGGAACTGCAGTAGGTGAATACGGTACAATTCTACGTACAACCAATGGTGGTTCAACTTGGATTATCCAGTCAAGCAGCACGACCACTGTTCTAACAAGCGTCTTCTTTACAGACGCTAACACTGGAACTGCAGTAGGAGGAATATGGTATGCAGGTAGCACTGGAATAATTCTGCGCACCACCGACGGCGGTTTAACCTGGGTGAGACAGTCAAGCGGAACAACCAGTTATTTGAATGGCGTTTATTTTACCGATGCTAATATGGGAACGGTAGTTGGAGATGATGGGATAATTCTACGCACTAGTGACGGCGGTCTAACCTGGGTCAGCCAAGCTAGCGGAACGACGAATGAACTGCGCGGTGTGTTTTTTACCAATACCAATGCAGGTATGGTGGTTGGGGACAATGGGACAATTTTGCGCACCATCGATGGTGGATTAACGTGGATTAGCAAGTCAAGCGGAACGACACGTTGTCTGAATAGCGTTTGTTTTACCGACACTAATATGGGAACTGTGGTTGGAGGCGACTGGTGGGGCGGATATGACGGTATTATTCTTCATACGACTGATGGGGGCTTAAGTTGGATCAGCCAATCAATACCAACTAACTATTCTCTAAATAGCGTCTGCTTTACCGACGCCAATACTGGAATGGCAGTAGGAGGTGGTTTAAATATCGAGAGCCAAGGTGTAATCCTTAGAACCACTGATGGGGGATCAAACTGGATCAAACAGCTTGGGTCAACGTCAGATCTCTGGGGCGTCTCCTTCACTAATGCGATCTCAGGAACCGCAGTTGGAGATTTTGGCGCAATTCTTCACACAACTGATGGCGGCTTAACCTGGGTTAGTCAGAGAAGCGGTACAATTTCTTGGCTCAAAGCAGTTTGTTTCACCGATGCCAATACGGGTACGGCTGTGGGAGGAACTTATCTTGGGCCAGGGTATTCTAGTACCATTCTTCGTACCACCGATGGTGGTTCAACGTGGATTGACCAATCAATTTCAATCGGACAGGAACTTTGGGGAGTTTGTTTTATAGATGCAAATAGGAACCGTTGTTGGATTAAATGGCGTAATCCTTCATACAACTAATGGCGGTTCAGAATGGATAAGTCAATCCAGTGGTACGACAAATCGACTTTTGGATGTCTCATTTGCCGATGCCGTTATAGGAACAGTGGTGGGAGCTGATGGGATAATTCTTCGCACTACTAACAGTGGTGCAACATGGGTTAAGCAGATAAGCGGAATAACAAATTGGCTCCGCGGAGTGTGGCTTAGCGATGCCAATATCGGAACTGTGGTTGGAGATGGTGGTACAATTCTCCGTACTACCGATGGCGGCTCAACCTGGGTGAACCAATCAAGCGGAACGACCAGTATTTTGGAAAGCGTCTGCTTCACCGATGCCAATACGGGGACAGCGGTGGGGTGGGCAGGTAGAATTCTGCACACCACCGATGGTGGTTCAACGTGGGTAGACCAATCAATTTCAATCGACCCAATCGACCAAGTACTTTATGGAGTCTGTTTTACCGATCACAAAACTGGAACAGTGGTGGGAGGCGACTGGTATACTGGACCGTATGAAAATGGCGTTATTCTTCGTACTACTGATGGGGGCTTAAGCTGGATCAGCCAATCAATACCAACAATGCGTAAGCTCTGTGGCGTCAGCTTTACTGACGCCAACACTGGAACGGCAGTGGGAGGTGCTGGCACAATTCTTCGCACTACAAACGGCGGTGTAACTTTCATTCAAGAGGAAAGTATTAATGAAATCCTGTATAATTATATGCTTTTACAGAATTACCCCAACCCATTCAATCCAAGCACCAATATTAAATATGGGGTGAGCAGCACGGAATTAGTGAACTTGAAGGTTTATGATGTTCTTGGAAATGAGGTTGCAACTTTAGTTAATGAAGAAAAACCGGCAGGCACTTATGAGGTAACATGGAGTGCGGCTAACTTGCCAAGTGGAGTTTATTTCTATCAACTAAGAGCTGGAAATTTTATTGAAACGAAGAAAATGATTTTATCAAAATAATTTTTAGGAGGTTATCATGAAACACTTATTCTTATTCCTTTTACCAGCATTTCTTTTTCAGCAGACAATAATTCCCCAGTGGGTGCAAACCAGTGGACCTTATTGCGGTTTGGTCTCTTGCCTGGCTGTGAGCGGAACGAATCTCTTTGCCGGGACTGGGACGGATCTCGACGCGCCTTGTGACGGCGGTGTCTTTCTTTCCACGAACAACGGTACAAGCTGGACTGAGGTCAATTCCGGCTTGACGAATTCTGATGTTTTGTCTCTCGCTGTGGGCGGAACGAATCTCTTTGCCGGGACTTGGGGCGGCGTCTTTCTTTCCACGAACAACGGTACAAGCTGGACTGCGATTGGCTTGACGAATTCTGATGTTTTTTCTCTCGCTGTGAGCGGGACGAATCTCTTTGCCGGGACTAGGGGCGGCGGCGTCTTTCTTTCCACGAACAACGGTACAAGCTGGACTGCGGTCAATTCTGGCTTGACGAATTCTTTTGTTTTGTCTCTCGCTGTGAGCGGGATGAATCTCTTTGCTGGGACTAGTGGCGGTGTCTTTCTTTCCACGAACAACGGCACAAGCTGGACAGCGATCGGCTTGACGAATTCTTATGTTTACTCTCTCGACGTGAGCGGTACGAATCTCTTTGCCGGGACTAGTGGCGGCGTCTTTCTTTCCACGAACAACGGTACAAGTTGGACTGCGGTCGGCTTGACGAATTCTTTTGTTTCGTCTCTCGCTGTGAGCGGGATGAATCTCTTTGCCGGGACTAGTGGCGGCGTCTTTCTTTCCACGAACAACGGCACGAGCTGGACTGAGGTAAATTCCGGCTTGACGAATTTTGATGTTTCGTCTCTCGTTGTGAGCGGGACGAATCTCTTTGCCGGGACTTGGGGCGGCGGCGTGTGGAGACAACCTCTTTTGGAAATGATCCCTGTCGAGTTAATATCATTCATAGCAACAGCAAACGGTAAAGAGGTAACACTAGTCTGGTCGACTGCTACAGAACTTAATAACCAAGGATTTGAAGTACAGAGGAAATTTGGCAGTAATGATTTTGTAACAATTGGTTCGGTCAAAGGAAACGGAACAACTACTTCTCCAAATCATTATTCGTTCGTTGATAAACTTATCGATGTTGGGAAATATTTCTACAGACTAAAGCAAATAGACTTCGATGGAACATTTGAGTACTCAAACGAAATTGAAGTGGAAGTAAGAGTACTTGATAAATTCACTCTTGAGCAGAACTATCCAAATCCATTCAATCCGGTTACAACGATAGGATATGTACTACAAGAGAAAAGCAATGCGAAGGTGACTATTCTAAATTCACTTGGCGAAGAGATTGCAGTACTTGTGAATGAAGAACAAGATAAAGGTTATCATAAAGTTGAGTTTAACGGATCGAAGTTAACAAGCGGAGTTTATTTCTATAGACTAAAAGCCGGTGAATTTATATCGACAAAGAAAATGATATTACTTCGTTAGAAATAAATTCAAAGCTAATTTCTAACGAGTAAAGAATAAATAAACATCATTCATTAACAATGGAGGTTCATATGAAAGCGCTCAAGTGTTTTCTCGTACTCTTTTCTTTCGTGGGATTAATGCTGATTGGTTGCTCTGACCAATCGCAGTCACCGGTTTCTCCAGTAGATCAAGGTTCGCTGGAGAAAAATGTTATACACAAATTTGTAGTGTATGATAATCCTCTACCACCAACAGGAGATCCAATGCAAGGAGTTAAAATATTGCCCAACGGAAACATTCAATTCAAAAAGAAAGTGGTTAATGAGGATATTAAAGCGTACAAACTAGATGATGATGGAAATGAGACTAGTGAAGTGGATCCATTTATAACTGCACTCATGACACACTTCCTGAGTACTATGATAAATGGAGAAACTGGTAACGGCCCCGTACATGGATCATTTACATCAGATCCCGTTGATGACGCAATAGCTGGACCAGACGCAGTATGGATAGGTTCCTATACTGGATATCGTTCCTTATCAGTAGGATACGATGACGATAATGATGGGAAATACGATAGGGGGGAGTGGATATTAAAATTAAAGCTAGAAGCACATGGAAAAGGCGGCATTATACATGGATGGCAGTTCTTTACTGAAAGTACGCTTACAATATACAATTACGGTCCAATCCCAAGTATGCCAATACTCAATTTTCCATTTCCACAAGCCTGGTCTGGTAAAGGTTATGGATTCTATAAAGAACATTGATCTTTGTTTGACGAACGGCAGTCATTCCTTAAGGCGGGATGACTGCCAAAAAATGAAAAAAATTAAATAACATTAGGAGGTCTTATGTTACTAAGAACAACTTCTCATTTTTCAGGGGAAAATTTTTACTCAAGGAAATTCTGGCTAACCGTTATTTCCTTGGTTTTGGTTTCCATTCATATCAATGCACAAAACGGATGGACAATGAAATCACAAATACCTACTCAAAGAGCAGGAGCTTGTGCTTGTGTTGTTGATAATAAAATTTATGTTATCGGAGGAATAACCGGATCACCTGGTTATTCAGACTTGGCAGTTAACGAAGTATACGATCCTTCGACAGATACATGGCAAACAAAAGCTCCTCTACCACAAGCAAGGGGATATTTATCCTGTGCTGTCGTTAACGGAATTATTTACGCTATAGGCGGTGGTTATCCAACGGCAACAAAGAGAGTAGACGCGTATGATCCTGTAACCGATACGTGGACACAAAAAGCAGATATGCTTAGTGTGCGGAGGAGTGCACAAGCCTGCGTCGTAGATGGAATAATCTATAACATAGGAGGCCATAAAGGAAATAATCAAACATCTCCTAACTGTGAGGCTTATGATCCAGTGACAAATACATGGACAGCAAAAACAGATATGCCAGTAGGGGGAGGGAACTTAGCTGCAACAGTTTACAATGACTCAATATATGTATTTGGCGGTTCAACTTATTCACCTTGGGCAGGTTTTTCATATGTATATGCCTATAATACACAAACAAATTCATGGGCTCAAAAACAAAGTATGCCAACTGCAAGATTTGGTTCTCAAGCATTTACCATCGGTAATAAAATCTTTGTTATTGGCGGAGGCCAAAATGGTTCAAGTACGATAGGCACGCTGGAAGTCTACTATCCTGATTTAGATATATGGGAATCAAGAGCGAATATGCCATTTACAAGTGTGTTTTTTGCAGGTGCTGTTATAAATGATAAGATCTATGTTATAGGTGGGACATCTAACTGGTTAACTGGTGTATTAAATGTATGGGAATATGATCCATCACAAGATCAAACAGAAACACCGGTTGAACTTACATCCTTCACAGCAACAGCAAGCGGCAAAGAAGTAACACTTAACTGGACAACTGCTACTGAGTTAAATAACCAAGGATTTGAAGTGCAACGAAAATTTAGTACTAATGATTTTGCAACAATTGGTTCTGTAAAAGGACAGGGTACAACAACTTCTCAAAATCAATATTCATTCGTTGATAAACTTATCGATGGTGGAAAATATTTCTACCGCCTCAAGCAGATAGATTTTGACGGGACATTTGAATACTCAAATGAAATTGAAGTTGAAGTAAGAACTGTTGATAAATTCTCGCTTGAGCAGAACTACCCGAATCCATTTAATCCAACAACCACAATAGGATTTGGAATATCTGCCTCCCCCAACCCCTCAGAAGGAGGGGCTTTAGTGATACTCAAAGTGTACGATATACTTGGCAATGAAGTAAAAACATTGGTCAATAAAGAAATGGAGACCGGTTATCATTCCGTAGATTTTAATGCAAGTGAATTGCCGAGCGGAGTATACTTTTACAGAATACAAGTTGGAAGTTTTATAGATATGAAGAAAATGATTTTACTCAGGTAGCACAACCTCACCCTATTTCCCTCTCCTTATCAAGGAGAGGGATTATGGGAAGGTATCCTTACTCCCTCAAAATTAAAATTGCGCCAATCAGAATTAAAACTGCGGCTATACTTCTTTTTAATAAATCCTTATCACTAAAAATCTTTCCGCCAATAATTGTTGCCCAGAATACCG
>Ga0209342_10008665_pt1 | contig 10186 bp, 14 predicted proteins | sample RifCSP16_2_FD_184023 | JGI IMG/M metagenome (GOLD analysis project Ga0209342, IMG submission 184023) | Soil microbial communities from Rifle, Colorado - Rifle CSP2_sed 16_2 (SPAdes) (version 2) | ecosystem: Environmental > Terrestrial > Deep subsurface > Rock core/Sediment | place: Rifle... | reverse complement strand
CCCCCGCCGCGCCGGGCGCGGCAAGGAGAGGAGGTCCGCCATACGGATCAAGCTGATAGCGGCGACGATCGCCGGAGCCCTGGCACTCGCGATGCTCGGCGCGGCCGTGGCCACCGCGAGCTCGGGAGCCCCCGGACAAGGTCGCGGCGCCTGACCCGGCCGGCGTGATCCCGGCCGCGAGCGCGCCCAACGCTCGGGCCGCGGCGCTGGTGGCGTCGGATGCCACATTCGTTCGGCAGAAGAGGTTCCTGAAGATCAACCACCCTGACACCGGCGTCTACTGCCTGAAGCTCGAGTCCAGGATCAACGAGGACACGCTCGTCGCGAGCGTCACACCCGAGTACATCTACTCAGCCCACATCAACATCTCGGCGCAGTGGTACTCGGCTCACGCCGGCTGCCCGCTCAAGGGCAACTGGGTGGAGGTGCTCACGTTCGTTGATGGGCAGAGCGGCACCTGGATCCCCGCAGACGAGGGGTTCGCGATCGTGATCCCGTAGCCCGGTCGACAAGGGTGCACCATCGGCCGGTGACCGGCCTGCGCCCTTCCGGTACACGTCGAAGCTTCGCGCGACGCGAGAGTGGTGGGGCCCTCTCCGATTTCTCCACCGAACCGGTCACGTTGCGACGACGAGCCCCTCCATCCCCGCCTCTCGGTGTCCGGGAACGGAGCAGACGAACTCGTACCTTCCCGGGCTCGCCACCGTGAGGGAGGCCGATGCCCTCGTTCCAGGGAGCGCCTCCACGCGGAACCCGAGGGCCGGGATCGTTACGTCGTGAAGCAGGTCTCCTTCGTTCACTAGGAGCAGGTTCACCGTCGTTCCTGCGGGGACGGTGACCTCCGTGGGCGAGAAAGAGAAGTCCCGGGTCACTACCTCGACCTCTTGAGCGTCGGCAACCGGAGCTGATGCTCGCCCACCGAGGCCACCCCCCATCATCCCCTCGTGCATCGATGCCATCCAACCAAGCCCCGGTGTGCCCGGCCCCGGGCCGGCGGCCACGGAGGTGCCGATCAGACCGACGACTCCCACCGCGATGAGGACGAAGCCCAGGCGTCGGGTGCTCATCGTCGCCGCGAGTCCGAGAGGACCCGTTTCCTCTCTTCGTACTCCTCTCGGTCGATCTCACCTCGGGCGAAGCGCTCGTCCAGGAGGTCCAGCGCGCTTCTTCCTCGAGGACCTCGGTCTTCTCGGTCGAAAGACCCGCGTATCGCAAGGATGATGCCCGCCACGATGAGGCCGAGGAACACCAGCCAGACGAGTCCCATTCCAAAGCCCCACCATCCGTCTCCCCACATCATGTGTGCTCCTCCTTCGTCATCGGAACCATCTCCGCATCCAGCGCCGTTCGAGCGCCACCTTGGCCAGGTGCCAGCGCCGACCGGCACGATGCATCCGCACCCGAGGACCCTCCCCGTCGTAGAAGTCGCCGGTGGCATGGACGGCTTTCCCGCCTCCAATTTCAACGATGCACGAGCCCCTTCCATCGAAAGTCGCCTTCGGCCGGCGGCCGGCGATCTCCCCGGCGATGCGTCGGGCCACCACCTTCGCCTGGGCCGTGGCGAACACACCGGCCCTCGGCAGGAACTTCCCATCGGCGATGGGGATCTGCGCGACGTCGCCGATGCCGAACACGCCCTCCGCCTTCACAGCAAGGGTGTGCGGGTCAACGGGGAGGAAGCCGCTTTCGCCAGCAAGACCGCTGCTTCGGATTGCCTCGGGGGCTCGATGCGGCGGGACGCCGAACAGGAGGTCGTACGAAGCACGGGCACCGTCGGCGAACATCAGCGCGCGCGACGCCGGCTCGATGCCCTCCACCGAGGACTGTGGATGAAGGCTGATGCCCCGCTCGGACAAGAGCGCAGTGAGCGCCTGCCCGATGGCGGGACCGGCCGTCGGCATCGGGTAGGGCTCGGGGGTGTAAATGGCGATGCTGACGCGGTCGCGGACACTTCGCTCTCGGAGAACCGCGTCGGCCAAAAGGGCGGTCTCGTAGGGAGCTGCCGGGCACTTGTAGGGCAGGCGCGAGACGACGACGGCAAGGCGGCCGCCATCGAACGCCCGGAGGGCCCGCCCGGCGGCATCCGCTCCCTCGAGCGTGTAGACGTTGTGGGCGCCCTCGGAGAACCCCGGGAGTGCCTCGGGAGCAAGCTCGGCTCCCAGCGCGATGACCAGTCGGGTGTAGTCGATCGCTCCATCGGTTGTCTGAACGACGCGACGTTCCGGATCGATCCGCAAGACCTCACCGCGTAGAAGCTCGACCCCTCGACGCCTCAGCCTTCCCAGGTCGGCGGTGACCTGATCGGGCCGGCGGGCACCCGTCATCACCCACGGGAACGAGGGAGCGAACGGGTGGGCGAGGTCCCGCTCGACCAGCACCACGCGGCCGCCCCATCCAAGTGAGGCGAGCTCGCGAGACAGGCGGCTGGCCGTGGCGACACCTCCGATCCCTCCACCCAGCACGACGACTTTGCGGTCCATCTCCTTCGCCCCTAGTAGCTCACGACCTTGTCCGCCCACAGCGTCCAGGAGGTGAGCTCCTCGAGCGAGGAGCGGTGAGCGCCCTTGGCGAGCCGGTCCTCCTCCAGGCCCCGCGCGTCCAGACACGTGCCGCAGCAGGCGATCTCTCCCCCGTGGCGGGCCACCGACTCGATCATCCTGTCGAGGTGGTAGTAGCCCTCGGGCACCTTCTGGTTGGCGGCCGCGCATCCCACGGCGTCGCCCACCAGGAACACCCGTACCTCAGCGTCGTCGCTCCTCGAGAGCGACCCGGCGAGGCGCAGTCCGTTGTAGGAGCGCTCGGTCCCATACGGAGGGTCGTTCAGGATCACCAACACCTTCTGTCGCATGTGCCTCACCCGACCTCAACGGGCAGCCCGGCCAGCCGCCATTCGGGGAAGCCGTCCTCAAGACGCTGGGCCCGGAACCCGCTCGCGCGGAGGATCGTCAAGGCCTCCGGGGCAAGCACGCAGTACGGACCCCGGCAGTAGGCGACGATCTCGACGTCCCTCGGCAGCTCGCCCAGTCGATGCTGGAGCTCGACGAGCGGGACCGAGGCCGAGCCAGGAATATGGCCGGCCGCGTACTCCTCGACGGGGCGGACGTCGAGCACGGCAACCTCACCGTGCTCCATCCGGTGCAGCAGCGACTCGCGCGATACCGGCTCAAGCTCGTCGCGTGCGTCGAAGTAGTCCCGGACCACCTGCTCCACCTCGGCCAGGCGCGCCCGCCCGAGGTCTCGGAGCGCGAAGAAGAACCGGCAGACCTCCTCGTCGGCCAGCCGGTAGAAGACCCTCACGCCCTCCCGGCGGGTCTCCACCAGGCGGGCCTGCCGGAGGACCTGAAGGTGCGCGGAGGTGTTGGTCACGCCCATCCGCGTCGCCTTGGCTAGCCCCTCCACGGTCCGCTCTCCCTGGCACAGCAGATCGAGCAGCTCGATCCGCCTGGGGCTGGCCACAGCCTTGCCCAGGCGGGCGAACTGCTCATAAAGCGCCTCCCTCACCTCGCGTCCGCCCACTTTACGATTCCTTCCATCATTCCAATCATCTCTGGATGAATGCTAGAACGGCTCGGAAGCACCAACAAGGCGTCCGGGTCCAGAAGTACGATTCGCATCTGAGCGCGAGTTCGTAGGATAACCCGGTGTTCTTCAAGGTCATCTACGCGCTCGCTCGCACGCTCCTCCGCCGTGCTCTCGGACTTCTAGATCGGGATGGCCTGATCCGGGAACTCGTGGCCGAGAACATGGTGCTTCACCAGCGCCTCGCGGTCCAAACCCGAGGCGCCCCTCGTCCGAGGCTCCGCCGGCGAGACCGCCTGTTCTTCGCGGCGCTATCCAGGCTGGTGCCGCGTAAGCGCTGGAGGATCTTCGGATTCTCGCCCCAGACGCTGCTTCGATGGCACCGCGAGCTGGTGAAAGCCAAGTGGACGTTCAAGCACAGGAAGATGGGCCGCCCCCCGATCTCCCCTGAGCTGCGTGAGCTCATCATCTCGATGGCCGAGAACTCGTCTGACTGGGGCTGCTACAGGGTGAAGGGCGAGCTACAGGGGCTGGGTCACCACGTAGCGGTCTCAACGATCCGGCGCATCCTTCGTGCTGCAGGCATCGGCCCTGCACCCCGGCGTGATGGACCAACCTGGTCTGAGTTCCTTCGTGTCCAGGCAGACGGCATCTTGGCGTGTGACTTCTTCAGCGTCGAAACCGTGTTCCTGAGAACCCTCTACGTGCTCGTCTTCATCGAGATCGGCTCACGCCGGCTTCGCTTCTCGCTCTCGACTCAACACCCCGACGGTGACTTTGCTACCCAGCAAGCCCGCAACCTCTTCATGGAGCAGGACCCCCCGGACGCCGGATTCCTGATTCGGGATCGCGACTCCAAGTTCACTCGGTCTTTCGATGAGATCTTCAAGGTCGAAGGTATCCGGGTGATCAAGACGCCGATCCGGGCTCCGAACGCCAACGCCTTCTCCGAGCGCTCGATAGGAACGATCCGCAGGGAGGTGACCGATCGCCTGCTCGTTCTAGGGCCCGGGCATCTGAACTCCATCCTTCGAGGGTTCGCTGACCACTACAACTCGCACCGGCCACATCAGGGGATCGAGCTTCAAGCTCCGGACAAGATTGGCGAGACTCCTGCCGCCGCACCGATCGGTCGGATTACGCGGCGTCGGGCGGTCGGCGGGCTCACCAACGAGTACTACGCGAGGGCAGCTTGAGTGGAGCCGACTTTTGGACCCGGACGACCTAGTAGAAATCCTGGAACGTGTCGATGTCGTGGGGCTCCAGAGGCACGCGATACTTGTGACCAAGCGTGCCAGCCGGACACATGGTCCAATCCGATTCAGAACCTCCGAACGCGCACTGGTTACTCGGTGCCGCAGGCCAGTGGCCCCCGCTGGTGTCCTTGTCAGGATTGCCTCCGCGGTAGACTCCTGTGCCGTGGCCGAACTCGTGGAGGGCAGTTTCGTGCACGGCTGCTTCCCCAGAAGGAGGGTTTCCCGTTCCCTTGTACCAGGTGACGCTGTCGGTATCGAAAGCGATCCTGGCCGAGTGGATGTCCGTGAATCCCTGCGACTGGTGGAAATGTGCGCAAGCTAGGTGTTCGCCCACAGATGGAATGTCGTGGTAGAAGATCCAGATATCGACGCTCGCCGTATCCATCCAGTTGCAGGGATGCTGCCAGTTCTCGTTGCCGTTGCCGTTGTTGTCGTACCTGAAGTTGTCCACGCCTGTGACCGCGTTCCACTCCGCCTTCCCGTCGTGAATCCGCTCCTCAAATTCAGACCCGTTGTCGCCCGGGATCGACTCGTCGATCTTGTAGTCAATGTCTTGGTAGTTATCCCACGCAAGGGGGTCGAACCAGTCCGAGGCGTCATGGGCCTGGGCGGGTATCGGCAGGAGGAGAAACAGACTCACGAGGAAGCCCAGTAACACCTCCCCGCCCGGTTTCATGCGCACTGAACGTACCCGGTCACCGAGTACGACCCGTCCTCCCACCGTTGGACGTCGATCGATGCCCCCGGCACGCGGACCTCGATCAGGTCGGAGTCGGTCGCCGCCACTGATGCCGCGGCGGTGAGGTTCGCCTTGGTGAAGGTTGCCCCGTTCTCGGCCAGCTCCTGATAAACGACGGACACGGCCTCTTCGACGGTCGGCTCCCCGATCGGCTTCCCTGGTTCTCGGTAGTAGTCCAGCGAGCCCACAAGCATCGGGACGTCGCTCTGGGACAGGTCGCACCCAGCGGCGAGCGCCATCTCAAGACCGGGGTCTTTGGGCTCTTCTCCCGACTCCTGGCTGAGTGCCGCCCCCGCGAGCACCAGCGCGAGCGTGAGCCCCACCGGAAACCCCAAGCCGGTTCTGCCCAGTTTCCGCCCTGGCATTTCTATCCTCCGGCTTCAGCCCCGCCGCCCTCTTGCTTGAACAGTGAACCCCCAAGGCGGCACGCGTCAAGACCCTCGTTGACCCATAGGGAATATCCTCGAGAGGAGCCCACTGACTCACGCAGTAACTCCTCGAAGCGCCTCCTCTCCTCCGGATCGGACGCGCCGAGGGAAGGAGCCGGCCGCGGTGCCGATCGCGAAGAGGGGAAGTATGGCCATGGTCAACGCCCTCACTATCGCCCGCCGTGGGGCCTACGCGGCCCTCGAAGCCGCAGCCTGAACCCCCCACTGGGAAGCCCCGCCGGAGGGTTCAAGGCATCCACACCAGCGCAGACCCTCTGCGAACAGCGTTACCGGTCGCCCTCCCTCGCACTCGCTACACTCGATCGCCGGTGGTGGCTTCGCTGGGCATTTCTGCCAGGATTTCAACCGGCCCCGGCCAGGCCAGGCCAGGTGCCAGGGCCAGGTCGGGGTGGTAGGAATCGCCTCCGTCACAGGTCACACCCCGTGCCGCGAGCGCCCCGGTAACGGATCTCGCCGATCCGGTAACGTCATCCGGAGGATCTAGCCACCGACGCCTATGTCTCCGAGGAACTCGTCGAAGACCTCGAGGTAGCGGTCGACGTCCTCGCGACTCGCCTGGGGGGAGATCGCCGGTCCACACCACCAGCCGAAGTCCCAGATCCCTCGGTTCGCCATGTACACGCGCTGCGCGTGCCGTAACAAGGGGATGTCGCGCTCGCCCTGAGCAGTACAGAAACTGCGATTCATCATGCCGCCACGGCACGGTACTCGTGGATGAGCCCGCCGAGCAGATCTCGCCTCGTCACGGCGGCGGCTCGCGCTGCCGGCTCGGGGGCGTTCGCACTCTCGGGCACCAATAGACCGAGGCCCTGATGCGGCCGCTCGTGGTTGTAGCGGCGTATGTAGATGCCTAGGATCCGATCCAGATGTCGGCGGCCGAGCACGAGCGTCCAATCAAGCACGTCGGACCGCACGGTCTTCACCCAGCGTTCGGCAAGGCGTTGGCCTTCGGGGCGCGGTAGGGCGTGAGGACAGTCTCAACCCCCTCCGTGCGGAGCACCTCGTCGAAGGGGCCGGAGTACTTGGAGTCGCGATCGCGAACGAGAAAACGCACAGGGGCCTCTCGCTCCTGCAGCTCCAAGGCGAGATTCCTCGCCTGTTGGGTGACCCAAGCGGAGTCCGGGTTCCCCGTCACCCCAGCAAGGAACACGCGGCGGGTCGAGACCTCGATGAAGAACAGCACGTAGAGGGTGCGTAGAAACGCGGTCTCCACGGTGAAGAAATCACACGCGAGGATCCCCTGGGCCTGGGTCCTTAGGAACTCCGCCCAGGAAGGACCGGACCTTCTCGGTGAAGGCCCGAGGCCCCCCTGGTGAAGGATCGTCTGGATCGTCGTGGCGGAAACGCGGATGCCGAGCTTCAGGAGTTCTCCTTTGATCCTTCGATATCCCCAGCGGGGGTTCTCCCTCGCCAGACGCAGGATGAGCCCGCGGACCTCGGTATGGATCGGCGGCCGACCGGTGCGCTTGGGCCGGAAGGTCCACTTGCGCCTTACGAGCTCTCGGTGCCATCGGTGAATGGTCTGGGGCGTGAGCATGAAGGACGCCCACCTCTGCCGTGGCAGCACCCTCGCGGAAGCGGCGAGCAAGACCTTGTCGATCCGGCGCAGCCGGGGCCGGCCTGCCGCACGGCGAAGGACCTTCAGCTGGTGGCGAAGAACGAGGATCTCAACGTCCCTGTCCCTTGCGCCCGCGCCGGCGGGCACGATGCGGAGCACGGCGCGGAGGACGAAGTACAGAAGACAGAACAGCATGGCGCGCGGTGCTACTTTGCGCTGGTCGCCGTCGCAATCGGGGTTTCTGTACTGCTCAGGAACCCGGAAAGGCGAAGCGAGCCCTACGGCTGAGTAGCGATAACCTGCGCCGCTCCGCTGTTGAACAAGACCTTGAGTTGGGTCTTGCCGGAGCCGTTGTCCTCGAAGTAGATGCGTCCGCCGTTAGCAGCGGGAGTTACCCCATGGCCTCGGCAAATTCCAGGAGCTCGGACAGCTTGAGGCCTGTCGCTGTGGCGGACGGACCGCCGTATAGGGACACCACATAACCGCCTTCGATCCATGTGACAGCGGCAGGTCCAGGTCCACGTTGCGTGCCTTCCTCCAACAGGGTCACACCATGGATATCCGTGGCCTCCGCTTGAGTGCCACGGAGGGGTATCAGACTGAAGGACCAAGCTGGCCCCTCCGTCTCGGCCATCTCCTTGAAACTCTCAACGAACTCAGCCTCGGAGCGGTCGTCGGGCTGGTAGATGAGAGTGAGTCCGTTTTCGAACTCGAATGCAACGTACCCATCTTCGCGAACCCAGGCTTGAGTGACATCGGAGCCGGCTGGAATCGTGGCCCACCCCGTTGAGCGAGCTGAGAGCGTTGTCTCAGCGACGTCCCGCGTTACCAACTCCGCGCCGCCGAGGGGGTCATCCATCATGAACACTCCGGGGACGTTCGACACCTCAGCAGGCTGCAACCTGCTATCTGCGGAGCCTGGGCGGGCGACGAGGGACCCTGCCAGCATGCCTACACCGACAACCAGACCGACGAGAAGAGCTCTTGAGATGACTTGTGTTCTTTGGATGCCTACCATTGCTTAGTCTCCCTTAAGGGTCGGAACAGAACGCAGACCCACAGTGCTTCAACCACCACTCCGGTGCATCTCCACCGCCGCTGTTGTTCTTCTCGAAGTACCACCATTTCGTGTTTTGGTCTAGGCTCTTGTGGACACCGTTCCAGTCCGCCCAGGACCCGCCTGACTGCAACTGCCTTTCGAGGTTCCACATATGGGTTTGCATGTCCTCACACGGGCGAGACGTTCCCTCGGAGCCGCCGTAGACATAGCCTGAAGGGTGCCAGAATCCGGATCCATTCATGCTGCACTCTCATACTCGTGGATGAGCCCGCCGAGGATGTCGCGGCGGACGAGCCGAGAACCATAGTCGAAGGCGTTCGGAGGCGATCCCGAACCGTCGGGCGTCGCGAGATCGAGCCCCCGATGCGGCCTCCTCGCGTTGTAGTGCTCGGCGTAGGTGCGTAAGAGACGCTCGAGGTGTCTGCGACCGCGCACGAGCGTCCAGTCCAGGCACTCGGTTCGGACCGTACGCACCCACCGTTCGGCGAAGGCGTTGGCCCGAGGGGCGCGGATCGGGGTGTGGATGACGGAGGCGCCCTCGGTTCGGAACACCTCGTCGAACGGGCCCGAGTACTTGGAGTCGCGGTCGTGGATCAGGAACCTGGGCATGGGGGTTCCCTCCTCCCTCGAGCCGGCGAGGTTCCTCGCCTGCTGGGTCACCCAGGCCGAGTCGGGATGGGAGCTCACCCCGGCTACGCGGATCCGTCTCGTGGCGAGCTCAATGAAGAACAGCACGTACAGGGTGCGGAGGAAGGCGGTCTCCACGGTGAAGAAGTCCAAGGCCCAGATGCCCTCGGCCTGGGAGCGGAGGAACTCCGACCAGGTGGGGCCGGACCTGCGGGGAGCGGGGCCGAGTCCTTGCGCCCGGAGCAGCCGCCGGATGGTCGTGGCCCCGACGCGAATGCCGAGCTTTCGGAGCTCACCCTGGATCCTGACATATCCCCAGCGCGGGTTCTCCCGCGCCAGGCGCAGGATGATCTCGCGGAGCTCGGGGTCGACCGAAGGCCGACCTTGCCTGGCCCTCCTGTAGGTCCACTTTCGCCGGACGAGCGCCCGGTGCCAGCGCAGCAGCGTCTGCGGCGTGACCAGGAACGTCGCCCAGCGGTCGCGAGGCAGGATCCGAGCGGCCGCAGCGAGGAATGCCCGATCGATCGGACGGAGCGATGGGCGCTCGACCTGGCGGCGAATGATCTTGAGCTGGTGCCGCAGGACCGCGATCTCGACGTCCTTGGCCGCCGCGTCGGAGCACCGAACGGGCCCGATGAGGCGACGCAGCAGCAGGTACAGGATCGACAGGGCCACGGGGCGGTGATCCTACAAGGTGCTGCTCGGGGCTCGAATCGCACTTCTGGCACCCTTCAGGTTACCGGGCCGGGTTCCACCCACACTCGCTACACTCGGTCGCGCAGGTAGGTGACTTCGGCGGGGATTTCTGCCAGGTTTTCTACCGGCCCGGGCCAGGTCGGGCCCGTAGAAATCGACGAACGCCCAGGTCATCGCTGCCCACCCCATCAGCCCGGTAACGGATTCCTTCGATCCGGTAACGGCGCAGGCACGAAGAGGGCCCTCACCGACCGACTCCCAAGGGTTGTCCGGATTTGTCCG
>Ga0209342_10008661_pt1 | contig 10189 bp, 2 predicted proteins | sample RifCSP16_2_FD_184023 | JGI IMG/M metagenome (GOLD analysis project Ga0209342, IMG submission 184023) | Soil microbial communities from Rifle, Colorado - Rifle CSP2_sed 16_2 (SPAdes) (version 2) | ecosystem: Environmental > Terrestrial > Deep subsurface > Rock core/Sediment | place: Rifle... | reverse complement strand
GAACGGCGGGACCGACGCCTTCGTGGTGCGGTTCGCCCCCGACGCCACCGTGCAGTTCTCCGATCACTTCGGCGACGCCTTCAGCCAGTCGTCGACGATGCTCGTCTCGACACGCCACGCTCCGCAGGACGTGATCTGGATGGGCGGCACGTACGCCAGCCAGGTCCAGTTCGGGTCGCTGCCTGCGCTCACCACCAACGGTGGGACGGACGTCAGGGCCTTCCTCGTGAAGTTCCAGTAGCTCGCACGACGGGAGAGCGCGCTCTGGCGGGCGCTCTCCCCTTGATGACGGACCGGGCCGCCCACGCAAGTGGGCGGCCCTTCTCGTCTTGGCAGTGCGTGCCGAGAAGCGAGTTCACAGAAACGTCAGACATGCCGTTGTGAAGGTGGGCGTAGATAGCGCAACAGCCCACGGCTCGAGGCGGTCGTCATGCAAACGACATACGGTGCGCGACGTTTCGCGTTCGCCGCGGGAGCGTCCCTCCTCGCGGTGCTGGGAAGCGCCTGCGGCGGCTCGTCCGGGGCCGCGACGAGGTCGGGGGACGCGCGCATCGTGGCCAGGGCCTCGACGGACGCGGTTGGTGTCGCGCGCGTGACCGTGACCGTCAGCGCCGGCGAGGACGGCGGCTTCACGCCGATCACCTCGGACATGGAGAGGTCCGGCACCCAGTGGGAGGGCCGGATCCTCCGGATCCCGGTGGGCGCGGGCCGGCGGTTCGACGCCGCGGCCTACGACGACCAGGGGAATACCCTCTACGCCGGCTCATCGACGTCCGCCATCAGCGCGGGCGCCGCGTCGGTCGTGTCCATCCTCATGCAAGGCCGGTCGTCGGCCTTCCAGAACTCCGCACCGGTGATCGACATCGCCCCGGTCTCGGTGGCCGAGGTCGCCCGCAAGGGGGCCGTCGACGTCTCCGTCTCGGCGCACGACCCCGACCCGGCCGACACCATCACCTACCGCTGGAGCTCGGAAGAGGGTTGTGGCTCCTTCACCGAGCCGAGCGAGAGCGCGACGCGCTGGACCGCGCCGACCTCGGCGGGGACGTGCAGGCTCACGGTCACGGTGTCGGACGACCGGGGCCTCGCCACGAGCACCGCCCTGGACGTGGTCGTCAAGAATCCACCGCCCGTCATCGCCAGCCTGACCGGGAGCTTCCAGCGCGGGCTCGCCATGGTGGGCGCTCTCGCGGTGGCGGCCTCGGATCCGGAGGGCGATCCGCTGACCTACGACTGGACGTCGAGCTGCGCCGGCCTCACCTTCGACCGTGCCCTGCCGCACGGCGAGACGAAGCCGGGCTTCTCGCTGCCGGGGCCGTCCGCTCCATGCGCCGTCACGGTCGCCGTCTCCGACGGATCCGGCGGGCCGGGGCCGTCGGCGAGCTTCTCCCTGCCGGCGAACACTCCCCCCGAACCGCAGCTCTCCCTCGCCGACGGTGCTAGCGTCGGCGACGCGGCGGGCCTCGCCTACGACGGCGATGGAGCGATCTACCGGGCCGGGAGCATCCTCGCGCCCGGCTACGACTTCGGCAGCGGCACGGTCTTCGCCGACGGCATCGACCTCTTCGCCGGCAGGTTCGACCCGGCCACCGGCCTCGCCACCTGGGCCAGGGCGCTCGGCAGCGGGGGGAACGTCGCCGGCCTCGCGGCGAGCAGGGGGCAGGTGGGCGTGATCGGCAGCTCTTACGGACAGGTGGACGTCGACGACCCGCGCCTGGCGGCCCTCGGCAGCCCCAGCGATTTCGTCGCGGGGCTGAGCGCCGCCGACGGCAGTGTCCTGTGGGTGAAGTCCGTCTACCTGAACGGGGGCAAGCTCTACTCCATCGCCGGCGACCCTGGCCAGACGCGCTTCGCCGTCTGCGGGTCGGTGGTGGACGCGGCGGCCATCGACCTCGCTCCCGATGCGGTCAGCGGGGGCGGCAGCGACATCGTGGTGGCGGTCCTCGACCAGGCCTCGGACGACGCCCACCGGGTGGTCTGGGCGAGGCAGATCGGCGGCGCTGGCTACCAGACCTGCACCGCCGTCGCCTTCGACGGCGGGGGCGACGTCCTCATCGGCGGGCAGTACCGCGGTGGCCCGCTCGACCTCGGAGCGGGGCCGGTCTCGCCCACCCCGGCCGGCACGAACGAGTTCGTCTACGTGGCCAGGCTTGGCGGGAGCACGGGCGCCCTCGTCCGCGCGGCCGGGTTCGGCCAGACGGCGGGGTGCCGCGCGCTTCCGAGGGCCATCGCGGTGGGCGGAGGCGGCGCGCTGGCGCTGGTCGGCCAGTTCCAGGGGAGGATCGACTTCGGGCAGACGACGCTCGTCGCGACGGGCACCAGCCTCGACGCCTTCGCGGTCAGGCTGAACGCGGATCTGAGCGTTGCCGCTGGCTGGCCCACCCGCCTCGGCGGCCCGCTGGCGGACGACGCGCTCGGCGCGGCCATTGACTCTCGAGGGCAGGTCTACGTGGCGGGCTACCTCTCCGGGACCACTACCGGCGCCGCGGTGCTTACCTCCGCCGGTCCGACCGACGCCTACCTGCTGCGGTTCAGCCTGGGCGGAGAGGTCACGTTCGCCGACCGCTTCGGCGACGGGAATCGCCAGGAGGCGAGCGCTCTCGTCGTGGCGCGGCTCGCCAGCGGGGCGGAGAGGGACGCGATCTGGATGGGCGGCGTCCTCGCCGGCCGGGTCCGGTTCCCACCGCTGCCCGAGCTGGCGGCCCCCGAGCTCGAGGTCAGGAACTTCCTCGTGAAGATGAGGTGACGAATGGTGCAGAGTACCCCCTTCGGGCGAGCGGGCGGGCTCGCCGCCATCCTCGTCCTCACCTCCGCCGCCGCGGGCTGCGGGGGCGCCAAGACGGACGCCGGTTCCGGCTCCGCGCGAGTCACGGCCGCCTGCGTGGGGCGCGCCGCCGTCGCCATCGCCGGCGTGAGCGTGACCGTCAGCAAGGGGGACGGAGCCGACTTCGCGCCCATCCCCTCGGAGCTGGCGAAGGACGGCAGCGAGTGGAGCGGGAGCATCTTCGGGATCCCAGCCGGCGGCGGCCGCCAGTTCGACGTCGTCGCCCGCGACAGCGACGGCGAGGAGCTGTGCTGGGGCTCGGCGAAGTCCGACGTCGTTGCCGGCGAGGAGGCCTCCATCTCCGTCGCCCTCTTGGACGACGTCTCGTCCAGGCTGACGATCCTGAGCCTCGTCGCCTCGCAGAGCATGGTGGCCCCGGGCGCGTCGGCGAGCGTCGCCGTCGTGGCGAGCGATGCGGACGGGGGGGGGACGCTCCGGTACCAGTGGAATGCGACTTGCGGCGCCTTCGGCTCCCCCACCCTGGCAGCCACGAGCTGGACGGCGCCAGCCGCCGAGGGGAGCTGCCAGCTCTCGGTCTCCGTCACGAGCAGTCACGGCACGGTGACCGCCTACGTGACCATCGCCGTGGGGACGGTCGACAGGTGCGCCGGCGTCACCTGCCCGGCGGCCTCCGACCTCTGCCACGTGGCCGGCGCCTGCACTCCCGCCACGGGCCTCTGCTCCGCCGAGACGGCCAAGGCGTGCCCGCCGGCCTCCGACCTGTGCCACGCCGCCGGAACCTGCACTCCCGCCACCGGCGTCTGCTCCGCCGAGACGGCGAAGACGTGCACCCCCTCCGACCTATGCCACGTCGCCGGCACCTGCCTCCTCGCCACCGGCCAGTGCCCGCCGGAGACGGCCAAGACCTGCCCGAGCGGCGAGTTCTGCGACGCCCACGACGGCGGTCAGTGCAAGGCGGACAGATGCGTCGCAGATCACGTGACGTGCCCGGCGGCCTCCGACGTGTGCCATGTGGCCGGCGCCTGCGACCCCGCCACCGGTCTCTGCTCGGCAGAGACGCCCAGGATCTGCCCGGCCGCCTCCGACCAGTGCCACGTGGCCGGCACCTGCAGCCTTTCCAATGGCCTGTGCTCGGCGGAGACGGTCCGGACCTGCCCGAACCAGGGCGACGTCTGCAACCCCACCGACGGTCTGTGCGGGATCCCGGTCCCGACGCCGGTCGTCGAGCGGGCCGACGGCCTCCTCGTTCACACCTTGGGCCTCGCCTACGGCGCGGACGGTGCGATCTACCGGTGCGGCGACCTCTCCGAGGCGTTCAACTTCGGCAGCGGTGCAGTCACGCCGACGCCCAGCACCACGGGGAATGCGACCAACGATCTCTGGCTGGGCCAGTTCAATCCGACCGGGACCGGCCTTGCCGTCCCGGCCATCTGGGCCGCCGGATACGGTGACCCGGCCGAACAGTTCGCGACCGGGATCGCCAGGAGCAGCGATCGGCTGGGAATCATCGCCAAGTTCCTCGGCTCGCTCGATCTCGGCAACGGCCTCTCGGCCATCAACCCCGACACCGACGTCGCCCTCCCCACCATCGCGCTCTTCGATCCGGCCACGCACGCGGCGACCTACCGCAAGACCGTTAAGCTGAACGGCGGCCAGTTCGCTCAGATCGCCAGCAACCCCCTCACGAACCGCTTCGCCGTCTGCGGGACCGCGCAGGACGTCGCGGCCACCGACCTCGTCTCGGGTGCCGTCATGGGTGGCGGCATGGACATCGTTGTGGCGGTCCTGAACCCGTCCGGCATCGTGTGGGCGAAGCAGATCGGCGGCACTGGTAACCAGGTCTGCAGCGCGGTCGCCATCGACGACGCCGGCGACGTGATCATCGCCGGCACCTACTCCGCCGGCGCGCTCGACTTCGGCGCGGGCGCCTTCGCGTCTCCGACCAGCGCGAACCAGCACGTGTACGTGGCCAAGTTCCTCGGCGCGAACGGCGACTTCGTCCGGGCGGTCGGGTTCGGCCCGGCTTCCGGGTCTTCTGGCCGCTCCGTCGCGAATGGCGTGGCGGTGGCCGCCAACGGTGACGTGGCAGTGGTGGGCAGCGTCCTCGGGCGGATCACGTTCGGAGGCATCACGGTCATCGGCACGGGCACGGCCAGCGCCGACGCGTACGCGGTCAAGCTGAACGCCGCGGACTACAGCGTGGCCACGGGGTGGCCGGTTCGCATCGGCGGCTCGCAGCTCGACATAGCGAACTCGGTGGCGATCGACTCGCAGAACCGCGTGTGGGTGGCTGGTATCTTCAGCGGGATCACCACCTCGCCTGGGCCCGACGGCCGCGGCGCCGTGGCCATGACCTCGAACGGCGGGACCGACGCCTTCGTGGTGCGGTTCGCCCCCGACGCCACCGTGCAGTTCTCCGATCACTTCGGCGACACCTACGGCCAGTCGTCGACGATGCTCGTCTCGACGCGCCACGCTCCGCAGGACGTGATCTGGATGGGCGGCACGTACGCCAGCCAGGTCCAGTTCGGGTCGCTGCCTCCGCTCACCACCACCAGTGGGACGGACGTCAGGGCCTTCCTCGTGAAGTTCCAGTAGCTCGCGCCGGCTCTCCGGCCTGGCACCCGTCTCACCGGGAGGAGATGGACATGCGGACTCGCTTCCGTGGGCTCGATAAGGCGGTGGCCGTCGCCACGCTGCTCGCCTTCTGCGAGAGCGCGATGGCGGCCAACATCCTGCGCCGCGCCTCGCCGCGGCCCGCTGCAGCCCAGGCGCTCTCCTCCGACGCCGCGAATGCAGCGGCCGCGGCGGCCCAGGCGCAAGCGGCGGCCCAGCAGTCCCGAAACCCGCTGCGCCGGGCCATGGACGCGGTGAAGCTCTGGCAGGCCGCGCAGGAGGCGGCCCGCGCCGCCCAGGCGCCCGCCGCCGGCGACCCTCCCGACGGACTCGTGCCAGGCGGGCTGGAAGTGGCGCCGGGCGCGGCGGCCGGGTCGCCCGAGTGGCAGGGGGCCGACCTTCCGTGGTGGCAGAGGGAGGGCGAGCGCACCTCGGTCACCGTGAAGCAGAACGCTGAGAAGGCGATCCTGACCTGGGAGACGTTCAACGTGGGGCGGGAGACCGACCTCTACTTCGACCAGAGCGCCGGGGGCTCCGATGCGAACGGGTGGATCGCGCTCAATCGCGTGATCGATCCGAGCGGCTCGCCGAGCAAGATCCTGGGGAGCATCGAGGCCGAGGGGCGGGTCTATGTCATCAACCGCAACGGCATCATCTTCGGCGGCTCGTCGCAGGTGAACGTGGCGAGCCTCCTCGCCTCGAGCCTCGACTTCAAGGGCGGGTCGATCGAGGCCCGGAACGAGATGTTCCGGGCGGGTCTGCCGTTCACCTTCGAGAGGGAGGGATCCCGGGCTGGCGCGGTGACGGTCGAGGCGGGCGCGAAGATCTCCGCCGGGAGCTACGGGCAGCTCGTGCTGCTCGGCGAGCACGTGGTGAACGCTGGCTCGCTCGAGGCGCTGGATGGACAGGTGCTGCTCGCGGCAGGGAGCGAGGTGACGCTCGAGCGTGACAGCACGACCAATCGCTACTACGCCACTCCGGCGGTGACCCCGATCGAGGGCGAAGGCGAGGGGCCGGTCCCGATCACAGTGGAGAACCAAGGCATCATCTCGACCCCGCGGGGAAACGTCACCATGGTGGCCGGCGGGATCCGGCAGGACGGTCTCATCACCGCCACGACCTCCGTCGAGGTGAATGGCTCCATCTGGCTCGGCTCGACGGAGAGCGCGCAGCCGAGCGCCATCTGGTTCGGAGAGGGGAGCGTCACGCAGATCCTGCCCGACGAGGACGGCAAGAAGCTCGTCGGGACCGCCACGCTCCCGCAGTCCAGGGTCGATGTCTCCGGCGAGAGGATCTACCTCCTCGACGGCTCGACCATCTACGTTCCGGCGGGCCTGGTCACCCTCTCCGCGCAGTCCCACAACCAGTGGTCCACCGAGTGGCGAGCCGCGGACGACTGCTCCCGGATCTACCTCGGCGAGGGCGCGCGCATCGACGTCTCCGGGCTCCGGGACGTCGAGGTCGCCATGGAGCAGAACGAGATCAAGGCCGAGCTGCGCGCGAACGAGCTGGCTGACAACCCGGTGCTGCGCGACAGCCCCCTGCGCAGCCGGACCGTCTACTTCGACGCGCGGCTGGGCGGGAAGCTCGGGGACGGCTCCGGCGTGGCGGACCTCTCCGGCTACTACGGGTTAGAGGAGCGCGACCTCGAGCAGCTCATGACCTCGGGCGGCAGCGTGAACCTGACCGCCAACGAGATCATCACGCGCCCGGGATCGCAGATCGACCTCTCGGGCGGCAGCCTCCGCTACCGCGATGGCTACGTGAGGAGCACGCAGCTCGTCGACCCGACGCGGAAGCGGGTGCGCATCGAGGACGCCGACGCCGGCGTGCGGTACGTCGGGATCGACGGTGACACCGTGGTCGACCACGCGCGGTGGGGCGTGAGCGAGACCTACACGTCGGGGCTCTCCCGCTCCCAGCCCCACTTCGAGACGGGCTACGTGGAGGGGGGCTCGGCCGGCACGCTGACGATGAGCATGAGCGGCATACCGGGGGCCCCCGGGGGCGATATGGGGACGCCCGTTCCCGCTCCGACAGGCGCCTTCCGGATCTTCGACGGAGAGATCCGCGCCGAGACCGTGGTCGGCCCGAAGCAGCGGGAGCTGCCGGGCGCGCTCGACGCCAGCGATCCCACGCAGGCCTGGCGGATGCGGCCGAGCGGTGGCGTGCTGGAGGTCCATGGGGCCGGCGACATCACCATCGCCGACGCCGGGGCGCAGCTCGGCGACTTCGGTCCGGATAGCCCGCTCGAAGGGCTCGACTCGCTGAGGTACCGGCAAGTCCTTCCATCGAAGTGGTTCGACGGGAGGACCTTTACGAGCGTCGCCATCGAGAGCGGGTACACCGACGATCGGAGTATAGATTCCAGCGGACAGACCATCGCTTACCCCACGAGGAACTTCGCGCCCGGGGGCCACCTGACCATCGCCGAGGGGGCGGTGGTCGACCTCGGCGACGGCGGTTCGTTCTCGTTCAAGGGCAAGAGCGCCGACATCGACGGCACGCTGCTCGCGCCCGGCGGGAAGGTGAACATCACGGCGCTCGACCTGCCGGAGAACATGACCAAGGCTCAGGTTCGCGAAGCCGACCTCTTCCCGACGACGCGCGTGGGCGCTACCGGCGTCATCGACGTCGCCGGCCGCTGGAGCAACGACCACCTCGACGGCGCCACCGCCCCCCTCCGTGCGCTGGATGGCGGCGACGTCACGCTGACCGCGAGCCGCGTCGTCCTGGAGCAGGGCTCGCTCGTGGACGTGAGCGGAGGCGGGCGACTCGACGCCACCGGGACCAAGGTCAAGGCCGGGAATGGCGGCTCGATCACCATCGACGTGAGCAAGAATGCGAACCCCCCGGTGGACCCTCCCGATGAATGGTCGCTCGACGGCGAGCTCAGGGGCTACGCGCTCGGGACCGGCGGCACGCTCGCCCTCGTCACCCGACGCGACATCGTGATCGACCTCGACGAGCCGGGGCGAGGGCTGCCCGCGGGCGCGGGGCCCAGCTACCACCTGCTCACGCCGGATCTATTCACCCAGGGTGGCTTCTCCACTTACCGCGTCGCAGGGCAGAGCGTGACCGTGGGCCATCCCGGCCCCGATTCCGACCACCCCGCGCAGCTCGACCTCACGCCAAGCGTCAAGTCGCTGGTCCTCCCCACCTGGGCGGCGGAGCTGCCCACCGGGACGCTCCTCGCCGACGTGGCAGCACGCGAAGTGCTGACGGATCCGAGCGAACAGCACGGACTTCCCATGAAGCTCGTGCTCACGGCGGGGAACGCCGACCAGCCGGGTACCGTGGCCGTGCAGACAGGGGCGAAGATCGTGATGGCCCCCGAGTCCACGGTGCAGCTTCTCGGGACGGCGACCACTTCCGGCACCAAGCCCACCGTGTACGTGGACGGGACCATCGAGGCCCCCGGCGGCAGGATCGAGCTGAAGAGCACCAACGCCAATGCTTCCCGTAACGACAGCGGCATCATCGCCCTTGGGCCCAGCGCCGAGCTGCTCGCGCCCGGCTACCAGAAGGAGACCTACGACGGCGCCGTGATCCGCCGCAGCGTGGAACCGGGGGGGACGATCACCATAGGGACGGGGAGCGACAGCTACAGCTACGACCTCCTGGAGGTCCGGATGGATCCCGCCGCGAGGCTCGACGTGAGCGGGGTGCCGGGCACGGCCGATCTGACCTCGGCGGCCGCCGGCGCGGGGAGCCGTTCGCGCTACGTCGCGGAGGAGGTGGACGGCAGCGCCGGGGCGATCTCGATCTCCGCCGTCGGCGGCGTCCTGGCAGGCAGGTTCCAGCTCGAGCCCGGCGGCGAGAAGGGCGCCGGCGGCTCGCTCGAGATCCGGGGCCCTCATGGCATCGTCGTGCGCCAGGAAGTAGACGGCCCGGCGGAGCCGGGGAAGCTGGTCGTGGTCGCGAAGGGCATCGACGATTCAGGCGCGGACGAAGTTGTGCTCAGGTCGCGGAGCCAGTCGGAGGAGAGTGCGAAAACGGATTCCTTTGGGGGCACGATCGAGTTCGATGGACTGGTCGAGCTCCACGCGCGGCGCTCGCTGGCCCTCTACGCCCCCCGGATCGCCGCCAAGCCCGACCCAGACCACCCGGCGCAGGTCGCGCTCGACGCCGACTACGTGCTGATCGAGGGGATCGAGGGCACAGGAGGCGCGACGGCCCCAGCGGCGGCCCCGGGCTCTACGCTATCGGTCAACGCCGACCTGATCGACCTCGGGAACCAGGTCACGCTCGGCCGCAAGACCGATACCGAGGACTACGGAGGTTTCGAGATCGCGAGCTTCCACGCCAGCGGCGACATCCGTCTCTCCACATCTGGTCAACACCAGCTCGCGGGCCTGCTCTCACCCGGCGCCATCGAGCTGGAAGCGGCGCAGGTCTACGTGACCTCCCCCTTCCAGAACTCGAAGGCAACGCCGGGGAGCACGGTCCTGGAGCGTCAGCCGGGCGACCCGGGCTTCCTCATTCAGGGCAAGGAGATCAAGGTGACGAGGGTGGGTGACGAGCTCCCGCCGCTCCCGCTCTCGTTCGGTGAGCGGCTCACGCTCCGGGCGGAGACGATCGTGCAGGACGGCGTGCTGCGCGCGCCGCAGGGACAGATCCGACTCGAGGGCGACAGCGTGACGCTCGGGCCCACGAGCGTGACGTCGGTCTCGCTCGAGGGGAGCACCGTGCCCTTCGGCGAGGTCACCACCCGCGGGGAGTTCGTAGGCTACGACCAGCCCGGCTCCGCGCCGACCAAGTCGGTGACCATCGACGGCAAGGACGTCATGG
>Ga0209342_10008660_pt1 | contig 10189 bp, 6 predicted proteins | sample RifCSP16_2_FD_184023 | JGI IMG/M metagenome (GOLD analysis project Ga0209342, IMG submission 184023) | Soil microbial communities from Rifle, Colorado - Rifle CSP2_sed 16_2 (SPAdes) (version 2) | ecosystem: Environmental > Terrestrial > Deep subsurface > Rock core/Sediment | place: Rifle... | reverse complement strand
GCACCGGGACGTCTCGCCCAAGAACGTGCTCCTGTCGTTCTCGGGCGAGGTGAAGCTCATCGACTTCGGGCTGGCGCGTGGGCGCGGGATGCCGGAGGACCCCGGCGTCGTGCGCGGCACGGGCGCGTACATGAGCCCCGAGCAGGCGCGCGGTCTCCCGGTGGACGCCAGCTCCGACGTCTTCTCGGCCGCGGTGGTGCTGCACGAGATGCTCACCGGCGCGCGCCTGTTCGCGGCGCCCACCGAGCTCGTCACGATGGAGCGCGTCGCCGCGCAGGTGGTCCCGTCGCCGCGCTCCGTCAACCCCGAGGTGCCGGAGGCGATGGCACGCGCCGTCCTGCAGGCGCTGGAGCGCGATCCCGCGCTGAGGCCGCCGTCGGCCGCGGCGTTCGCGGCGGCCGTGGCGCCTCACGCGGTCGGCGCCGACGCGGCGGAGCTGGGCCGGCTCCTCGTGACGCTGTTCCCGGAGGAGGCCGAGAGGGCGAGGGAGAGGGACGGGTAGGGCGGCGGAACCGGGAAGTCGATCTCGGGTGCGTGTTGCGGCCAGCGAGCTCTACCCCGCCGCGGGCACCGCCGCCGCCTCCGGCTCGGCCATGGGCGGCCGCTCTGCCAGGTCCGCGGCGAGCACGGCCACCGTCTCGACGTCCAGCCGGATGCGCTCCCACTCCTCCGCGGGCACCGCGAGGAAGGCGTCGACGATCGCGGGATCGAACTGCGAGCCGCGGCAGCGGATGACCTCGGCGCGGGCGTCCGCGAACTTCCGCGCGCGGCGGTAGGGGCGATCGCTGGTGATGGCGTCTAGCGTGTCCACGACGTGGAAGATCCGCGCTCCCACCACGATCCCCTCGGCGCGCAGGCCCGCCGGGTAGCCGGTCCCGTCCCACTTCTCCTGGTGCTGCAGCACGATGGAGGACGCCGGCCTGAGGTAGTCGACGCGCTGCAGGAGGGCCCAGCCCAGCTCGGGGTGGCGCTTCATCTCCAGCCACTCCTCGGGCGACAGCGGGCCGGGCTTCAGGAGCACGCGGTCGCGCACGCCGATCTTCCCGATGTCGTGGAGGAGCGCCCCGTGCTCGATGATCGTGAGATCGGGCTCGCGGATCCCGAGCTGCTGGGCGAGGCGCCGCGCGTAGAGCGACACCCGGCGTGAGTGCCACTGCGTCTCGGCGTCGCGGTAGTCGAGCGCGGCGATGAGGCCCTCCAGCAGGGCCTGGGTGCGGTGGCGCACCATCTCCTCGAGCTTGAGGTTGATCTCGCGAAGCTGCCCGTTCTGGCGCTGGACCTCCGCCGTCAGTCGCTCGTTCTCGCGCCGGAGGCGGGCCGCTTCGGCCGCCTGCGTCACCGTGGCCAGGAGCTCTTGCTGGTGCCAGGGCTTGGAGATGATCCGGTACACCTCGCCGGAGTTGACCGCCTGGAGGGCGACGCTGAAGTCCTCTGCCGCCGTGCAGAGGATGCGCACGGCGCCAGGAGCCCGGGTCCGCGCCTGCTTCAGGAAGGTGATGCCGTCCATCTCCGGCATCATGTAGTCGGAGATGATGACCACCGGAGGTTCACGCTCGATGGCCGCGAGCGCCTCGGAAGAGGAGGCGAAGCAACGCGTCGAGAAGCCAGCGGCGTCCAGCACCCTTGCGAGTGCGCGCAGAATGAGTTCGTCGTCGTCCAGGATGAGAACGCGCTCGGGGGTCATGTTCGCCGGCGGGACCGGCGAGGGCATCATAACCCCCGGCCGAGGTTCGCACGCAATGTACGCATCGACCACACGGGGCCCCCGCGACGCAGCGCGCGGGCAGGCTGGCACGCCCCGATCTGGTCCCTAGAAGCTGGAGAGGAACTCCTCGTTGGTGTCGAACTCGGAGAGCTTCTTCAGGAGCCTCTCCATCGCCTCCACCGGCTTCAGGGAGGCGAGCGCGCCACGCAGCTTCCGGATCTTCTCGATTTCCTTGGGGAGGAAGAGCTTCTCCTCCTTCCGCGTACCCGACCCGGCGATATCGATGGCCGGGAAGATCCGCCGCTCCGCGAGCTGGCGGCTGAGCACGACCTCCATGTTCCCCGTGCCCTTGAACTCCTCGAAGATCACCTCGTCCATGCGGGAGCCGGTGTCGATGAGCGCGGTGGCGATGATGGTGAGGGAGCCGCCCTCCTCGGCCTTGCGCGCAGAGCCGAACAGGCGCTTCGGCCGCTCCAGGGCGCGGCTGTCGACGCCGCCGGTCAGGGTCCGCCCGCTCGACTCCACCTCGCGGTTGTAGGCGCGCGCGAGCCGGGTGATCGAGTCGAGCAGGATCACCACGTCCTTCCCGCCCTCGACCAGGCGCCTGGCGCGCTCCATGGCCATCTCGGCGGCGTGGATGTGCTCGTCGGCGGGTCGGTCGTTGGAGGAGCCGATCACCTCGCCCTTCACGTTCCGGCGCATGTCGGTGAGCTCCTCGGGGCGCTCGTCCACGAGGAGGACCGTGAGGTGCACGTCCGGGCGGTTGGAGGTGATCGCCTGAGCGATCCGCTGCAGCATGATCGTCTTGCCGGCCTTGGGCGGCGAGGTGATGAGGGCGCGGGCGCCGAGGCCGATGGGCGCGATGAGGTCGAGCACGCGCCCCACCAACTCGTCGTGGCGCGTCTCCATCATCAGCTTCTCGGTGGGATCGGTGGCGGTCAGGTTGTGGAAGTGCGTGCGACGCGCCACGGCGATGGGGTCGGTGCCCTCCACCTGGTCGACGCGCGTCAGGGTGCGCTTCATGTTCTTGACCGCGGCGACGCCCTTCACGAGGACGCCAGGTTGTAAATGCATGCGCTCCACGAGCCAGCGCGGCACCTCCACGTCGAGCGGCTGGGGGATGTAGCTGCGCCGTGGGTCGCGGAGCCACCCCTGGCCCTTCCCCTCGAACTGGAGGATGCCCTCGACCTCCTCGGTCGCCTCGGGCTGTGGCTGCACCCCAGGCGCCGCACCGGCCGCCGCGGCGCCGGTCCCGTTCAGGTTACCCTGAGCCTGGCCCTGCCCGTTCGGGGCGACAGCGCCACCAGGCCCCGGCTGTGCGCCACGGCCGCGCCGGCCTCGGCGGCGGCGCCGCCGTCTGCCAGCTCCAGGCTGCCCCGGCTGCGACTGAGAGGCCAGCTGGTCGGCTGCCCCCTCCGGCGCGCTGGATTTCTCGGATGGTGCGGGAGCGGGCGCGTCGCCCGCTGACGGGGTCTGCTCGTTCTCGATCATGCTGTCGTCTGCTCCGGCCGCGGGCACGTTGGCGCTCCGCAGCACGTTCTTGCCTGGGCTGGGTGTGCTCTCAGCGCGCGAAGAACCCTTGTTCCGCGAGCTGAAGCCCCGCCCCCCGATCCCGCGCCGTCGAGTGAATCTCGGCGCGCCGACTTTCTTGGAAGCCTGGCGACCGGGGGTTCGTCCTCTCGCCACCCGAAACCTAGGCTCGGAACGGACGAGAGACAAGTAATCCATAACAAAAAAGATCCCCGAGCGGAAGCCCAAGTGCGTCGTTTCTTTGCGGCATGTGCCCTCATGGTGCACGTGTCGGGGAGGGTTCCACCTCGCCGTCCCCCAGAATCCAGGCGGGTGGGACCGCGAGCAGGGGCCCCGTTTGCAGCAGTAGGGCCGCCGCGCGCACATCGGGGATGTGCGCTGCTGCCTGGGCGATCGGATCCGGCTCCCTGCTCTCCAGGCCCTGGGTGAGCTCGGCGAGGAGGCTCCGCTTCGGCTCGAACGGTCTCAGCTCGAGTTCGGCGTCCGGCGGGAACCCGGCCTTCTCCTTGGCGAGGCGGAAGGCGTCCTCCAGCGCTCCGATCCTGTCCACGAGCCCGCGCTCCTTCGCCTGGGCGCCCGTCCAGACCCGCCCGCCGGCCACGCGCTCGACCGCTTCCCTCGTCATGTGCCGGCAGCCGGCCACGCGCGCCACGAACTCCTCGTAAGCCCGGTCGACCTGTCGCTCGACCAGCGCGCGCTCCTCCGCGGTCCAGCGTCGGGTCACGGTGTTCAGGTCGGCGTGCTCGCCGCGCTTCAGCGTCTTCGCGTTCACCCCGATCTTCCGCAAGAGCCCCGAGAGGTCCGGTTTCACCAGCAGCACGCCGATGGACCCGGTGAGGGTCGAAGGCTCCGCCAGGATCGCGTCCGCGCACACCGAGGCCATGTAGCCCCCGCTGGCGGCGACGTCGCCCATCGACGCGACGACCGGCTTCCCCTCCCGGCGAAGCTGCAGGACGCGGCGTCCGATGAGGTCGGAGGCGAGCGCCGAGCCACCCCCCGACTCGACGCGAAGGATCACGGCCTTCACCTCGGGGTCCTTCGCCGCCCGGCCGAGGAGCTCGACGATGGTGTCCGAGCCGGCGATGTCGATGGCCAGCGGCCCGCCCCTGCTCGGGCCCGTGGCGATGGCGCCCTCGAGCCTGATGAGCGCCACCGCCGGCCGCGACCCCCAGCGCTGCGCGGCGCGATGACGGGGCGGGCTCCAGCTCTCGGCGAGGCGGACCGTGCGCCCGGCAGCCCTGGAGAGCGTGGCGTCGAGCTCGTCGGGCCAGGCGACGGCGTCGACGAGCCCCACGGCGCGAGCCTCCTCCGCCGTGAAGGCGCCGCGGTTCACGAGCTCGCGCACGCGGTCCTCTTCGAGCGAGCGGGCGAGCGCCACGGCCTTCACGACGCGCGCATACACGTCGTCGAGGATCGCCTCCGCCGCCTCTCGCTGAGCCTCGCCCATCTCTCGCCGGACGAGCGGCTCGCCCGCGCTCTTGTACCGACCGACGGCGACGACTTCGAAGGTGATGCCGAGCTTCCCCAGCCCCTCCTTCAGGAAGGGCGCGGTGGTCGAGAAGCCGTTGGGGAGGAAGGACGCGAAGGGGGGCGCCGCGATGAGGGAGGCCGCGGTCGCCAGGTAGTACTCGCGCATCCCGCCGCCCACGAGGTACGCCAGCACCGGCTTCTTCGCCTTCACCGACAGGACGAGGGCGCGCAGCTCCTCTATCCGCCCGGTGCCGAGCGGGAGATCGTCGATGCGCAGCGCGAGCGCGGGGACGGTGGGATCGTCCCGAGCGGCCTCGAGCTTCTTCAAGAGCGCGCGGTAGGGGTCGCGCTCGCCTCCGAGGAGCGCGAAGCGGGGCTGCGAGAGCGCCCGGGCGAGGTCCACCGAGGGGGCGGGCCCGGAGTAGGGCACCGTGCGGTACCTCTCGACCGAGAGGCGCGCGCCGACGAGCCAGGTCCTGTCCGCGGCCTCCCCGGCGCCGCCCGACACGGTGACGCCCTCGTGGGGTCCGTTGAAGGCGAGCGCGAGCTGCCCGTAGGTGGACCCGGCTGGTCCGGTGAGGCCGCTCCGGGACGGGAACTGCACCTGGCCCTGGAGCGCGAGCCCGTAGCCCACCTCGATCCCGAGCCCCAGCGCCACGGCCTTCATCATGAGGTCGCCGCGCCCCTGGTCGTCGGAGAGGAGGTCGGCCGAGAGCGTGAGCGAGTCGCGGTAGAGCCGGGCGGCGCCCCCGAGCGCGTAGCGGATGGGTAGGCGCGCGCCCCCGCGCCGGGCGTTCACGTCGAGCGCTGCCACGCCGAAGGAGAGGTGCCGCCAGGGCCGCAGGGTCAGGCCGGCGTCGAGGCTGGAGAGCGCGTCGAGATCGCGGTCGGGCGAGGAGAACCAGTTCCAGGCGACCGCGAGCGATGCCGTCTGATCCGTGGAGAACGCGAGCCCGAGCGTCGTCTTCCGGAAGCGCGGCCCGCCTCGGTCGCCGGGGCGGATCCACTGCACGGAGAGGGCGGGGACGAGCGGACCGAGCGGCGCGGCGAGCCAGACCCCATCCCCGGCGAGCCCGGCGCCCGGGCGCCCCTCGTGGAAGTAGTGCAGCGCCGGGCCCTTCACGAAGCCGATCCCCGCGGGGTTCACCTCGAGCGCGGTAGCCTCCTCCGCTCCCGCCACCGAGAGCCCCGGGACCGGCATGCCCACGGGGGCCCCCTGCGCCCGCCCTTGCAGGCTCGAGGTCTGCGCCGCAGCGGCGAGGGGCGCGATGACGAGCACCGTAAGGCAAACGATCCGTGACATGACCCCCCACGTGGCGCCCTCGAGGGCGCCACATGCTACTCGTTCCCCGCGTCCTCGGCGCTCCGGAGATCGGCCTCGGAGAGGGGGGCCAGGTTCCCTTTCCTGTGCTCGCGGAGGAGCTGGAACACCTGCTCCTTGTGCGGGCGCACCTTCCCCAGCGGGCACCTCTCCCATTCCTTCACCGGCTCGTCGCAGTAGCCCATGCGCCGCTCGCCGCACTTGGGCTGGATGTACTGCGCGACCTCGGGGAGGACCTTCGCGATCTCGCGGCGCATGAGCGCGACCATGCGCCGGATCTCCCATTGCGCCCGCCAGCAGAGACGGAGGTCGGCGATGTGCAAGAGCTCGGCGAAGTTGACCATCACCTGGAAGTTCGTCGGCGTGGCGTTGGGGAGCACGAACCGTGCGTCCTCGGCCGGGATCCCCTTCTCCAGGGCCAGCTCGTACACGCGGGTGATCTCCTGCATCAGCCGGTCGTACTCGTCCTTCATCCCCGGCGTCCTCGCCCAGGTCCTGGGCGTCACGTACTCCAGGCGGTCCTCCCTGTACTTCACGTAGCGCTGCGACTGCTGCTCGAAGGAGATGCCGATGCGGTGGCGCACGAACTGGTGGCTGAGCGCGCGAGACACGCCGGAGATGGCGAACCAGAACACGACCTGCTCCAGCGGCGACGCGTGCCCCGTCTTCAGCCGCTCCTGGACGAAGTCGCGGATGGTCTCGGGTCCGATGCGGCCGTCGCGGATCTCCGCCCACACGTCGCCCGGGGTCTTCGGGGTGTAGCAGGTGCGATAGGCGCCGTAGAGCTTCGCCAGCGGATCGCGGGCGTGATCGATGAGCGTGACCTCGAGTGCCATGGAGAGAAGCTACCGCCCGCGTCCGACAGACGCTCGCGGGACCCGAGCGGGCGAGCACCCGGCGGGGGCGGGGGTATCGGGGGCGGAGCCCCCGATGTCAATGACGGCGAAGCCGGCGGCCGTCTTTGCGCCGAAGGCGCAGCCGCCGGTGTGGTAAGGAGCGCCCATGACCGACCTCACCGCGAAGCTGGCCGCGACGTCGCGCGTGGAGATGACGCAGCTCGTGATGCCGAGCGACGCCAACGCCCTCGGGACCGCGTTCGGCGGGCGCATCATGCAGTGGACGGATCTCGCCGGGTCCATGGCGGCGATGCGTCACGCGCGCGGACCGGCCGTCACCGCGTCGATCGACCAGCTCTCCTTCCTCGCCCCCATCCGGGTCGGGAACATGGTCCTCCTGGTCGCCCAGGTGAACGCCGTGTTCGGCAGCTCGATGGAGGTCGAGGTCAGCGTGTCGGCGGAGGACCCGTTCAGCGGCGAGCGCCGCCCATGCTGCGAGGCCTTCCTCACCTTCGTCGCCCTGGGGCCCGACGGCAAGCCGACCAAGGCGCCTCTCCTCCTCATCGCGACCGAGGAGGAGGCCCAGCGCGCGAGAGAGGCCGCGGCGCGGCGGGCCGAGCGCCTCGCCCGGCGGCGCAGACCTTGATAGCGCCTCCGGCGCGAGGGCGAGCGCCAGGTTACCTTCCCGTCGCCGCGCGGCGCGCGCCGCGCGGGTCGTCACCCCCTCGTTGGAGGCCGCGTGATCCGCACACCGCCGCTGGCGCTCGCCATCGCCCTCGCCGCCTGCAGGACCGGTGCCCCCGCCCCCGCGCCCGCCCCCCAGGCGCCGGCGGCGATCCCGGGCGTCGAGCCCTCCTTCATCGACGCGATGGTGAAGCCGTGCGACGACTTCTATCGCTACGCCTGCGGCGGCTGGCTGGCGAAGACGCCCATCCCGGCCGACGAGCCCGCCTGGGGGCGCATCTCCGAGCTGCGCGACCGCAACCTCGTGCTGCTCCGGGACATCGCACAGGCGCAGGCGGCAGGTCGGATCGACCCCGCGGACCGCTTCGCGAAGAAGGTCGGCGACTACTACGCCGCCTGCACGGACGAGCCGTCGATCGAGGCCCGCGGGACGGAAGATCTGGAGACGACGTGGCGGCGCGTCGACGCGGTCCGCGACCTCCCGTCGCTGGCGAAGGAGGTGGGGCTGCTCCACCGGGACGGCTTCTCCCCCGTGTTCGCCATCGGGAGCGGCCAGGACGCGAAGGACGCGACGCAGGTCATCGGCATCGTCGCGCAGGGCGGGCTCTCCCTCCCGGATCGGGACTACTACCTGAAGGAAGACCCCCGGAGCGCCGAGATCCAGCGGAGCTTCCGGGCGCACGTGGCGACCATGCTGGCGCTCGCGGGCGAGCCCGCGGACCGCGCGCGGGCGGACGCGGAGGCGATCTACGCGCTCGAGCGGCGAATGGCCGAGGCGCACTGGACGCGAGTGGAGATGCGCGATCCGGTGCGCACCTACAACCGCCTGGAGCTGTCGGGGCTGGAGCGGGCGGCGCCGCGGTTCGCGTGGAAGGCGTACCTCGAGGCGCTGGGGCGCGGTGGGCTCACCGCCTTCAGCACCACGACCCCCCGGTTCCTCACGCGGGTGAACGAGCTCCTGGGGTCGACGCCGATCGAGGTCTGGCGCAGCTACGTCCGGTGGCGCGTCCTCTCGACCCTGAGCGCGGAGCGCGCGCTCCCCAGGGCCTTCGTCGAGGAGCGGTTCCGCTTCGTCTCCACGCATTTCACCGGGCAGAAGGAGCTCGAGCCGCGGTGGAAGTTCTGCGCCCGCTCCACCGACGCGGCGCTGGGCGAGGCGCTGGGCCAGACCTACGTCCGGCGCCACTTCGGCGCGGAGGCGAAGGAGAAGATGCGCAAGCTGGTCTCGGACACCGAGGGGGCCATGGGGCGCGATCTCGACGCGCTGCCCTGGATGGACGCGCCCACGCGCGCCAGGGCCCACGCCAAGCTCTCCAAGGTCCACAACAAGGTGGGGTACCCCGACTCCTGGCGGGACTACGAGTCGATGCGGGTCGATCGCCGGTCGTTCTTCCGCAGCGCCCTCGCCGCCCACGCCTTCGAGGTGAAGCGCGACCTCGACAAGATCGGCGAGCCGGTCGATCGCGACGAGTGGGAGATGAGCCCTCCCACCGTGAATGCCTACTACAACCCCTCCCTGAACGAGATGGTCTTCCCGGCCGGCATCCTGCAGCCGCCCTTCTTCACGCGCGGCGCGCCCGACGCAGCCAACTACGGCGCCATCGGCATGGTCGTGGGTCACGAGCTCACGCACGGCTTCGACGACGAGGGCCGGAAGTTCGACGCCGAAGGCAACCTCGCGGACTGGTGGACGCCGTCCGTCGGGCGGGAGTTCGAGCGGCGCGCCGCCTGCCTGGTGGAGCAGTTCCAGGGCTACGAGGCCGAGGGCGAGACGAAGGTGGACGGGCACCTCACGCTGGGAGAGAACATCGCCGATCTCGGAGGGCTGAAGCTCGCGCTCGCCGCCTGGCGGGCGTCGGGGGCGGGGAAGGGGGCCGAGCCGCCCGTCGCCGGGTTCACCCCCGAGCAGGCCTTCTTCCTCGCCTACGCGCAGTCCTGGTGCACGAGCGTCAGGCCCGAGACGGCGCGCCTGCGGGCCCGGACCGATCCGCACTCGCCGCCGAGGTGGCGCGTCGACGGGCCGCTCTCCAACCTCCCCGAGTTCCAGCGCGCCTTCGCGTGTCCGGCCGGGAGCCCGATGGTGAGGGCGAACCGGTGCGACGTGTGGTGAGCTGCCTCACGCCCTCAGGGCCGCCGCCACCACGCCCGGCAGCTTCCTCCAGCTCCCGTCCACCTCCAGATAAGTGAGGCGGCGGCCGAGGACATGGCCGGCGCGGTGGCTCGGGAAGTACGGGAGCTTCACCGGCCGCCAGGCGGGCGCCCGCAAGACCAGCTTCTCCACCCGCTCCAGCATCTGGGTGTTGTGGACGAGCCCGCGGCCGCTCTGGACGTCGGTGAGCGACGCTCCGGGGTAGGCGCCCCAGGGCCCCCCCGAGCTGTAGGCGACGCCGGGCCACACGTTCACGCAGACGGAGCCGTAGCGCAGGCGCCGGATCGCGCGCTCGACGGCCTTCGAGGTGCTCCGGTCGGCCTGCGTCCGCGAGGGGACGCACAGGGCGGCGGAGAGCGTCCCCCACAGGCGCTCGTTGGCGAAGCGGACCGCGGCGTCGAGGAACTCGTGCGGATCGTCGCTGCCCACCTGTGTCTCGAACACGACGGAGCAGAAGGGCTCGGTCGTGAACGCCTTCTCGGCTCGATCCTCCG
>Ga0209342_10008656_pt1 | contig 10192 bp, 6 predicted proteins | sample RifCSP16_2_FD_184023 | JGI IMG/M metagenome (GOLD analysis project Ga0209342, IMG submission 184023) | Soil microbial communities from Rifle, Colorado - Rifle CSP2_sed 16_2 (SPAdes) (version 2) | ecosystem: Environmental > Terrestrial > Deep subsurface > Rock core/Sediment | place: Rifle... | reverse complement strand
GTAGACGCGAACCACGACCGGAATCGGGATCCCGCCGGTCTCCTTCGTCCGTTCGTTGAACTGCTGAACGAATTGACCAAGGTTGATTCCGAAACGTCCCAGCGACGTTCCCACCGGAGGGGCCGGGGTGGCCTGTCCGCCGGGAACCTGAAACTTCACTTCGCCTGCCAGTTGTTTCTTTGCCATGACTATTCCCACGTCGTAGGGTGGGCAACGCCCACCGCGTAAAGGCTGCTTTGGTGGGCGATGCCCACCCTACTCTCGTCTCAAAACTGTAGGCCGGGTCTTGACCCGGCAATATATTCACGTGATCCCGTCGTTGCCGGGTCTGGACCCGGCCTACGCCCGAAAATCTCCTCAGAGCGATTCCACCTGCCAGTATTCGAGTTCCACCGGCGTGCTGCGTCCGAAAATATTGATCATCACCGTGACCCGGCCGCTGGCTTCGTCGATCGTCTCGACTTCGCCCTCGAAATTCTCAAACGTGCCTTCGTTGATCTTCACCCGATCACCCAGCTTGAAGTTGATCTTCAACTTCGGCGCGGCGTCGGCTTTTTCTTCCTGGGTCGAGACGATCCGGGCCACTTCGTGCGACAGCATCGGCGAGGGCCGGCCCGCCGCGCCCGTGAAATCGCCGATCCCCGGCGTCTCGCGGACCAAAAACCACGTATCGTCGTTGATCTCCATCTGAATGACCAGGTAGCCGGGATACAGCTTCCGTTTGATCACTCGCTTGCGGCCGCCCTTGACCTCCGTGACCTTTTCGATCGGGATAATGACGTCCCCGAAGTATGACTCCAGGCCCGCGATCTTCACGCGTCGCATCAACCCCTGGCGAATCGAATCCTCGCGGTTGCTCTGCACCTTGAGGATGTACCACTGCATGTTCTCCGACTTCGGCGGTGGCTCGGGCTCCGCGACCGGCGTCTGGACCAGCGGCGTCGCGGCGGCGGCCGGTTCGGCAACGCCGCTCGTTTCGACGACGATCATCTCCTCCGACGGCGCGACGACTTCTTCCGTCGTTTCGACGGTTGGTTCGTCCTCCGCCGGCGTCGGGGACGCCTCGAGGGGCTCGTCGATCGGGTTGTTCAACTCGTCGGCCACGCCTGAGTTCCCTTTGTCGTCGCGGAGAGCGGTTTTCTCTTGGGTTCTTCACGACGCACCGGACCGCGCCAAACGAACGGCACGACGCGAGGCGTCCATGAACCGGTCCTATATAATCCGCAAAATCTTCTGGAAAATAAAACCCCACACCGCGTCGAAACCGTACAGCACGATCGCCAGGGAGATAATCGTGATCAACACGACCGCCGACCCGCGAACCAACTCGTGCCGGCTCGGCCACGAGACCTTGTTCATCTCCGCTTCGACCGCGATCAGGAAGTCCGCGAAAGCCGGCAGGTTCACCAGCCGATACGACATCCACCAACCGGCCACCAACAGCACGCCGGGCACCAAGTGCCGCCAAAACGGGCCGCGATTGTCGAGGGTTGAGCTCAACGAGAGCAATCCCAGCGCAATCACGACCGCGATCACGACGCACGTGACCTGCCGGGAAATGCGGCCCTGGCTTCGCTTGTAAATGCCGACGCGCAGGAGTTCCTGAAAAAACGCGCTCACCGGATACGGTCCCCACGTTGCAATGGGATTGTACGATTCAATATAAAAAATGGCAGGGGCGGAGGGACTTGAACTCTCAACCGCTGGTTTTGGAGACCAGTGCTCTACCACTTGAGCTACACCCCTACACGTCACTTACTCTCCACGTGATCACGGCACGCGAGCCGTCGCTCGGGGTGATTGAGACTCCTTGGCCGATTCCCCGAATATACAACTAGGTGAGAATCTTCGTGACCACGCCCGAGCCGACCGTGCGACCGCCTTCGCGAATGGCGAAACGGACGTTCTCGTCCATGGCGATCGGCGAAATCAACTCGATCTTCAGCTTGACGTTGTCGCCCGGCATGCACATCTCGGCGTCGCCCAGCAAGGTGGACGAGCCCGTCACGTCGGTCGTGCGGAAGTAGAACTGCGGACGATAGCCGCTGAAAAACGGCGTGTGGCGTCCGCCTTCCTCCTTCGACAGGACGTAAACCTCGGCCTCGAACACGGTGTGCGGCGTGATGGAACCCGGCTTGGCCAGCACCTGGCCGCGCTCGATTTCCTCGCGCTTGATGCCTCGCAGCAGGCAGCCGACGTTATCGCCCGCCTGTCCGCTGTCCAGCGTCTTGTTAAACATTTCAACGCCCGTGCAAACGATCTTGCGAGGTTCGCCGGACAGGCCGACGATCTCGACGTCGTCGCCGATTTTGACCAAGCCGCGCTCGATACGGCCCGTGGCAACCGTGCCGCGGCCTTCGATCGAGAACACGTCTTCGATCGCCATGAGGAACGGCTTGTCCACTTCGCGCGTCGGCTCGGGAATGTAAGCGTCGATCGCGTCCATCAACTCGCCGATGCACTTGTTCTTCTCGGGATCCTCGGGATGGTTGTAGGCCGAGAGCGAGTCGCCGTGGATCACGGGAATCTCGTCGCCCGGGAAACCGTACTCCGTCAGCAGTTCACGCACTTCGAGCTCGACCAATTCCAACAATTCGGGATCGTCGACCAGGTCGACCTTGTTCAGGAAGACCACCAAGCGGGGAACGTTCACCTGACGCGCCAAAAGCACGTGCTCGCGCGTCTGGGGCATCGGGCCGTCCGCGGCCGACACGACCAGGATCGCCCCGTCCATCTGGGCGGCGCCCGTGATCATGTTCTTGATGAAGTCCGCGTGGCCCGGACAGTCGATGTGGGCATAGTGCCGATTGGCGGTCTCGTACTCCACATGGGCCACGGCGATGGTGACGGTCTTCGTGGCGTCGCGAACGGTGCCGCCCTTGGCGATGTCGGCGTACGACTTGGCCTTTGCGAGACCCTTCTTCTGCTGGACGGACAGAATAGCGCCCGTCAGCGTGGTTTTGCCGTGGTCGATGTGGCCAATGGTGCCCACGTTCACGTGGGGCTTGGTCCGTTGAAATACTTCCTTGGCCATGCTAACTCCCTGGATCTAATTTGAGTTGAATCGAACGAATTGTGATTTTGTAAAACGGGAACCGAAAACAACGATTACGATCGGGCCATGCCTTTCAAAACCCAATAAGAGCTGCTAATGGGATTCGGACCCATGACCTCGTCCTTACCAAGGACGCGCTCTACCGACTGAGCTACAGCAGCCAACTCCAACCAGGTCGAGCACGAGCCGCCGCCGAAAGCTCCACGGTGGGCCAACTTCCCGGGCCGACCCGCCTTGCTCGCGCTTGCCGTGGTCCGTCCGTCTTGTTGCTTCCCTGGAGAGCCGCTCGGGCGAGCCACTCCGCCCTCGCCGCGACGCCGCGCTCCCGGAAGTTGGTTCCCGCTATTGTGTCGGATGGCCGAAGCTCAGCCAACCCCTTTCTTTGTTTACAGTGGTTCTTACAAACAAAAAGACCTAAAGACGCCGCACACCGGGCAATCCCTACCCAGCCGAAAACGTCTCGCAGTCTTATCCTTATTTCCTAAATTGCCCACTTCCGTATTTTTTAGCCGACGCACCAAGCGGGTGAAGGGAATCGAACCCTCGTCTTCAGCTTGGAAGGCTATTGCTCTACCATTGAGCTACACCCGCACCTTTTTGTCATTTGTCGCTGACCTCGTCGCCGTCGTCTCGGGTTGTTTTGAGAAACCACGGCACAACAAGGCCGGCTTAAACAAATGGGGGGTGCAGGATTTGAACCTGCGAAGGCATTGCCATCAGATTTACAGTCTGACCCCTTTGACCGCTCGGGAAACCCCCCATGCACCGGGTTTGTGGTCCGTGGTTTCGTGCCGCCGACGCCGGGTTGACCTCGCCAGGAAAAAAACCGCCGCTCTAGTCCGCTAATCCTCTTGGCGAGACCCCGATTAGTCAATGGAGCCTGTTACGAGCTAGCGGAGGGACTTGAACCCACAACCTGCTGATTACAAATCAGCTGCTCTGCCGGTTGAGCTACGCTAGCCAGCCTCACGCCCAATTGCGAATCACTTAATATAACCAACCGCAAGGACCATGCAAGGGGGACAAGAGAAATTATTCATCGGCCGTCTTCCCACAAGATGTTCACCCCCGTCTCGAACGTCCGCCTTCTTGCCCCTGCTCGAAAAAACAGATTCGGAGAACGATTTAACAACATGCGAGGAGCTGCTCACCTACCAGATGCCCACTCGCAGGTGGGGGATTTCGGGCTTGGTAAAACGAGAAAAAAGAACGATGCCCGTCATCAGCGACAAGATCGCTTGCCGCCGGGACGGGCATCCACTCGCTGCGGGCAGTCTCAGAGGTTGTGAATTTTTGTAGGGTGGGCACCGCCCACCATAAGATGTCGTGCTTTGGTGGGCGATGCCCACCCTACATCTCGCGGATTCACCTGTATCGAATCGAAAAATTCACAACCTCTCAATTCAGCCCCGGAATCTCGATCTTCTCTTCCTGCGCCGCTCGGCGGAGTTTGTTTAGCGCCCGGGCCTCGATCTGGCGGATGCGCTCCTTGGTGACACCCAGTTCGGTGCCCACCTGTTTGAGCGTCTTGGGCTCCTTGTCGCGGCTCAGGCCGAATCGGGTCACGATGATCTTCTGTTCCCGTTCGTCCAGCCGGTCCAGGATCCGATCGACCTGGCTTTGGCGTTGCAGGTAGACGGATTCCTGCTCGAACTGGTCGCTTCGGGCGTCCTCGGCCGCGGCGAACATCTCGTTCTGACTCGTGCGGAACCGCTCCCGATGACGGTGCTCGTCGGGGATCGTCCGGGCGAAGTTCTTCATGATGGCCCAACTGGCGTACGTGCTGAACTTATTGCCTCGGGCGAAATCGAACTTCTCGACCGCGCGGATCAGCGAGATGTTGCCGTCGCTGACCAACTCGAAGAAGTTCTCCCGGGGACCGACGTGCCGCTTGGCGATCGACACGACCAGCCGCAAATTGGCGCGGATGATCTCGTTTTTGACCGCCACCGCCTGATCGTAGAGCTTCTCGATCTGCTCCATCACCGCGGCCCGGGGCCTGGTCGGGTCGAGCCGGCCGCGGAGTCTGGTGGCCTTGTACTTCAGGTAGTTCATCTTGCGGAACAGATGGGCCTCCTGCTCGCGGTTCAGCAGCGGCACCTGGTACAAACTGGCCAGGTACGACGGCAGCCCGCTGGGCAGACGATTTTTGCGGGCATTTTGGTCGCTCGCCGGTATCGGACCCAAAATCTCTTTCTCCGTGCCTTCGGCCCGCGCGTGGGCGAACTGCTCGTTATCCATGTAGTCCAAGGGCAGGTCCATGATCCGGCGGGCCCGCATCTCGCCGACGATCCGATAGATGCTGGTCTTCGTGCGGCAGAACCGCTTGGCCAGGGCGTCGACCGATTCGCCCCGCCGATAGTGGTGGTAGATCTTCCGCCGGGCTTCGTCCTGCAACGGGCCGCCCACGGTCGGAAAAATCGCCAGATCGGGATGCTCGGTGTCGAACTGCTTGATCGTGTAGCGGATCGTTTCGACGCTGCGGCCCGTGCTTCGCGAGAGCCGCTTGGTGATGTCGGCCGGGCAGCCGCCGGCGCGGGCCAGGCGCCGTGCCCGATTGATGATGGTCTCGCGTTCTTCGTCGGTCAACTGGCTGAAATGGGCCCCGCGGCGGACGCGGTCCTCGTTGTACTCGACGAACCGATCGACCGAGCTTTGGAGGAACCCGACCCGTTTGCGGCCGCCGAAGACGAACCGCCGGCTGACCAAGCCCTGCTGTCGCCACCGGGCAATGGTCTTGGTCGAGACGTTCAATCGCTCGCTCAGTTCGTCGACGGTCCAGACGTGCTCGCCAGCGTCGTTGGACGGCACGTTGGCCGCGTCCGAAACGTCCTCGACGAACAACTGCAAGTCGTGACGCGCTTCCTTGCCTGTCAGGCGGAGGTCGGGATACGACTGCGGCCGGAAGTTGGTGATCCGGTAGCAGAGGTATTCATAGGTGTACGTCCGCTTCGGATCGAGTTCGGTCAGAAGCCCTTCGGCCAGATTGACCTGTTCGATCTTCTTTTCGCGCGGCGCGAACCGGACCTGTTGGTCGCGGAGTTGCCGAAGAGCTGGATTGACATAGTCGGTGTGCATCGCTGTCCTCCTGCCTACGGTCGGAAAATTTGCCGGACGCCCGAGCGTCCGGTTTCCTCTTTCGTCGCGTGGGTCATTGGAGTGGCCATTTCTTTTATACCCGGTTGGTAACGCGTATTGTAGCCGCAAGTGACTTTTAGTGTCAACTATTCCTGTCAAAAATACCCCAGAATCAATTTCCCCGCCACAGGGGGGTCAAATTGTCGTAGTTCCATCCAAGCCGCTTGTCTCCTTCCTACTACGAAGGAGAAGTGCCCGGCGATCGTCGGAAAGTTCGCGCTTTCCAGCGGATTTCGCCCGACCCCTTGATGACCCGTTCTGGCCTTCGCCAAGGTGTCTACTCAGACAGACGCCCAAGGCTGCGAAGAGTTACAGAAATCTTTGCTTGATTTGGGATATTTCGATTCCACCCCAAATATTTTTTTCAACGGCCCTTGGTGTCTGCCGGAGCGCCAAGTCTTCCTGATTGCTTCCTCTTGCTTGCCACGCAAGCGGTTGCGGAAATTTGGGTAATTTTTTGGCGACTTTGCCGTGCCGCTACTCCGTCAATTTGTCGTCATAACCCTGAATTTCGTTCCATTCCCTTGAACTTGCGTCGCCCCGCGGGTCGATCATCCGACTACGCCCGCTCGTTCGCGTAGGGTGGGCACCGCCCACCACTTCCAGGTCATTCGGTGGGCGATGCCCACTACGAAAAACACATTCCGAGACACCGCCATGTCAAAATGTCGCATATTGTCGCTCTTGCTCGTTGCGGTCTCGTCGTTAGGCATCTTTGCCGGCACGAGTTTTGTCGTTGCCGGTTCGGCACCCTCCTATTCCCTGAAAAGCGCTCGCGTGCCGGGCACGGTCGATCGCGTGGTCAGCATGCTCGAAGTCAGCGGCACGATGAAATCGCCCGGCAAGGACAAAACCGAGCAATCCAAGCTGGGCGTTAACGCCGCGATCGCCTATGACGAACGCACCTTGGACGCGCCGCCCGAGGAGTCCGTCGCTCCGCTTCGCTCGGTGCGCTACTACGATCGGGCCGAAGCGAAAATCGACGTGGCCGACGGAAAATTCACGCCCGTCCTGCGTCCCGGACGCAGCCTGATGGCCGTCGAAATCGACCGGTCGAAGATCACCCTCTTTTCTCCACAAGGACGCTTGACCCGGGAGGAACTCGACCTGATCGATCTCCCGGCCAATAGCCTGCTGATCGACCGTTTTCTGCCGTCGCGGCCGGTGGCCCAGGGCGACACGTGGAAGCATGACGACAGTCTGGTCGTGGCCGCCTTCGGGCTCGATCGGACGGCCAAGCAGACCCTCGCCAGCACACTCACCAAGATCGACGACGACGCGGCGCTGATCGACATGACTGGCCGCATCGAAGGCGCCGTCAACGGCGTGTCCACGCGGATCGAAGTGAAGGCCAAGTACCGTTTCGACCGCAAGACGCGACGGATCGACTGGTTTGGCCTATTGGTCCACGAGGACCGCGGCGTCGGGCACGTCGGGCCGGGCGTGGACGTCACCGCTCGACTACGAATGCAAATGGTCCCCAATCAGTCGTCCGAACGGCTCTCCGACGAGGCGCTTCGCGGCCTTGCCCTGAAGCCGAACGATGAAGCGACCCAATTGGTCTACGAGCCCGAACTCGGCGGATGGCGTTTTCAATACGATCGCCGCTGGTTCTCGACCGGCAGCGACCGCCAGTTGGCCTTTCTGCGGCTGATCGAGCAGGGCGATTTTATCGCCCAGTGCAACGTGGCCGTTTTGGCCCCGGTCGCCCCGGGCAAGCAGGCCACGCTCGAACAGTTCCAGCAGGACATCAAAGAAGCGTTGGGCAAGGATTTCGGCGAGTTCGTCTCGGCCAGTCAGAAGGCTAACGAACAGAACTACCGCGTGCTGAACGTGGTGGCCCGAGGCACGGTCTCCAGTCTGCCCATCGAGTGGCACTACTACCTCGTGGCCGCCGAGCACGGCCGGCAGATCGCCTTCACGTTCACGGTCGAAGGCCCGTTGGCCGAGCGGCTCGACGACATGGACCGCCGGATGGTCGCCAGCCTGCGATTCGACCCGCCAAAGGTCGCCGCGGGCGAGAAGACGACGCGATAAAGTAAACCGAGCCGCGACCGTGAGGGAGCGGTGGAACTGCTTTCTCGCGGCGCCACCGCTCCCTCACGGTCGCGGCTCGGTTTTTTGCGGAGCGTGGCTCGTTTTTTTGCTACTCCGGCAAGAAGTCCTGCACAATCGTCCAGTCGCGGACCTGCCGGGTGTCGGGATCGAACGTGCGGATGCGAATCTGAATTCCCCGCAACGGCACGGCGTACGGCGGCGGGGCTTCCTGCTCGCCGGCCCCATCAACAATGCCGTCCCCGTCGTCGTCAAACCCGTTGGCTCCTTCGTCAGTCAGGTCATCGCCGTCTTCGTTGACGCCATTTTTCTCATAGTGGTTCGACCACGTGTCATAAACCCGGCTCAAGCCCGACGACGTGTTGCCAGTTCCGCTGAACCACGGTGCCGGAGTTCCGGAATAGCTCGTGTCGTAGCCCAAATCGACGTAGGCCCCGTAGGCCACGGCGGTTCCAGCGGTGGTATACCCCGGATCGCCCGGCACAAGAGCCGTGCCGCCCACCTCAACGACCGGCGCCCCCGGATCCCACGCCTTCACGTCGAACCCGATGACGTTGGTCAGGATCACGTCCTCGGCCACGCGAGTGCTGCTAAGATAGGCGATCAACGTGCCCGTGCTCTGATCGACTTCGGCGAACGGCAGCGGATCGTTCCATGCGTCGAACTGGCCCAGCGCAAAACCGCCGGTGGGCGTCAGGTTGACAATCGGCAATGAAGGGTTTGGCGACCAAGCCGGAGTCGCCGAGCACTCGCGTAACGTGGGCAGACCAAGATAGCGCCAATCCGACGCCGCGAGAGTGCCGCTATTGAGCTGGGCCTGGGGATGGAATGGAAACGCTTTTTGAAGATAGTCCGCCCAATCCGCGGGAGGTGTGCCGTAGATGCCCGGTTGATGGGCGAACCGGTTCTCGCGCTTCGTCAAATCGGCCAGCGTGTTGGCGACCCAAATAGGGGAACCCGAGGAATTCACGTCATAATGTTTCGAGAGCGTCGAACTGTAGCCTACGCCGGTCTGGCTCGGGTCGATCCACAAAACCCGACGATAAAGCGTCGTTCCCCGGACGAACCAACTGACCTCGATCAACGCCGAGTCGGCGCCGCTCTGCTCGGCGTGTTCCAGCCGGGTCGTGAACATGAGGATGTCGTCTTTGTCGATCACGGTCGTGTCGGCGACGATATTGGCCGAATCGTTCGTGTTCCGCGCCACCGTCTCGACGGCCGTCACCGGTCCGAGCGGGCCCTCGATGTACTCGAAATAGCCCTCGCCCGCCTCGGGCGACAGCGGCGGCGTCATTTCGGCCGTGGCGCCTTGCAGGTCCTTGCGCAACCGCTCGGCCGTCCAGCGGAGCCGATCGTTCATCTCCAACAACGCCCGCGCGTTGGTCACGCTGTTGCCTACCAGCCCGAAAATCTGCACGACGAAGGCCAGCAGCAGCAGGGCCAACGCGATGGCCACGAGCAATTCGACCAGCGTGTAAGCCGATCGCCCGTAGGTCAGGCTGTGCCTGACAATCTTGGGCAACGACGTCCGCTGACGCTGGTTGTCAGGCACAGCCTGACCTACGGCGACAGTCGTGCCGCGCGTGGGATGGGAAAACCTCTTCACGGCGTTCTCCTTGTTTGGCGACGTACGGCGAGCACGGAGGATGCGTCTGGTGTGACGGCTGGCCCGTGGGGACACATCAACACGGCACCGCCGGCGGGGGAGGGGGTCCAAAAAGGACATTCGACTGTTCTCCCGCCTTCGCCCTTGCCGGGCATGCCCATTTGGCTGGCTCTACCTGAGCATACCCTATTTCTATTCCACCCTGATTCCGCCAAAAAGTCAATCGGATTCCCGACATGGTGGGGGGTATCTAAACCAAATCACGACCACCATACAAACCGAGCCGCGACCGTAAGGGAGCGGTGGGAGAACAAAAGGCTTTATCCCAGCCCCACCGC
>Ga0209342_10008655_pt1 | contig 10193 bp, 10 predicted proteins | sample RifCSP16_2_FD_184023 | JGI IMG/M metagenome (GOLD analysis project Ga0209342, IMG submission 184023) | Soil microbial communities from Rifle, Colorado - Rifle CSP2_sed 16_2 (SPAdes) (version 2) | ecosystem: Environmental > Terrestrial > Deep subsurface > Rock core/Sediment | place: Rifle... | reverse complement strand
CGGCTACGCCGGCCGGCCCGTGATTTTGTACTTCTACCCCAAGGACGACACGCCGGGCTGCACGAAGGAGGCCTGCGCGTTTCGAGACAATCTGCCGAAGTTCAAGGCGAGCAAGGCCGTGGTGCTGGGGGCCAGCATCCTCGACGAAGCGAGCAAGGCGCGGTTTGCCGAGAAGTACGACCTTACGTTTCCCCTCCTGGCGGACGCCGAGCACGAGCTGGCGGACCAGTACGGCGTGTGGCAGAAGAAATCGCTCTACGGCCGCTCGTTCATGGGCATCGTCCGCACGACGTATCTCATCGGCGCGGACGGCAAGGTCGCTCGGCGTTGGGACAACGTGAAGGTCGATGGGCACGCCGAAGAGGTACTGGAGGCCGTCAAAGACCTGTAAGGTTCAGGGCTCAAGGCTCAAGACCCTTCACAGCTTCTTCGCGAGGTCGCCGATCGTCACGCTCACACCCGCAACATCTTGAGCTCCATGAGCACCATGTCCAAGAGCTCTGTCGAGAACTGGACGTCCCGGCGGTCGATCTCGCGGAAGCCAAGGCCGCGATAGAAGTCGACGAGAAACCCGTTGCCGTGCACGCAGTCCAGGCACAGACGATCGGCGTTCTGGTTATACGCGACACCGATCGCACATCGCGCGGCAATCGGGCCAACACCCCGTCGGTGGAAGGCGGGAGCGGTGGCGAGTTTCGAGAGCCACCAGAAGGGTGCCGGGCCGAAATGATCCGCCCACTCCGCCGGCACCTCCCGCGAGAGCGTCACCACGGCCGCCAGATCCCCCTCATACTCCAGCGCGTAGTTCCACCCATTCTCCTGGCAGGCGAGATACCGATCTTTCGGGTAGGCGATCGTCCACTGACGGATGCCTTTGGAGAGCAGCCACTCGGCCGCGCTGACGAGGATGCCGTGGGCGAGGTCGAACTCGTCGTCGCGAAGTTTTCTGAAGGTGACCGCCGACATGGCCACTTCGCCAGCGGGGTGGGTAAACGCGGGTGCTGTTACCGAACGTCTCCTCGTAGTCGGCACGACTTCGGCGACAACCTTCCTGCCGACGAGCAACGCCAGTTCGCGCCACTTCCAGTAACAATCGACGTCGGCGAACCCGATCTCGCGCAGCCAGCGCATCTGGCTGTGGACGTCCAGCAGTTTGTTTGACAGATCCTCTTCCGCCGCGGTGATGCCCGTGGCCTGAAGGAACCGCTCGTGCCCGTAGGCCGAAGTCGAGGCGACATGCTCCAAGTTGCAGAACACGCCGCCAGGCGCCAGAAGAGCCCAGACCTCCTCATACAGCCGCCGCTTGCGCTCGTGGTCCAGATGGTGGATCGCAAAGCTCGACACGACGAGGTCGAATGTGCCGAGAGGTGGCAGCTCAGCTTCGAGATTGTGGTCGACGACTTCGACATCCGACCTGGAGGCGAACCGGGATTTCAGTTGTTGAAGCATGAGGGGCGAGAAATCCAGGGCCACGCCCCGCGCCTGCGGCCTGGCGTGCAGCACCAGGTCCAACAACCGCCCGTCACCCGAGCCCAGGTCGAGAACGCGACGGACGTTTAGAGGAATCTCATCGAGTAACGCCGCCTCGCCGGCCGAACGATGCGGGAGGCTGTCGGCTCGCTCGAGGTATGCCGAGGCGTGGTCCGCTGATTGCCACTCGCTCATCAAGCGTCTCGCGTCATGGCGTCCTGGCCCGCCTGGTGATGGCGACGAGCTCCTTGCCGCCGATCGCCGTTTTCGAGACCGTCATGCCGACCATCTGATACCCGGCCGATCCCACCTCGAGCAGCTCCTTCTGCAGCGTGCCGGTCTTCGAGGTCGCCACCAGCTTGTACTCGAACGCCTGGATGGGCGCGTCCTTGTCGCGCTCGAGGATGCACACCACTTCGTCGCCCCCGAAGACGGACTTGAACACGGTCTGGCCGCGATACTCGAAGCCTGCATCCGCCGCCTCCTGCAGCTCCTTCTGCATCGTCGAGGTCTTCGACGTGGCGAGCAGCTCGTACGCGTACCGGCCTCTCGAGGCGCCGGACCGCGATATCACCGCCACGACTTCGTTGCCGCCGAAGGCGGTGTCGCCGCCCATGACGGCCTGAAACCGGAAGCCGGCCTCCGCCGCCTCATTGAGCTCTTTCTCCATCGTCGACGTCTTGCTTGTTGCGAGGACGCGGAACTCGACAGCGGCGCTCGTCTGCGCGTGAGCGGCCGGCCGCCACAGACCGAGCGCCACGACGGCCATAATTACGGATGGGACGTGGGTGCGCATCGTTCAACCTCCTTGTCGAAGCTGCATTCGCATCATTATTACTCCAGCCGTTGTCAGCGGTCGCGCATCGCGCTACAGTGCAGTCTTCCAATCATCCTTTGGAGGCTTCGATGCACCACGTCAAGACGCGATTCCGCCACGTCGTTCCTGTCGCCGGACTCCTTGGCCTCTTGGTTGTCTCGGCATTTTCCGCTCTGGCTCGCGGCCAGGCGCCGGCAGCGACCGGCGTCACGGTATTTGAAGGCGCACGGCTCATCGTGGGCGACGGACGCGCGCCCATCGAGAACGCCACGTTCACCGTATCGGGCACTCGCGTCCTTCAAGTCGGCAGGGCTGGTGATGTGCGCGTGCCGGCGGGCGCCGCTCGCGTCAACCTGGCCGGCAAGACCGTGATGCCCGCCATCATCGACACCCACACGCACCTCAGTCAGACCCAAGAGGCACTCACCGAGGACCTGCGGCGCCGCGCGTTCTACGGCGTGGGCGCCGCCATGAGTATGGGCCAGGACAGGGGCGAGCTGCCATTTCAGATGCGGGCCGCGACGCCGCCCGGTGGGGCGCGGTTCTTCACGGCGGGGCGCGGGATCACGATGCCCGAGCCGGGGCGCTCGGACGTGCCGTACTGGATTACCACTGAGGCAGAGGCCCGGAAGGCCGTCGAGGAACTCGCCGCCCTGAAGGTGGACTTGGTCAAGATCTGGGTCGACGACCGCAACGGCATGTACATGAAGCTGACCCCAGCCCTCTATGGCGCGATCGTCGACGAGGCGCACCGCCGCGGGCTCCGCGTCACGGCTCACATCTTCACGCTCGAGGATGCCAAAGGGCTGCTGCGTGCAGGAGTCGACGCATTCGCGCACGGCGTACGGGATAAGGAGATTGACGATGAGGGCCTTGCGCTGTTTAGGGCGCGTCCGAACGTAGTCGTCGTGCCAAACCTGCCGGATCGGGGCGTGGCGACCAGTCTCAGCTGGCTGAGCGAGAGCATTCCCGCTCCGGAGCTGCAGCGCCTTCAGGAGGCCGCCACCGATCGGCCGGCGGTGCAGGCCACCTTCGCGATCCAGGCGCGCAACTTGGCGAAGCTGCATGCAGCCGGCGTGCGCATCGCTTTCGGCACCGACGGCAACACGCCCTGGGCGCCGCACGTCGAGATGGCCGACATGGTGGCGGCCGGGATGACGCCGATGCAGGTCATCGTGGCCGCTACCCGCAATTCCGCCGACTTGCTGAAGCTCGCCGACGCGGGCACGCTCGAAGCGGGCAAGAGCGGGGACTTCATCGTTCTCGATGCGAACCCGCTCGACGACATCACCAACACGCGCCGCATCGCGTCGGTGTATCTCCGCGGAGCGGCCGTGGACCGCGCGAGGTTCAAGGTGGGCCAGACTGGCCAGACCACTCGGTGAAGCGGTCTATAATGCCTCGACGCTGCTGGAAGGTGAGAACCAATGGGCCGATGGCTTCGACTGGTGGTCGTCGTTCTGCTCGCCGGGGTGACGGCTGCGTCGGCTCAGTCTGGTGGTTTCCTCGGTCCGCACCGGACCGACATCGAATACGACGGTCGTTTTACGTTCTTGCGCCTGCGCTGGGGCGGGGGCAGAGGGTCGTTGGGGTTCCGGGGCATGAACAACGCCTGGAATCACGACTACCCGCGCGCCGAGCAGCACCTCGCCCTGCTGCTCAAAGAGATCACCTACATCGACGCGCGCACCGACGGCAGCCGGATTCTCTCGCTCGACGATCCGGAGCTCTTCAGGTATCCGATCGCCTACATGTGGGAGCCGGGCTTCTGGGAGCTGACCGATCGCGAAGCTGAGAAGTTCCGCGAGTACCTGCTCAAGGGCGGCTTTGCGATCTTCGACGACTTCGACCACGAGCACCTGTACAACCTCGAGGCGAACATGCTCCGCGTCCTGCCGGGCGCACGGTTCTTCGAGCTGGACGAATCCAACCAGGTGTTTGACGCGTTCTTTCGCATGAAGACCATCTACTTTCCCGATCCGCGGATCGGTATCAGGCCCACCTATTACGGCATCTACGAGGACAACGACCCCACCAGGCGGCTGATGGTGATCGCCAATCACAACGCCGACGTGGCCGAGTACTGGGAGTGGTCGGGCACGAGCCTGCTGCCCGTCGACGATTCGAACGAGGCCTACAAGCTCGGCATCAACTACATGATCTACGGACTGACGCACTAGGAATCGGGATTTGGGATTCGGGATTTGGGGTTCGTGAGATGGCGCTGACAGCGGGGACACGGCTGGGATCGTACGAAGTCGTCGCCATGCTGGGTGCCGGCGGGATGAGCGCCCGCGGCCATGCCGAGCCGAGGCCGTGTGAAGCCGAGGCGAGGCATCGGCGTTGTTGGCCGCGGGGGTGGGGCCCCGCGGCCAGTGAAAAGACGTTGACCCCGAGCCCGTCCCGGTGCGACCGATGGCGCTGAGCGCAGGGACACGCCTGGGTCCATACGAGATCATCGCCATGCTGGGTGCCGGCGGGATGGGCGAGGTCTACAAGGCGCGCGACCCGAAGCTCAATCGCGACGTCGCCATCAAGATCCTTCCAGACGCGTTCGTCCACGATCCCGACCGGCTCGCCCGGTTCCAGCGCGAGGCGCAGGTGCTCGCCGCGCTCAACCACCCGAACATCGCCGCCATCTACGGCCTCGAAGAATCCGAGGGCCGGCGCTTCCTCGTCCTCGAGTTCGTCGACGGGCAATCCTTGGCGCAGCGCCTGGCACGCGGTGCAGATGTAGTGTCCGGCTTGAGCCGGAGGTCCAGCCGCGCGATTCCCGTCACCGACGCACTCACCATCGCGCGGCAGATCATCGACGCGCTCGACGCCGCGCACGACAAGGGCATCGTCCATCGCGACCTCAAGCCGGCCAACATCATGTTGCCTGGCCAGGGCGCGAACGCCGGCGCGCCGATTCAGTGGTTGGATCGCGCGGGAAGGGTGACGGTTCTACGCGCCACGCCGGCGAACTGGACCAATCCGCAATTTTCGCCAGACGGCCGCCGGCTGGCGGTCGAGATTGACAACGGGACGCAACGGGACGTGTGGGTGTACGAGTGGGCGCGCGATACGTTGACGCGCCTGACGATCGATGCCGCGAACGACGGGAAGGCGGTGTGGACACCAGATGGCCGCCGGATCGTGTTCAGATCGACCCGGCTTGGGGGTGGGGGGACGTTCAATCCTTATCGGCAGCGGGCGGACGGAACCGGCGACGTCCAACGTCTGACCGAGAGCAAGAACAACCAATTTCACGCCTCGTGGCATCTGAATGGCAAGTTCCTGGCCTTCCACGAGACCAACCCCCAGACCGGCAACGACCTGCGAAGGCGGCAGCTACCCGACGTGGTCTCGCACGCGCCGCGAGTTGTTCTTCAACACGCCCGATCAGCACATCATGGTCGCGTCGTACGCCGTCGAGGGCGACTCCTTCCAAGCCGACAAGCCGCGGCTCTGGTCGGACAAGCGCTTCGAACCGCGGCCCCTGCAACGCAGCTTCGACCTCCATCCCGACGGCGATCGCTTCGCGCTGACTGCGGCCGCCGAGGGACAGGTTGAAGTGAAGCAGGACAAGGTCGTCCTCATCTTCAACTTCTTCGACGAACTGCGACGCGTCGCGCCGACGACTCGGTGACGCAGCCGAAGGTCCGGCTGAAGCCGGACACTACGTACGACATAACGTCACCGCGACTGTCGACTGCCGACTACCCTCCTTGATGGCGCAGTCGGCTGTGCCGGTATCCGTAAGCGAGGTACAGCACGAGCCCGAGCAGCAACCAGATCCCGAACCGCTCCCACGCCGTCCTCGGCAGTCCCTGCATGATGAACAGGCAGCCGGCCGCAGACAGCACGCACACCGGCCAGACAAACGGCACCTTGAACGGCCGCGGACGCTCCGGCTCCTTGACGCGCAGCACCAGGACGCCAATGCTCACGAGCATGAAGGCGAACAGCGTCCCGATGTTGGTCAGGTCGTAGGTCTCCGCCGCATCGCCGACGAGCGCCCACGCCGCCACGAACACACCGGTCAGTAACGTCGTCGTCGACGGGATGCGCGTGCGCGGGTGGATCCGGGCCGCCCACTGCGGCAGCAGGCCGTCGCGCGCCATCGCGAAGAAGATGCGCGGCTGCCCGTACTGGAACACGAGCAGCACGGCCGACATCGATACGACCGCGCCCAAGGCGACGAGCCAGCCCACGGTTCTGAAGCCCGCCAGCTCGAGCGCGCGCGCCAGCGGATCCGCGACCGCCAGTTCCTGGTACGGCACCATGCCGGTCAGCACGATGCCGACGATGACGTAGATGACGGTGCAGATGGCGAGGCCGCCGAGGATGCCGATCGGCAGATTGCGCTGTGGGTTCTTCGTCTCTTCGGCCGCGGTCGAGATCGCATCGAAGCCGATGTAGGCGAAGAAGACGATGGCCGCACCTTGATGGATGCCCGTGAAGCCGTTCGGCGCAAATGGTGTGTAGTTCGCCGCGCTGAGGTGGGTCGCGCCGACGCCGACGAACAACGTGAGCGCGACGAGCTTGATCGCGACCATGACGTTGTTGACCCTGGCGGTCTCGCGCGCGCCGCGCAGCAGCAGCCAGGTGATGAGCATCACGATGCTGAAGGCCGGCACGTGGACCAGGATCGGAATGCCGGCGATTCGAGGCGCGGTGTCGATCAGCCCCCGAATCTGCGGGTCGGCGCTGAGCAACGCCGTTCGATAGCCGGTCGTGAGCCACGCTGGAAGCCGGGTGCCGAACCCGCGCAGCAGCGTGTTGAAGTAGTCGCCCCACGAGATGGCCACGGCGACGTTGCCGACGGCGTACTCGAGAATGAGGTCCCATCCGATGATCCACGCGACGAGCTCGCCAAGCGTGGCGTACGAGTAGGCGTAGGCGCTGCCGGCCTGCGGAATCATCGCCGCAAGCTCCGCGTAGCAGAGCGCCGCCAGCGCGCAGGCGGCGCCGAGCAGGATGAAGGAAAAAATGAGCGCCGGTCCGGCGCCCATCCGGATCACCTCGCCGTTCGGCCCGACCTGACCGGCCGCCGCGGTGCCGATGGCGCCGAAGATGCCGGCGCCAATCACGGCGCCAATCGCCAGCATGATGAGGTCGCCCGCCCCGAGCGTTCGCCTCAATCCGCCCGCGCCGTCTACATCCTGGATGTCATCCACAGGGGCCGCGATGGGTTTTCGCCGGAAGAGCTGCGACATGAGGGACGGATTCTAACCTATGGTCCGACGGTCCGGCTGAAGCCGGACACTACAACCTGTCAACGGTCCGGCTGAAGCCGGACACTACAACTGTCAGATGTAGTGTCCGCCTTTAGGCGGACCGTAACGGGTGTCAAATGTATGTACGGTTACAGATTGAGACGGTAGGCGGTGTCGTTCGAGCAGACAACGAGGGCGCCGCGGGGACCAACGGCGACACCAACGAGGCCCGGACCCGAGAGCACGAGCTCGGGGTCGCCGGCAGCCGGCAGCCGATACAGGCCGCTCGCGCCGGCCAGCGCTTCGACCACGAGCAGCGAACCGCGCCCGTCGAACGCGATCCCTTGCGGGCGCCCGAATCCTGTGTACCGCGTCGTGACGGTGCCGTCGCGATCGATGCGGTACACCGAATCGTAGGTGGTGAGTGTCGGCGCCGTCACGTACAGCGCCTCGTCGGGTCCCATCGCCACGTGGAACGCCGCCACGCTCGAGGGCAGCGACGCAAAGATTGTCGCCTGTCCCTTCTGGTCGACACGGAACACGGTGCCCGATCGGTCGCCCACAAACAGCAACCCGTCGTCGTCAAACGCCAGACCGCAGCAGACACCGAGATCGGTCGCAAACGGCTCGACCGACCCATCGTCGGCCACGCGATACACCGTGCCCTCGAACCGGCTGGACACATAGAGGCGGCCGTCGGGGCCGATGGCCATCGACGTCGGGTTCACGATGCCCGAGGAGAAGGTCTCGCGCGTGCCGCCGGGCCGCACGCGGAAGATCGACACGGGCACCTGCTGCCCGCGCGTCCCGCTGAAGGTGACGTAGAGGTTGCCGTCGCGATCGAAGACCGGGTTGTCCACCTGGTGCAGCCCGGTGGCCAGCGGCGCCGCGATGTTGACGAGCGTGTCCTCCCCGGGCACGCCGTCGATCCGAACCACCGTCGGCCCTCCTTCGAGTCCCGGCGGCACGAGCGCGGCAATCCGCGTGGGAGACGCGTAGACGACCCGCGCGCGGGCCTCGCCAATCCGCACGCCGGGCAGGGACGGTCCATCGGTCGGAAACCCGGCGCCATCGACCACGATGCGGCCGCCTTCGATCGCCGAAACGGGATGAACAGCGGTCACGCGGGGGTAAGACATGGGGGGAGGGCTGCTTCTCATGAACCTGTAGTGTCCGCCTTCAGGCGGACTTCAGGTCCGGCTGAAGCCGGACACTACAGTCATGATTCGCCGTAAGCCATGAGCCTGCGAGGAGCCTATGTGTCGTCGAGCTCGACGTTCCAGTAGAGGTAGTCGCGCCAGCTTTCCGGCGCATTCCGAAGCCCGACCGTGATGCGGATGGCCGGCGCCGACTCGGGCCGCTTGGGCGTCCGCGTCAGATGCATGCCCGCTTCGGCGGGCGTCCGGCCGCCCTTCTTGCGGTTGCAGCTGACGCAGGCGGTGACGATGTTCTCCCAGTCCTTACGGCCTCCGTGGGCAACGGGAATCACGTGGTCGAAAGTCAGATCGCTTGTCGCGTACCCGTCGCCGCAGTACTGGCAGCGGTGGTCGTCGCGCGCGTAGATGTTGGCGCGCGAAAAGGGCACGTAGTCGAAGCGCCGTTTGATCCTGATGTACCGGAGCAGCCGGATCACCGACGGCAGCTTGAAGGTGATCGACACGCCGTGGATCTCGCGGTCGTACACATCGACGATCTCAACCTTCCCCTGGCACCAGAGCGTGACGGCCTTCTGCCAGTGGACGATCTTGAGCGGCTCGTACGTCGCGTTGAGAAGCAGCGTCTGTTCCATGGGCGTGATGTGCGCGGGAAGCCGGCACGCCGACCCCCGCATTGTGCCCAACCACTACCAACGTGTCAAGGCGCTGACGCCCTAACTACCATTCAGACGGATGTTTAGCGGCTCAACCCTACGGCGGTCCGAGGGTTGGGCCGATAGCACAAGATGTGCAAGGTCGCGCATCGCTGGCCCTTCGCTGGCCCCTGGCCATCGTCCTGACGGTGGCTGCCGCGATCGCGACCGCGTGCGCGTCGGCGACGGGCACACCTCGGCCCCACACCCCAGCTTCGATCGGAAGACCGGTCGCAGATGCCCCGGCAGAGGAAGCCGCACCGATGCCCGCGCCTCGGACCTCGAAGTCTTCGCGCGCCATCGTCGACACGGCCATGTCGTTGCGCGGTGTCCGATACCGGGCCGGTGGATCCGACCCGAAGGGATTCGATTGCAGCGGCTTCACGCTGTACGTGTTCGGACGGCACGGGATCGACCTGCCACGCAATACCTCCGACCAGTATCACGAGGGGAAGGCGATCAAGCAGAGCCAGGTCGCCGCAGGCGACCTGCTCTTCTTCAAGACAGTCGGCAGAGAGGTCTCGCACGTGGCCATCTCAATTGGCGCCGGGAACTTCGTCCATGCGCCGACCTCGAACGGTGTCGTGCGTGTGGAGTCGCTCGACACGACGTACTGGGCGTCCCGCTTCCTCGGCGCGCGACGAGTGAAGTGACTCGACGGTCCGCCTAAAGGCGGACACTACACATGACCGCCGACTGTCGACTGTCGACTTCACACGTCCCTCGCTTTCGCAAACGTAGTGTCCGCCTTCAGGCGGACGTCAACAAAGCCAGACCCTCCCGCAGTTCCTCGATAACTGCTTCAGACACCGGCATCAGCGGCGAGCGAGGGAAGCCAACGTCGTATCCGGCCAGG
>Ga0209342_10008653_pt1 | contig 10193 bp, 9 predicted proteins | sample RifCSP16_2_FD_184023 | JGI IMG/M metagenome (GOLD analysis project Ga0209342, IMG submission 184023) | Soil microbial communities from Rifle, Colorado - Rifle CSP2_sed 16_2 (SPAdes) (version 2) | ecosystem: Environmental > Terrestrial > Deep subsurface > Rock core/Sediment | place: Rifle... | reverse complement strand
GCCCGACATCTACATGGAAAAGCTGGCCGTGGGCCCGAGCTGCAAGGGCGCAGTCGAGCTCGACGCGCCGGCTAAAGACAATCTCCAGGCCATCGCCAAGCGCCTGGATCGCGACGTCGAAGACCTTGTCATCGTGGTGCTCGACCGGCCGCGCCACGCGCAGCTCATCAAGGACATTCGCGCCGCCGGCGCGCGCATCCGGCTCATCACGGACGGCGACGTCGCCCCGGCCATCGCCGCCGCGGTCATCGGCGCGGGCGTGCACGCGGTGATGGGCATCGGCGCCGCCCCGGAAGGCGTGCTGGCGGCGGCGGCCTTGCGCTGCCTGAACGGCGAAATGCTGGGGCGGCTGGTGGCCGACAAGCCCGAGCAGCGCGAGCGCCTGGCCCAGATGGGCATCAAAGACCCGAAGCGCATCTACTCGACCCGCGACCTCGCCCCCGGCAAGAACATCGTCTTCGCCTGCACGGGGGTGACCAACGGCGACCTGCTGCGCGGCGTGCGCTTCTTCGGCGAGGGCGACCGCACGCACTCGCTGGTGATGACCCTCGAGCCCCGCAACGTGCGCTTCGTCGACGCCGTCCACCTCGAGCGGCGGGACGACGTCAAGGTGCGCTTCAGCTAGCGCCGCTCTGGAACTTTCTCACTCCCCGGCTCGTAGGAAGGCACAGAGGGAGAAGTCTATGAAGAGGATCAGGCAGTCCGAGCGCGGCGGGGCGCTCCAGGTCGTCCTCATCGTCCTGGGCGTGATCGTGCTCATCGTGGCGCTGGTGGTGCTGGCGGCGGTGGTGATGGTGAACCGCTTCGTCAAGGTCGAAGTGAACCGCGGCGAGGAAGGCAAGCGCGTGGCCGTGCACACGCCCTTCGGCGAGTTTGTCGCCGAAAAGAGCGAGGACGCCGCCAAGAAACTGAAGCTGCCCGTTTATCCCGGCGCCGAGCCGGATGAAGAGGCGGTGTCGCTGAAGCTCTGGGGGCGCGTGGAAGAGGAAGAGGGCGGGCTGAACATGGTGGCGGCGAGCTTCCGTACCCGCGATCCCTTCGACCAGGTGGACGCCTGGTACAAGCAGCAACTCGGGCCGGACTTCACCCGCGAGACCGGGCGCATCCGGGGCGGAGAGCGGCGCGACGGCGGCGAATGGATTATCCGCGTCGAACCCGGCGGCTCGGACGTCCTCTACAAGTTCGAGCGCCAGGGGCGCGTGCGCGCCGTGGGGTTGAGCCGCGAGTTCGAGCGCGTCAAGATCGGCCTCTTCGAGCTGGTGGAAGCCCGCGCGCAGTAGAGGCTAGCGTCCGCGGCTGAGGTCGCGCAGCAGGTCCTTCCATTTCGAGCCGTCGCGGCTGGTGCAGAAGAAGTCCCAGGCCGCGCGCGGGGCGTGGCAGCGCATCTTGCCTTCATCATCCAGCCGGAAGACGCTCATCGCCCCGTCGAGAAATTGGTAGGGCTCGTCCGACTTCGGCCGCCGCAAAAAGAAGATGTGCTCGCGCGCCCAGAGCAGGGGCGGGAAGAGCTCGTTCACAATAGCGACGACGTTTCCCCCGCGCGCCAGGTTCCCGCCTTCGGCGCGCGCCGTCAGAGTCGAGCCGGCCGCCGGCGTCGGGTTGGGGTGCTTGTAGATATCGAGGACTTCGATGGTGTAGTCGGTCCAGATGGTCTTGCCATCTTCGGAGAGTCGTGCCGCAGCGTCCACCACGCGCCCGCGCACGACGGCGTCCGCCGCCACGCGGCGCTCCCCCAGGCCGGGAATCTTCGGATAGTCCGGCCGGATGACTTCCCGCCGGCGCTCGCCCGGAGGCTTGGCGCCCGCGCCGCTCGCGGGCGGAGGGTTCGATTGGCCGGTGTTGCGTACGCGGCGCTCGAAAAAGCCCAGGTCGTTGCCGTTGTAGAGTCGCCGCACGGTGTAGTCGAACTTGCGGGTGAGATGCGAGTAGGCGCGGCCGTCCTGGATGTGCCAGATGCCCTGGGCGCCACCGCGGAAGCGGTAGCCGTCGGGCGCGGGGTCGAGGAAGAAGATGTAGGGAACGAGCCAGTCGAGCGGCTCGAAGTCGGGCGTCTCGATGCGCACCGGCGCGCCCTCGACCCGCATCTCTCCGCCGGGACGCGCGACGACGAGCGGCTGGCCGGGCGTGACGCGGCCCTTGGGGTCAATCCAGACTTCGCTCACTTCGATGGTGTACTCGGTCAGCACGACCGCGCCGTCGGCGGCGAGGCGCGGCTGCTCGTCCACGATTTGCCCCACCACCACCAGCTCGCAGGGGATGATGAGCGCGGCGCCGTCCTTGAACTCATCCCCCGCCGTCATCACCTGCCGCACCACCGGCCCGAGCTTCGCCGCCTGCCGCAGGTCCCCGGTCTGCGGAAAAGCGATCCCCGCGGCGAGAAGTGAGAGGGAGACTACGCGGATGGATGTGAGCATGGCGGGGCGCATTCTAGCACCGCCCGGGCGCGCGAGGGGCTTAGTCGGCGGCCACCGGGGCGGGCTGGCGCGCGAAGCGCAGGTCGCCGCCGGCGGCGTCCACGGCGACGGTGTCGCCGGGAAGCATTTCGCCTTCGAGGATTCTCTTCGCCAGCGGGTCCTGCACCAGCCGCTGCAAAGCCTGCTGGGCCTTGACCGTCAGCTTGTCGAATCGAATCGCCATGAATGGACTCCGTTATGAGAGCGGTCGCCAGCCGCCCCGGCCGTCCGGGACGGGGCGGCTGGCACTCGAGATAGGCCGGTTAGGCCTTGACTGCGACCTTGATTTGCTTGGGCTTGGCCTCGGGCCGCTTGGGCAGCTTCAGCTCCAGCACGCCGTTGCGGTACTCGGCCTCGACCTTTTCGGCGTCCACCGTCGGCGGCAACGCGAAGCTGCGCAGGAACGACCCGTAGACGCGCTCGACGCGGCAGTAGTCGTCCTCCTTGACGTCAGACTCGAACTTCCGCTCGCCCTTGAGTGTCAGGGTGCCGTTCTCGACCTGGATGACGACGTCCTTGGGGTCGACGCCCGGCAGGTCGGCGCGCAGGACGATGTCGTTCTCGGTCTCTACGATGTCAACCGCCGGCGACCAAGCCGTCCCTTCCAGAGCTTCGCTGCCCCAGGGCCGCAACCGCTCCAAGTTCTCCCCGAAGAGGCGGTCAATGCGATCCTGCAGACTCGCCAAATCGCGGAAAGGCTCGAAACGGGTCAACATGTGAGTCATAATGCACCTCCGTATGGGTAAGTTATTGACGGTAATAAGCATCCATTAGCTACGTTCATTACTACAGTAACAATATATAATATTAGTGTTACGTTGTCAAGTGTTAGGAACAATGATTTACAGCTTTATTATCAATGATTTACAGTTCTATCGGACAGACAAAAGAAGGCACTTGAGGTAATGGGTCTCGGGGAGGGTCAAAGAAATGGGATGATCGCGTGATTGGGTGCGCCGCTCGACCACGACGGCGGTGCGGTGGGAATCGAGGGACGCCTCGGCGACGATTTCAAGCAGCAGGCTTTCGGGGATGTGGTGGGAGCAGGAGCAGGTGACGAGGATCCCGCCGGGCTTGAGGATTTTCAGGGCGCGGAGATTAATTTCCTTGTAGCCGCGCTGGGCCGCCGGGAGGCTGGCGCGGTTCTTGGCGAAAGCGGGAGGATCGAGAATGACGGTGTCGAACTTCCGGCCGGCGTCGTCGTACTGCTTGAGGATGTCGAAGGCGTTGGCCTGGCGGAAGGTGGCGTTGGTGATGCCGTTCAGTTGGGCGTTCTTTTCGGCGGCGGCGACGGCCTGCGGCGACAGGTCGATGCCTTCGACCGAGCGCACGAAGCGGGCGGCGGTGAGGGCGAAGCCGCCGGCGTAGCAGAAGCAGTCAAGCACCTCCCCCATGGCGTAGTTGGAGGCGGCCAGGCGGTTTTCGCGCTGGTCGAGAAAAGCGCCGGTCTTCTGCCCGTGCAGTACGTCGTAGCTGAAGCGCAGGCCGTTCTCATCGGCCTGGACCTCGCCCTCGCACTTCCCGGCCAGCACGCTGACACTTTGCTCGAGCCCTTCGAGCAGCCGCACCTTGGGGTCGTTGCGCTCGACGATGGCCTGGGGACTGAAGCGCTCCTGGAGCAAGCGGACGATGTCGGCCTTGCGGCGCTCGGTGGCCTGGCTCAAGGTCTGCAGCACCAGGGTTTCGCCGTAACGGTCGACGACGAGCGAAGGTACGCCGTCCGACTCGGCGTAGAGCAGCCGGTAGGCGGTCGAGTTCTCCACCACGCGCTCGCGGAAGCGGATGGCGGTCTCGATCTTGCTCCGGAAGTAGTCGTCGTCGATGGGGATGTCCTCGCGGGTGATGAGCCGCAGGGCGATCTGGGAGTGGGAGCTGAACCAGGCCTTGCCGAGGAAGCGTCCGCGCTCATCGCGGAGGCGCACGGTGTCGCCGGGCTCGACGCTTTCGGTCGAGCCGATGTCGCTGCGGTAGACCCAGAAATGCCCGGCCAGCAGGCGGCTGGCGCCGTGCGGGGTCAGGGTGACCTGCGGTTCCGGCATTTGTCGCGTCCTTCCGCCCGCAGGGTGGCGGGAATTAGTAAACAGGTGCGGATGATGTAGCACATCCGCCGGCCGGAGGCAAGCCTGTAGAATGGAGGTGTCGTGAAGCTCTCCGAGTTCGACTACGCGCTGCCGCCCGAGCGCATCGCCCAGCGCCCCCTGGCCGAGCGCGACGCCTCGCGCTTGCTGCTGGTTGACCGCCGGAGCGGCGGCTGGGACGACCGGGCCTTCCGCGAGCTGGCGTCGCTCGTGCGCGGAGATGAAGTCATCGTGCTGAACAACGCCCGCGTTTTTCCCGCGCGCTTGTTCGGCCGGCGGCGCGGCGTGCAGGCGCGTCCAGTGGGCGCGCGCAGCCGCCTCCGCCGCGAGCATCTCTCGGCGCCCATCGAAGTCCTGCTGCTCGGCCGCGCGGGCGCGGAGGACTGCTGGGAGGCCCTGGTGCGGCCGGGACGCAAGGTGCGCACCGGCGAGGGGCTGGTTTTCGGCGAGGGCGAGCTGGAAGCCGAGGTGGTGGCGCGGGGCGACTACGGCCGGCGCACGCTGCGCTTCCGCGCGGCGGGCGACTTCCGCGAGACGGTCGAGCGGCTGGGGCACGTGCCCCTGCCACCCTACATCCACCGCGCCGACGAGCCCGCCGACCGCGAGCGCTACCAAACGGTGTTCGCCCGCGGCGGCGCCGCCGTTGCCGCCCCCACCGCCGGCCTGCACTTTACGCCGGAGATTCTCGACGCTCTGCGCCGGCGCGGCTGCGGAATCGTCGAGATCACGCTCGAGGTGGGTTACGGCACCTTCCAGCCGGTGCGCACAGAAAGCGTCGAGCGCCACCGGATGCAGCCGGAGCCTTACGAGATCTCCGTCGAGGCCGCCGCGGCCCTCGAGCGCGCCCGGGCGGCGGGCCGGCCGGTGCTGGCGGTGGGGACGACGGTGGTGCGGGCGCTGGAAGATTCGGCCCGGCGCCATGGTCGCATCGTGGCCGGGCGGGCGTCAGCGGAGGCCTACCTCTACCCCGGCCGCGAGTTCCGCGGGGTTGACCAACTGCTGACCAACTTCCACCTGCCGCGCTCCTCGCTCCTGGTGCTGGTCGCGGCCTTCGCGGGGCGCGAGAACGTGCTCGGGGCCTACCGCCACGCCGTGGAAGAAAATTATCGCTTTTATTCCTACGGCGACTGTATGCTGATTCGATGATGAGAGGTTGGAGGCGAAGAGCGCCTGCGGCCGCGTTGGCGCTGGGACTGGCGAGTTTCGCGCTCGCCGGCCAGGAAGCCGTCCGCTTCTGGGACGCGCAGCCCTACGGCGAGTGGACGATGGAGCAGACCCTCCAGGTGCTGACCAACTCGCCCTGGACGCGTCCGGCCAAGCTGGTCGAGACCGGGGCGCAGCAGCTTGGCGGCGGCGCCCAACACTACTTCCAATGGTACTCGGCGCAGACGGTGCGCGAAGCCCTGGTGCGGCTGCGCAACCTCTACGGGCAGGTGAGTCCCGCCAGCGACGCCAAGTTCCTCTCCACGCCGCCGACCGCTTACCAGGTGTTCATCTTCGCCGCCCTGTACACCAGCAAGGGCGAATTCCGCTCGCTGCCGCTCACCGCCTTCGATGGGCTGACGGCGGACGAGCTGCAGCAAGGCGCGCAGCTCAACTTCTCCTCGCAAGAGTACAAGGCCCGGCCGGACAGGGTGGAGTTCGTGACCGACCCGAAAACCCAGCAGACGGTCGGCTTGCGGCTGCTGTTTGAGCGCGCCCGCGAAGCGGTGCCGCCGGCCGAGGCCCGCCGCGGCCCGGTGCGGCTGGTCTGCCCCACGCGCACGGGCAGCGTCTCGGTGACGTTTCTGCTGGAAGAGATGCAGCGGCGCGGCCAGCCCGACCTCTAGCCCCGCGCCTCTACTTGTATTCCACCGTCGAGAGGACGTCTTCCCACTCGTTGAGCGTGATCTTGTCGATAGCCATGGGCAGGTTGACGTCGAAGGGAGTCTCCGCGCCGGTGACCTTGATCCAGCCCAGCCGCGCCACCTGTGTGCCCATGGTGGCGTAGATGGGAACCAGCATGGCGAAACTGGGAGCTACCCGCGACTGCTTGATGGAGCCGCGCAGGCGCACCCCCTGTGGCTGCGGCTCGATCGTGTAGCTGACGGTGTAGTGCGGGATGCCGGTCCCGTACACCCAGGCATTGAAGAACCAGTCCATGGTCCCGCCGCCGGCCATCTGCATTTCCGGGGTCATGTATTTCTCAACAACGCGCTTGAAGTCTCCGGTGGAGGCGGGCTGGTTGTAGTAGGTCTTGGTGAAGTCCTGCATCATGGCCTTGAAGCGGGCCTCGGGGTCGGGGGCGCGCGGGTCGAACATCATCATGCGCAGCATGTGCAGCACCCAGCCGCCCTTCGTGTAGATGACGGTTTGATAGCCGCGGGGATGCTTGCCGCTGCTCAAGCGCACGCCGGCGTAGATGGGCCCGAGGTCGTCGTAGACCGCGCCTTCGGGGTCCTTGCTCAACAGCTCTTCGCGCCCGCCGCGCAGCCCGCTGAAAAACTCCTGCGTGCCGCTACGGAGCTGGGCGTAGAGCAGCCCGGAGAATTCGGCGAAGCCTTCCGAGAGCCACTGGTCGTGGTAGCTCTTCCAGCCCACCACGTGGCCCCACCACTGGTGGGAAGTTTCATGGGCGCGGAAGCGGTCGGTGATGTTCACCTGCTCGCGCGCGCTGAGCCGTCCGCCGAAAAGGACGTGTCGCTGCGTGCTGTCAATGAAGGTCAGGCTGGAAACATAGAGCAAACCCGGCCAACCCTGCCCGTAGCCGTAGTCCAACGGGATATTGGAGACGGCCAGCTTCTTGTAGGGATACGGTCCAAAGTAGGCCTCGAAGACCTTGAGCGAGTTGGACACCTCTGTGAGTATGGTGCCGCCGAAGCGCGCCGGGTTGAGGCTTTCCAGGGCCGCCAGGCGCGGGTCGGTGGTACGGCCATAGCCTTCTCCGGTGCCGCGCCCCTGGCCGCTCGGATCCTCGACGATCTGCATGCCTTCTACCCCGGCAATGTTTTGCAGGTCGCGAATGAACTTGTCCGGGTTGCGATTGACATAGACCTGTACGCTGGTGCCATTCGGAAGCGTCTGCTCGCGGATGAAGTAATTGCCGAAGGCGAACCCGGCCACCGCCACCGGCACATCGGTGACCCAGCGGGTGATCTTGTAGTCGCCCTCCTTGCGCTCGTCGGTCTTGTTGCCGACCGCCACGGCGTCGTAGTTCTTGGGCACGCGCAGGGTGAAGTCGAACGGGTAGCGGAAGATGAAGTCATCTATGGTGAAACCAGCCCCTCCCAACGTCGGATACCACCCGTAGCTGCTGGCGAAGAAGACCCCCGAGCCTTCCTTGGTCACCACGTGTTTGCCGGCGTAGCGGAAAGTGAGCTCGAAGGGCTGGCCGGCGGGCGCTTCCTGGGCCAGCGCCACCGTCAAGGCGTTGCCGAATTGGGTGAAGCGCCCTTTCGGGTCGCGCGGCTGGAAGAAAGTGAGCGCCGCGCCGGTTGAGTCGGCCACCTGCTCGACGCGCAGGTTGGGGTCGAGAGCCAGCTCGAGCACCCGCACCGGCGCCCGCGGCAGGAAGGTGACCCGCGCCACGCCCCGCAAGGTGGCGTCCTTCTCCACGGTGATGTCGAGGTTGTAGGACTGGGTGACCATGTCGTACTTCGCATCCGGCTTTTGCCAGACTTCCTGCGGGGTGCGCCCCCCCGCCGGGAAGGAGCACCAGGTGTTGAAGGCGTAGCGGCTCTCGTCGAACTGGGCGAGCGAGACTTCTTCCAGCCGGGTGGCGTCCAGGTCGAGCCAGAGCCAGCCGTACTTGTCGGTCTTGAGCTCGGCGTGGAAGAAGGCGTACTTCTCCGGCTGGCTGGAGAAAAGCCCGCGCAGCAGGCGCGGCTCGTAGTTCAAGCCATAGTAGGTGAGCTTCTGGTTCCGGTCGGCATAGAGCTTCTGCAACCCGGCGGCGTCGCCGGCGGCGAACTGGACCTGGGCGGCGATGTCGTCGTAGGTGGAGTCGCTGAAGATGAAGACCGCTTCGCTGAAGTCAACCTGGAACTCCTCGGCGCCGGTGTGGAACTTGAGCTGCTGGATTTCGAGAGGAAGCTTGGGGCCCAGGCTCAAGCTGCCGCTGCCGCGGAAGGCGGCCTGGAGCACGCGGCCGTTGACCGGCTGGGCGAAGCCGAGCGTGCCGCTGCGCAGGATGAGGCGGGCCAGGTCGCGCTGCAGGACGAGGTTCGAGACCGTGGCGACTTTCTGCGGGTCAAAGCTCGCCTGGCCGAGAGCCGTCCAGGTGGCTTGCGGGTCGGCGGCCTGCGCGCCCACACCGAGCGGCGCCAGAGCCAGGCCCGCGGCCAGAACGAGAAAGAGAAGCGTCCGGGACTTCATAGCCAGCCTCCTCGAAGACAGAAGGAAAAGCTCAGCTCGGTGACACTCTTCCAATGCGGCTATTCTCCCGCCGCCCGCGGCCTGGGGTCAAGCGCCATCGGCGCGCGTCAGTTGTTCTCCCGAAATCCCAAGCCTGAGGCTATAATGGCCGCTTTCCAAGAGCCGATGCGCACGCTGATTCTGAGCGACATCCATTCGAACCTGACGGCGCTGGAGGCGGTGCTGGCGCAGGCGCAGGAGAAATACGACCAGGTCATTTGCCTGGGCGACATCGTCGGCTACGGGCCCGACCCGAACGAAGTCATTGCGCGCGTGCGGGCGCTCGGGCCGGTGGCGGTGGTGCGCGGCAACCACGACAAGGCCTGCTGCGGCATCTCGGACGCCCAGGACTTCAACGCCGTGGCCCGCGTCGCCGCCGGCTGGACGCGCGAGCAGCTCCCGCCGGACAACCTCGCCTACCTGCGCCAGCTTGACGCCGGCCCGGTGCCGGTCGCGGGCTTCCAGATCGTGCACGGCTCGATTCGCGACGAAGACGAGTACGTCTTCACGCCGCGGGAGGCGGGCGAAAACCTCCAGCTCGCCGAGATCCCGCTTACCTTCTGCGGCCACACGCACTTCCAGGGCGGGTTTGCGCTCCGCGAGGGCGGCCGGCTGGAGGTGTTGCGGGTGCGCATCGAGCCGGGCGTGGGGTTTGCCGAGTACGCGATTGCCCCGGGCGCCAAGTACCTCATCAACCCCGGCTCCATCGGCCAGCCGCGCGATGGCGACGCCCGCGCCGGCTTCGCCTTTTACGACCACGAGAAGCAGCTGGTCGAATACTGGCGCGTCCCCTACGACATCGAAGCCACGCAAAAGCGGATGAAGGCCGCCCGGCTCCCCGACCCGCTCATCGCCCGCCTGGCGGCCGGCCGCTAGACCCTCCCTCGCTTGCTGTTATTCTGAACCCCGTTGTTCGGGGCGAAGAATCTCAGTTCGAGATCCTTCGCTTCGCTCAGGATGACAGAAGGGAAGACGCGCGCGGGCGCTACTCGAAGAGCAGCCCGGTGATCCGCAGGCGCGGCGGCCGCCCGTCCCAGTCGGCGGGGAGGCGCTCAAAACCGACCCGCGCCGAGCGGCTTTCGCCCGGCCCGAGCGGCCCGGCGGGCGGCCCGGCGAGCGAGGGTCGCGCCGCGCCCACAGGACGGCAGCTCTCCCGCAGCACCACCCGCTGATAAGAGTCGAAGAACTCAATGGCCAGCTCCAAGGCAGTGAGGGAGCGGGCGCCGCGGTTGGTGAGGGTGAGGTCGAGGTAGAGGACCTGCTGGCCGAG
>Ga0209342_10008649_pt1 | contig 10198 bp, 8 predicted proteins | sample RifCSP16_2_FD_184023 | JGI IMG/M metagenome (GOLD analysis project Ga0209342, IMG submission 184023) | Soil microbial communities from Rifle, Colorado - Rifle CSP2_sed 16_2 (SPAdes) (version 2) | ecosystem: Environmental > Terrestrial > Deep subsurface > Rock core/Sediment | place: Rifle... | reverse complement strand
CTCGGCCGACGGGAAGATGAAAAACGATTGCGCCGGGAGGGCCGTTTGCCCCCCGGCCAGTCTCTGACCAACAAGTTCCCGGTACTGCACTACGGGCCGGTCCCCCCTTTCGACCCGACCACCTGGGATTTCCGCATCTGGGGCGAAGCAGAGCAAGAGAGGCGCTGGAGCTGGGAAGAGTTCATGGCGCTGCCCCGCACTAAGCTGCATATGGATATTCACTGCGTGACCCGCTGGAGCAAGTTCGACACGGACTGGGAGGGTGTGTCGCTGAAGGGGCTGGTGGAGGCCGGGCTGATCGTCCTCAAACCCAGCGCCCGGTTCGTGCTGCAGCACTGCGAGCACGGGTTCACCGTGAACATCCCGCTGCAGGTGGCGCTGGCCGACAATTTCCTGCTGGCCACACACTTCAACGGCCAACCCATCTCACCCGACCATGGATACCCGCTGCGAGGGGTGGTGGGGAGCATCCCCGCCCGCAGCGACCTGAGCTCCCCGTATTTCTGGAAGGGCGGCAAGTGGCTGCGCGGCCTGGAGTTCCTGGCTCAAGACCGGTTGGGGTTCTGGGAGCAGGCCGGCTACCACAATGAGGCCGACGTGTGGAAAGAGCAGCGGCTGGCGTACTAGGGAACGGACACTGATATGGAGAACGCGGGCCTTTACCTTCTGACCTCCTTCATCTGGGGCTCCACCTGGCTGGCCATCAAGTATCAGTTGGGTGTGGTGGCCCCGGAAGTTTCCATCGTCTATCGCTTCGCCCTGGCGGCGGCCATCCTGGGTGCCTACGTGATGCTCCGCCGTCTTCCCATGCGCTTCAGCCTGCGGGAGCACGGCTTCATCGCGCTGCAGGGAGCCTTCCTGTTCTCCATCAACTATGTGCTGGTGTATCTGTCCGAACAGACTCTGGCCAGCGGTCTGGTGGCGGTGATCTTCTCCACCATCATCCTGATGAACGTGCTGTTGGGAGCGCTGCTCTTGGGGGATCCCATCCGCCCGCAGGTGCTGGTGGGCGGAGTCGTAGGCCTGGCGGGCCTGACCCTGGTATTCTGGCCGGAGTTGGCCGGGCTCCGACTCTCGGGGATTGGCAGCCTAGGCCTCGGGCTGTCGTTGGTGGGGGCGGTGTCGGCCTCGGTAGGCAACATCGTCTCGGCCCGCAACCAGCGCCACGGCCTGCCAGTGGTGCAGACCAATGCGTTGGGGATGGCCTATGGAGCGCTGTTCACCCTGGGGTTTGCGCTGCTCCGAGACGCTCCGCTCCAATTCGATCCCAGCCCGGGTTATGTGATTTCGCTGTTCTATCTGGCGATCTTCGGCTCGGTGATCGCCTTCGGGGGCTACCTGACGCTGTTGGGCAGGATCGGCCCAGACCGGTCCGGGTACATCGCCATCGTGTTCCCGGTGGTGGCTCTGACGCTGTCCACGCTGTTCGAGGGGCTGCACTGGAGCCTGCTGAGCATTCTGGGGGTCCTGCTGGTGGTAGTGGGGAACGGCCTGGCCCTGAGTCGTAGAAGGCAGCGGGCCGAGGCAGCCGCGCAGTAGGCGTCTCCAGCGGCGGGCTTCCTGTGGAGAGGCGGGCCGGCGCGAATGTAATGCCCCTATAATGGACTCGGGGGTCCATGGGCGACAAGGACGGATATCGCCGCGCCCGCGGGCGCATGGTGGACGAGCAGTTGCGTGGCCGGGACATCACCGACCACCGGGTGCTGGACGCCATGCGAGAAGTTCCCCGGCATCTCTTCATCCCCGCCGATCTCAAATCACAGGCGTATCTGGACGGACCGCTGCGGCTGGGGCTGGGACAGACCATTTCCCAGCCCTATATCGTGGCGCTGATGACCCAACTGCTGGAGTTGCGCGGCGACGAGGCAGTGCTGGAAATCGGCACCGGCTCCGGTTATCAGGCTGCGGTGCTCTCCCGCTTGGCGCGGCAGATCTACAGCCTGGAACGGATCCCGGAACTGGCGGAAGGCGCGCGCCAGGTGCTCCAGGGGCTGGGGATCAACAACGTGGAGGTGCTCCAACGGGATGGCTCAGGCGGCTTGCCCGAGCATGCTCCTTACCTGGCGATCGTCGTAACTGCCGCCGCGCCTCGGGTACCGGCTCCCCTGAAGGAACAGCTGGCGGAGGGCGGCCGGCTGGTGCTGCCGGTCGGCAGCCAGGACGGGCAAGTGCTGGAGCGCTGGATGCGGGAGGGAGATGACTTCCGCTGCCAGCGGATCGCGCCGGTGGCGTTCGTACCGCTGGTGGGGGAGTACGGTTGGGCGATCGACGACCGCCCCTCCTGGGCCTGGTGATTCTGGGGGGCAGCTACCCCGAACCGGGGCGGCTACCCGGCGGCCAGCTCGTGGAGCCAGCCAAGGTCCGGCTTGCGCTTCAGCACACGTCCCAGTTGCAGACTCTCGGCCTGCAGGTAGCGCAGAAAGTTCCCCAGGCAGGTCTGTAAGGCAACCTGCATGGCCCGGCTCACTTGGATCCCCGGCTCCCACCACCAATTGTTGAGCGTCAGCACTCTCGACTTGCGGTCGAAACTGGGGTCGATCCGGGCCACGAACCGATCCCCATACAGCACCGGCAGAACGTAGTATCCGTACCTGCGCTTGGCTTGAGGGGTGTAGACCTCCCAGCTGTAGTGGAAATCAAAGAGCCAGCGCAACATCTGCCGGTCCCAGACCAGATTGTCCAGGGGCGCGATCAGGGCCGCCTGCCTGCGGCCGGGAAGACCCGACCGCACGGCCTCCAGGGTGGGGAGATCGGCGGACGCCAGGAAGAAGGTGCGGCCGGGCACCCCTTCGATCTGAACTGCGATCAGATCTCGCTGCTCCGCCAGGCGGGCCAGGACCGCTCGCTGTTCCCCGCGCTTCACGCCCGGGATCCCATACCAGTACTCCGCCGAGCCCGGGTTGGCCAAACCCACCGAGCGCACCCGCCGCAGCACGTGCCAGGCCTGGTAGGCCTCGTCGTCGAGATGTGGGTCATCCCGGGCCAGCACCTCGGCGGGGATCAGCCGGTCGTTCAAATCGAAGAAACGGCGGGTACCGACCCGGTGGTGCACGCCCAGCTCCCCCATAGCGTTCAGGATTTCGAATGCCTCCCGCACCAGGCGGGTAGGCCGTCCCCAACCTCCCAGGACCTTTTCATCGTGGGCGACGTCAATGGAGGAGAGGGGACCCTCCCGCCGGATGCGCTCGATCAGGGCATTGGCGAGCTGCATGGGCGGGTTGTCACTGCGGCCGTGGTGCGTCCGCATCCGGGTCCGGTGCCGAGCGAAGTAGGGCCAGTCCGAAGTCAGGTAGATGGAGGCCAGCTTATCCCAGCCGTCCACCAGCAGTCGATCGGTGTACAGCAGCTCCTGCAGCAACTGGGGCCGGTGGTCGCGCACCCGGGCCTGGAGCACCAGCTCCGGGTTGCGCCCGACCACGTCGATGGGGTCAAACTGGATGCAGCCGATGTGCTGGATGAAATGCAAGATTCCGGCCTTGCCGCTCAGCCGGCGAGGTGGCAGCAGGTGCTGGTGCGCCAGCAGGAAGCGGCGCGCCAGTGGTTTGCTCAACGTTTGGGAAGGGGGCGGGAGGGGGAGGCTGGCTACGATGGGGCTCGCTCTAGGATCGCCCCGCGGACGAATCAGGCATCCGCAGGGCTGAGGTAGGCAATGGCCATCCCGGCCTCGCCATTCATCACCAGATCGACGCGGTTTCCTGGGGAGGCTTGCTGGACGTCCACCACCTGCACCAGGCCTTCCCAGCCAGCGTCATCGGGGAGCAGCTGTCCGAGCAGATTGGGGGCTTCCTGGAAGAGGGCCGTATTGAGTTCATCGTCGGGGTCTTGGAGAGCCAGGGCCAGGGGATAAATGCCCGCCTCCACCAGGTCCTGAAAGAAATGGGTCCCGTAGGAGGGCTCCGAGGCGCTCTTGTCGTCGGAGATCTCCACCAGGGCCTTGGCGTGGTAGATGTCACCGTAGCCGACCGGGATGCCGATGCCGGGGTTCTGACTGCCCCAACGGCCGGGCCCCATCAAGAGGAAGTTCTCCTCGGCCAGGCGGGCATTCAGACGGCCGATCAACCGGGCCAGCTCGTGGCGAGCGGCTTCCTCCAGCCCCTGGCGGTACTGCTCGGGCGCGATATACACCAGATAGCGGATGCCGCTGACCCGCCCGTCCGGGATCAAGCGGTGGCTGACGAACAGGCGGCGCTCCGGGGGAAGGTCGCGGGGAAGCTCGACGTGGGCCCGCTCCAGATGGCTCTGCGGGCGGCACTGCAGCAGGTAGATGCGCGGGTCGAGGAGCCCGGTTCCGGAGTCCGGCAGCATGGCCAGGAACTCCACGTCAACCGGCCGCCGGTAGGCGGCCTCCAGAGTGCGCAGCAGCGCACTGAGCTGCGGGGCGAAGCTGGTGCGCCGCAGGAGGCCATCGAAGGTGATGACGGCCTCTTGCGGGTCGAGTTGTAGCGGCGCGCTGACGAATTCGCCCAGGTGACCCTCTTCATAGCGCTGCACGATCCAACGCAGGCGAGGGGTCTGCAGGGTGAGCGCCTGGCTCACCGGCAGCGTGAGCAACTCATTGGTCTTGAGGTCGATCAAATCCACGTAGTGCTGCGAGTAGCGGCGGATGCGGGGTGGATCGGTCTCGGGCCGCAGGTCGGGGTGGCTCAAGGCGACCAGGCGGGGATAGTCGTTGCTGAGCTGCTCCACCGCCCGAGTGCCCAATCCCCATACCAGCCGGGCGAAGCCGGCCCGGCGGTCGATGGCCGGGCTCCAGCGGTACTGGTTGCGAGAGAACCCCACCCCGGCGGCGTCGGGCAGATAGTGGTCGCCGACCCGCCGGCCGGGCACTTCCTGGATGAGCACCGCCATGCGCTCGTCGTAGTCCAGCAAGCCCTTGCTGCGCCGGTAGAGCAGCGCGTCGGGGCTGTAGACGCTGGCGTAGACCTGGGCAATCGCTCGCAGCAGCTCGCCCAGGTTTTCCTTGGGTGAGCCCTGGTTGGGGCAGAAGTGGCTCTGGTACTTTCCAGCGAAGGAGAAGCCAAAAGAGTCCTCCAGCAGGCTGGAGGAGCGCACGATCACCGGAAGACGTCCCAACTCCTCCAGGGTCTTCCGCAGCTGCTCCACGATGTCGTCGGAGAACCAGCCGCCTTGGAAGGTCTTCTGGATGCGCGGATAGTCCTCCCGGATCTCCCTCTCGCTGCGGTACTTTTGGTTGGCGTGGCCCAGCAGGCTGTTGTATTGCAGGAAGTGATAGAACACGTCGGCGGCCAGGAACCAGGAGCGCGGGAAGCGCAGCTGTTCCTGCAGTTGATGAGGGGCCGATTGGCGCAAGATGCAGCGGGCCAGCTCGATGCCGGCCGCCTTGCCCCCGATCTTGCCTCGCCCGAGGCGCTTGGAGCGGATGTCCTTCAGGTCCTTGATGGACAGCCACTCTTTGGCGATCCCCACGTACTCCAGGTGGTCGCTGATCATGGCCTTGATGAGCACCACCTTGATCTCCTCGAGGTGATGCTCGACATCGGCCCGCTCAGAGGCGGACATGGCCTCGAAGGCTTCCCCCTGGGCGAACAACATGTCCCAAGGCGCCAGCTCGGGGTGAAAGGTGAGCACGATCGCGTCGGAGGGCAGGCGCTTGGCCAGCGCATCGCGCACCAGGTCGGCGAACAGGTCGTGGGGGAGGTTGTAGGCGAAGTAGAAGTCGGTCAGGTTGTCGCGCACGATGCCCAGCCGGCTGAGCCAGGTGTCGGGCGGTTCTTCGACCAACGGATCCGCCAGCCCCTCGCGCACCTGGGACTGGATGGCCTTCTGGCGGGCCTCGGTCTCAAAGGCCTCCGGGGTGATCACCCCGCGCTGGAACAACTCCTGCCGCATGCGTTCGCGGATCTGGGAGGCCAGGATGGGATACTGGCTGAGTTCCAGGTACAGGGTGAGGACTTTGGGGAAGCCTTCAGGTTCGACGGTCATCCAGGGAGCGGCCGGCGAGCCCCGCTTCCGCCGGTGCGCAGATCAGCGGCCCAGGTGCATGGGCATGACGACGTGCAAAAAGTCGTCTCCCCCCACCGGCCGAATGAGACCCGGGGAGGAGGGGCCGTTGGTTTCCAGCGAGGTGTCGGGGGCGTTGATCACATTGAGCACGTCGATGAGGAAACGCACGTTGAAGGCGACTTCCATGGCTTCCCCTTCGACGGTGGCATCCACGGCGATCTCGCTGGAGCCAGTCTCGGCCGAGGTGGCCGAGACTTCCACCCGCCCCGGCTCCAGCTCCCCGCCTGGGGTGAACCCGAAGCGGGCTGAGTGGGCGGCTTCCCGGGCGAAGATGTCGGCGGCCTTGCAGGCCTTGAGGAAGGCCTCGGTGGACACCACCGCCCGATTGGCCGAACCGGTGGGGATGATGCCCTTGTAGTCCGGGAAGGCGCCGTCGATCAATTGCGAGACCAACTCGACGCTCTCGGCGTGGAAGATCACCTGGCCCCGGTTGGCGGGCAGCACCATGCGCACGGTCTCGGTATCGTCGCCGGCGATGCGGGCCAGCTCGGCCAGAGCGCGGGCCGGGATGATGGCCCGCACCGACCGCTCGGCCGCCTGAGGGAGCTGCGCCTTGCGCACCGAGAGCCGGAAACCGTCGGCGGAGGCCAGGGTCATCTCCCGCCCGTCGATCTCCAGCAGCACCCCGGTGAGCACCGGCCGGGCTTCGTCGCTGGAGGCGGCGAAAGTGACCTGCGAGATCATCTCGCGCAACTCTTCCATGTTCAGCGTGATTCCCGGCTCCTCGTCGATGGCCGGTAGAGGCGGGAACTCCTGGGCGTCGATGCACTTGATATTGTTGTTGTAGGAGCCACAGCGCACGCTGAGCGTCTGGGTGCGCAGCGAGAGCTCCATCTCGACCCGGTCGTTGGGCAGGGTGTTGACCAGGTCGACAAAGGTGCGGGCCGGAACCGTGGTGGCCCCTTCGGTGGTGATCTTGGCACCGATCCAACTGGTGATGCCCAGATCCAGGTTGGTCCCGGAGAGACGCAATCGGCCATCTTCGGTGGCGATGAGCACATTGCCCAGCACCGGCAGGGTGCTGCGCGGCGCCACCGCCCGGCCGACCACACTCAGGGCCCGTGCCAGGTTCTCTTGTAAGCAGGAGAGCTTCATGTGGGGTGGACCTTCAGGCTGAGATGGCGAAGTATACAACGAAATAGGCGGCCTCAAACCAGGCTTGGTGGACTTCCCTATGGCTCTGGAATACACTTGCGGAATGGCCAGCCCGGCTTCTACCAGCGAGCCGCTGCGGGATGAACTCATGCGGCTGCGCGACATGGTCATCCAGCGCTCCAAGCTGCTGGAGATCAGCGTGACCCTGAATTCCACCCTTGAACTGGACACGCTGCTGCAGTTCATCATCAACTCCGCCGCCGACCTGATGGACAGCGAAGGGGCCTCCATCCTGCTGGTGGACGAGAACACCAAGGATCTGTACTTCGCGGCCGCTACCGGTGCCGATCCCGACGAGCTGCGCACCATTCCGGTGCCGCTGTACGGCTCCATCGCCGGCACCATCTTCCGGGAAGACAAATACCAGATCATCAACGAAGTGGCCAGCGACCCGCGCCACTTCCATCAGGTAGACGAGCGCACCCGGCTGAAGACCCGCTCGCTGGTGGGGGTGCCGATGCGCATCGGGGAGGAAGTGATCGGCGTGCTGGAGGCCGTGAACAAGCGCCACGGGGCCTTCGACGAGCTCGGGCTGCGGACCCTGGAGATCATCGGCTCGCAGGCGGCGGTGGCCATCAACAACGCCCGCCTGCTCAGGGCCCTGAAGAAGGCCTACGAAGAGCTCGGGAAGCTGGATCGCTTGAAGAGTGACTTCATCGCCATTGCCTCGCACGAACTTCGCACGCCGCTGGGGCTGATCCTGGGCTATGCCTTCCTGCTCAAGGAGGAGGCCAAGGATCAGACCTCCGAGCTGGCCGAGGCGGTGATGAGCTCAGCCCAGCGCATGTCGCGGCTGATCGAAGAGATGACCAACCTGAACATGATGCAGGTCAGCTCACCGGAGCTGAATCTCAGCCTGCAACCGCTGCAGGGGATTGCCAAGGCGGCTCAGGCGGAACTGGCGGAGCTGATTCAGGCCAAGGGGCAGACCCTGGCCGTGGAGATGCCGGACATTCCCCTCCAGGCCCATGTGGACGAGGCAAAGTTGAAACTGGCGCTGACCAACCTGCTGAACAACGCCATGCGCTTCACCCCCGCCGCCGGGCATCTGCAGCTGCGTCTGGAGCGGCACGGGACCGAGGCCTGGCTGCGGGTGATCGATACTGGGGTCGGCATCGCGCAAGAGGACCTGGAGCGCATCTTCAGCCGCTTCTACCAGGTAGAAGACCACATGGTCCGCCGGCACGAGGGCATGGGGCTGGGCCTATCGATCGTGCGGGCCATTGCCGACGCCCACGGCGGAAGGGTTTGGGCCGAAAGCGGCGGCCCTGATCAGGGCTCGACCTTCATCATCGCTCTGGACGCAGCCTAGGCTGAAGCGGGGAAATCCGCGCCCGCGGGCAGTGCGCCGCGGGCGTGGTTTACTTGGGGATGATCGTCGGGTGGCCGGCCGGGACGACTATTGCGCCTGGTGCAGGGTGTCGCCCTTGCGGACCGGTTGATCCACTTTGATGGCGACCTCTTTGCCTTTCTTGGCCTTCTCCACAGCCTCGTGCTCGACCTGCATGGAGGTGATTTCCTGCTGGAAATCGGTGTGCGGGCCATGGAACTGCACCCGATCCCCCAGCTTCAGCCCGCCATTCAGGCTGATCACCGCCACGCTGAGGCGGTCGAAAAAGTGGGTCACCTTGCCGATCTGTTTTCCTTCGCCCATGGCTGTGCTCCTCCCTTGAACGGGCGAGCAACCCTGAGCCGATTCTACACCCCGATGGCCGCTTCCCGCTGTGGGGAGGGAATGCGCCGCACGGCCCAGGCGGAGAGCAGGAACATCACCAGCGTCAGGCTGTAAAGTGCCAGGTACCCAACCGACTGGCTATCTGCCAACCGGTTGAGCGGATCGACCAGCAGCGCCCCGGCGGAGCGGCCCACCAGACTGCCTCCGGCGGTAGCGATGTTGGCCAGGCCCAGATAGCGGGCGGCGTGGGCGGCGGGCACGATATCGGTGATCAGGGCCCAATTGGCGCTTTGCCAGGCCCCCACCGCCACGCCCAACATGGCGCCGGCCAGGAAAAGCAGGGCCTCGGAGCGTGCCACCAGGATCAGGCCGGTCCCGGCGGCCGCCAGCAGACCGGCCGCCAGCACCAGCGGGCGGCGCCCGAGGCGGTCCGCCAGGCGCCCGGCCGGCAGCGAAAGGACCAGCACCCCGACGCCGAGCACCAGGGAGAGCTGGCCGACGAAGCGGGAGGCCTGAGCGAATTCCATTCCCACCACGTCCATCAGGTAGTACAGCATGAAGGTGTTGAGGGCCAGCAGCCCGCACCAGAAGAGCGCCCGCTGGACGAACCACCAGGCGAAGGAGGGGTTGGAGGTCAGCGCGGCGCGCAGGCCAGGGGCCTGCCCGGCCGAAGCCGGTGGAGTGAAAGGGGGAGCCGGACGAGCTCCGGTCGGGGTGATGTCCCGCCGGGCGACCAGCCCGGTCAGGAGCAGGGCGCCGAAAAGGGCAGCCGCGGCGGAGGCCACCGCCACAAGTGCCCGGCCTTCGGCCACCAGATAGCCGGATAGCGCCCGGCCCACCACAAAACCCAGCACCTCGAAAAGTGATTTCAATCCCGCCGCCGTGCCGCGCTGTGAGACCGGCACCTGGTCGGGGATCAGCGCCTGCCAGGGACCCTGGGCGGTGTTCGAGCCGAACTGGAAGGCCAGCACGCCCACAGCCACCAGTAGCAGCGTGGGGGCCAGCGCCACTCCAAACAGCGCCGCTGAGGCCAGCGCGGACCCGGCGATGAAGTAGGGGATACGGCGCCCCAGGCGGCCAGCGGTTCGGTCGGAGAACCCGCCTACCACGGGCTGAACCAGGGTCGCCACCAGCAGCCCGGCGGCGGTAGTGAGACCGAGGGCCGTGTTCTTGCGCTCGGGCGCCAACTCCAGGAATCGCTGACCGAGGACTGCCGGTTCCAACGAATTGGCGCCAATCCCGAAGGCCAGGGCGAACAGGGTTAACCCCGCCAGCCGGTACCAGGGCAGCCTGGTTGTCATGGTTGGGGGAGACTAGAGTTCGAAGCTCTCGCCGGGCTTCAGC
>Ga0209342_10008648_pt1 | contig 10198 bp, 8 predicted proteins | sample RifCSP16_2_FD_184023 | JGI IMG/M metagenome (GOLD analysis project Ga0209342, IMG submission 184023) | Soil microbial communities from Rifle, Colorado - Rifle CSP2_sed 16_2 (SPAdes) (version 2) | ecosystem: Environmental > Terrestrial > Deep subsurface > Rock core/Sediment | place: Rifle... | reverse complement strand
CGGCGGAGTTTGTCGGATGGAAGATGACGAATGGCGGGACGGTCGATCGCCCCACCCTACAATCACGCCGCCCGACGTAGACACGATCGTGCTGCCTAGCTACGAAGAAGTGGCGGCCGATAAGTTGGCGTTCGTCGAAATGACGCGGGTGATCCATCGGGAGACGAACCCGCATTGCGCCCGACGGCTGGTCCAAAAACACGGCCGCGAGACGGTGGTGGTCAATCCGCCGGCGATGCCCCTTTCGACCGAGGAAATGGACGCGGTCTATGGTCTGCCTTTCACGCGGCGGCCCCACCCGAGCTACGCCCCCCAGACGATCCCGGCTTATGAAGTGATCAAGGATTCGATTCAGATCGTGCGCGGCTGTTTTGGCGGCTGCACGTTCTGTTCGCTGGCGGTCCACCAGGGACGCCTTATTCAGAGCCGGTCGGAGGAATCGGTGCTGGCCGAGGTCGATCGCGTGGCCGACAAGCGGCGCGGCGCGGCGTCGTCCACCATCAGCGACCTCGGCGGACCGACGGCCAACATGTATCGGATGGGCTGCTCGCGGCCCGAGGTCGAGCGCCGATGTCGTCGGGCGAGTTGCCTGGTCCCCAAAATGTGCAAGCTGCTGCGGACCGATCATGGACCGCTGATCCGGCTGCTCAACGCGGCCCGACAGTGGCCTGGCGTAAATCGGGTTTTTGTTGCCTCCGGCGTGCGAATGGACCTCGCTCGGCGGAGCAAGGCCTACATGAGCCACTTGGCCCGCTATCATGTCGGAGGGCATCTCAAGGTGGCGCCCGAGCACGTCGATCCGAACGTTCTGCGGCTGATGAACAAGCCGCCGATCGAGTGTTTCGAGGCGTTTGCCCGGGAATTCGCCGAGGTATCGCACGCGGCCGGGCGTCGGCAGTCGCTGGTGCTTTACTTCATGGCCGGCCACCCGGGCAGCACGCTCGAATCAATGCTCGACGTGGCCCTGTTTCTGAAGCGCACGGGCCACGCCGTCGAACAGGTGCAGGAATTTCTGCCCGGCCCGTTCGACGCGGCCACATGCATGTACTACACGGGCATCGATCCCGCGACGGGCCGCGAGGTCTACGTGGCGCGCGGGCTGCACGAGCGGCGGATGCAGAAGGCGTTGTTGCTCTACGATCGGCCGGAGAGCTACCGGCTGGTGCGCGAGGCGATTGAAATCCTCGGTCGGACCGACCTAATCGGCGGCGGCCCGGAGTGCCTGATCCCCACGCGCGAACCGCTTGACGCGAAGAATCAACAGCGCCGCGGACCGTCGCGCCCCCGCGGCGAGACCCGAGATAAGCCCCGCGGCAAGTCACGAGACAAAAATCGCGAGAAACCCCAAGACGAAACTCCGTCGCCCAAGAAGCCCAAGACGCGGACCGAACGCCGAAACTCGAAGGGCAAACGCATCCGTCTAGGCAGCAAGAAGGAACGCCGCCGAAACCGGCCACGATAACCGCTATTTTGGTACGCCGTGTTTGTACTCAACCGCTCCCTCACGGTCGCGGCTCGGTTCCAGATCTCTCGACTCTTGACTCTAGTCTCTCGACTTTGTTGCATCGTCGCACTTCAGATCGCCCAGCGCGTACTGAATGCCGTCGAGCAGGAACCGCAACATGCCGGCCGTCTCGAAACTCTCGGGCTGGTGCGACGGCCCGGCGTAAAACACGCGGCCTTTGCCATAAGGCTTGATCCAGGCCACGTAACGCACGTCGCCCGTCACGCGCGGGTCGCTCCGGGCGGCCTTGTCCAACTTTTCGACGTTCATCCGCAGCAACGGCCGGAAGTTTTTCTTCGGGTACGCTCCGTTGAACAGGTACGGTTCGTCGACGTGGAGGAAGCCTTTGCCCTGGAAACCCGCCACAAGCGGATGGCCGGGCTCGACCAGATCGAGGGTCACTTCCTGTAAACGCGGGTGAAAATCGAAACTCCCCCCGATCATCTCGCTGAACGCGGGCGAGTTGTTGAGTATTGTGATTCCGCCGTGGATGCAGACTAGGCCGCGGCCCGAGGCGACGTAATCGATCAGGTTCTTTTCGAGCTCGGCGGCCCGCGTCTTGCGTTGCTTCTCGGTGAGACTCTTGTATTTCGCGCCTAGTTGCTTGTCCCGCGTCTTGCCTTGCAGCACATCGAGAAACAGGTTGCGCCCCGGGTCGATCGGACACGTGTTGTTGAGCACCACCGCGTCGAACTCCTTGAGCTTTTCCGGCGTGAACATCTCGATATCGTCGCTCTGGACGACCTTGAACGCGCCGGTTCTCTCGCCGAGTATTTTGACGACTGCGTCGGTGTGCGGAATGACCGCGTGATAGTAGCCGGTCGCCACCGAAAAGAGCAGAACGCGCCGGGCCGTCTTCGGTTCGGCCGTGGGACGCTCGGGAGCGAGCCGCTCGATCGTGGCCGTCCATCGCCTGTTCGGCGGGTTGATTGGTCCTTTGGCCGCCGGCGCCTTTTCGTACGATAGCGCGGCCGCCCCACTGCACAGAAACAGGAGAACCAAGCACAGGAACTTTTTCATGACGTGCAACCTTTCGGTTCGAGGAAGGCGAGTGCGGCGGCTCGGGGAGGACAGACAAACGCACGTTGGAGTCGCGAGGTTGGGAACGTGCCCGACCGGGGGAGAATACTGAATCATTATACCAAACACCCGCCGCGTATGCGACGACCCGATGCGACGCGAGCAATCCGTACCCCTCACTCGCAGGTGGGACAACGAATCGCAGTTCGATCACTCCGTGTAGAAATACCGCACCAAGTGAAAGAAGATCGGTGCGGCGAAGCAGATCGAGTCAATACGATCCATCATTCCGCCGTGACCGCGAATCAGAGTGCCATAGTCTTTGACACCCGAGTCTCGTTTAATCGCCGACATGGTCAAGCCGCCGAAGAAGCCGGTGACGGTAATGGCCAGCGAGATGCCGAATGCCGCCAACGGCGAAAAGGGTGTCGCCCACCATAGGGCTGCACCGATGGCCGAGGCCGTCAACACGCCGCCAATCAGGCCGACGACCGTTTTGTTCGGGCTCACGTTCGGCGCGACTTTTCGCCGTCCCAAGGTCTTGCCCCAGACGTACTGCGTCACATCGCTCGACTCGACCACAGTCGTCAAAAAGAACAACAGCGCCGCCGGATGGCCTTCGAAACCACGAAGCTCCAGCGACAGCAACGCCGGCGTATGGCTGACAAAATACACACACACCATCAAGCCCCATTGGATCTTCGCGGTCCGCGTGAGAAAATCCTCATAGTCGTCGGCCATCAATTGGCGGATCGGCAGAAAGATGAATGCATAGACTGGAATGAAAATGGCAAACATTCCATACCACGTGCCCAGATACACCAGATAGTATTGTACCGGCAGAATGACGGCGAACGCCCAAAACAGCGGCCGGTGGTCGGCCCTTCGCGTGGGAGTCAGCGCGATGTACTCGCGCAGAGCCAGAAACGACATGAGCGCGAATAGGATTGTCGAGCCCACCCGGCCACACAGCGTGGCCGCGACAAACACTATGCACATAATCCACCAGGACTGAATCCGAGCGTTCACGTTGCGAATTGTTACTTGACCCGATTCGCTGCGAACTGTCAGGCGAAGCACCCCGCCAACAATCGAGGCGAACACGAGCACGCCAAACAGGCCCGAGACAATATAGACGAGATGCGGGTCGAAGGAATTCATGATTGATCCAGGTCGAAACGCGACTGGCGAGCCCGATCGAGAAACGCCGCCTTCGGCTCGTCTGGAAGAACCGGAAGCGGTGACCCAAACAAGACGCTGTCCAACAGGGGTAGCGGCAGGAACTCGCCCTTGGGCAAAATGCGGTTGAGATTGTTCAAGTAGACGGGAATGAACTCGACGTTGTCCGCCCGGCGGCGGAGATGCAACCCATCCTTGAAGCGATGGACCACGTGGCAACCCATCTGCATGATCATGCCGATTCCAGCTCTCGAACAATGTGAACGACGCGGCGAACGGTTGTCACCGCTTCACCGGCAACAGCCAGCCCCAGCGCCCCGGCCATGACTACGCCGCGCTGCCAAAAGAACCATTCGACCGCCGAGCCGATCGCCGCCGCGGTGAGCAGGGCCATGCGGTGAGGCTTGGCCATCGGCCCGAGGTAACACTGCGACGCACCGGCCGACACGCCCAATACGCGAATGTAGGCCACCAGCAGCGAGCCCATCGCGGCCACGTAACCCAGCGCCACCCCATGCGGAACATGGCCCGCCATACTGTAGCCAGCCCCGACGAAAATTAACGGATCGGCCAACCGATCAGGCAGGTCGTTGAATATCTCGCCCGAGCGGGACCGCATGCCGCCTTCGATCGCCACCATGCCGTCGAGCAGGTTGCACAACAACCGCGTCTGCATGAGCGCCGCGGCCAGGACGTAGAAGAAGACAACGCCCACCGTTCCGTCAGCACGGCCAGCCGCCGCCAGACTCGCGCCCGCACCTGCCGAGGCCACCACGCTCGACCACGATATCCAATTCGGTCGCACACCCCACCGGGCCAGGGTCGCCGCGACGCAATGCGCCCAGGCCGTGTCGCGCGATCGAATGGGCCGCCGAGCCATCTGCTCCGTCATGATCGCTCCCCCGCGCGTCCGCGTCCGCATTGCCGGGTCGCGACCCGGCCTACGGATGCTTGGTTGAACTTGCCAATCTGGGCCACCGCTACGCTATGGCCCAGGCACCCAGCGTCACGATCGCTCCCTCACCGGTCCCAAATACCCAAATCCCTACTCCACATATCGCCCAAACTTATGATACGCCTCAAACAGCGCCTCGATGTTCTCAATCGGTGTGTCGGCCTGGATGTTGTGCGCCGTGCAGAAAATGAACCCGCCGTTGGGGCCAAGCGTCTCCATGCGCCGCCGGACCTCGTTCCGCACGTCGTCCGGCGTGCCAAACGGCAGTGTTTTCTGGATCGAAATCGACCCGTGGAAACAGAGCCGGTCGCCGAACATCCGTTTCAACTCGGCGTGGTCCATGTCCACCACGTCCGGCTGCAACGGGTTCAAAATATCGAGGCCCGAGTCGATCAGGTCGGGAATGATCGGCTTGATCGAGCCGCACGAATGATGGGCCACCTTCATGCCATACTTGTGGCCCAACTCGCAAAACGCCGCGAAACCGGGCTGCAAAAATTGTCGCCACATGCCGGGCGACATGAAAGGGCCTTTCTGCGTGCCGAAATCGTCGCCCATCATGAAGATGTCGATCCCGCCGTCGGCCGCCTCGAAGGTGCGACGGGCGTATTCAAGATAAAAATCAGCGATCCGCCGGAACAGGTATTCGGCGATCTCGGGCTCAACGGCCAGGTCGTAAAAAATCTGATCGATCCCCCGCAGATACATGGCCGGTTTGAGCTGCGCGCAACGATTCATTCGGTCGCCCATGAAGACGACCACTTTGCCCGTCTCGCGCGCGGCGGCCACCTGTTGCTTGACGCACGTGTAATCAAACCAATCCGGGTCGGGCCACTTCGTATAATTGCGGATCTCGTCGAGCGTGGCCTTGTTGAGCGGAAAATCGCGGACCTCGCGATACGAGGACTTCGTGCCGTCCTGGGCCTCGACCTCGACCAGCACCCGCGGCACGCCCCAATGGTCCTCGACGCTGCCGTTGGGATGGACCGTCGGCTCGGGCCCGACGTATTTCGGCCCCTCCACGTACCGAAAATCGACGTCAAAATGTTGCAGTAATTCCTCTCGGTCCGAAAAACCGAAATGACGAAGCAATTTTTGATCAATCACGCCGGTTGTCCAACAATCGATCGGGATACGGTCGGGTTGTTTGTGGTCCAGCGCCAGGGCGACTCGTTCTCGGGCGTTCATAAGAGGGATTGGGGATTAGAGATTGGGGATTAGATTTGTAGGGTGCGTCTGGACGCACCGTTTTTTCTTCCTTTGGTGTGTCACGACGTACCCTGCTTATTTCTTTGCGTCCTTGCGTCTTTGCGTTAAAACGTGCGTGGTTCACGACGTCGGTTTAACGTGCCAGATGATCGCGGCCAGCGCCGCGCCGACGATCGCGGCCCAGCCGAACGCCAGAAATGTCGTTGTGTACCCGTAAGCGTCAATCATCGCCCCCGCGCCCACGCCGGCCAGACCGACGCCGATGTAGCCCATGCCGTCGATAAATCCGGCCGCGCCGGCGGCGCCCGACTTCTTGCCGAAATCCTGGGCCGCGTGCCCGACCATGAGCACGTGCGGCCCATAGGTGCAGAATCCGATCATCGCCACCACCGCGACCACCAGCGGCGTGTTGCCGCAGTCGATGAAGGGGAACAGGAACGTGAACAATCCCAATAGGACCAGCAGCACGGCGATGACCGGCGCCCGCCGCCCGCCGAAGAACCGGTCGGTCGCCCAGCCGGCCACGATCGCCCCGGCCGAGCCGGCCAGCGGATGGATGCACAGCTTCATCACGTCCTTGAAGTATCTGACAAACGTCGGGGCCGCGTCGGCGCAGGGCGCGTCTTTCAAATAGTCGGGCAGCCAGTTGACGAACCCATAACGATTGACGTCGAGCATGAAAAACGAGCCCGCGACAATCCAGAGATACGGATTCCGCACGGTTCGCAGGATGTTGCCGGCAAGCGTGCCCTCGGGATAGCCGTGGGCGGTCGACGGCGCATCGTCGGCGCCGACGGGCGGAAGCCCAACGTCCTCGGGCCGGTTGCGCACGGCGAGCAAAAAACCGAACCCGACCAGCGAGAACAACACAGCCGGCACCCAAAACGCGGCCCGCCAATCGCCGCCGAACCGGGTGACGTAATAGCCCGTGAAAAACAGCGCCAACAACGACGCCACCGCGCCGCCGAACTGATAGCACGTGCCCAACACGCCCATGATCCGGCCGCGGCCCTCGATGGGAAACCAATGGGTCATCAGTCGGACCATCGGCGACCAGCCCATCGCCTGAAACAGGCCGTTGGCGCCCCAGAAGATCATCAACCCCCAGTGGACCAACGACGCCTTCGTCGTCGCCGGATCGGCCCAAAACACCAGCCCGAAAACGGCCAGGTTCATCGCGACCGAGCCGAAAATGCCCAGCGTCACAATGCGCCGCGTGCCGAATCGGTCGGCCAACTGCCCGTTGACGAACTGGCCGATGGCGTACAAGATGGCCCAAACCGTGAGGATTTTGCCCGTGCTCGTCTTGTCGAACGCGAACGTCTCGCCGATCGCGATCTTGGCGACCGGCATGTTGTAACGGCACAGATAGAACGCGAAATACGTGATCCACACCGACGCGAAAATGCGGCGTTGCCAATGACGCAGCTCGGCGGAAGGACCATGCGACGCACTGCTCATGAAAACACGTCCGGGTGAAGGAATCGGCTGGAATTTCGCCACGGCGAGGCGAAAAGAGCAGTCTACCCGTTGAAAACCGCAGGGTCAACTAGAGGGAGAGGGGGACGAATGAGGGATTGCGGATTCGAAGTTCGTAATTTCCATCCGTAGGTCAGGCTGTGCCTGACGGACCTGACGGAATGGCTAAATGAGTCACAATTTTTGTCAGGCACAGCCTGACCTACGCAGCTCATCCCCAATCCCTAGATAAACAGATTCACATTCCCCGATTCCGCGTTCTGCAAATACATCGCCACCCCGCCTTCCTCGACGCCGTCGATCAATTCCTCGCGCCGAATGCCCATCAGGTCCATGCTCATCGTGCAGGCGACCAGCCGCACGCCGGCCCGTTGGGCTTGGGCGATCAGATCGGGCAGCGAGGCGACGTTTTTGCGGCGCATGATGCCCTTGATCATCGCCAGGCCGGCCCCGCCCATGTTCATTTTGGACAGCTTCAGCCGCCCTGCCCCGCGCGGCATCATCCAACCGAACATCCGCTCGACGAGGTTCTTCTTCGCGGCCACCGGTTCCTCGCGCCGCAGCACGTTAAGACCCCAAAACGTAAAGAACATGGTGACACGGCTGTCCATCGCGGCCGCGCCGTTGGCGATGATGAACGCGGCCATCGCCTTGTCGAACTCCCCGCTGAACACGACGATTGTCTTGTGTCGGGCCGCCGCGCCGACCGCCGTCGTTTCACACGAGGGCCGCGTCTCGCGGCGCACCACCACCGCGCGGCAGCCCGCGCCTTGCGGCTCGATCGACCGCAGCTCGTGGCCCGTGCTCGCGCACCAGGCGGCCACGTCGGGCCGGAATCCCGGATCGGTCGCCGAGATGCCCACGGCCCGGCCTACTTCGACGTGGGCGATTTCCTCGGCCAGCCGCATGATGGGGCCTGGGCACTGCAATCCGCGGGCGTCCACTTCCTTGGCCACGTTGCCCGCCCCGTTTTCCTTTTCCAATTCAACTCCCGGCATGGGATCACCTTTCTTCACGTCGCCCGCGTCGTCCACTACTTCGCGCGGCCGGGCCTCTTCGATCGGCAACATGCCGACCACGGCCTGATACGTCTTGTACCCGCCCGACAAATTGCGGCATCGAAATCCCGCCATCATGAGAATCCGCGTGGCCAGGTACCCGCGCAGCCCCACCTGGCAAAATGCCAGAATCTCCTTCTCCCGCGGCAACTCGCCCATCCGCCCGCGCAGCTCGTCCAGCGGCACGTGTACCGCCCCGGGAATGGTGCCGGCCGCGACCTCCGCCGCCGTGCGCACGTCCAAGAGCAACTGATTCTCGCCCGGCGCAACCACGTCGGCCGCGTGGCACACCGGCATGTCGCCGTCGAGCACGTTCGTGGCCACGAAGCCCGCATAGTTGATCGGATCCTTGGCCGAACCATAGGGCGGCGCGTAAGCCAGCTCCTGCTCGGCCAGATCGCGCACGGTGAGGCCCGCGCGAATCGCCACGGCCAGCACGTCGATCCGTTTGTCGACGCCCGACGCCCCGACCGCCTGCGCGCCGAGCACCTTGCCGTTTTCAGGATCGAACAGCAACTTGAGACTCAACGGCGTCGCGCCGGGGTAGTAGCCCGCGTGGCTCGACGGATGGACGTAGATTTTTTCATACGCGCGTCCCGCTCGCCGCAACGATTTCTCCGTGAGTCCCGTCATGCCGATCGTCAGGTCGAACACCTTGCACACGGCGGTGCCTTGCGTCCGTCCATACACGCTCGGGCGGCCCAGGATATTGTCGGCCGCGATGCGTCCCTGGCGGTTGGCCGGTCCGGCCAGCGGGATGAGCACCGGCGTACCGTCGATCAACTGGCGAACCTCGACCGCGTCGCCCACCGCATAAATCGCCGGGTCGCTGGTCCGCATGTGCTCGTCCACCGCGATGCCGCCGGTCGGGCCCAGTTCCAGCCCCGCCTCGCGGGCAAGCGTGGTCTCGGGCCGCACGCCGACGGCCAGGATCACCAGCCGGGCGTCGACCGCGCGGCCGTCGCTGGGCACGACGCGCAGGCCGCCGTCGTCCGCGTGAATTTCCGTGACCGACGTGCCCAGCCGCAGATCGACGCCATGATATTCGAGCTGCTGATGAAGCGGCGCGACCATCTCGGGATCGGCCGCGACGAAAACCTGCTTGGCCAACTCGACGAGCGTCACGTCCAGCCCGCGGCGTCGCAGGGCCTCGGCCATTTCCAGCCCGATGTACCCGCCGCCGACGATCACGGCGCGGCCCTCGCCGGCCCGGTCGGCCGCCGCCTTGATCCGGTCGGTGTCGGCCAGATTGCGCAACGTGAACACGCCCGGCGCGTCGGAGCCGGGAATCAGCGGTCGCACCGGCTCGGCCCCCGGACTGAGCACGAGGGCATCATAGGGTTCGTCCCGCTCTTGGTTGTTTTTCAGGTCGCGGACGATCAGCCGCCGCGCCGCCCGATCGATTCGCACGACTTCCGTCCGCGTCCGCACGTCGACGTGATACCGCCGTCGAAACCCCTCGGGCGTTTGCAGCAGAAGCCGCTTCCGATCGGTAATCGCCCCGCCGATGTAATACGGCAGACCGCAATTGGCGAACGAAATCGCCTCGCCGCGTTCGAACAGCACGATCTCGGCGTCTTCCGAAAGCCGCCGCGCCCGGGCCGCCGCCGAAGCCCCGCCCGCCACGCCGCCGATAATGAGAATGCGTTTCATGAAAGTCGAGAGGGAAAAGTCCAGAGTCAAGGGTCCAGAGTCAAGGGTCAAGAGGCAGGATGAGATGCGGGGCGAAGGTCGCGGGACGGAAAAAAGCCGCCACGATCTCAAATCTCAAATTTGAGATCCGCCCGTCCCACC
>Ga0209342_10008647_pt1 | contig 10198 bp, 11 predicted proteins | sample RifCSP16_2_FD_184023 | JGI IMG/M metagenome (GOLD analysis project Ga0209342, IMG submission 184023) | Soil microbial communities from Rifle, Colorado - Rifle CSP2_sed 16_2 (SPAdes) (version 2) | ecosystem: Environmental > Terrestrial > Deep subsurface > Rock core/Sediment | place: Rifle... | reverse complement strand
GTCTGGGGGCGAGTGGTCCCGGACATCCCGGCCTTCTGCCGCGAGTTGGTGGCGGCGCTGGAGGAAGGCTAGTCGCCTGGGAGTCTGGACGTACTGCCTCAGAACCGCGCCTCTTGCGGGGATGGTGCGGGGCAAGAGGCGTGCCGGGAGCGCAGCTTGCACATAACGCGCCTTATCGGCGGAGCCACGACACGTTAGGCCAGACCGGGGCCGGCCGGGGACTGCCGTCGCCACCGCCGGCCTGGCCGATCGAGCCTGCAAGACGACGGCCGCGCGGGCGCACGCCTTGCTCCTCGTCGTTAGCCGCGCAAGGCGTGTGACCGTGCGGCCCTCCTTCTTGAAGTCCAGGCGCGCGGTCCATCAGGGGCGCTCGGGGCTCTCGAAAGCCCCGAGCGCAGGGTCTCAGGTGCGTGGGATGTCATCCGGCCCTTCGCCACCGCCGCGTTCCGATCGCGCGGAACTTTGAAACGCTCAGGGCGCCGCGTTCATTGCGGGCCTTCGAGCCCGGCGCCTTCAAGGCCGCGGCCACGTCTGGACGCTGGGCCTCGTAGATCTCAACCGCCTCGAACTTCTGGTCCAAGATCACCATCAGTACGGCGTCCCAGTCATGGTTCAGGCGGATTGACCCGAGGCGCTGCCCGGGCTTGCAGTGGTCTTGAAGGCACCGCCCCTTGATCTGCAGGCGTTTTGCCGAACCGTCGACGTGTTCGAGGGCATCGTATCCCGCCTGCCGTGGAGACGTCAGCTCGAGGTTGAGAATCCGCGCAGCCTCGTACTCGGCCACCTCCCCGGTCACGCCGAGGGGCTTCCCTGTGACGGAGTAGTACTCCGCGGCGACTCGCTTGGCCTCAGCGAGGAGTGCCATCACGCGGTCTTGGTCACTCATGGCTCAGCCCGGACAACACCCAGATCAGCTGTGGCGCTCCATCGCTTGCGCCAGCGCCGTCAGCTGGATCTGGTTCGCTGACCCCTCACGCCTGAGCGACCAGCACTCGCTGCGCCACCTTGATGAACGCGACGCCCTTGTGATTCTCGATGAGCTTGAACGCTTGCGTGGCTGAAAGCGTGAGCATGCAGGCGTGGTGGACCGAGAGGACGCGCTCCTGAAGATCCTGGTCGTCCTCAAGAGCAGTCACCCTCAGCCCGATGGCTCGACACCGCTCGATGGGCAGATGCCGAGCATGCGAGAGGGTGACGGCGTGGTCAGCCAGCTCCTTGACGACCGCGGTGGCTTTCGTGGCCGCATCCGCGTCGCCGAGGAACATGCCGGATTCCAGCCACTCCTTGGTCATCTGATTGGACCAGTTGATGGCCTTCTGGCACTCGCCTAGTAAGCTCGGGCTGTACTTCGCAACGATCGCCTGCCAGACTGGGATCGTGCCCGGGTCGGCCTTTGTCTCGGTGATGGCACGCTGGAACTCTTCCAGAACGCCGTGCGCCGGAATGCTGCCAAACTGCGGATCGATCGGCCCGAGGCTAGAAGGCTTTCCCATGAGAATCTCGCGGCAGGCACACGAGATCATCGTCCCACCGGACATCGCAAGCTGGGGCACGATCGCCCTCATGTTCGTACCGAACATCGCACGCAGGTAGTGGACTATGGACTCAGTGGCAGCGGTCTCGCCACCAGGGGTGTGCAGCACTAGGTCAAGACCGAGGCTTCGGTCCAGCTGGTGGACAGCAGTCATCAGGCCATTCTTGTCCTCGTCGTTGATCTCGGAGCCCTTTACCTCCGGTTTCTGCAGCCAGCCCGAGTAGTAGGCGATGACGTTCCGGCCTGTCTTGGCGTGCAGTTGGGCGAGATACTGGCGTCGAAGAACGTCGAAGGCACTGCCCGTCGCGTTGGCTTCGTTAAGAACCTGGTTCCAGTTTGGCATCGGGAATCCCCGTCGTCAGCCCAGCTGTGTGTGCGACCGTGGCCGTCTCGTACGACGGCTCGGGTGGCTTGGGGGCGAGGTGGGCAAGCCGCTGAAGGGACCGCCGCATCTCGCCGTCGCCTAAGCCGAGGTCACTAAGGCCCAGCTCGATCTCTTCTGGCGTCATCCTGCCCCCTCCATTTGAGTGCATCCTACGCCAAGTCCGGCGAACACCTGGATAGCCTGCGAGCCCCACAACCGTGCCTCGCCAGCATTCCCGCGCGCCAGTGCTGAACAAGTGTGAGCGCCCGGCGCGCGAGCACCTGGCGTGGGATCACCCGATCGAGCTGTCGGGGCCTCAAGAACCTCAACGCTGTCGCTCGGCTCCGTCGAGATAGGTATCGATGGTCTTCAGGAGCGCCTGCTTGGAGCGCTTGGGGAGTTTCTCGACCCGCTCGAGGCGGCGGATGAATCGGCGGTCGCCAAAGATCCCATTCTCCTTCAGCGGCTTCAACCCGAGGATCTGGTCGGGCGAGGTCCTCAGGACCCGACTGAATGCCGCCAGCACAGTGCTGGGCACCCGCACGGTCCCCCTTTCATATTCGGAGATGAGGGACTGGTGAACACCGAGGCTCTCCGCGACCTCGGCCTGACTGAGGCCGCGTTTCTTTCGAAGCTCTCTCAGGCGGTCCCCGATGCTCTTCTCGTCGACCGGCGTCTTGTACTTGCCTAGGCGCGGCAGGAAACCTCCTCGGGCAAAGGCACTCGAAGACAGTATAAAAAAAGGGCCTTGACTAGTAAGAACAGAGTGCTTGACAATGGCTCGCGCACTTCGCTCTTGACAGGCTGATGGGCTTGAGCGGTTTCTTGTAGGGGTAGGCCGCAGACGCAAAGACGGGCCGACGCCGGGTGTGATCTTGCCAGACCCCCGACGCCGGCCCTGGATCAGAGGAGAGACGGGCTCACCACTGACGCACCCCCACCTTAACCGAAGTACCCCCTCTCCTCCAGCAGTCGCGTGAACAAGACGCCCGGTGGAGGTCTCCGCCCGGAGGGAGAGACCGGCGTGGGCCTCCACCGGGCAGGAGGTGCGGGTGTTACAGACCGACGATCTGTTTCTCGGCGCCTTCGGGCTCGTCCGCGGCGGCGAGCTCGTCGAGGTCGAGATCCGGGGCCAAAACGGGCGACGCATGGCCGTCTTCCACATCGAAGGCCCCGCGATGGACGACGTGCAGCGCGACTACCACCGGGGCGCTTCCCTCGTGGATCTCCGGCTTCTGAAGTCCGAGGTCACACGCCTCAAGAATCTAGCGTTCGGTGCACTCCGAGAGGAGGAGAGCAGACATGCAGGTTACCAAGGCCGGGATCGAGCGGATCAAGGCGTCGAACGAACTAGCCGCAGTCGTCGCTGAGCGGGGGATCGGGGTCAGGCGCAAGGGCCGGCATCTGGTGGCCTGCTGTCCCTTCCACCAGGAAGAGGAAGCCTCCTTCACCATCACACCGGGCAAGGGGCTCTACCACTGCTTCGGCTGTGGCGCTGCCGGCGACGTGATCGGCTTCGTCACCAAGCACGACAAGGTGAGCTTCGGGGTCGCGCTCGACGTCCTGGCCAAGCGTGCCGGGCTCACCTTGTCGAAGCTCATGGAGGACAGGCCCCGAGTCCTTACCAAGACCCCGCTGGAGGCACTGCCAGCACCTAACGGAAATGGAAACGGGAACCCTTCCACCCCTCCCCCGCGACAGGCAACCGCCCTCCTCGGCCGCGTCGTCGAGCACTACCACAAGACCTTCTGCGAGCGAGCCGATGCCCAGGAGTACCTGAGGAAGCGCGGCCTCACCGACCCCGACATCCTCCGCGCCTTCAAGGTCGGCTATGCCGATGGCTCCCTGCTCAAGCTGATTCCGAAGGAAGGCTCGCTCCGCCAAGATCTTCTCTCCTTAGGTGTGGTCACCGAAGAGGGCCGCGAGCTCTTGGGCGGCTGCATCGTGGTACCGATCCCCGACCCGCTCACCGGCGAGTGGACGACGCTCTACGGCCGCGGGATGCGCACCTCCCGGCACTGTTACCTTCCTGGCCCGCTCCGCGGCGTCTTGAACTTCCAAGCCGCGAAGTCCTCCGAGGAAGTCATTCTCGCTGAGTCCATCCTGGACGCGCTCAGCTTCCACCACGCCGGCATCGCGACCGCCATTCCCCTCTACGGCACCAGCGGCTTCACGCCGGATCACCTGGACCTGCTGAAGCGCGAGCGCGTCAAACGCGTGATTCTGGCTCTCGACGGGGATGCCGCGGGACGCAAGGCCACCACGGTCCTGAAGGACAAGCTCACTTCGCTGGGGATCGCGGTGCGAGTGATGCCCTACCCGCCGAACCTCAAAGACCCCAACGAGGTCCTGGTCTCGAGGAACGGCGACGCCGGCGAGATGTTCTGCCGGCTGCTCGCTGAAGCCGAGCCGAGGCCAGGGACCGAGAGAACGTCGCTCTTAAGGGAAAAGCCTGAGCCTAACGAAACCCTTGACGCTGCCGGCGAGGTGAGGAGGTGTCACGATGAAGCGGAGCCACGAGGGGCTTCGCCGGGCGCTGATCCTGCGTTTTGTGTTTCTGGTGCTGTACCTGCTGGTCAGGTCGCCGCCGCAGTCGATTCCGCTTCTTCCCTTTCGTCCGCCGGCCAGCTCGTCCTGGTCCGCGACGGGGTGACCTACCGGGCCCGCGCCCAGGCCCCGCTGCTCGGCCGGCTCCGCGCCACGGTGAAGGTCGAACGAGGGAACGCCTTCCACGTCGATACGCTCGACCTCTACGCCTCGCGCAGCAGGAGTGAATTCGAGAAGCGCGCGGCCAAAGTGCTGGGGATCGAGGCTTCGAGTGTCGAGAGCGCCCTGCTCGCCCTGCTGGTAGAAGCCGAAAAGACCAGCGAGGAAGGCGAAGCCAAGAGCGAGGCCTCGACCAAGCCCATCATGACCGACGCCGAACGCGAGGAAGCCCTGGCGCTCTTGAAGCGCACCGACCTCCTCGACCAGGTGGCGAAGGACGTCGATGCCCTGGGCTTCGTGGGCGAGGAGACCACCAAGCGGCTGCTCTACCTGGTCGCCATCTCGCGGAAGCTGCCGGACCCGCTCTCCGCCATCGTGCTCAGCCAGAGCGGGGCGGGGAAGAGTGGGCTCACCGAAGTGATCGAACGCCTGACGCCACCTGAGGATGTAGTGCTGCTCACGCGCCTCACACCCCAGAGCCTCTACTACACCGAGCCCGGCTTCCTGGATCGGAAGCTGGTGATCGTGGAGGAGCGTTACGGCTCGGTGGAGGCGGACTACTCGATCCGGGTGCTGCAGAGCCGGGGCAAGCTGATCGCCGCGGCGCCGGTCAAGGACCCGCAGACCGGAAACATGCGCACCAAGGTCTTCACCGTCGAGGCCCGCGCCGCCTTCATCGAGGCCACCACCGCCAGCGCCGTCAACCACGAGAACGCCACCCGCTGCTTCGAGCTGAGCATGGACGAGAGCCCCGAGCAGACGCGCCGGATCCACGAACGCCAGCGGCTCATGCGGACCGAGCGAGGCCTCGAGCTGCGCCAGGAAGCCGAAGAGATCGCCCGCCGCCACTGGAACGCCCAGCGGCTCCTGGAGCCGCTCCCCGTCGTCATCCCCTTTGCCGACAAGCTCAGCTTCCCCAGCTCGTGGATGCGAACGCGGCGCGACCACGCCCGCTTCCTGAACCTGATCGAGGTCTCGGCGTTCCTGCACCAGCACCAGCGGGAGCGGCGAGGCGGCTTGTCCTCGCGAAGCGGGGACGCCATCGTGGCCTCGGTCGAGGACTACGAAGTCGCCTACGCTCTCGCCGCGGAGATCCTGGCCGAGACCCTCTCCGACGTCAGGAAGCCGCTCAGAGAGGCGTACCAGCGCATCCGCGAGCTTTCCCTTAAGGGAGACGGGACGGTGTCCCGCCGCGAGATCCGGGAGGCGCTGGCGCTACCCGATTCCACCGTGAGGCGCTGGCTGTCCGACCTGGTCGAGCTGGAATACCTGGCCATCTCCGAGGCGGGGTCTCAAGGCGCAGGGCGCCTGACGCGGTATCGGCTGGTGGAGCATCCGCGACCTGACGTCCAGCTTGGCCTTTTGAGCCCCGAGGAAGTCCGTGCGGCACTCGCCTGAGAAACCGCCACTCGCCAAAAACCGCCAAACCGCCGTGGCGGTTTCGATCTCGAATCCAGCCAATGAGTTAGGTCCGAAACCGCCACCTCGCCACGGAAACCAGCAGGGCAGTGTGTCCGCGAAGGACCGGCAGCTCTTCGTCCTCTACCGGGACGACGTGACCCAGCGCTTCGCGAGGCGCACCGGGGACCACTACCTGGCCGACACCGGCCTCTTCCTCGCCTGGCTCGAAGGGAAGGCCTTGACCCTCCCCGAGCTGCGCCCGGCCGACGTGCAGCGCTACCAGAGCGAGCTTTACGCCCTGCGCAAGCCGAGCGGCCACCCCTACGCCGCCGCCACCATCGCCCTTCGTCTGATCGCGGTGCGGACCTTCTTCCGCTTCCTGTTGCGGCGTGGCTTCCTCCTCTTCGACCCTTCCTCCGGCATCGAGCTACCCCGGACCGACAAACGATTGCCACGGGTGATCCTCTCCGAGGCTGAGGCGCGAAGGATCGTGACCGCGCCCCGAGGCAAGAAGCCGCTCCGGCTGCGGGACCGGGCCATCCTGGAGACGCTCTACGGCACCGGCGTCAGGGTGAACGAACTCATCCACCTGAAGCCCGAGGACGTGGACACCGAGGGGCGCACGCTGCGGGTGGTCATGGGCAAGGGGAGGAAGGACCGGCTGCTGCCTTTGACCGGGGCCGCCTCCCGCGCCGTCGAGGACTACGTCTTGGAAGGGCGCCCGGCACTCCTGGGGCAAACGTCCTTGCCCTGGCTTTTCCTGGGCGAACGCTGCCGGCGCAAGCTGCACCGGGCCCAGCTCGGCGACATCGTCAAGCTGTGGGCGAAGAAGGCGCGGGTCGAGAAGACCGTCTCCTGCCACACCTTCAGGCACAGCGTGGCCACCCACCTCTTGCGGGCGGGAGCCGACATCCGGCAGATCCAGGCCCTCTTGGGCCACAGCGACCTTGCCACCACCGAGCGCTACACCCACGTGGCCATCCAGGACCTGCGCCGAGTCATCGAGCGGTCTCATCCCCGAGGACGTTAGATGGAGGCCTGGCTCTTGGCCTTCCTGGAGGACTTGACCGCCCGCGGCTGCGCCCTCTCCACGCGGCAGAACGCGAGCTGGGCGCTTTCCCCCTTCCTGGAGCACCTGGAGCAGCAAGGCATCGCCGAGCTACGCGAAGTCAGAGAAGAGCAGGTGGTGTCGTTCCTTGGCTGGCTTGGGGAGAGACTCGCCCCTGCCTCGCTGGCCCTGGCGCTTTCCTCGGTGCGGTCCTTCTTCCGCTTCCTGGAGAAGAAGGGCGTGGTGTTCCAAAACCCCGCCCGCCACTTACCCTTGCCCCACCGGCAGCGTTTGCCGCGAGCCCTCTCCGAGGCCCAGGCCAGGAGGCTGGTGAACGCGCCCGAGAGAGGGACCGTGCTGGGTCGCCGGGACGGGGCTTTGCTCGAAGTCCTCTACGGGACCGGCTTGCGCCTCATGGAGTGCGTGCGACTCGACCTCAAGGACCTGGACCTTCTCTCTGGGGCGCTCCTGGTGCGGACCGGCAAGGGTCGGAGAGACCGTTATGTGCCTCTTTCGGGTCGAGCCCGGGAGGCCATGGACCTCTACCTCCGGGAAGCGCGGCCGAGCCTGCTCAAGAGCTGGCAGGAAAGCGCGCTCTTCCTGTCCCGCCTGGGAAGACGCCTCTCTGCCGTCTCGGTGCGGGTCCTGGTGCGGCGGTATGGGAAAGCAGCCGGGACCAAGGCGAGCACCCACGTGCTGCGCCACTCCTACGCCACCCATCTCCTGGAAGGCGGCGCCAACGTCCGGGAGATCCAGGAGCTTCTGGGCCACGAGCACCTCTCTACCACGGCGCTTTACACCAAGGTCGACACTCGGGGGATGAGGCGGATGCTCACCGCCTTTCACCCGCGGGAGAAGGCCAAACGCGGGTAGAATAGGGCTGTCATGGCTACGGCAGCGGCGCTTCCAAGCTATCCCCACATCGTGAAGACGCCCGGTGTGCGCGGGGGGAAGGCGTGCATCGACGGCACCCGGATCGCGGTCATCGACGTGGTGTGCGCTTCCCAGGAAGGCCACAGCCCCGAGGCCATCCAGACGCTTTTCTCCTCGCGACCGCTGACCCTGGCCGAGGTCTATGCGGCTCTTGCTTACTTCCACGACAACCGCCAGGAGATCGAGGCCCTGTTCGAGGCCGAGGATCGTCTCTTTGAGCGGCTGGACCGGGAGTGGGAAGAGCACGTAGCCCGGCACGGGGGCGTTCCCCCCGAGAAGCCGTCTCCCGAAGAGCGCGCGATCGCGCGACCCGTCTACTGGTCGCCCAAGCGTTAGTGCGCTTCCCGCTCTACAGCGACGCGGACATGCAGGGTCCGCTGGTCGAGGGTCTTCGAGCCCGAGGCTGGGACGTGGTGCGGGCGGTGGACGTGTATCCGGAAGGCACCCAGGACCGGCCCCACTTCGAGCATGCGGCGCGGGAGGGGCGCGTCCTGCTGAGCTACGACGCGGACCAGCTCTTGATCGCCCTGGAGTGGCTGAGAGCAAGCAGGCCTTTTCGTGGCCTCATCACCTGGAAGCAGAGGCACCACCGACGGCTGAACGTGGGGTTCTTCCTGGAGGCCTTGGAGGCGATCGCGGCCGAGGACGATCCTCTCGCCTATCCCATCCGCTTCATCAACCCGCCCCGTTAGCCGGTGTAACATCAGCCCTGTGAAGCCGGCTGATCCCCTGGAGCTCAGAAGCCTCTTCATCTGCGAGCTGAAGAGCCAGGGGAGTCACGGCTTCTTCAGCCGCCTTCTCGCGCACCTGCTGATCCGGCTACTGGTCGTGGGGCCACTGCCTGCCTCCGTGCAGGCGTGGGCGGCCTTCTTCCCGGTGTCGCTCTTGGCGCCGCTGGTGGCGACAGCGAGCCCTGGGGGAGAGGGAGCGGCGGCCCAGGGGACTCAGGTTCCCCAAGACGCCTGGGGCAACTTCCGCTTCCCATCCGAACTGAACGCGGACGGAGACACCGTCGCCGCCAAGAACCGCTTCGCCTTCACCGGATACCTCTGGGACAAAGAAACCAACCTCTTCTTCGCCAAGGCACGCTTCTACGACCCAGAAGTGGGCCGCTTCATCTCCCAGGACTCCTACCTGGGGCAGGTGGACGACCCGCCGAGCCTCCATCGGTACTTCTACGCAAACGACAACCCAACGCGGTATGTGGACCCTACAGGGCATGACAACGAGCTGGTACAGGCGGCGGAGCAGGAGCGAGCCCGTCGCGCGGCGCTGGCGGCGAAGGGTCAGGCTGGGCGTTCGTACACGACGGACCAAGGCGGAGGCATCGTCCCCGCGGATGGTCCGGTCTCCGCGCCGCATGGATCGAGGCCGGGTACAACCGCAGACTCAATCGACGAGATCGATCTCGGGCGATTCGATCGCGAGACGCAGAAGAAGCTGCGTGAGGGATCGCCTGAGGCTGTGGCGCGGCACAACCACGACAACCACGCGACGACCATTACGCAGGAGCAGGGGACCCCGGACCAGCGTGTGGCGGCGTGTGCGGGTGATGCGACGTGCCTAGCCATTGCGAGGAGTCGCGACACGAGCCTTGATGCCTTCAGCAAGGTCGGCAAGTACGGAGGAAAGCTCTCCAGGGAGGCGCTGGACCTTGCCCCAGGGGCTGAGGCGGCGAAGTTCGCGGCCGGGGAGGACTTCGAAGGGAACGGGGTCAATCGCGCCAGCATGGGCGCGGAGGCGCTCGTTGTCACGGTGGTTGCGGCTGCCGGCGGCAAGCTCGTCTATAAGGTCGGTGAGAAGATCTTCCACAGCTTCAAGGCGGCAAAGAAACACGCCGATGAGATCGTGGACAGTGCTACACACGGGCACCACACGATTCCGCGAGCGGTCCGAAAGTCGCGGACAACTGGAGAGAGCCTTCTGCCGGAGCACTTGCGAGAGCATCCGGACATCAAGGGTCGACCTGGAAACCCGAACATCTGGGACATACCCGCGGATGAGCATCTTGGTCCGGGTGGAGTTCACAGCCCGAAGAGAACCGGTGGCGACTTCAATGCTCGTTGGAAAGAGGAGCTGGCGAGACTTGAGGAAGCAAAGCCGAATCCGAAGACGTGGACTCCTGAGGATGTCTTGACGATCAGAAACCGGCTGGCGAAGGAGTTCGACATTGAGAAGTACAGACCCCAGAAGTAAGGTCTGGAAGCTGCAG
>Ga0209342_10008646_pt1 | contig 10199 bp, 7 predicted proteins | sample RifCSP16_2_FD_184023 | JGI IMG/M metagenome (GOLD analysis project Ga0209342, IMG submission 184023) | Soil microbial communities from Rifle, Colorado - Rifle CSP2_sed 16_2 (SPAdes) (version 2) | ecosystem: Environmental > Terrestrial > Deep subsurface > Rock core/Sediment | place: Rifle... | reverse complement strand
GACGTTCGACCTCGGGAGCGTCGAACGTCACCTTGCGGACCGAGGCCCTCGACGAGCCGGGGTCGCGCACGACCGTCTCCAGAGTGTACCGGCCGGGCTTCAGGTGGGCAGCGCCGGTCCACAAGAGACGCTGGCTCAAAAGCTGGGCCTCGGTGGCCGCCGAAAGGGTGCGGTCCATGAAGCTGCGTTGGACGATGCTGCCCTCGGCGTCCAAGACCCGGGCGAAGAGCTGAGCCCGGCCCGTGAATCCGCTGGCGTCCTTGGCGCTGGCCAGCCCCTCGAACGGGACCTCGACCGCCAGCGTGTGATGCAGGCCCTGCGACGTGGGCTCGAAGCGCGGGACCGCGACCTGGATGGGGAAATCGGCGGCGTCCGACCGGGCGTCGAGGATGGCGGCCAGCTCGCTTTCGAGCGGCGTGAGCGGCGCGACCAGCCGGGGCTTGAGCTGGGGACCGTCCAACCCGCGGACGCGTGCGCCGGCACGCAGCACACGGAGTTGGACGGCACCAGCGGTGCCCGACAAAGGCACATAGCTCAACTCGTAGCGTCCCGCCGGCTCCTTGGCAACCACGGCGGCCACGCGCTGCCCGACGCCGTCCTGGGTCAGGACGATCTCGTCGGCGCTCAGGGTGAGCACCGGCCGGCCCTTGCCGTCCTCGACCATCAGGTCGATGAACACGGTAGCCTGGCTCGGCACACCCTCCGGCCCTGCGGCAACGGCGGGAGTCGCCGCCAGGCCGGCCAGCAAGACGCCAGCTAGGCGGACCGATCGTGACGTCATGCACCCCCCCTTGGTGGACCCGGTCGCGTGCCTGGTCTCTTGAAGGGGGGATGTTACGACGAACCGGCTGCCGGCGGGGCTTCCCGCCGGCGGCCACCTACTCCATGGGCACCTGATCGTAGACCCGGCGAATGGTGACGGGGTCGCCCATCGGCCCGTCGAGGCGCGTGTCCACCTGGAGCTGACCGGTTTGAGGGCGCAGGCTATAGGCGGTCGTGACCTTGCCGCGACCTCCGGCAGGCTTCGACTCCACCACCAGCTGGCTCCCCTTCCACTCCGTCTTGATCTCCAGGTTGCCGCCTTCCTGCTTGTACTTCCGGCCGTCCGCGTGGAGCAGTACCAACACGCCCTCGCCGTCGTCGAGCGCCAGCTCCGCGTCGTTGCCGCTGATGGTCAGGGTCTGGGGCGGGTGGAGCAACGCCCGCATCCGCGAGCCGTCGCCTCGGTCGCCCGCTGGCCGACCGCCCATGCCGCGTCCGCCGGGCGGGCCACCCATTCCCCCACCTCCAGGCCGGCCACCCATCCCACCGCCCCCAGGCCGGCCACCCATCCCGCCGCCCGACGGGCCGCCCCTGCCACGCATGTCCTCCAGCTTGGCCCGGGCGTCCTCGCTCTGCTTCTCATTGAGCTGCCAGCGGCCCGTCAGCTTCGGCTTGGCCGGCTCTTCGGTCCCGGCCGGCCGCGCCGGCACCGCCAACGCGAGCACGGCGCCACCCAGCACCCAACCCCACCCCGACATCCTGCGCATCCCAAACCTCCATGCCACGAACCGGCCGCGCCGACGACGCTGGGCAGAGAGGGCCGCGGTCGAGACCCCTCGCTCCCCTCCCCCGGGAAACCCGGTGGGGCTTGCCGTCAGCGCGGCATCGGCAGGCCGAGGAGACCTCCCGGCGGGCCGCCTTCGGGTCCACTCTCGCCCACGGCGCGGGCGGTTTCAAGCAGATCGAGCTTGCGCTGCTGCTCGGGGGTCAGCAGGGCGCGAAACGCCGCCATCATCTCCTCGCGTTGTGCGCGGCCCTGTGTGCGCAGGCGCTCGTGCTCCAGGAATAGCTCGCCCACCTGCGCGGGGTCGGGATTCTCGCTCTGGGCGGCGGCTTGCAGGCGCTGCCAGCTTTCGCGCATGGTCTCGAAGAACGCTTGCACTTGCGGCCGCCGCGCCTCCAACGCCTGCCGGACCTTCTGCTGCTGTTCGTCGCTGAGCTGGAGCACGCGCGCCATGCGTTCGCCGCCCCAGGCGGGTCCCGCTCCCTCGAAGGGCTTTCCGGGCGGGGGTTCGGCCCCAGCCATGCCCGCAACGGCCAAAACGCTCACCGCCACCGCGCCAAGTACCCTCATGGTTGCCTCCTGTCTTCTCACAAGTTGCGCGCGGGCGACCCCGGAGTCTTCAGGGTCGAGCAACGTCGGTGTAAGGGATGTAAACCACAGCCTGCGGTCTCTTCGCGGGGGGTGGAATTGGCTACACTGGTCTTCGGTGAGACTGCTCGGCGACCGCACCGCGTGGCTGCTGCTCCTGGCGCTGGCCCTGTTGCTCACGGTGCTGGCCGTCTTGCAGTACCGGTGGGTCGGGGAAATCGGACGCGCCGAGGGCGAACGCTTGCAGGCCAACCTCGACGGTTCCGCCCGGCGCTTCGGGGCCGCCCTGGAACGTGAAGTCGGCCGCGTCTTCTTCACCTTCCTGAATCCCGGCCGGGCCGACGCCGACAGCGAGGCGCAACTGCTGGAGGGCCTGGCGGCCTGGCGCAGCCAGAGCGAGCATCCGCGTTTGGTGTCGCGGATCATGCTGCTCTCGCCCTCGGCCTCGGCGACCGCCAGCGTCCTGTCCTGCGCTCTTGACGAGCAGTCGTTCACACCGGTCCCGCTGCCTGCGGCGCTGGAGCCAGTACGGCGGTGGCTAGATCGGCGGGAGCCGGGCGGCTTCCGCCCCGACACGCTGCTCGATCCGCCGCTCGCGGTCCTCATCCCCATCCTGGAGATTGGCCGCGAGAGCGAGCCGATCGCCCGCGGGGCCTTTCGGCTGCGTGGCCTTGCCGTGGTCGAGCTGGACCTCGCCTACCTCCGCGAACAACTGCTGCCCCAACTCGCCGAGACTCACTTCGGCCCGCTCGAAGGCGGCGACTTCGCGGTGACGATCCGCCGCCGGAGCGACCGGAGTCTCATCTACGCGAGTGAGCCGGACCCGGCCGGGGTCGGGCAAGCGGATGTCCAGGCGGACCTGCTGGGATCCCCGCTGGCCGGAGGGCGCCCGGAACGCCGGTTCGGCCGCCCCGGTCCCGGCGGTCCCCGCCTGGGCGGTCCCCGCGGCGAAGGCTGGCGGGAGCGGCCCGAACCGCCGCCGGAGCCAGGACCCTGGGTGCTTCTGGTGCGACACCGCGGCGGCTCACTCGCCGATTCGGTGGCTGCGCTGCGCCGGCGCAACCTGGCTGTGGGCCTGGGCGTGCTGGCGCTCCTGGGGGGGGCCGCGGTCCTGCTCACCGTGGGAGGCCAGCGGGCGCGACAACTGGCGCACCAGCAGCTCGAGTTCGTCGCTGGCGTCAGCCACGAGCTCAACACGCCGCTGGCGGCCATTCGCTCGGCGGCCCAGAACTTGGCGGACGGTGTGGTCTCCGAACCGGAGCCGGTCCGGCGCTACGGAAAGCTGATGGAGCGCGAAAGCGACCGGCTGGTGGCGTTGGTGAGCCAGGTCCTCGACTTCGCCGGCATTCAGTCCGGCAACCGCTCCTATTCCCGGGAGCCGGTCGCGGTTCGTCCCCTGCTCGAGGCGGCCCTCCGCGACTGCGGGCTGGTCTTGGCGGAGAGCGGGCTCCGGGTGGAGGTGGAGGTGGCGCCGGAGCTTCCCGAGCTGCGAGGCGACGCGGCGGCCCTCGAACGCGCGATCGAGAACCTGCTCCAGAACGCGGCCAAGTTCGCCGCTGCCGGAGGCGAGGTCGTCGTGCGCGCTCGGCGCGCGGCCGGTGCGATCGAGATCACGTGCGAGGACCGAGGGCCAGGTATCCCGGCCCCGGAGCGCGAACGGGTCTTCGAGCCCTTCTTCCGCGGCCGCTCGGCCCAGGAGCGTCAGGTGCCGGGCAGCGGTCTCGGCCTCAGCCTGGTGCGCCACATCGTCGAGGGTCATGGAGGCCGAGTGCGGGCCCGGCCGCGCGAGGGCGGCGGGAGTGTCTTCGCGATCGAGCTTCCGGCAGCCGAGGTGCGAGCGTGAACGTCGCCTTCCGCCCGCCGCGAGCGACGTCATGAGCCTGGACCGACCAACGGCCCTACACCCCCGGCTTCTGCTCATCGAGGACGAGCCGAGCCTGGTGCTGACGCTGACCGACAGACTTCGGGCCGAGGGGTATGAGGTCGATACCACCGGGGACGGGGACGCCGGCTATGAGCGGGCGGTCACCGCCGGCTACGACCTCATCCTGCTGGACGTGTCGTTGCCGGGAAGGGGCGGCTTCGAGGTGCTGCGCGACCTCAGGAGGCAGCGCGTCGACACCCCGGTCTTGATGCTCACCGCCCGCGGCCAGGTGGTCGACCGCGTGCTCGGCCTCAAGCTCGGTGCGGACGACTACCTCACCAAACCGTTTGACCTGCTGGAACTGCTGGCGCGCATCGAGGCGGTGTTGAGGCGGCGTGGCGGGCCCGGCGCCACCGCCGCCGACGCCTTCAGCTTCGGCGAGGTGCGGGTCGACTTCCGGCGGGCCGAGGTGCTGCGCAACGGGCGGCCGATCCCGCTCTCGAGTCTGGAGTTCAAGCTGCTCAGGCACCTCATCGAGCGGCGGGGCGAGCTGCTGTCTCGGCGCGATCTACTCGAGCAGGTCTGGGGCTACCCGGGCGTCTTGCAGACGCGGACCGTGGACGTCCACATCGCGTCGCTGCGCCAGAAGATCGAGCGCCACCCCGCCAAACCCGAGCACATCGTCACCGTGCACCGCATGGGCTACCGTTTCCAGCCTTGAAGGGGGCTCAAGGCGCCACCTTCACCTGGACCGACTCCGAGTAGGTGTAGTCGTCGTCGTCCTTGAAGGCCAGGGTCACCGTGATCAGCGCCTCACGCTGCTGATTGGGGAGGTCGTACCAAACGGTGAATCCCATGGATGCCGAACCGTTGGCGGCGATGTGGTTGCCGCCGGCCGAGCTGGTGAACTTGTAGTACACCGCCTCGCCGCCCGAGGGCGTGATGATGATTCCGGCGGAGGCCTGCTGGACCTTCAAGTCGACCGCGGTGATGTCCACGGCCAGGCCCCCGGTTTCCTGGATGGCCACGGTAAACGAGGTCCGCCAGTCATAGGCGTACGCGGACACCGTAGAGTCGGCGTTGGTAACCTGGTAGGTCACACCGCTGGACGGCTCGGCGGTCGCGGGGTTTGGACTGGGCGTCAAGGTCACCTCGAGCGATGTGGACGATGTCGGGGCGTCGCAGGCGGCGAACCAGCACACCAGCAACATCGGTACGGCTTTCGCAGTTCGTCTCATGTCTCGTCTCCTCGGGATCGTGGCTCAGAAGGTCGTGCCCACCGCAAACTTGAAGGCGTGGGCCGGTTGGTAGAAGTCGCGGTTGGGGTTGAGCGCGTAGATGAGGCGGAACGGCACGTTGAGCACCGGCATCAGGAAGCGCAGCTCGACCCCGGCAGAGGTGCTCATGGTCTTCCAATAGAAACCCTGGCCGGCCGGATAGGCCTGGCCGGCATCGAAGAAGAGCAGCAACCGTGCGGGACCCAGAACGTCGAAGTAGTACTCGGCGTTCATGAGCAGGAACTTGTCGCCGCCGATCGAGGTCTTGGTCTTGGAATCGTAAGGCGCAACACTGCGCACGTTGTAGCCGCGGATCTGGGTCTCGCCTCCCAGGAAGTAGCGCTGGTAGTAGGGCACCTCCGCGGTGTCGCCGAAGGCGCCGACGTAACCGACCTGACCGCGCAAGCCGGCGGCCATGCGGCGGCCGAGCGGTCGATAGAACACCGCCTCCAGGGTGGGCCGGTAGTAGTCGACGCTGCCCCCCAGCGGCCCGCCCACGAACTGAAGACCGAGCGTATAACGACTTCCGTTGCGCGACTGGAAGGGGCCGTCCACGGTGTTGCGCACCCAGGAGGTGCCGATCCCGCTCTCGTGGCGGCGGCCCACGCGGCCCAGCAAGGACGCATCGCCCTGGCTCGCAGGAGCCACGCCCGTCGAGGTGGTCTGGTCCCCGAGCGCCCTCTCGTCCACGTCGTAGATGTCGATGATCTGGTACGAGTAGCTCGCGAACAACCGGGAGAAGCGACTCACCCCGATGCCGCTGGTCAGCGACACGCCCTGGCTCTGCTCCCCGTAGCCCACCGAGGTCCCGTAGGAGAGGTAGGTCTGCCGGCGCAGGAAGACGTCGAAGCCCCCGGTGATCGAGCGGTCGAAGAGGTAGGGCTCGGTGATGGCGAACTGGTAGTTCCGGCTCCGTGCCCCCGTCTGGGCCATCACCGTGACCGTCTCGCCGCGGCCCAGGAAGTTGGCGGTCGAGAACGACGCGTTGATGAAGGTGCCCTCCAGCCCCGAGACGCCTCCGCCAAACGTGAACTGGTTGCGGTTCTGCTCTTCCAGCTTGAACGTCAGGTCGATCTTGTCCTCGGCCTGTGGACTGGGCCCGAGTTGCGGCGGGCCCTCCAGCGGCTTGAAGTAGCCGAGCTGGTTGAGGCGCCGGATCGTGAGCTTCAGCAGCTCGGTGTTGAACACCTCACCCTCGGTCAGGTAGACCTCGCGCCTGATCACCTTGTCGCGGGTGGAGTGGTTGCCCGCGAAGCCGATCTTGCCGACGTAGAACCGCTTGTCCTCCTCCATGTGAAGGACCAAGTCCACGACCTTCCTCTCGGGGTCGGGCTTCCGTTCGGTGAAGCCGGTCCACTGGAAGAAGCCCTGCGCGCCGTAGGCGTCGCGCAGCTTGTCGTACGCCTTCCTGAGCTTCGAGTCGTTGTACGCGTCTCCAGCCTTCAGTTTGAAGAGCGGGCGGATCGCCTCCTCCTTGAAGACCGAGAGCCCTTCGAAACGGACGTCACCCACGCGGTACCGGTCTCCCTCGTTGACTGGGATCGACAGGTGAACCCACTTGACGGGCTTCTTCCTGAAGAAGCCGCTCTTGCCGTCCGTGTAGGTGATGGTGGGCTGTCCCACCGAGGCGGCGGCGTAGCCGTGGTTCAGGTAGTGCTCGCGGAGCTTCTCCTGATCCTCGGTCCACTTTTCGGCGGAGAACTTGGTCTTACCGGTCAGCCAGCTCAGGTTCCAGAAGCCCACCGGCTTGATCCTCTTCATCCGGCCGCGCAGCTTGCCGTCCGAGAACGCCTGGTTGCCTTCGAAGCTGGTGGTCCTGACCTTGGCGGGCGGACCGTCGTCGATGGTGAAGGTGACCTGGACCCCGGCGCCCCCCAGGTTGCGTGCCTCGTGCTTGACCGTACCGAACGACCGCCCCTTCTCCGACAGCATGCCGCGGATGATCTCCTCCACCTTGCGAGCCTTCGCCAGGTCGTAGAAGGAGTCGATGCGCAGCGTGGCGTCCCGCTTCTTGAGCTCGTCCTCGAGGTTCGTCTTGCTGACAGCCTTGCTACCCCGGTAGTCGACGATCTGAATGCGCCGGCGTTCCTGGACCGTGAACACCGCCACCTTGCCGCCCTGCGGCGTGTCGAGGGCGTCGACCCGCAGGTCGTTCAGGAAACCCGTCTCCCAAAGCCGGCGGAAGTCCTCCCGCAGCCGGAACTCGTCGAAGTCGTCACCGGGCTTGGTCGAGATGTAGAAGCGCAGCGTGTCCTTCTGGAGGTACTGGTTGCCCTGGATCTCCACCCGCTCGACGCGCGGTCTCGGCTGCTCTTGGTCCTCCTGGGCCTCCGCCCGCAGGGGAAGCCAAACGAAGAGAGCGACGGCGAGGTAGCTGCGCATGGTTGTCCCGTCCGAAGAGCCCGTGGTGTAAGCAGCGCACCCGCCGGTCACTCCCTCGGAAGATCGAACCGCTGCCGGCAGAAGTCTTCAGGGGGATGCAAGGTGGAGGTCAAGGTTGTAAGGTCGCCGATGCCGGCCTCGGTCGGAATCGCTCTGGCCCGCGCCACCGCTGGTCACCCAATCGTCCGCCCCACCACGCTCGCCCCGGCCCCCCAGAGAGTGGGGTGGCGGCAAGGTGGGTGGGTCTTGGCCTTGACGTGCTCAAGACGCCCAGATAGAGTGAATGACTCGTATGGTGCGCTTGGTCCGAGTCCGGTGGGCGTTCGCGGCGTCGCTGCTGCTGCTCGTTGCATTCGCGGTGGGTTTCGCCGGGGACGTGGTCCACACCGATGATGGGTGTCAGGTCGAGATCCACTGCCTCGCCTGTCAGCGGGCCCTGGTGTCGGTGGGCATGGCGGCGGTGGCTCCACTCTGCTGCCCACTGATCGATCCCGTGGGCCGAGTCGCAGCCGGCGACCAGATCGCGACGCACGACCCGGATGCGCCCGCATTCAGCTCCCGCGGGCCGCCGCTCGCCTAAGTAGAGAGCCCCAGTTCAGCGCCGGCTTTTTCGGCCGCGCCTCCGGTCGATCTCGGAGGCGTGATTGCCTGTCGTCCCATCTCTATTTGGCCGAGGTATTCATGCGAATCCAGAAGTCCACTCTGCTGGCGGCAGCCCGATCGGGCGTCTCCGCCCTGTCTCTCTTCATCGCCACAACCGTTGGCGCCGCCACCGTCGAGGTCAAGGTCTCCGATGCCGACGGGCGCCGCTTGGCCGGCGCGTCCGTGAAGCTCGTCCCCACCAACCGTCTGGTCCTCACCGCCGCCGACGGCCAGGCCCGGTTCGAAAACGTTGCACCCGGGGCCTATGACGTGGCGGTCCGGCTTTCGGGGTTCGCTCCCTTTCGGACCGACATCACGGTTGCCGAGGGGAGTCCCACAAGCGTGCCGGTGGGCCTCTCCGCCTCCGTTCACCTCTCGGAGTCCGTTACCGTAAGTCCTGACGCCCGTGACGTCTTCGAGGCTTATCAGCCGGCAAGCGTTCTGGGTGGCGAAGACCTGCAACAACGTCTAGGCAACACCCTGGGCTCGACGCTAGCCAGCGAGCCGGGGGTCAACGCCCGCTCGCTCGGCTCCGGAAACGCCCGGCCCGTGGTGCGCGGCCTGGACAACGACCGGGTGCTGATCCTTGAGAACGGGGCTCGGACGGGCGACGTGTCGAGCCAGTCAGCCGACCATGGGGTGACGCTCGACCCGGCCACCGCCACGCAGATCGAGGTGGTGCGCGGGCCCGCGACCCTGCTCTACGGTTCGAGCGCCATCGGTGGTGTCGTGAACCTGGTCTCGGACGAGATCGCGACCAAGCCCGTGGAGGGTGTCCACGGCGCCTTCACCGCGCAGGGCGCGACGGCCGACGAGAACGCCGGTATCGCCGGGAACCTGAGCGGCGGAAACGGCAGGGTGGCCTACCGAATCAACGGCTCGGCCCAACGCACGGGCGACTACCAGACGCCCCAGGGCGACGTGCCCAACAGCCAGTCCAATTCGAAGTCGGGCGGTGGCTCGCTCACCCTCACCGGTGACCACGGCTTCGTCGGCGCCTCCTACCAGTACATCGACACACGCTACGGCGTGCCCTTCGTGGAGGAGGGAGAGACCACGCTGCACCCGCGCCGGCACCGGCTGGACTTCCGGCTGGAACGCCGCGATATCGGCTGGTTCGTCAACGGGATCAAGTTCCAGGCCGGATTCCGCGACTACAAGCACGACGAGATCGAGGGGAGCGGGGAGATCGCGACGAGCTTCAAGAACAAGGTGACCGAGGGGAACCTCTATCTCAGCCAGAGGCCACTCGGCCCCTTGACGGGCACCTTCGGGCTGCGCGCCGAGTATCGGGACTACAGCGCACTCGGCGAGGAGGCGCTCGCGCCGCCGACGACACAGAAGACGCTGTCGGGCTTCTTCTACGAAGAGCTGGGCTACCGCCACATCTCGGTCCAGTTCGGGGGCCGGCTCGACCACACCTCGCTCGACCCTGACGGCGCCGCCATCGAGCGGCCCGGCCTGCCCAAGCGCGACTTCACGAACTTCTCCGCTTCGCTCGGGGTCCTCGGCCACCTCCGCGACGACTTCACGCTGGCACTGAACCTGGCCCGGGCCGTGCGCAACCCCAGCCTCGACGAGCTCTACAACTTCGGCGCCCACGCCGGCAACTTCGCTTTCGAGATCGGCGACCCGACGCTTCCCACGGAAGTTGCTTACGGAGCGGACCTCTCGCTGCGACTCCGGAAGTCGCGCTTCGCGGGCGAGGCGACCCTCTTCCTCAACAGCGTGGACCGCTACATCTTCCCGTTCCAGACGGGCGAGGCCGACGAGGAGGGATTCACGGTCGTGAGGTTCCAGTCGGCTGACAGCCGGTTCAGGGGCTTCGAGGCGCACGCCAACGCGGCCCTGACGAAGGACTTGTGTCTCGTTCTCGGCGGAGACGCGGTGCGAGGCGAGC
>Ga0209342_10008644_pt1 | contig 10202 bp, 11 predicted proteins | sample RifCSP16_2_FD_184023 | JGI IMG/M metagenome (GOLD analysis project Ga0209342, IMG submission 184023) | Soil microbial communities from Rifle, Colorado - Rifle CSP2_sed 16_2 (SPAdes) (version 2) | ecosystem: Environmental > Terrestrial > Deep subsurface > Rock core/Sediment | place: Rifle... | reverse complement strand
TGACCAGCTTCAAGGTGGTGCATCCGATCACCACACGCCCCGAGGTCGCCATTGACGTGGCCCTGAAGAAAATGAAAACCACCGGCATTCGGTTGCTGTTCGTGATGAATGATGCCGACCAAATCATCGGCCTCATCACCGCGAAGGACATCATGGGCGAGCGGCCGATCCAGATCACCCAGCAAATGCAGGTGCCGCGCGCCGACATCACAGTATCGGCAGTGATGACGCCGCAACCGGATATCTGCGCACTCGATGCGCATGCCGTTCGCGACGCACGGGTGGGCGACATCATCGAGACCCTGCGCAAGCAGCAACGCCAGCACGCACTGGTGGTGAAGACCGACAAGGCCGCGCAATCGCAACGCGTGATCGGCATGTTCTCCACCAGCCAGATCGACAAGCTCCTGGGCTACAACGTGACACCCGAGGTGCACCCCGCCCGCTCGCTGGCCGCGCTGGTGGAGCAGATCGCCTAACGCAGCGGGACGAATCTCATCCGGCGCAATTCGCTTCGCTCATTGGCGCCCTACCCATTCCCCCTTCACGAGGGAAGACTGGGACGGGGGGTGTGGGGCGAGCGCATTGAGTATTAAAGGGGACAGTCTGAGGCATCCCTGATTTCACGGACACCCAGATAAGGGTCATAATGCCCGAGGAGGTGTCCGTGGAAACGGGGATGCCTCATCTTGTTTCTATACTTTAACTTTAAAAATAAAATTATAAATCATAGAGGGAATGCAGAAGTCAGTGGCACTTACAATAAATGCTACAGCAACCAGCAAGCCTCCAAGCACATATCCTGCCATAACAAGGCCGGCATAAAACAAATAGGTAGTAGCCACCAGCCATAATGTGGCAATTATGCAGGCGAATTTTAGTTGCTTTGAGCGAGGGGGTAATTCAGGCTTATTCAGCATGCTCCGTAGTACATGATTATAAATATAATCGAAAGGATGGTAAGGAAGAATAATTCCAAAAAATGCAACTATCGTCATTGCAATAAGAGTTGGAATATTAGCTGTAGCTACCGCAATTGCCACAATCGCGCCACAAACGATATATGCAAATCTATTACCGAAGGCAAGTGCAGAGAGTTCAGAATCTGAATAAGTGCAATAGCCTTGAGCTTTAAGGTTGTTTATTCTCGTAGATGATAAAAGCTGATGATTAGTTGTCATATGTTTTCTCCTTTCTTTAGTGTGGGTCCAGGAAAAACATTTTCCTAAAGGGGCCGCGAAATCGGGGTCAGTGTGAGCTAACCCGGCTTAGTGCCGGTTTATACTCCGCCCTCTTTCAGCCCCCCGACCCGAATGGCACTTAACTTAGCGCCGACTCCGTGACAACTCCAGCATGTAGCCCGGATGGAGCGCAGCGGAATCCGGGAATAGATGGCGTTGCCGGTCGTTTCCCCCGCATTTCGCTAGCGCTTCATGCGGGCTACTGTTTGCACCGTATGCTGCCCGGTTGCCGTATTCTCGGTCAAAGGTGCTTAAGTAAGTGCCATTCGACCCCGACCCCTTGATCCCCCGAGCTTAGCGCGTCTTCAGTATTCCGCGAAGGCGTTGTCCGGATAGCAGTACAGCCAGCGCTCGCCGGGCTCCGCCGAGGCGACCACGGGATGCCCGCTCACTTGCGCGTGCCGGGTGGCATGGCGGTTGGGCGAATTGTCGCAGCACAGCGTCGCGCCACACTCCTGACATGTCCGCAGATGGACCCAGCTGTCGCCGGTCTTGACGCACTCTTCGCACTCATGGCGTTTCTCGTGTTTGACGGTCTTGATGGCGCCGAGGTGAGCGCAGCGTCGGTTGGATGCCATTGCCTCTCCTTAATCGCGGCTGTTGCGTGAGTTCAAACCGAGATTGACGCGGGTTCCTTCTCGGGATGAAACGATCTTACCGCCACGATGCCGAGCACGACGAAGATCGCCAGCACGACAGCCTGCGCGACGAGGAACGGCGGCTCGGATTGCGTCGGCGCCAGCGGCTGCAGGAGCGACAGCTTCTGGAACGCCTGCACGACCCCAACGAAGACATTGGAATAGAGCGCCGTCACGGCGCCGGCGACGTAGATCCAGCGCCAGGACCCTGCGAGGCGATAGATATAGAGTGCGGGGATCGCGACCGCCAGCACCACCAGCGATATGACGCCGACCACGTGGGGCGGACCGAAACTGGTGGAGTGAAAGAAGAACCCGGTCACGCTCGTCAAAACCGTGGTGACGAGAAACAGCGCGGTCCAGCCGCTGAGGCGTTTCGCGCTGAACATGCCGAACAGGACAATGAGCCCGGCGAAAATCCCTATCAGGCTTATGACAACATGCACCAGCGTAAACGTGGACGTCGACATTCCCAAGATCATGACTGCCTCCTTGCTTTTCAATTACTTTGATCCCTTGATTCCCTCCAACGCTGTGTATTCCAGGGCGCGGCGGTCCCAGCCTGCTGGATCAGCGGCCGCTTCATAAGTGCTCTGCGCGAACTCGATGAGCATGGCGTCCGGATTCGCGGCCCGGCGAACCGCTTCGTACGGCAGAAGGAACTCACGCATGTCGTTGCTGTAATACGCGGCCTGTGGACGCACAGGGTAATTCCTGAATCCTTCCGGCTCCGGGTAGGCATAGGCATAGAAGACCGGTTCCGGCACCGGACCGCCGCCGGGCCAGAAACCACAGCTGCTCACTTCATGCGAGTACGCCTGCCGCGTGACCCAGTCCGCCATGTGCGGGATGCCGCCCGGGTGTGGCGGCGCCGGCCGGAGAAGCGCGTGACGGCGAGGTCGAAGCTGCCCCAGAAAAAATGCACCGGGCTGCATTTGCCGAGAAACCCGCAGCGGAACTGCTGCAACACGCGGTCGGCCTGCTTGAGGACGCGCCAGAACCGCTGCGCGTGTTCCGGAACATACGAGTGATGCTGCTGGTCCTGGTCGAACGGGATCGGGTCCTGCACCTCCACGGGCATGGTCCAGATTTTTATCTCCAGCCCGAGCGCGCGCAGCGCCGCCATGAACTCGCGATAGAAGTCGGCGACCGAGCGCGGCGCCAGGGCGAGCGTCCGCACGGCGCCGTCGCTGGTCTGAATCCGCAACTGGTGGTCGAGAAAGTCGAGGCTGATCTCGAAGCTGACATCACCGTACGGGATCGGCGAGGTGGTGAGCCCGCGCGCGGTCACGTACAGCGGAACCTGCCACCAGTGATTGAGCATCGGCGCCCGGGCCAGCCGCACCTTGCCGACGATCTGCGTCCACATGTGCAGGGTGGCGTAGGTGTCCTGCCACTCCTTGAGGGGCAGCGCAGGCCAGCTTTCGTTGCGCGAAATGCCTTGAGCCCGTTTGTTCACCGTGTCGTCCATGGGCGTTTTGCGTCGGCTTCGGGGAAGTGATGCGCTCGGTCGGCCGGTCCGTCAGCCGAACATGACGTTATCCACGTAACACCAATACCAATCCTCGCCCGGTTCGATGGAGCGCGCGATCGGATGGGGGTCGCGTGGAAATGTTTGGTCGCGTGCTTGTTCTTCGAGGAATCGCAGCAGCCCACGTGCCCGCAGGTCATGCACAGGCGCAGATGCACCCAGCGATCACCGAGCTTCAGGCATTCCTCACAGCCGGTGGTGTTCGGGCTGACGTCGCGAATCGAATCGAGATGGGTGCACTGCGTGACCATGCCGTTTCTCCCTGGCATCTGACCGCGCCCTGACGTTGCTCTTCTTCCGGGACATATTCCGCTTTTTGCCGCGGGCTCGCAACCGGCCTTAGCCCACACAAAACGTGCGTTCAGCTTTACCGGCGCGCATTGGCGATCAGTTCCGCGCGCGTTGGACGTTTCCACGACCACACCCGGCACGCGCGGGATCGGCCAGCAGAAGACATCGGATGTATCGCATTCCACATCGCAAAAATTCCGAAAGAGGCGCTTGCCTTGACGCACATACGTAACGTATATACAATTTGTATCATGCGGTTTACCTGGAACGAGGCAAAACGAAAATCCAATCTCAAGAATCATGGTCTGGATTTTCTGGATGCCTCCAAGGTTTTCGAAGGTCTGACCTTTACCTTCGAGGACGACAGGTTCGATTACGGTGAACAACGATTCGCAACGCTTGGCTTACTGAACGGCACTCCGGTTTCCATCGTGCACACTGAAACCGCTGATTACATTCACATCATCTCTTTCCGCAAGGCGACAAAAAATGAGCAAATCATCTTCTTCGAAAACATCTAGAACCGATTGGTCTCGCATCAAGGCAATGAAAGACAAGGACATCAAGCTGACGTCCGAGCACCCTGAGGCAGCCGTCAAGCACATCGTCCGGGGTATCCTGCGTCAGGGCCTGAAACCCGTTCCGCCAAAGGAGTCTATTTCACTGCGCGTGGATGCGGACGTTTTGGAGTGGTTCAAGGCCCAAGGAACGGGTTACCAAACACGCATCAACGCCGTATTGCGTGCGTTCAAGGACGCTTCATTCGATCTGCCTTCAAGCGGGCGCAAACGACGCCGCGCTGCTTGAAACAGCATTGGTACTGTAGATAACTTCCGAACGTCTGTTTGGGGTCCGAGCCGAAATTCAGACTGAGACACTGCCGGTCGTTTCCACGACCACACCCGGCACGCGCGGGACGCGTTCAAGGTGCCAATGCGCCACGGCCCAGCGCCGGAAATCCGCGACACTGCCATCGGCCAGTTCTGGTAAAACATCCTGACACAGAAACTCCAAAGCCCGAAGCAAGGCTGGCAGCGGGCGGGTGTCTTCAAGCGGCGCGGCGAAGGTCTGCTTGCTGGATGAACTAAAAAGTGTCGTAGTGATTAATTAAAAATCACTCCGACACCTTTTTTACTGTGTTAAAACACTCATTCCAGCTTATCAACAAAGCGATAGATAGTAATTAGAATTCCGAATCCGATATACAGTCCAAACAAAGCAACAAGCATTAGCATCGCCATCACGAAACTTACAATTTTGTTTGCCAATAGAAAAATAATCACGCCAGCGAGACCAACAAACGAGGCAGCTATACCAGCGACGGCTATTAACGTTCCTCTTTTTGGCATAGATTATGCCGCCTTCGTTGATGTCGCATAACGCCGTTTTAACCGGCGCGGAGCACGTACACAACAGGAAACGGTGCACCGTATCAGCGCGTCCGCCTCGAACACGAAGTATGCAGTATTAACCGATCCGACACCCCCTGCAAGTCAACGCGGGTGGGTTTGAGGCTTATAGGCCGTCATGCGTCACCCAATCCGCCGGGTGTTTCCACGACAACACCCGGCACACGCGGAATGCGCTCCACGCGCCAATGCGCCACGGCCCAGCGCCAGAAATCATCAAGGTTGCTCTCGGCCAACGCCGGCGGCGGTTCCTGACCCAGAAAGCGCAGCACTTGGTACAACATCGGTACCGGACGGGCGATGTCCGCCGGCGTGGCGAAGGTCTGCTTGCTCAGTTTTTCACGCTGCTTGCTGAGCGCCACCGGGAGATGCAGATAATCCGGCGTGGGCAGCCCGAGCAGGCGTTGCAGATGAATCTGCCGCGGCGTGGATTCGATCAGGTCCGCGCCGCGCACGATCTCGGTGATGCCCTGCTCGGCGTCGTCCACCACCACCGCCAGCTGATACGCGAAGTATCCGTCCGCGCGCCGCACGACGGAGTCGCCAAAATCCGCCGCCATATCGCGGATCGTGCGACCCTGAATGGCATCGACAAATTCGATCTCTTGCCCGTCCACTTTCACGCGCCAGGCGCGCGGTGCACGGCCTTCGACGATGCCGGTGCGGCAGATGCCGGGGTAAACCAGACCGTCCACGCCTTTCAGGCTCGAATCGGCGATCTCGCGCCGGCTGCACGCACAGGGGTAGATCGCATCGAGCCGTTCGAGCATTTTCATTGCTGCTTCGTATACAGCATGGCGACGGCTCTGATACACCACCTCACCGTCCCAATGCAGGCCGAAGACTTCCAGTGTGTGCAGGATGTCATCGGCCGCGCCCGGCACTTCGCGCGGCGGGTCGAGATCCTCCATGCGCACCAGCCATTCGCCGCCGCGCGATTTCGCCTGGAGAAAACTGCCGACCGCGGCGACCATCGAGCCGAAATGCAGCGGCCCGGTGGGCGATGGTGCGAAACGGCCGCGGAAGGGTTTGGGTGAAGACACTGAATGTGGCATGGTTATTTTCCGATTGTAGCCCGCGCTGTTTACGGGCGCATGCGATGCGTTTAACCTAGTGAAAGTCTGATTAATCCAATAGGGTGCGCCTGTGCTGTGCATGGATGCACGAATGCCGCGAGCGCATGGATGCGCAGGAGCGGCCGCACCGATCGACAAAAATGGCGCGTGGGACGCGCCCTACATCTTATGACCACAGCATTACCCAAACGAACCCCCGGCCAGGACGCGGTGCGTCACAGCTTCGCAGCCCGGCTGCGCGAATTCCTGCCGCGCGAAGCCGTGCTGACGGATGAGGAAGATATGCATCCGTATGAGTGCGACGGACTGTCGGCGTACCGCCGGCTGCCCTGGATTGTGGCGCTGCCGGAGACGGTCGAACAGGTAAGCCGGCTCCTGCGCTTGTGCTCCGAGCAGAATATTCCCGTGGTCGCGCGCGGCGCCGGCACCGGGCTGTCCGGCGGCGCACTGCCGCTCGCGGATGGTGTGCTGCTCTCGCTCGCGAAATTCAACCGCATCCTCGAAATCGACCCGGCCAACCGCACCGCCACGGTCGAGCCCGGCGTGCGCAATCTCGCTATCACCGACGCCGCCGCGCCACACGGCCTTTACTACGCACCCGATCCTTCCTCGCAGCTCGCCTGCTCCATCGGCGGCAACGTCGCCGAGAACGCCGGCGGCGTGCATTGCCTGAAATACGGCCTCACGGTGCACAACGTGCTGGGCATCAAGTTCATGACCATGGATGGCGATCTCATCACGCTCGGCGGCAAAACGCTCGACAGTCCCGGCTACGACCTGCTGGCGCTCATGACCGGCTCGGAAGGCATGCTCGGCGTTATCGTCGAGATCACGGTGAAGCTCCTGCCCAAGCCGGAACGCGCACAGGTAGTGCTCGCGGTCTTCGACGAAATCGAAAAGGCCGGCGATGCCGTCGCCGCGATCATCGCCAGCGGTTTCGTGCCGGCGGGGCTCGAGATGATGGACAACCTCGCCATCCGCGCCGCCGAGGATTACGCCAAGGCCGGCTACCCGACCGGGGCGGCGGCGATTCTGCTGTGCGAACTTGATGGCACCGCCGAGGAAGTCTCCGAAGGCATCGCGCAGGTTCGCACGCTGCTGCTGAAGCAGGGCGCCGCCGAAGTACGCACCGCCAAGGACGAGGCCGAGCGCCTGCGCATGTGGGCCGGCCGCAAGGCGGCGTTCCCCGCCGTCGGGCGGCTGTCGCCGGATTATTACTGCATGGACGGCACCATCCCGCGCAAGCACCTCGCGAAGGTGCTGGCGCGCATCGGCGAGCTGTCGAAGGAATACGGCCTCGCGGTCGCGAACGTGTTTCACGCCGGCGACGGCAACCTGCACCCGCTGATCCTGTACAACGCCAACAACCCCGGCGAGCTGGAAAGAACCGAGGAGCTGGGCGGAAAGATCCTCGAATTCTGCATCGAAGTCGGTGGCACGGTGACCGGCGAGCATGGCGTGGGCGTGGAGAAGATCAACCAGATGTGCATTCAGTTCAGCCGTGAAGAGCTGGCGCAGTTTCATGCCGTGAAGTCGGCGTTCGATCCCAAGGGCCTGCTGAATCCCGGCAAGGCAGTGCCGACGCTGTCGCGCTGCGCCGAGTTTGGGCGCATGCACGTGCACGGCGGGAAATTGAAATTCCCCGAGCTTGAACGATTTTGAAATATTTATTTAATGTAGGGCGGGTTAGCCGCGCAGCGGCGTAACCCGCCGAACCGATACTGTTGGCGGGTTACGGCAAAAACCGCCTAACCCGCCCTACATATAAGAGATGTAAAACCAATGGCGCATGACGACGACATTTCTCAGCAACTGGCCGAGGCCGTCAAAGCGGCGGCGCAGAAACTCACGCCGCTCGCCATTACCGGCGGCGGCAGCAAGCGCTTTTACACCGGCAACATCGATGGCGAAAAACTTGACGTCACCGGCCATCGCGGCATTGTTTCTTACGAGCCGACCGAGCTGGTGATCACTGCCCGCGCCGGCACGCCATTAGCCGAAATTGAAGCCACGCTGGCCGAAAAAGGACAAATGCTCGGCTTCGAACCGCCGTACTTCGGCGCCACGGCCACGCTCGGCGGCACCATCGCCTGCGGTTTTTCCGGCCCGCGCCGGCCCTACACCGGTGCCGCGCGCGATTTTGTCCTCGGCGCGCGCATCATCAACGGCAAGGGCGAGATCCTGCACTTCGGCGGCGAGGTGATGAAAAACGTCGCCGGCTACGACGTCTCGCGCCTCATGGTCGGCGCGCGCGGCACGCTCGGCGTGCTGCTCGAAATCTCGCTCAAGGTCCTGCCAAGACCGGCGAAAGAGATCACGCTTTGCTTCGAGATGCCGGCCGGCAAGGCCATCGCCACGATGAATGCCTGGGGCGCGCAGCCGCTGCCGCTGTCCGCCGCCTGCCATGTGGGCGACACCTTATATGTGCGCCTCTCCGGCACCGAGCTGGGGGTGCAGGCCGCGCGCGCCAAGCTGGGCGGCAAGGTGCTGGGAAAAGGCGATGAATTCTGGCGCGACGTCCGGGAACATCGGCATGGCTTTTTTCAGGGCGACACGCCACTCTGGCGCCTGTCCGTCCCGCCCGCCACGGCGCCGCTCAACCTTCCCGGCAAATGGCTGATCGACTGGGGCGGTGCACAAAGATGGCTCAAGAGCGATGCTCCCGCCAATGCTATACATGAACACGCGGAGAATGTCGGAGGTTACGCCACCTTGTTCCACCACGGCGCGCGGAATGGCGCGACATTCCATCCACTGCCCGCCCAACTTGCCACGCTGCACCAGAATCTGAAACGAGCGTTCGATCCTGACAGAATTATTAATCCAATATTGACGACATGAATTAAAACCGCTCAGTTCCTGGGCGGTTCGTTGTTGCGCATCATGAAAAACGGATTTACAGGCGGCTTCAGGCTGATAACATGGCGGCGCATTCATGACATCGCTATCCTGAATAATTTCCTCAGGAAAGCTCTGAAATAAAGTCCATTCGTGTTGAGCTTGTCGAAACATGAGCGGACTTGATGCTTGATAAACCAAGCAGTTAGCCGTTGCCCTTCGACAAGCTCAGGGCGAACGGCCTTTTTAAGGAAAACATATGACCGTTTTTTCCACGCTCCATGAGTTGCTGGCGGGCAAGCCGGCCACGGCCGTCGCCTTTGTCGGCAGCGGCTGTCCGTCGCTCACCTACGGCGGCCTGCGCGAGCACGTCGAACGTACCATTGCCAGCCTCAACCGGCTCGGGATCGGGCGCAACGACCGCGTGGTGCTGGTGCTGCCGAACGGAACCGAGATGGCCACGGCGTTTGTGGCGGTCGCCGCGGGGACAACCTCGGCGCCGCTCAACCCGGCGTACCGCGCCGACGAGTTCGAATTCTATCTTTCCGACCTCAAAGCCAAGGCCCTGATCGTCGAGCGCGGCAGCACTTCGCCCGCGCTCGGTGTCACCGCCAAACTCAAGATTCCCGTGATCGAGATCGTGCGCGCGAATACCGACCCCGCCGGCGTTTTCGAGCTAGTTCCGGTCGCGGGTGGCAAGACAACCGCCGCTCCCACCGGCGGCTATGCCGAAACCGACGACGTCGCGCTGGTGCTGCACACCTCCGGCACCACCTCGCGCCCCAAGATCGTGCCGCTGTCGCAGCGCAACGTGTGCGCTTCGGCCGGCCATATCCGGGATATTCTGAGCCTCACGCCCGCCGACCGCGGGCTTGGCATCATGCCGCTGTTCCACATTCACGGGCTCATCGGCTCGGTGCTGTCCACGCTCTGTACCGGCGGCAGTGTGTACTGCACGCCCGGTTTCAACGCGCTCAAGTTCTTCGCCTGGATGGACGAGACCAAACCGACCTGGTACACGGCGGTGCCGACCATGCACCAGGCGATCCTGGCGCGCGCGGCGAACAACCGCGAGACCATCGCGCGCCATCCGCTGCGCTTCATCCGTTCGTCCTCCTCCTCGCTCCCGCCGCAGGTGCTGGCCGAACTGGAACAGGTGTTCAACGCGCCGGTGCTCG
>Ga0209342_10008643_pt1 | contig 10202 bp, 6 predicted proteins | sample RifCSP16_2_FD_184023 | JGI IMG/M metagenome (GOLD analysis project Ga0209342, IMG submission 184023) | Soil microbial communities from Rifle, Colorado - Rifle CSP2_sed 16_2 (SPAdes) (version 2) | ecosystem: Environmental > Terrestrial > Deep subsurface > Rock core/Sediment | place: Rifle... | reverse complement strand
AGAAAAATGGATAAGTCCTGGGTTTTCGGTCCGAGGAAATTTGCTTCTATCGTTATGACGAGTCATACGAAAGGGAATACGGGTGGACGAGATGGTAAAGAAGAAATCGTCTTCGAAAAACGGGTGCTCCGTGGCTGCTCGCGGAAGCGGGAAGGGCAAAAGTCGCGACACCAGCGTGAAATCAACGATCGGTGTACAAGTCGGTGATCTACCAGATACTGGGTTACTCTCGATGCGCAAACGGCGCCTGAGGACGGCGGCTCGCGCCGGGCGCATGGACAACGCGAATTATCTCTGGATACAGCTCTTCTATTCGGCGCTCAACGACAAGGTCCGCGCCGGCTTCGTTATTGCCAAGCCGATTTTCAGTAACATCGCTACGGGCCCATGTACAATTCCACAATTCCTCCAATAAACTCACCGCATACATGGCCAGACCGCGCGAAAAGTTTCAAGAGCTGCTGAAAAAGTTGTTCCAGTTCGACAACGCCGAACTGGACTTCGGCATTTACCGCATCATGAATCATAAGCGGGCGGTCATTGAGCAATTCATCGAAACAGATTTGGTCAAAGGCATAGCGAAGGAACTGGCTTCCGGCGCGCTGGCGCAGGAAGCGGGACTCGCACAACAACTCGCGGAAGTCACCGCGCAGATCAAGGAGAACATTGGGGACGAGGCGCTCGACGCCGAGGGAAATTTGGCGGCGGAATATCACGGCAGCAAACTCGGAAAACAATATCTCGCCTTACGCGAGCACGCTGGGAAATCAAAAGCTACACCCGAACACGAAGCCGACATCTTCAATCACCTCTACGCTTTTTTCAGCCGCTACTACGACGAGGGAGATTTCATGTCGCTGCGGCGGTATTCCAAGCGCGACAAATACGCCATCCCCTACAACGGCGAGGAAGTTCACCTCCACTGGGCCAACGCCGATCAGTATTACATCAAGACCGGCGAGAACTTCACCGACTACAGTTACAAGCACGGCGGCTGGACGGTTCATTTCAAACTCCGCAACGCAGACGTGGAGCAGAACAATGTCAAAGGCGCGAAACGCTTCTTCATCCCGCGCGCGGCGGAAGTCTCGCTGGACGAAAAAAGCTCAACGCTGACAATTCCGTTTGAATTCCGCCCGCTCAATGCCTCCGAGGAAATCAGCTACGGCAAGGGTAACGGCACGGAGGAAAACGGCAACGGCAAGACCAAGACGAAAAAGAAGAAAGGTCAGGAAGGAATTCTCGCCGACGCCATCGCTGCCATTCAAAACGCGGCGAAGAAAAACGCCGATGCGCTGGCCGCGCTCTTGCACGAGAAGCGCAGGGACGCCGACGGCAACCCGGTGAGCCTGCTGGTACATCACCTGCGCACTTACACCCGTGCGAACAGCATGGACTTTTTCATCCACAAAGACCTCAAGGGCTTTCTGGAGCGCGAACTGGATTTCTACCTCAAGAACGAAGTGCTCAACCTTGACGAATTGGAGGCGGGCGGAGAGGCGCGGGCGGAGGGTTGGTTTCAAACGCTCCGCGCCATCAAGGGCATCGGGTGCAAAATCATCGCGTTCGTGGCACAGATTGAAAATTTCCAGAAGCGGCTGTTTGAGAAAAAGAAATTCGTCACCGAAGTCCACTACTGCGTGACGCTCGACCGCGTGCCGGAGGTACTCTATCCCGAGATCGCGAAGAACAAGGCGCAGATTGAGGAATGGAAACGCCTGTTCCACATCCATGAAATTAAAGGCGACTTGGCTACGCTGGGATTCAAAGAACCGGTGAAGGTGGACTTTCTCAAAGCGAATCCTTTTTTGGTTTTGGACACCGCTTTCTTCGATTCACCTTTTACGGACCGGTTACTGGCAGATTCTAAAAACCTTGTTCGCAATGCAGATGGCCTCCTTATTTGTTCGGAGAATTACCAAGCTCTTTTATTGTTGGGACAAATCCTTGCTCAAAATGCGGACGTCGTTTACATCGACCCACCGTATAACACTTCGGAATTCGGTTTTGTCTACAAGAACGACTACAAGCATTCGTCTTGGTTAGCGATGATCGAGAATCGGCTTCGTGAAGCCTACAAACTTCTCCCACCCGAGGGAATACTTGGTCTTGCCATTGATGACACTGAAGCATCCGAAGTCAGACTTCTTTTAGACAGGATTTTTGGCAGCCAAAACTACATCGCGACAATTGCGGCAGAAGTTAATCCGGCTGGGCAAAACATCAGGCCGAACGTCCCTGCTCGTAGTCATGACTACTGCATTTTCTACGGGAAGGACGCATCGCGCGCTTCATTGCTTGTGCGCGAGTTAACCGAAGAAGAAAAAGCCACGTATTCCGAGAAGGATGCCAAAGGAAATTTCCTTTGGGATAACCTAAGACGCAGGGGTGGAAATAGCAGACCATCAGACCGACCGAACCAGTGGTTTCCTCTTTACGCAGACCTAGCCTCAAAGAAGGTTTCAGTTGATCCATTTCCTGGTGGTAAAGAGTGTTGGCCCATAGATCCTCAGGGAGAAAAGCGTATTTGGCGAGTTAGTCCCGACGGTGCGCGGCGAGAAATCATTGCTGGAGAAATTTCAGTGACCAAAAAGCCAGGCCGAATTGAAATCATAAAAAAATCACGTATGCCAAAGGGACGAAAACCCAAAACTCTTTGGGCTGAATCAGAATATTCCGGCACGACATACGGGACGAAGCTGCTCAATCACATTTTAGGGGAAAATAAATTCTCCTATCCTAAGTCTGTATTCTTGGTGCAGGACTGCCTTAGATATTGGCTACCTAGCGATGGCGTGGTTGTTGACTATTTTGGTGGTTCGGGCACGACGGGCCATGCTGTTATTAACCTTAATCGCGAGGACAATGGAAATGGAGAACGCAAATACGTTCTTGTCGAAATGGCAGAATACTTTGATTGTGCGCTTCGGGATCGGATCGAAAAGATTATTTACTCAAAGGAGTGGAAAAACGGAAAACCGATAGATCGTCAGAGCGGGGTGAGCCACTCGTTCAAATATATTCGTCTCGAATCCTACGGAGACGCGCTGGACAACATCACGTTCGAGGCGGCGGACGCGCAGACGATGTTCCAACTGGAGGATTACGTCCTGAGCTACATGCTCGATTTCGAGACGAAGCAGAGCGAGACGCTGCTGAATGTCACCAAGCTGGACGCGCCGTTCGACTACAAGCTGCGCCGCCACGGCAAGGACGAGCCGTTGCCGGTAGATTTGCCGGAGACGTTCAATTATCTCATCGGCCTGCAGGTCGCGACGCGCCGCGTGTATGAGAACAAAGGCACGCACTACCTTGTTTATCGCGGCAAAGCCAATGGCCGGGAAACGGTCATCCTCTGGCGCACCACGCGCGGCTGGAAGCAGAAGCAATTCGAGGCCGACCGCGATTTCGTGGCGAAGCAGAAATTGACTGAAGGCGCGGAGGATATTTTCGTGAACACGGACAGCTTCATCGAAGGCGCGCGTTCGCTCGACCCGGTTTTCAAGCGCCGCATGTTCAACGAGGAATAGCCCATGCCTGCGAGCGATTACGTCAAACTGGAGCAACGGCTGGTGTTGGCGGATTGGGCCTGCCACAAGCTCGGCTACGAATCGAACAAGGCGATGCTCCAAAGTCTGCGCGACGTGGATGAAGGTTTTGACGGCAAAGGTAATTCGTATCTCGTGCAGGCCATCGCCGCACGCGGTTCAAAATGCAAAGTTGCCCGTGAGGACCTGGATCGTTATGACGCGAACATCCGGGCGCACTTGAATTATTTCAACAAGCACCGGAAGGAACGGCTGACGCTGCGTTATTTCCAACATCTATCGCTGATTATCGCGGAGTTTTTTCTTGACCGCCGCTTCAATCACGAGGCCGCATTGCGAAAGGAGTTGAACCAGTTTGTCTCCCAACGGAACAGCAAGCGCGGGCCGGGCGACATGCAAGACCCGGAGTTTGCGGCAGTGGATTTGAACAAGCTGGCGTTCCTCATGGCGACAGGAAGCGGCAAGACCATTTTGATGCACTTCCATTACCGGCAGTTTCTTCATTACAACCCAAAGCCGCTGGACAACATTTTGCTCGTCACGCCGGACGAGGGACTTTCTCAACAGCATTTGGAGAACATGGAGGCGGCGGGTATCCCGTGCGCGCGTTTTTCGCTGGAGGACAGCGGCTTTGAGGCGGTGAAGAAGAACACGGTGCGCGTGATCGAAATCACAAAGCTGGTGGAGGAAAAGAAAGGTTCGGGCGTGAGCGTGCCGGTGGAAGCGTTCGAGGGGAACAATCTCATCTTCGTGGACGAAGGCCACAAGGGCGCGAGCAGCGAGGCGGGCAAGTGGATTGGCAACCGCGACAAGCTGGCGGAAAACGGCTTCACCTTTGAATATAGCGCGACCTTTGTTCAAGCCATGACCGCCGCGAGAGACGACGAGATGACCAAGGAATATGGCAAGGCGATTCTCGTTGATTACGGCTACAAGTATTTTTACGGCGACGGCTTTGGGAAGGATTTTGAACTGCTGAACCTGACTCACGAAACGAACGAGGAACAGACACGGATGCTTCTGCTGGCGAACCTGCTGGCGTTTCACGAGCAGAAGCGGGCGTTTCACTCGAAGTCGGAAGCGATGGCGCGCTATCACCTCGCCGATCCGCTGTGGATTTTCGTGGGCAGCACGGTCAACAAATCAAAAGACAACAAGCAGGCGAAGGAATCGGATGTTTTGACCATCGTTAAATTCCTCGATTTGTTTCTGCGCAACGAACGCGGCTGGGTGCAAAAGGCCATCAAACGGATTCTGGACGGCAAAAGCGGAATCGAAGCCGACGGCGGGCACGATGTTTTTGCTTCACGTTTCAAGAAGTTGAAAGCGTGGAACAAGGATGCGGATGCAATTCATCGCGATTTGCTCAAGCGTGTTTTCCATGCGACCGGCAACGGGCGATTGCACGTTGGGGACATCAAAGGCAAGGCGGGAGAGCTTGGTTTGAAAGTCAGCGGAGCGGAGAATTATTTCGGCCTCGTTTACATCGGCGACACGGCGGCTTTCAAGACGCTCACAGAGGAACAATGCCCGGATGTAGAAGTTGAGGATGACGAGATAGCTGAGGGTTTATTCGAGAACATCAAGAAGCCGGATTCGCGTATCAACATCCTCATCGGCGCGAAGAAGTTCATGCAGGGTTGGGATAGTTGGCGCGTATCGAACATGGGCCTGCTGAACATCGGGCGCAGCGAAGGCTCGGAAATCATTCAGCTATTCGGGCGCGGCGTGCGCTTGCAGGGGTTGAATCGGAGTTTGAAGCGCAGTTCGGCGCTATCCGGCATCGAACATCCGGCGGGAATTGATTTATTGGAACGGCTAAACATCTTCGCCATCCGCGCGAATTACATGACGCAGTTTCGCGACTACCTGGAACGTGAAGGCGTCGAACCGTTTGGCGAAGTCGCACTGCACCTGCCTATCAAACGCAACGATGACTTTCTCAAGAAAGGCTTGATTGCCCCGCGTTTGCCGAAGGAGAGCCGTTTTGCGACCAGTGAGTGCATCGTGCTCGAACCAGATTCAGCGGCGCAAGTGACTTTGGATATGTCGGTACGGGTGGAAAGCATCGGCAGCGCGGATGGAGAATTTCAGACTTCGGCGTTCGTTGGAGGAACTGAGCAATGGCTAAAACCTGAGCAATTCCGCTGGCTCGATTGGGAACTTCTTTACCTTGCAATGCTCGAACACAAAGAGGAGCGCGGCTTTCACAATCTACTCATCAGACCAGAACATCCACGGCAAATTCTACAAGCGAACGATCCAAAACTTTATGGGCTGATTTGCGACGAGCAGCTTTTGAATCCCAAGCGAGTAGAGCAAGCCGTACAGTTGCAAGCTGCCGTGACAAGCGTTCTGAACAAGTATGTCGATAGCTTTTACCGCAAACGCCAGCAACGATGGGATTCGTCCAAGATGATTTACGAGCCGTTGAAAAAGGACGACGAGAACTTCCAGAACTACGTCGTCAAAGTGCCACGAAGCGATAAAGATTTGTTGCATACAATTCACGAAGCCATCGAGGAATGGAAGAAATTCCACAAACGTCTCTCATCGGAATTGCCGAACATCCACTTCGACCGACACCTTTACCAGCCGCTCCTGATTGCCAAGGGAAACAAGACGCGATCTGTTCCACCCCCGCTGAATGACGGCGAACGTAAATTCGTGGAAGACTTGAAACAATTCTGTAAATCCGAGCCTGCGTTGCTAAACGGTAAAGAGCTTTTTCTACTGCGCAACTTGAGTCGAGGGAGGGGAATCGGTTTCTTTGAGGATAGCGGCTTTTACCCCGACTTCATTCTGTGGGTAACGGAGGAAGATAAACAGCGCCTCATCTTCATTGAACCGCATGGGATGCTCAACGAAGATCATCCCGACAAGAACTCGAAGATTGATCTACACAAGAAGCTTCAATCGCAAGTTGCTGACGCCCGCAAGAAATCCAAGAACAAGTATCTTGTGCTCGACGCGTTCATCATCTCGCAAACTCCTTATGATGACTTGCGAAAGAAGCACGGCGCGGCGTGGGCAAGAGACAAGTATGCAGAGGCGCACGTTCTCTTTGGTGATGAACCGAACAATGGGCACATTGAAGCCATTGTAAGTGGCTCCGCGAAAAAAATGGTCTGATCCTGAGGTATCCCCACATCTTCCCGCACTCATGCGCCCTCATGCAACATGGGCAAGCGCCGGATGCGTAAAAGGGGACGGATTAAAATAAGACTTAAACGCTAATGATGATTCCTGCACAGAAGCTTGAGATTATTGTGGCTTTGTCTGATTTTGTTGGCATTCTTAAAGCCGCTAAATATGGTGCCAAGCTTGGCAAGCGCAATATTGCTCGTGAAAATGTTGAGTTTCATTTCGATGGGGCCCATCTCATAGTCACTATTGTTGGAGTTAATCGAACCATACCAGCTAGCGGCTCATGGGTAGGTAAGGTCGCAGTAGCGCTATCATTCATGGGAGGTCTAAATAAGTTCCCACCCACACAAAGTCCTCTGACTATCAGTTACGAAAATTCAAAGCTAAAAATTGGTACAACATCATTTCCAGCCGAATGGACGCAGTGATAATAGAGAACAACCGGTGGCAGGGAACTAGGAGATCACGGGTAATTTAAAATATGTATGGTGGGTTAGTGTTTGGTTTTTGGCGCGTAACCCACCGAAATCTCTGACTCAAGCCATCCTTCAGGAAACGATTCACAAGTGCGAAGAAAAAATGAGGTGATAATCGCAGAAGTTTGTGCGCAAATCTCGCAGAGCAATTCCCAAGCAGCGAGGGGAATGCTTATGCGGGAATATCCATACCGTAGAGTAACCAGTAACAACCGGAAATACACAGAGCGCGAGGCAACAAGTGTCTTCCTGCGGGATGGATTCGTGGATCGCTATTCAGGTGCGAAACTCGTGTTCCCTGCCGTTCTTCGTACATTGAGCATCCTGTATCCAGATGCATTTCCTTTTCATAAGAACTGGAAAATGTCTGAGTGCCATATCGCGTATTGGGAGCTTTTCCCAACGATCGACCATATTGTTCCTGTAGCTCGTGGAGGTTTAGACGCGGAGACGAACTGGATTACAACATCGATGCTTCGGAATAGCGCCAAGGCAAATTGGCTTCTTGAAGAGTTGGGATGGCAACTTCATCCTCCAGGTGGATTGGAACAATGGGATGGGCTTATGGAATGGTTTATGAAGTACGCTGATTCTAATTCCACCATCCTTTCGAGTTCCTATCTTAAGAAATGGTATACAGCAGCAAAACAAGTCAGCGGAACATAGCGACCGCATTAAGACACCTACGTAGTCTATTAAGTCGATCAGTCTCTGAAATTATCATGCGAAAATTGCCACGCGCGTTCTATGACCGGGACACGATTACCGTCGCCCGGGACTTGCTTGGGAAATGTCTGGTTCACGTATCGCGCGGGGTGGAGCGCATCGGCCGGATCGTGGAAGTCGAGGCCTACCTCGGGCCGCACGATCTCGCCGCTCATTCCGCCCGCGGGCTGACGGAGCGGACCCAGGTCATGTTCGGTCCGCCGGGCCACGCCTACGTGTACATGATCTACGGGATGTATTTCTGCATGAACGTGGTGACCGAACGCGCCGGCCACGCCTCCGCGGTGCTGTTGCGCGCGCTCGAGCCGGTGACGAATATCGAGGAACGAACCCAGGGCCCCGGCCTGCTGTGCCGCGCCATGCGCATCGACCGGCGGCTCAACGGTCACGACCTGACCGGAAAAAATTTTTACGTCGTCGCGCCCGCCAAGTCCGAACCCGTGGTCATTGTCAAACGGCCGCGCGTGGGCGTCGACTATGCCGGGCATTGGGCGAGGCGACACCTGCGTTTTTATATCAAAGGAAATCCCTTCGTCTCGAAGCGATAACGCGAGACATATCGCTTGCCCGCAAGCCCGCCATGCACCACTTCGGTTCAGCTCTGGTGCATGCTTCACGATATTGGTGCATCCCACACAAGCGCGAAAGCGATAAATCGCTCTAGTCCCTTGATTTCACAGGATCTCCCCACATGGCACAGCGATTGCTTTTGTGAAGACAGCTTCAGAGGTTATTGACATGTCATTGAGTGTGTTGCTGGTGGACGACGATCCCGAGCGCGCGGCGATCGTGGAGCCGGCACTGCGGGAGGCAGGCTACGAAGTGGTGACGGTGGTGGATACCGCCGCCGAAATGCTGGCACAGGCGCGCGCGCGGCGGCCGGACGTGATCATCATCAGCCGCGACTCGCCGGACCGCGACACCCTGGAGCACGTATGCATGATCACGCGCGACGATCCGCGGCCGATCGTGATGTTCACGCAGGACAAGGACCGGACGCTGATGCGCGAGGCCCTGGAGGCCGGGGTCAGCGCCTACGTGGTGGACGGGTTGTCGGTGGAGCGCGTGCGGCCGATCGTGGAAGTGGCGCTGGCGCGCTTCGAGCAGTGGCAGGCGCTGCGCCGCGAGCTGGACCGGGCGCAGACGAACCTGGCGGAACGCAAGCTGATCGAGCGCGCCAAGGGCATCGTCATGAAGCAGCGGGGTTGCACCGAGGACGAGGCGTACGCACTGTTGCGCAAGCTGGCGATGGACCGCAATCAACGCCTCGCGCAGGTGGCGGAGAGCGTGATCACCATGGCGGAGTTGTTGACGTAAAGAATGCACAGCCCTCTCCCTGCGGGAGAGGGCGGGTAGTAAAAATCGGATGGCCCAATGACGGGTCGACCGAAGACAGATCGAGGCGGGTGAAAACCCGCTGAAGTATCAACGGCGCGCGCTGACGCGCGCCTCATGAAGGGCAACGGCGCCCTGGTCCCCGGGTTTTATCCCCGGCCGACCGGGCGCCGTTTTTATTTTTGCAACGAAGGAGACAGACATGAGTGACGAGAACAAGACCAGGCCGATGACCGAACCCGCCGCCCCCCGCGCCGCCGGCGCCTCGCGCCGCGATTTCCTCAGGATCGCGGCAGTGGGCGTGGCGGTCCTGATGCTGGCGCCGTGGCATCCCGCGGTCTGGGCGGCGGTCGGCAAGCCGGAGAAGGTCGCGCTCAAGTTCGGTTTCATCAAGCTGACCGACATGGTGCCGCTCGCGATCGCTTACGAGAAGGGCTACTTCACGGACGAGGGCCTGTCGGTCACGCTCGAGGCGCAGTCGAACTGGAAACTGATTCTCGACCGCACCATCTCGGGCGAGCTCGACGGCGCGCACATGCTCGCCGGCCAGCCGATCGCCGCGACCATCGGTTTCGGCACCAAGGCCGACATGGTGACCCCGTTCAGCATGGACCTGAACGGCAACGGCATCACCGTTTCGAACGCGGTGTGGAGCGAGATCAAGAAGAAGCTGCCCAAGCAGCCGGACGGAAAAGCGGTGCGCCCGCTCAAAGCGGAATACGTCAAGCAGGTCGTCGACGGTTACAAGAAGCAGGGCAAGACCTTCAAGTGGGGCGTGGTGTTCCCGGTCTCGACCCACAACTACGAGCTGCGCTACTGGCTCGCCTCGGGCGGCATCCATCCCGGCTACTACGCGCCGCACAAGGGCGACACCGCCGGCCAGCTCAGCGCCGACGTGCTGATCTCGGTGACGCCGCCGCCGCAGATGCCGGCGACCATGGAGGCCGGCACCATCGACGGCTACTGCGTG
>Ga0209342_10008642_pt1 | contig 10203 bp, 8 predicted proteins | sample RifCSP16_2_FD_184023 | JGI IMG/M metagenome (GOLD analysis project Ga0209342, IMG submission 184023) | Soil microbial communities from Rifle, Colorado - Rifle CSP2_sed 16_2 (SPAdes) (version 2) | ecosystem: Environmental > Terrestrial > Deep subsurface > Rock core/Sediment | place: Rifle... | reverse complement strand
TCCGAGCTCTATGGCATACCTGGCAGAGCGGGGGTAAACTCAATTTTCGCGGCGAGCACTACAAGCTCACCCTGATGTCACCTTTCTTCGACCCCGGACCGATCGAGCATCCGCAGATCCCCATCTACATCGCTGGCGTGAACACCGGGCTGGCCCGCCTGGTGGGGGAATGCGCCAATGGCTTCCACCTGCATCCCTTTCACTCAATCCGCTATCTGGAGGAGGTGCTCAAGCCCGCCATAGCAGAAGGCGCGGCTCGATCTGGGCGCAGCCCTTCCGAAATCGAGATCGCCACCTCGGCCTTTATCGTCACCACACCCGAGGAGGACCTGTTCGTTCGCGCCCAGATCGCCTTCTATGCTTCCACGCCCTCCTATCGCCCGGTGATGGCGCTGCACGGCTGGGAGGCGACCGCCCAGCAACTATCTGCGCTGGCCTCGCGCGGCGAATGGGGGGCCATGCCAGCCTTGATCAGCCCGGAGATGCTGGAGACCTTTGCCGTGGTTGCCGCCCCAGACGAGCTGCCGGAGCGTCTAAAAGCCAGGTACGCGGGCAGGATCGACCGCCTGGGAATTTATATCCCCTTCGCGCCGGGCGAGCGCGACGATTTCTGGGGAGGGCTGATCCGCAGCTGGAGAGCGTAGCGCCGGCCAGACCGGCGCAGCTCTAATTGCATTCCGCTGAATTTTTTACCCTTTGACATGGATGAGGAGACGTTCTACCAGCTCGAGCGCCGGCGCATGGTAAAGGAGCAGCTATCCGCCCGGAACATCCGCGATGCGCGCGTTCTGGAAGCTATGGAAGCTGTTCCTCGCCACCGCTTCGTGCCCGAAGAGCACCGCCACCTTGCTTACAGCGACGGCCCGCTGCCAATCGGCAGCGGGCAGACGATTTCGCAGCCTTACATCGTGGCTTTGATGACCCAACTGCTGCGCCTGGACAGCCAGGATAAGGTGCTCGAAATTGGCACCGGCTCCGGTTACCAGGCGGCTGTGCTGGCTTACCTGGCGCGGGAGGTGCATACCGTTGAGCGCCACAAAGGGCTGGCAGAAAAGGCGATCGCGGTTCTGGGCGAGCTGAACGTTGAAAACGTACACGTCCATATAGGCGATGGCTCGCTTGGCTTGCCGGCGTTCGCCCCATTCCAGGCGATCCTGGTCGCCGCGGCCGCCCCTGAGGTCCCAAGCCTTCTGCTGGAGCAGCTCGACGAAGGCGGGCGGCTGGTGCTGCCCGTTGGAGACCGGCAGGGCCAATACCTGGAGCGCTGGCGCCGGCGCGGGGCAGACTTCTCCCAGGAGGTGCTGGCGCCGGTAGCGTTCGTCCCCCTGCTCGGCAAATTCGGCTGGAAGGAGGGGGACTGGGAGAACTACTAACAGCAGCTTGCTGGCAGCAAGCTGCTGCCGGCAATCCAAAACGATTATTTAGCCCGGCTGATGGTCACGAACACCATCGGCCGGCGCTTTGTTTTCGTGTAGAAGAAGGATTTCAGGGTTTGCTCGAGGTCGCTCTGCATTCTGCCGTTCCCGGAGCGATTCAGGTTTTCGATCACCAACTGGCGGGCGGCATCCAGCAGCTCATCCGCCTCGCGCGCATAGACAAAGCCGCGGGTGATGATCTCCGGATCTTCGATCAATTGTGAAGATTCTGTATCCATCACCAGGTGAACCAGCACGAAGCCATCGCGCGAGAGGATTTCGCGCTCTCGAACCACGCTCGGTCCTATTTCGCCCACGCCAGCTCCATCCACAAAGACATAGCCGCCCGGCACGCGGTCGCCCAGTTTCATCCGCCCATTCGCGAACTCGACCATCTGGCCGTTTTCGATCACGGCGATGTTCTCCGCCGGGACGCCCACCTGCTGGGCCAGGATGGCGTGCTGCTTCAGGTGGCGCAACTCGCCATGGATGGGGATGAAGTATTTGGGCTTCACTAGGTGCAGCAGCAGCTTCATCTCTTCCTGGCTGGCATGACCTGAGACGTGGACCGGCGCCACGGCCTCGTAAATCACATTCGCCCCTCGCCGGAAGAGGCGGTTTATCGTGCGGTAAACGGTTTCTTCGTTGCCCGGGATGGGATGCGAGGAGAGCACCACGGTATCGCCGGGGATAATGTCGAACTGACGGTTGGTCCCGGTGGAAAGGCGCCCCATAATGGAAGACGGCTCGCCCTGCGACCCGGTGGTCATTAAAGCCACCTGCTCGGGGCGCAACTTAAGCGCCTGGTCAATCGAAACCAGGGCCTCATCCGGGATATCCAGGTAACCTAATTTGCGCGCCATCTTGGCGTTTTCCACCATGCTGGCGCCCACAAAAGCCAGCTTGCGCTTGTGGCGCACGGCGGCGTTGGCGGCTTGCTGCATTCGAGAGACTAATGAGGCGAAACTGGCAATGATAATTCGTCCCGGAGCGGTTCGAAAAACTTCGTCGAAGGCCGGGTCGATGACCCTCTCCGAGGGCGTCCAGCCCGGCCTGTCCGCGTTGGTGGAATCGGCCAACAGCGCCAGGACGCCGCGCCCGGCAAATTCCGCCAGCTTGGCGTAATCGGTGGGCCAGTTGTCCACGGGCGTGTGGTCGAATTTATAATCCCCGGTGTGTACCACCAGCCCAGCTGGGGTGGTAATCCCCAGGCCGACCCCATCCGGAATCGAGTGGCAGACGTGAAACAGCTCCAGCTTGAACGGGCCCACCTGGACCGCATCCCCCGCCTGAACGGTGTGGAGCTGGGCCTTCCCGAGGCTGCCGCCGCGCGACAGCTTGACCTCAACCAAGCCGCGCGTCAGCGGCGTGGCATAGACCGGCGCGTTCACCTGCTCCAGCAGGTGATTGATCGCCCCGGTGTGGTCCTCGTGCCCGTGGGTGATGAAAATCCCCCGGATTTTCTGCCGGTTTTCCAGCAGGTACTGAAAATCGGGGATGATGTAATCGATCCCGAGCATATCGTTTTCGGGAAACATCAGCCCGCTATCCACCACCAGGATGTTTTCCCCATATTCGTAGGCCATCATGTTCTTGCCCACTTCCCCCAAGCCCCCTAAAGGTAGTATGCGGAGACTGGCTCCGCCGCGTTTGTTTTTGTTTTTCATATCCTTTTCACAATGTTTATAGTATCTGTCAAACGAAAATGCCCCAGCAGGAGCAAACAGACGACTTGCGTCTCACCGGCCGGGGCGTGCGGTTGCTTACTGGATCCAGACAATTGCGTGGAATGATTCCACCCTTACTCTGTTGGTTGTATGGCGTACCGTAACCAGGCCGGCTTACCGGCCGGGACATCGTTCGTTATATCGAATGAAATTTTAACATAAGCGAGCGGTTTTGTCAAAGATCGCTTCGCTTCGAGAAAAACAAACGGGGACCGGAATGAGCTCCAGTCCCCGCCAGGCGTAAACCAACTGAATTTTAATACTCCGGCATCGGAGGCGCAGCCGGTCTCTCTTTCTCGGGCACCTCGGTGATCAGCGCCTCGGTGGTCAGGATCATCGCCGCGATCGAGGCCGCGTTCTCCAGGGCGCCGCGGGTTACCTTGGCCGGGTCGATCACGCCGTCCTTGACCATGTCGACGTACGCTTCGCTCAGCACGTTGAAGCCGATGTTCGGGTTCTTTTTACTCTTCTGCTCGCGGCGGACGTTCTCAAGGATCACCGAGCCATCCTTGCCGGCGTTCTCGGCGATCTTGCGCAGCGGGACTTCCAGCGCTTTGCGGACGATATTGACGCCCACCTGGGCATCCTCGTTCTCCATCTTCATGCCATCCAGGGCCTGCATGGCATTGATCAGAGCCACGCCGCCGCCCGGCACGATGCCTTCCTCGACCGCCGCACGGGTCGCCGAGAGAGCGTCTTCGACGCGGTGCTTCTTCTCTTTCAGTTCGGTCTCGGTCGCCGCGCCCACCCGGATAATGGCAACGCCGCCAGAGAGCTTGGCCAGCCGCTCCTGCAGCTTCTCGCGATCGTAATCGCTGGTGCTCTTATCGATTTCGACGCGTATCTGCTCGATGCGACCCCTGATTTGAGCCGGCTCGCCCTTCCCGCCAATGACAGTGGTATCGTCCTTGGTGACAACCACCTTCTCGGCGCGGCCGAGGTCGGCAATCGTGGCGCTTTCCAGCTTGCGACCGGTCTCCTCAGAGATCACTTCAGCTCCAGTCAGCACGGCGATATCTTGCAGCATGGCTTTGCGGCGGTCGCCAAATCCAGGCGCCTTTACCCCGACGACGTTGAGCATACCGCGCAGTTTGTTCAGAACCAGGGTAGCCAGCGCTTCGCCATCGACATCTTCGGCAACAATGATCAGCTCGCGCTTGCCCACCTGCACCAGCTTCTCCAGGATAGGCACAATGTCCTGGGCTGCAGAGATTTTCTTGTCGTGGATCAGCAGGTAGGGATCAGAAATCGAGGCCTCCATGTGCTCGGGATCGGTGATGAAGTAGGGCGAGATATAACCGCGGTCGAACTGCATACCTTCGACGTACTCGGTCTCGAACTCCAGACCCTTAGACTCTTCCACGGTGATGACGCCGTCCTTGCCCACTTTGTCCATCACCTCGGCGATCAGCTCGCCTATGGTGCGGTCCTGGGCAGATATTGAAGCGACGTTGGCGATATCTTCCTTGGTTTCGATGCCGATGGACTGCTGATTGATCTTCTCGGCAACTGCCTTGGTGGCGGCCTCGATGCCGCGCTTGAGCAGCATGGGGTTAAATCCGGCCGCCAGGTTCTTCATCCCCTCGCTGACAATAGAGTGGGCCAGCGCTGTGGAGGTGGTGGTGCCGTCGCCAGCGATATCGTTCGTCTTCGTGGCGGCCTCCTTCAACAGTTGGGCGCCCATATTCTCGAAGGGATCTTCGAGCTCGATCTCTTTCGCCACCGACACGCCGTCGTGGGTAATCGTGGGGGAACCAAACTTGCGATCCACGGCGACATTGCGCCCCTTGGGGCCGAGGGTGGTAATCACTGCTTTGGCAAGCAGGTCCATGCCTTTCTGCAAGCGTCGGCGCGCCTCTTCTGAGAACACCAATTGTTTTGCTGTCATAGGATATCTTCTCCTTCGATTTCGAAATGATTATTTCTATTCAACGATAGCCAGGATATCGCTCTCCTTGAGGATGAGCACTTTCTTACCATCGATCTTGATTTCCGTCCCCGCGTACTTGGCGAACAGGACCATATCCCCCGGAGCCACATCCATGGGGATACGCTTGCCATCCTCATCCCGTTCACCGGGACCTATGGACAGCACCTTGCCTTTTTGGGGCTTCTCTTTGGCTGTTTCGGGAAGCACAATCCCACCTGCGGTTACCTCCTCTTGCTCGATGGGCTCAACCACCACGCGGTTGCCTAGGGGTTTGAGATTCATAGACATAAACGCCTCCTGTAAAAGATTGGGATTTAGAGAGCAATCGACACACAGACAAGTTAGCACTCAAGCACACAGAGTGCTAACTCGCGGGTAAATCATACCTATTTTTTCGCCGAAAGTCAAGGGAATTCAGAAAGAAATTAACAAATTTCTGACAAATCCGGGCTGGAGTAAGATCAGGCAACCCTTTTCGGAAACCTGTGAGGTCAGCCCCCTGGGGTGGCCATTATTTCATCGGGTTGCGGGGTGGCAATGGGCGCCAACAGGTTCGGTGATGCAGCTAACTGGCTGCAAATCCCCTCGCTGTCTCTGACGATCTCCATCAGCACGGGGTCATCGGGAAACTCTGCCCGCACCTGCGCCAGGACGGGCAGGGCTTGCGGACAGAAATTCTGGTTTGCCCGGCTCAGGAAAGCCAGCACCGTGCCGTACTCGACATAGTAGTAAGCGACCGTTAAATTGGTCAATGGCAACCCCTCGACCGCCGCGCTCTGCGCCAGCAAGCCCTGCTCTACCAGGTTCCTGGCGATTTCGTTCTCGTCTGCCGTGCAGCCTGCTACGGAGCATTTCAATGCCGGGCTGGCGCTTTCGTAATTGCGCGATTTGATGTAAATAATGCCTAATTGCCCATAGGTGTTGGCGTTGGTGGGGTCAAAGGTCAGGGCTTTTTCCGCGTTGCGGGCAGCGACAAAGAATTCGCCTTGCTGGGAATAAGCTTTGGCAATTTCCATGTAAGGGATCGGGTTGCGAACGCCCAACTGCTCGTTAATGGCCGCGGCTTTGGCGTAGTATTCCAGGGCCAGGTCGTAAAGCCGCTCAGCCAGGGATGACTGAGCCAGGTGCAGGTAGTTCCTGCCGATGTAGACGTAAAGAAATGTCAGGTTGGGGCTGATCTCGGCTGCCTTGAGGTACTGCTCGATGGCAAGCCGGTATTGGGCGATCGATTCGAGCACCGTGGCGTAGACCCGGTGGGCGTCCATCGAATCGGGGGCCAGCGAAATCGCCTGGGCAGCGTACTGTTCCGCCTGAGACCATTTTTGCTGATCCAGGGATACTTCGGCGTAAAATGCCAGCGCCAGGGCGTTGCGCGGGTCAAGCTGGTAGGCGCGCACCGCCTCCCCTTCCGCCTCCTTCAGCAGGTCTTGCGCTTCTTCCGCTCCCACGTAAGAAGCGTTCCAATCCAGGACGAAGGCGCGTATGGCGTGGATGGTGCTGTCGTCCGGGTTCAGCTCAACCGCTCGATCGATCGATTCCAGGGCTTCGCGCAGGCGTTCACGCCGTTGAGCATCGTTGCTCAGCATGGTGATCGAGTACGTTTGAATGCGCGCTTTCTCCGCCCAGGCTTGCGCGTTGCTTGGGTCAATCTCCAGAGCGCGTTGGTAGGTATCGATGGCGTCCGGCCGCGGCGGCGCAGGCGGGGGCGGGTCTGGGTCATCCAGCTTGCCCGCCTGGAAGTATGCCTGCGCTTCCAGAAAATACGAATCGGCTGTGCGGGTGGGCGTGGGGGTCGGCAGGAACATGGGCTCAACCTGGCCGCGCCGGACGCCAAGCAGCAGCCAGATACCCCCCAGGATCAGCGATATCCACAGCAGCATGCGGAAGAAGCCGGCGTTCGACTTGCTCTGGTGAAATGTGGGGCGTTTGCCCGTCAGCTCACGTTCCATAATTCAGGGTGTTGGCGTGATCTCGCTCGACGGCGTGGGGGTCTCAAGGCTTTGCAGACACAGCTCCAGGCCGGCGCGCGCATTATCAACTGCCAGCTCATAATCTGGGACACCGCTGACCAGCGCTTGAAAGATGGGCACAGCTTCAGCACAGCGGTTGCTTTTCGCCAGAGCAAAGCCATAAAACCAATAATACTCGGCAACCTTGCCGTAATCCAGAGGCAAGCCTTCCACAGCCACCCCATCCGGGGTGACCCCTCCGCGCACTGCCAGACCCAGTTCGGTGATGGCGCCGTTCAGGTCGTTGTTGCGATAATACATCACACCCAGGTTGCCGTGAAGCCGGGGGGTCGCCGGATCGATGGAGACCGCGTCTTCAGCATACTGGGAAGCTTTGCCGAATTGGCCCTCGTTGGCATAGGCGAAAGAGATCTCCGTGGGAATATCGGCATTCTTGGGGTTCAAGGCGTATGCCGCCAGCAGCTCATCTACAGCCAGGTCGTTTTCGCCCATCAGTCGGTAGGCAAACCCCAAAAACAGGTGTAAATCCGCAATTTTATCGTTGATCGCCAGCGCAGCCTTGAATTCTTGCGCCGCCTGGTCCAGGTTTTCCGTGCCCGAGTAGAGCAAAACCAGGCCGCGGGCGCGATGGCTTTCCATCAGGTTAGGACCCAGCTCCCTGGACAGGCGGGATTCCGCAGCCGCTTTATCGAAGTCCTCGAAGTTCCCCTTGTTGACCAGGATTTCAGCGTAATAAGCATGGGCCAGGGCGTTATTTGCATCCAGCTCTATCGCTTTTCTCACCGCGGCTTCAGCAGCCAAGTAATCCTCTAAAAAACCCAACGCCCAACCCTGAACGGCATGGGCCATCGGGTTGTTAGGGTTTTTGAGCAGCGCATTCTGGGTGTTGACCACGGCTTCTTCATACTCGCCGGCGTACACCTGTGTGCGAGCTAAAGCCACGAATATCGCTGGATTGTTGGGATCGGCAATAATCGACTGTTTATAGGCGGCAATCGCCTGGGTCAGCTTTCCCTCGTTGAAAAACTGCTCGGCTTCGTTGAGAAACGACTCCGGGCTGCGGGTGGGCGTAGGCGTGGCTATGAACAGGGGCGGTGTTGCCGGTACGATCACCTGGTTAAAATACAGAGCCACCCCGATCAATATGAGCAACAGCATCACCCGCCAGGGGTTAGAGCGTTTGCTTGGCCGGCGAGTCACACTCCATTTATTCCCGCGCAAATACATGATTTCATCATACCATTGCGAGGGAATAAGCGTCAAGACGCGCTCGAGGCGCGATGTACTTGCCAAGCCCTGCTCTCGCGGCTAGAATCAGCTTATGCGCTTTGATGTGTTCACCCTTTTTCCGGAAGTGTTTGAGCCCTATTTGCAAACCAGCATCCTGCTGCGCAGCCAGCGGAGCGGCCTGCTGGACGTGCGTCTGCACAATATTCGCGACTGGACGACTGACCGCCACCATGTAACCGACGATGAACCCTACGGTGGAGGCGGCGGCATGGTGATGAAGCCGGAGCCAATTTTTGCCGCGGTCGAAGGAATTTTGGGCGTCCCTCCTGCCTGCCCCGTGATCCTGCTCACCCCGCAGGGTCGTCTTTTTAACCAAGAGATAGCCCGACAGCTCTCCGCAGAGCCGCACCTGGGCCTGATCTGCGGTCGCTACGAGGGGGTGGATGAGCGCGTCCGCCGGCTTGCGGATGACGAGATTTCGATCGGCGATTACGTTCTAACCGGCGGCGAAATCCCCGCCCTGGTGTTGATCGATGCTATCGCCCGGCTGATCCCCGGTGCGCTCGGGGATCCAGACGGCGCCCAGGACGATTCCCACGCCTCCGGCTTGCTGGAATACCCGCATTACACCCGCCCGCCGGAATTCCGCGGCTGGCAGGTGCCAGAGGTGCTCGTCTCGGGTGATCACGCCCGGATTGCTCGCTGGCGACGCCAGCAGGCGCTGCTGCGGACGCGCCTGCGGCGGCCCGACCTGCTGGCCAAAGCCGAGTTGAGCGACCAGGACCTGAAGTTCCTTGCCGACCTTGAAAAGAGCCAAAACGAGCTGGATGAATCGTGAGCGATCCATGCAGCGTTTTACGCCGCCTGATAGGTAGGTCTTATGATGTCGCGAGTCAAAGAGCGAATAATGAACGGGTATCCTGGTTTACCAGCTATCCGCTGAACAAACTCGATGGACAAGGCGCCTGAAACCCTGGTATTGTGGTCCGACGCACACCTGCTGGTCGTCAACAAACCCGCCGGTCTGCCCAGTTTGCCCGATGGCTACGACCGCCAGGCACCGCATTTGAAAAGCCGGCTGGAACCAGCTTTTGGTCCCTTGTGGATTGTACATCGCCTGGATCGCGACACCAGCGGCGTGATCGTGCTGGCGCGCTCCGCCAGCGCCCATCAATCCCTCAATGCCCAATTCGCCTCTCGGGAGACGACCAAGCTCTATCATACCCTGGTCGCCGGAAATCCCGAATGGGAGGAAAAAGATGTACGCCAGCCGCTGCGCCTGGACGGCGACCGCCGGCATCGGACGGTGGTCGACCCCCGCCAGGGGGTAGATGCCCACACCCACCTGCGCGTCCTGGAGCGTTATACGCCTGCGCGACCGATGAAAGGCGCTCGCGTTGCGGCTAAGTCAGGCCTGCCTGCCGCTCACTCCTGGGCGCTGCTCGAGGCAGCCCCCACAACCGGCCGCACGCACCAGATCCGGGCTCATCTCAGCGCCCTGGGGCTGCCCATTATAGGCGATAAGCTGTATGGCGGCCCAAGCCTGGAGCTTTCTCAACTCAAGGCAGACTACCGCGCCAGTCTGTCAGAGGCCCGCCCCCTGCTGGGGCGGCCTGGGCTGCACGCCTGGTCTCTGTCATTCAGACATCCCGCCAGCGGGGAAACCCTGGCTATCACCGCGCCGTACCCGCAAGACCTGCAGATCGCCTTGCGCCAGTTGCGCAGATACGCATTATTAACCTAATATCAGAAATTTTCCCCTGAGAGCGCCTTTTCTTGACGTTATTTCCCCGCCATGGTATCATGGTATTTGTCTTTTTAGCACTCTCGCACTGAGAGTGCTAAATTGAATGAGGACCGATGAGCAATTTGACCGAGCGCCAAAAGCTGATCCTTGCTCTGGTGGTGCGCGATCATATCGACACGACCCA